>Ga0268277_1001953_pt1 | contig 12744 bp, 9 predicted proteins | sample saktaG_5_FD_190132 | JGI IMG/M metagenome (GOLD analysis project Ga0268277, IMG submission 190132) | Saline water microbial communities from Sakinaw Lake, British Columbia, Canada - sak_2010_1_5_50m | ecosystem: Environmental > Aquatic > Non-marine Saline and Alkaline > Saline ...
CAAAGTATCTGACAAAGAGGATTAAAAAATTGGCTATCAAATGTGATATCTGCGGAAAAACGCTGCGCTTCGGCAACAGGATCAGCCACTCCAAGCAGCATACCAGGCGGACATGGCTCCCCAACGTACAGCCCACGACATTCAACATCAACGGTGTCGCTGTCCGGCTCAACCTGTGTACCAGGTGCATCAGGACCAGGAACAAGGTATCCCGCTAACATACAGAATCCCTCAATTCTTTCAAAGCTGTGTGTATCCCCAGGCTTGAATTTAGAATGGCTGAACCGGCTACCAGGACATCTGCTCCGGCGCCCGCTGCAATCGGGGCTGTTGTGGTATTTATCCCGCCGTCAACCTCGAGTTCAGCACTGGATTTTTTATTATAGATTATTTTCCTCAGCCTGGCTATTTTGTCCGCCATTCCCGCGATGAACTCCTGCCCACCGAAGCCGGGGTTAACGGTCATAACCAGCAGCAAGTCGGCCATGGGCAAGACCTCGTCCAGCGCCGACAGGGGTGTCCCGGGGTTGATCGAGATGCCGGCCTTTATCCCCAGCTTCTTTATGGCATTCAGTGTGCCGTCCAGGTGATTGCACGCTTCAACATGCACTGTAAGTATATCGGCGCCCGCCCCAGCGAATCTCTCAATATATAATTCGGGTTTCTCGATCATGAGGTGAACGTCCAGGGGGATACTTGTGATCTTGCGCAAGGATTCTACTACAGGCAGGCCGATGGAGATATTGGGCACAAAATGACCGTCCATGACGTCCACATGGATGTAATCCACACCGGCATCTACGGCTTCATGTACCTGCTCTCCGAGGCGACTGAAATCCGCTGACAGGATTGAAAGGGCTATCTTAATTTTTTTCCCTTTCATACCCGCTGATAGCATCCTTCGCCCTTTCAATGCTCTTTTTTACCTCGGCAGTAGCCGTGCCGCCCTGGGATGACCTTGCCTCTATCGATTTTTGCAGGGTAATGGCCAGTACATCCTTCTCAAACAGCCTGGAGAATCCCCTGTATTCCTTGATATCGAGCTCGTTCAACTCCCTGTTTTTGTCTACGGCATAGGAAACAACCCTGCTCACAACATCGTGCGCCTCCCGAAACGAAAGCCCCTTATTCACCAGATAATCAGCCACGTCGGTCGCCAGGATATAGCTCTGCATCGAATATTTCATCCTGGCAGGGTTTATTCTGATGGATGCCACCAGTCCGCACATTACATCTATGCTGGATATGAGCGTGTCCACAGTATCGAAAAACCCCTCTTTATCCTCCTGCAGGTCACGGTTGTAGGCCAGGGGCAGGCCCTTCATCACAGTAAGCATGGCTACCAGGTGGCCGTACACACGACCGGCCTTGCCCCGGGCAAGCTCAGCAGCGTCCGGGTTTTTCTTTTGCGGCATGATGCTGCTGCTGGTGGCATAGGCATCCCCGACCTCGATGAATCCAAACTCGGCGGTCGACCAGATTACAACCTCCTCCGCCATCCGCGACAGGTGCATCATGGTTATGGCAGACGCCGACTCGAACTCGATAATAAAATCACGGTCGGAGACCGCGTCGATGCTGTTGGCACTCACATCGTCGAACCCCAGCTTCCCGGCGACGAATTCTCTGTCCACCGGGTAGGGCAAGCCGGCCAGCGCCCCGCTGCCCAGGGGCATGATATTGATGCGGCGAAGACAGCTTTCGAACCTCTGGATATCCCTGCTGAACATCTGAAAGTAGGCCATGCCATGATGAGAGAAAAGCACAGGTTGCGCCTGCTGCAGGTGGGTATATCCCGGCATGATGACCTTGATGTTTTTCTCGGCGATCTCCACAAGTTTTGAGTTGAATCCCTGCAGCGCCTTTATCACGTTGCCGACGGACTCCCTGGCAAAAAGACGCATGTCGAGGGCTACCTGGTCGTTGCGCGACCTGGCTGTGTGCAGCTTCCCAGCCGTATCACCGATAAGTTCAAACAGCCGGCTCTCGATGTTCATGTGAATATCGTCCAGCTCGAGCTTGAACGAAAAGCGGCCGTTCTCTATCTCCTTCAGGATAGAATGCAGACCGTCCCTGATCTTTAAGTAATCGCTCCTGGCAATGATCTTCTGGCGTGCCAGCATCTCGGCATGTACCTGGCTACCCAGGATATCGTGCCGGTACAGCCGCCAGTCATAAGGGACCGAAGCCAGGTAGCGCTGGACGGCCACATCCATCTCCTCTTTAAATCTACCCCTTAACCTTGCCTCTTTTTTTACTCCCATCCTTTTCCCGCCATACCTTTATTTCTTCTTTTTGACCCTCGTGCCGCTCTTGAGTGAGGCTAACCCTGTGATCTGCGCCTGTGCCTGTATCTTGAGCGGCAGGCCCCAGATGCGGATAAAGCTCGCCGAATCGCTCTGGTCAAACAGGTCGCCCCTGTCATAGGTCGCCAGCTGGAAGCTGTAAAGGGAGTGAGGCGACTTGCGCCCGACTATGATGCAGTTGCCCCTGTGCAGCTTGACCCTGACGGTGCCCGATACGTACCTCTGAGAGCTGTCTATATAGGCATCCAGGTCCCCTCTGTGATTGGAAAACCACAGGCCGTTATAGATTATATCCGAATACTCCTGTGCCACCCTCTCCTTGAACCGGAGCTGGTGCCTGGTCAGCGTCATAGCTTCCAGCGCAAGGTGGGACTTCAGGATAACCATCGCAGCCGGCGCCTCGTAGTTTTCCCTGGACTTTATGCCCACCAGGCGGCTTTCCATGTGGTCGATCCTGCCTATGCCATTGCGACCGGCTATCACATTGAGCTTTTCAATCAGGGGCAGGCCCTCCATTTTCTTGCCGTTGAGGCTGACAGGCACCCCTTCCTCAAAGCCTATCTCCACATATTCAGCCCTGTCCGGCGCGTCCGCAGGGGACCTGGTCCATTCGTAGATATCCTCGGGCGGCTCGTTCCAGGGGTCTTCAAGGATTCCGCACTCGATGCTGCGGCCCCAGGGATTTTCATCTATGGAATATGGACGGGACACTTTAACCGGCACGGGTATCTTGTACCGGTGCGCGTATTCAATGGTCTCGTCCCTGGTCATTCCCCATTCGCGTGCAGGAGCAATGATCCTGAGCTCCGGCCCCAGCGCAAGCACGCTGACGTCGAAACGCACCTGGTCGTTGCCCTTGCCGGTCGATCCATGGGCCACCGCCGTTGCCCCCTCCATATGCGCCAGGTCCACCAGCAGCTTGGCCATAAGCGGCCTGCCCAGCGCTGTGGCCAACGGGTATTGTCCTTCGTACAGTGCATCGGCCTTAATAGCCTTGAATACGTAATCGTCAATAAATTCGTCCTTCGCGTCAACGGCGAAGGATTTTACCGCACCCAGCTTCAAAGCTTTCTGCCTGATGCCCTCCACATCCCTGACACCACCGATATTGACGCAAAGTGTGATGACATCCATCTTATAGTTATCAGCCAGCCACTTGATGGCGACCGACGTATCCAATCCGCCGCTATAGGCCAGGACCACCTTTTCCTTTGCTTTTTTTGCCATCTTATTGCCTCTCCTTCAATACTTTGACAAGCACGTCCAGCGCCGTGTCGATCTCTTTCTCTGTAACGATCAGCGGCGGGATAAAACGTATCACGTCGGCCTTTACCTTGTTGACTATTAATCCCCGTTGCAGGCAGGCCAACACCACAGCCTCCGCAATTGCGCTGTCGAACTGCAGCGCCACCAGCAAGCCCTTTCCCCGCACCTCTTTAATCACCTTAAAGTCAGCGGCTATGCCTTTCAGACCATTGCGGATATACTCTCCCATGCGTCCGGCGTGACCAGCCAGGTCTTTCCGGATTATATAGCTGAGCACATCAAAGGCAGTGGCACAGACCAGGGGATTGCCCCCGAACGTGGTGCCATGCTCGCCGATTTTGAAAACGCAGGCGTGCTCCTTGGCCAGGAATGCGCCGATGGGCACACCGCCTCCCAGGCCCTTGGCAAGGGTCATAATATCCGGCTCCGCTCCGTACTGCTGGTATGCGAAAAGCGTGCCCGTGCGGCCGATGCCCGTCTGGACCTCGTCCAGTATGAGCAGCAGTCCTTTCTCATCGCACCAGGCCCGCACTTTTTTTAGGTAATCTTCCGACGGCACGTTGACCCCACCCTCACCCTGTATGGGCTCCAGCATGACCGCGCAGGTCAGTTTATTCGTGGCCTTCTTTATCGCCTCTATATCGTTGTAATCTACATTGACAAACCCTGTCGGCAGCGGCGTGTAGGGCTCCTGGAACTGGTTCTGTCCCGTGGCCGCCGTGGTTGCCAGTGTCCTGCCATGGAAAGACTCGTGCGTTGTGATTATCTCGTAGGCGCCGTCCAGCTTGAGCTTGCCGTAACGGCGCGCCAGCTTGATGGCACCTTCGTTAGCCTCCGCTCCGCTGTTGCAGATAAAGACGCGGTCAAGGCAGCTCGTCTTGACCAGCAGCTCTGCCAGTTGCAGCTGCGGGACTGTGTAATACATATTGGACATCTGGATGAGTGTTTTAGCCTGGCGAGCCAGCGCTTTGACGATCACCGGGTGGCAGTGCCCGAGGCTGGTCACCGCGATGCCGGCCACGAAGTCCAGGTACTCCCTGCCTTTTTCATCCCAGACCTTCATTCCTTTGCCGCGCACTATGGTAACCGGCCAGCGTTTAGCCAGCTGCATGTATACCTGCTTTTCCAGATCCTGCCAGTTTTTATTTTCGGTTGACAATTGTGGTGCCACTCCCTTTTCCTTCAATTTCGTCGATCAGCGCGTGCTCTACCCGCCCATCAATTATGCGGGTGAGCGAGACCTTGCTGGCCGCGATCATGCCCGCCTCAAGCTTGGCTACCATGCCGCCTGATGCAGTCCCGCTATCGATCATGTTTTTGGCCTTGCCGACATCGATATGCGTTATCACCTGCCTTGAATCATCGTATATCCCCGGCACGTCGGTGAGAAATATCAGCTTACGGGCGTCCAGCGCAGCGGCTATCTCGGCAGCGATTGTATCGCCGTTGACGTTCAGAAGATTGTTATCCTGCCTGCTACCGGGTTCGGCATTGATGCACACGGGCGCTATTACAGGCATATAACCATTACTGAGCAGCACTTTGAGCAGCCGGGAATCCACCGTCAGCTCTTCAGCCGTCAGTCCCAGTTCGCGGTCCTTATTTTTACCCAATACGATCGCTCCATCGGCGCCGCTGATCCCCACGGCTTTCCCACCCCTTCGGGAAATCTCCGAGACCAGCTCTTTATTAATCAGGCCGGCCAGCACAGCCGTGACAACCATCAGTGTATCTTCATCAGTTACGCGCAGGCCCTGTACAAAGCGCGTGGAGATATGCAGCCTGCTCAGCCAGTCCGTTACCGCGTTGCCTCCCCCATGCACAACGACCACAGGAACCTTCTTTTTCTGGAGGGTTACCAGGTCTTCCATCGTGGTATCGTTTTGGCCCAGGGTACTGCCACCAATCTTCACCACTATGATTTTCGATCTAAACATCTGCTATTCCGGGACCGGTCAGGTAGTGTAATCGCTATTTATAGTAACATACTCCTGAGAGAGATCGCATCCCCACGCTACTGCATTCCCCAACCCGATATTTAAGCAAACCCTGATTGTAACCGCATCGGCCTTCATACGGCGGCTGAGTTTGTCTTTCTCAAAGGGCAAAGGGCTGCCGGAGCGCATGACCTGCTCCCCCTGCAGATAAACATCGAGCAGCCCCTCTTCCATCTCGGCGCCGCTGCGCCCCAGAACAGCCACAACCCGTCCCCAGTTGGGATCATTGCCATGCACAGCCGATTTCACCAGCGAGGATACTGCGATCAACCGGGCCACCTTCCTTGCCTGAAGCCTGCTCTTCGCGCTATCCACGCGCACCTCGATCAGCCTGGTTGCGCCCTCGCCGTCGGCAGCTATGCTGCAGGCCAGGTAACGGCATACCCGGCCCAGGGCTGCCCTGAACATGCTGCCGTTTCTGGCTGTGATCGTTTCGTTGTCGGCACAGCCATTGGACATGATGGACACCATGTCATTGGTGCTGGTATCGCCGTCTATGGTAAGCATGTTGAAACTGTCGTCGACAGCGGCCCTCAGCGCACGCGCAAGGAATGCAGATTCGACCCTGGCATCAGTCGTTAAGAAACTGAGCAATGTTGCCATGTCCGGGTGGATCATGCCCGCACCCTTGGCTATCCCGCCTATTGTATAATGCCCGCTGCCATCCATAACTCTGACAGCGATCTCCTTGGGACGGGTATCCGTCGTCATGATAGCCCTGGCCAGTTTATGGCCGCCATCTTTCAGTAACTCGATTTTACCGATACCCACCTTTATTCTGTCCATTGGCAGCACGGTGCCGATTACACCGGTGCTGGCAACCATGACACGGTCGGTCCTGACACCCAGCTTCTTCGCAGCAGCAGCAGCCATATCGGCGGCATCGCGCAACCCTTTCTCACCCGTGCAGGCGTTGGCGCAGCCTGAATTGACCACTATGGCACACACCCTGCCCTTCCCGTTATTTTTGGCGCTGATAAGAATAGGCGCCGCCTTGACCTTGTTTTTAGTGAAAACCGCTGCGGAAACGGCAGGCGACTCGGAGCAAAGTATGCCCAGGTCCAGCCGCCCCTTGTATTTAACCGCAGCCTCCACAGCACCTGCCAGGAAGCCCTGCGGTGATGTTACCGTGCCCTGCTTTAGCTCTTCTATTTTCTCTTTCATGGGGTTAAGACTATAGCACTTTTCGGCAGATACTGCCATTCAACCGGGCAGATAATAAGACGTCCAGCTTATTCCTGCTGTAAATCGTTTTTAGCTTTTTTCTTCAGCTCATATAACTTGTTAATAGCCTCCATAGGCGACATGGAATCGATATCCAGAGACCTTATCTCACTCTCAATTTCAGATTCCTTTCCGAAGATCGAAAGCTGCAGCTGCTGCCGGCCTGAATCACTCTCACCTCCACCATCCTTCCTGGAAGAGTGTTCCAGTTCGAGATTTTGCAGAATCTCGCCTGCCCGGCGGATGACGGCTTTGGGCAGACCCGCCAGCTGCGCCACATGTATCCCGTAGCTGCGGTCCGCCCCTCCGGGCACGACTTTGCGCAGGAATATCACCTTCCCCTCCTCCTCCGTCACGGCCATGTTATAGTTTTTTACCCGCGGCAGGCTGGCAGCAAGCGCGACCAGTTCGTGGTAATGAGTAGCAAAGAGTGTCCTGGCTCTGAGTCTGGCATTATTATGAATGTACTCGATGGTTGCCCAGGCAATGGAAAGCCCGTCATAGGTGCTGGTGCCTCTCCCGACCTCATCAAGGATCAGCAAAGACCTGGCCGTAGCGTTATTAAGTATATTGGCCACCTCTATCATCTCGACCATAAAAGTGGATTGCCCGGCGGCGATATCCTCCTGGGCGCCGATGCGCGTGAATATACGGTCGACTATACCGATGACAGCTTCATCAGCCGGCACGTAGCTCCCGGCCTGGGCCAGCAGGACGATCAGCGCCACCTGCTTGAGATAAGTAGACTTGCCCGCCATGTTGGGACCCGTCAACACGATCAACTGGTTGTCTTGATTGGAAAGCGACGTATCGTTTGGAATAAAAGCACCGCTGCCCAACGCCCTCTCCACAACCGGGTGCCTGCCACCCCTGATCTTAATAGTCTCACCATCATTCAACTCCGGCTTGACGTAATTATAGCGTACCGCCAGTTCTGCAAGGCTGGAGTAAACATCCACCCTCGCCAGTGCACTGCCAGATTCCGATATGGTCTCACCGCGGTCGGCGACCTGGCGGCACACCTGCGCAAAAATGGCCTTCTCCAGGTCGATCATCCTCTCCTGGGCATTGAGGATGAGAGATTCATATTCCTTAAGCTGCGGGGTGTAGAAACGTTCGCAGTTGGCCAGAGTTTGCTTGCGGATATAGTCGGCGGGCACGGCCGCCAGGTTAGAAGTCGACACCTCAATGTAATAGCCGAAAACCCGATTGTAGCCCAGCTTGAGGGACTTTATGCCCGTACGCTCCCTCTCCTGCTTTTCCAGCCCGGCCAGATACTGGCGCGCATCCGAGGACAGAGCCCTGATCTTGTCCAGGTCTTCCGAAAAACCTTTCCTGATCACCCCTCCATGTTCGAAGTTAGATGCCGGGTGGTCCGCGATAGCGGCAGAGACCAGCGCGACCACGTCCGGGCAGGGCTTAAGGCCTTCCCCGAGTTGGGACGGCAGGCTATTTTCAGACAGGGAATTATGGATAGCACCCAATTTCTCCAGTCCCTGCTTGAGAGCTACCAACTCCCGCGGCAGGGCATTGCCGCTGCGTACCCGGTTAATAATGCGCTCCACGTCCGGCATGTCGGTCAGCAGCGAAATGATTGTGCCGCGCAGAAGGGTGTTTTTAAAGAACCATTCAACAGCTTGCTGGCGCCGAATCAAAGAATCAATTGCAAGCAGGGGCTGCCCGATGAACTTCTTCAGCAGGCGGCCGCCCATGGATGTCCTGGTCATGTCTATAACGGACAGCAGCGATCCCTGTGCCACCCCCCAGCGCAGGCTGCTGTACAGCTCCAAATTACGTATAGTATGCATATCAAGCGTCATAAAGGACTCTGTGGTATAGGTCGAAAGCGAGTTGAGCAGTCCAAGAGCCGCCTTCTGGTTCTCACGCAAATAGGCAACGACGGCGCCCGCAGCCCCCACTGCCAGAGAAAGGTGTTCACATCCGTAACCCTCCAGGGACGATGCGGAGAAAAGCTCCAGCAGCGCCTGCCGGGCTGTCTCCCTCTCAAAGAAATAGCTTTCTATCCCGGTAATATTACGGCAAGCATTTATCTCAACGTACTCTGATGACCCGGGCACGATTATCTCGGCCGGGTTCAGCCTGGCTATCTCATCGGCAGCCCGGTCCCGAGGCAGCTGTGTAACAGCGAACTCCCCCGTGGTGATATCTGCCAAAGCTATGCCTGCCTGCCCTTTATCAATCAGCAGACCGACCAGATAGTTGTTGCTTTTCTCCGCGAGCAATCCAGGCTCAATCAGGGTGCCGGGTGTGACAACCCGTATCACGTCCCGCTCAACCAGGCCTTTGCCCGGAGGTGTCAACTGCTCGCAGATAGCCACCTTGTAGCCACGGCTTATCAGCCGCGCCAGGTAATTCTCCAGTGCATGGTAGGGTATACCGGCCAGCGGTATCTTCACCCCCTTGCCCATCTCCCTCGAGGTCAGCACGATATCAAGTTCACGCGATGTTATCCTGGCATCCTCGTCAAAGGTTTCATAGAAATCTCCCAGTCGGAAAAAGACAATTGCGCCGGGGTATTTCTGCTTGATGTGCAGATATTGCTTCCTCAACGGTGTGAGCGATATCTCTTTGGCCGTCATTTCGCCACCCGCCATATGTAGCTAAAGGACGCCGACTGGCCCGGCTCTATCATCAATGGCAACAGTATCACCACACAACTACACTGGTAGATTTTCTCCAGGCCCCCTTCAGAGTTTGACACGCTCTCAACCGGGTAATGCCAGATGGTCAACGGCCGGTCAAGTTCCAATTCAAGCTCGATACCCAGTTGGCGGTTGCCCATGGTAAGCCGTGTGATTTCCGTTATCTCACCGCTGGAGTCAAGGCGCAGGTCTGCGATATCCCTGCCCTCGATGTGATAATAGGCGGCCTCGTTATGTCCTCCTCCCAACAGATTGATATTCCACTCTCCGGCCAGAAGCGTGTTTATCGCAGCGCTGCCTGGATTTAGGAATCTGTAATTGATATAGAGGCTGCCGTCATTGCTCGCCAGCGCGACCCTTTTTTCCAGGCTGATGCCGCATGGACCGTGAGGTAGCTGCAATGTACCCTCCCTCTCAAGGTAAACCTGCATGGCATCGATCCCCGGGACGACCCGGCAATTGTAAGGACGTCCGGCGAAGTCTCCTCGGTCATCAAATACGTATCTGCGGTAGTCTTCCAGCGTCACGCGGCCGTCTAAAAAACGTTCGATCAGGCTGGATCGTGGTATTGCATCATAGATCAACCAGTCCGCAATGTCGCTATCCTTGATCCTCACGCCATCATGTATGCTGTGAACCCCGCAGCCACCATCCGAATTCCGCCGTTGCTCCTCAATACCGGCGATCTCCATGTGATAGACCTCCGGTTTGCGTGATACGGTGCTCAATACATTGCAGGCATGGCCGCGCAGGTCCCATTCGAATATGCTGCCGCCTTCTGCGGGGCTGAAGTACAGGTTGAGGTCGCTGCCTTCAATTAATATCTCATCATTGCCATCGCCGTCGAAATCAACCTGCTGCCAGCGGTATCCCGCACCGGCGTCCGGCAGAAGCGCGTCGGCGCAGTTTTCGGCCCTGATCAGGTTGGCGAAGGTTGTTGCCCGTATATCAGGCAGGTAAATTCCGCCAAACACACCGTGCCAGTATGGACAGTTGCATTGAGCCTTCCAGAGATAATCAATCCCGCAATCAGCTTCATTTGCCGCGCGCGCCAGGTGGACGCGCGCGCTGACGGCGAGCATCTTTTTCTGCATACGGTTTATCTCAGGGTACTTGACCAGGAAATTACGCCAGTAGCCGCTGAAGACATGGTTCAGCACACCCGCAAATTGATCCTCCCCGGCGCGATGCTTCAATTCCGTGTAATGCTGAGACAGGTCCGCCGGCAAAGACCATTCCAGCATCTCGTCATAGGATGCGCAGGGCAGGTATACACGGCCTGCCGGTCCATGACTTTCCGCATAGTCTCCCAGACTGATAGTAGTCAGCCACTCGCCATTCGCTTCGATAGACGTAAAGAAATCCTCGATCCAACCCGCTTCCCAGCACAGTTCACAGGTCTGCGGCCAGACGCCGAATTTTTCGCCGTCGTCGCCCAGCACTGCTATCTTTTCCCCACTCTCCGATGCATTTGCCCTCAGATAAGCGATGACATCCTCCACTTTATGCCAGGGTATGGCATAGCGCAGGTACTTGCTGATGGGAAAGATATTGATATACCTTCCCTGCTCCTCGGTTTTGAAATAGCCGAAGAGGTCGCGTTCATTCAGGCCAACCATCTTAAACGCCGTATCGTCCACCAGTGTCCAGTTGATGCCGGCATCGGCAAGTATCCTGGGCAGAGAAGGCTCCCAGACGCGTTCGGCCAACCATAGGCCGCGGGGGCGGCGTCCGAATTGTTGCCATATATATTCGCTCATCCTGCCGACCTGACCGGATTTATCGGCGTCCGGTATCATGGGCAACACCGGCTCGTAGTAGCCCCCTCCCATTATCTCCACCTGCTCGCGGGAGATCAGCCTGGCCAGCAACTTGAAGAATTCAGGGTGTTCGGCCGATATCCAGTCGAGCAGGCAGCCGCTGTAATGCAGCGATACGCTGATAGAGGGATGCCTCCCCAGTGCCTCGAGCATGGGTAAGTAGCCCTGCCGGTAAGCATCTTCAAAAACCCACGGAAAATTGCCGAGAGGCTGGTGGTTGTGAATGGCCAATCCCAGAAATATCCGCTTCAAATATGCACCTTTATGCTCAGGCTTTATGCAGCTTGTCGAGAGCTACTTTAAGCACAACCTTGTCGCCGACCTTGTCTACATCGCCTGTCGATAAGGTTCTGGCGCGCATGAACCCGGTTGTTATAATAATGCCCGTCACATTCCATTTAACAGGGTCTATCTCGACGTCCTTCACGTGCCCCATGACGCGTGCGCCGACATCGATAACCTCTTTTCCAATAAGCTCTCGGGACCTCATAGCTTCAATCCTCCGTCAGTTGCAACAGACTATTGAATCTGCAACTAATCCATGAAAAGATAATCCGTGATCCGGTCAAAGACGTGCCTGGCCGCTATCACGTAGTAATAATTCTCCTTTTTTTCCTCCTGGCTGCAACCGCTGAGAGATATGGCCTTAAAGGAGTTTAACAGCACTTCCCGCTGCAATGCCAGGCCTTTGTCTATCATATTGATATCCCACATGGGCTTCCTGCTGGCCCACCAGAACTGGCAGCTATGCAGGGCACGGTCAAGTGAGTTCCTGGCTATATTGGCATAGTCCAGGCTGGCGGGATTGTCCGCAACTTCAATAGCCCTATGCGCGATCCTGATGGCCAGGCCCAGGTGTTCCCACTGCATGCTGTGCATCGGGTTGTTCTTATCCTGCCACAGAGGGTAATAGTTGCCAGACTGGATATCCGCCGCCGAGGTGCTCCACGATGAAGGCCTGGGACTGATCTTCTGCCCTGCGGGGAAGATCTCCAGCAACTGGCTGATTGTGACGATGCTGATCTCACCGGCGTCCTGTGACTTCTCGTATTCGAAAAGCCTGCGGTGCTGGTCAGCCAGCGGCTTCTGCTCGAGCATCACGGCTTGATTATCCTCAGCCGGCACCAGCGTCTCGTAAACCTCCGAGAGGAAGAGTTTGTCCCAGTGCTGTATGTGGTGGCCGAATGTCTCGGCATCCATGGCCGTTATCACATATATATCCCCTTCGCCCTGGCGTAGCTGTTTTAAATGCTCTATGAACCCCCTGCCGTCCACATCTTTAAAGCTGATCTTGTTGCTGAGTATATCATCGCGAAAAAGCACCGCCAGCGATCGGCCGGTGTAATCTATGCTGTGGATGACATCCATGGGCCAATCTACCGGGCAGGCAATGCCACTGACTATGATCCAATCATGGCGCGATGCGCTGACAGGCCCGGTGATCTCACTGGAGTAGCACATCTCGGGT
>Ga0268277_1001957_pt1 | contig 12731 bp, 13 predicted proteins | sample saktaG_5_FD_190132 | JGI IMG/M metagenome (GOLD analysis project Ga0268277, IMG submission 190132) | Saline water microbial communities from Sakinaw Lake, British Columbia, Canada - sak_2010_1_5_50m | ecosystem: Environmental > Aquatic > Non-marine Saline and Alkaline > Saline ...
CCTTTTAAGTCATTTCGATTGCCAAGGAGCTTTTGTACTATCTGAAGTTTTTCTTGACGGACTTCGCTACGATGGTAGTACCAGGTCGAAATCAGTACGCCTAGCAAACCGGATATAATAGATGAGGCAAGGACAATAATAACATCCATTGTGATCTCCGTAGATTTGTATTTTCACAAAACGTGTGCAGCTACTACTCCGTTTGTTTGGCCGTAAAAAAATAACAATGCTATCAATAATCGACTTTTTCGAGACGGTAAGCGCAAACCTAAACGTTTGTAAAGGCCCGAGCGGCAACAATAATCCATTTCAAATATCGGAGGCTCGTGGTACGGCATGTTATGCGAAGTTCCCTCTCACGGCATCTGAAGTTGCTTTTGATTTACCCATTCAAGACTTGATGGTTTAATTACAAGTACATCAATCGGGCCGCCGACAGTCTTTGGTCGACTTTGAAAACGAAAAGAGTCAATAGTTGTCCGGATTAGGTGCACACCGAAATCGATAGCGTCCTGAATTGTAAAGAAATTGATAGGTATCGAAACAGGTGAAAGTGGTTGCCAAGTGTTGTTGGTGCCGGCAACAGCGACCGGCTGAAGTAACCTGACAACAATTTCTGCTTCACCACCGAAGGCCAAGCCTTGTTGATTAGGCTGGTTTCCCTTCTGGATACGATTATTCTGTACTTCAACTATCCAGACTTCCTGTACTGGTGGAGTCGAAGCATCATAGCCTGCCACATGAAAGCATGTCTTCAATGCCGGATTGATTCCACGGAAGTTCGTAAGCAGATCTTGAGCAGTCTGCTGTGGACCATGTGTTGTTGGAAGAGCTGCGATGAATGAATCAATGAAACCAGCGATTGGAACGCCCTGAATATCAGCTTGGCCAAATGTGCTGATACCGACGTGGTTCGGAGTGACAAAAAGTTTTCTGTTGCTATCCGACATCCCTACAGCGAGGTGAACGGTTTGTTGGCCAACTCTTTGAGGCTCCTGCGTATTTAGTGTAAGGCGACTATCAGCGGCCATAACTATCCCTTCTCTGACGTTTACTGTGACAACTAGTGACATTTTATGCCTCCTGGTTATTTGATTTGGATTTCAACTATTGTTCTTAAAAAGTCTCTCCGTTTAGTGATTCCTTGGCATGGAATAGTAGGAAAGGATTACCTCATCGGATTTCTTATTGTGCCCTTCAATCTACTGTGTCGAAAAGACCCATTCTTTGTATATCTCCTAAGTAGCGAATCGACGATAAGAGTGTCGCCTTCACTTGCAAGTGGTCCGAGAGTTATTACAATATTATCGAGAATATCAGGATTTATGCAAACATCAAAATACTCAATCTTTGGGGGATTGCCATTAATGATGCTTTTTATGATGTGGCTTGGAAGTTGTAAAAGGTATTTATCATCAGAAATACCAGAACTCGGAATTGGTATTGAGGGAAGAATAAAAAGCACAAATCGGAACTCGCTTTGGAATTCCCATACCTTCTGTTTGTATCCTGCTAGGTTGGTAACCTTGTCTATTTTTAGATTTGCATGCCCCTGTTTATCGATTTCTAGATTGACAGCATCTTTATAGATATCTTCAATGTCATCGACATATCGTACTTTCCGTCCGAATAGGTCTTTATTTACAATATTTGGGAGAACGATGTAGTCGTCAGTAAAGAGTTGTTCGAATGGTATTGGTGAAAGTACTTCACTTTGAATAAAAAGATCAGCATTGGGAGGTTGCTTTAAAGGACGATAGTTGAAAAAGTGTTTCGGAAATGTTAACCTTACTCCGGCCATACCGTTTGTATACATATGCCATTGAGGAATACTCTCAGCGCCAGAATCCGTCCAACAGCTAACAAACAGATAGTTAGCAAGATTGAATTTCCCAAGGGATTGGGCTTCACTCATATCTTCTACTCGGTCCAACCGATTGAAACGAATTGTTTTATTCTTCAATATCAGAGCCAGAGTATTGATATTTGTGTAATGATGGATTTGGGTGGTGATTTCCAAAGTTCGCTCCAGGGGATCCGCTTTTAAAGATAGGGACTTCCCTAGCAAGTTAGTGAGGTCTGAAGATATTCTATGTGAACCGTCGATATAAATTTCCCAAAAAGAGAGACTGAATTGCTCGAGGGTCGATTCGCCCGTAAATATGTTGACGCGAGTACGTAAAACTTCTTCATTTAACCTTGGCTCCTCCCAAGTCACAATAGCTGTTTTTGGGTTGACGCGAATCGCTTTTACTTGAATATATTCCTGGTTAACAACAACCTCTAGATGATTTAAAGGCAGAGATTCTAGATTCATATTAGACCTTAATTCACAAAGTGAATTTTCTTATAAATAGCAGTAATAAGGTTTAAACATTTTTATGCTATTATTCTAGATCTACATTTCTCACGGAACTACTCTTCAAAACATCTACGCTAACGCGCTTATCCATAAGCCCTGGCTTTTCACTTTGGTAGTGATCTGATACATTTGCATGGATACTACGCATAAAAAACGAATAATGTCAATCAAAATCAATCTATTTAGGGACAATTACGTTTTTTCTTGAATTGCCTATTGACTTTTTCACGCTCAGCCCTTATTCTGTTAATGAAGAACATAACAGGATCGCGGCTGGCCTTACAGGCTATTTCGTTTTTAGTTATTTGAAAACAGGATTCCGATGGCAATATCCGCTTCACCTCACCGGGTCGCAGTCATGCAATCGGGGGCATTCCGGCGCTGTACGCGAGGATGGCGTCGGGCAAGGGGTTAGGAATTGTATAAAATTTCCGTTAACCGGCTGACCGGTGACGGCGCATCGCCGCAAGCACCGGCCGGCCACAACCCGGGAGGTAATCATGCCATCGCATGGAACCCTGTTCAGTTACAAATTGATCGAAGTTGCTTCGGCCACCCTGACCCTCTGCGACAATTTTGCCGAGGAGCAGGACGCCCTCGTCGCCGTGCGCTCCACCTGGGCGCCGCCCTTCATCTATAACCTGCGCGCCCGCGCCAACAGCGCCATCGACACCTATCTCGGCCGCGATGCGCTCAAAGGCCAGCGCGAAGCCACCCAGAAAGTCCGCGCCATCCAGCAGCTCGCCGCCAACAATCTCAAACTGCTTAAAGACCAGCTGGGCATCGATTATTCCGGCGACGCCCTGAAAAACCTGCTGGATTCGCTGGGCTACACCCGCTTCATGCCGGCCGTCAAAGACGGCAAGCAGGAAGACACCATCCAGATGCTCGCCCAATTCAAGCAGAATATGACCGGTGAGTTAAAGGCTGAGATGGTCGCCAACGGCACCTCCGCCGCGCTGATCGATGAGACTGTAGCGCAGGCTGCTACTCTTAAAGAGGCCAATACCCTGCAGGAAACGCTGAAATCTTCCCACCCGGTCGTCTCGCAGGAGGCCGTGACGGAATTCAACGCCATCTACCAGCAGGCCATCGGCATCTGTAAAATCGCGCGCCGGGTCTTCCTGGGCAATCCCGAAAAGCAGGCCCGTTTCACCTTTTCCAGATTGATCAGGCAGATGCGCAGCTGATCGTAGTTCCCATATTCTGGCTTCCTCAACCGCCACCGGTCATCCGCTTCCCGTTTCCGAAAATCGCCTACCGCCACCGCCAACCGGATACGCCCCTCGCTGACATAGACCTCGCTTCCCGCAACATCGGGCGCCGCACCGGCTTGATGGATTTCCATTTCCGGCAGATGGACTTTCATATCCTCAACATGGGCGGGCCTGCCCGCAACATGGACTGACGTTTCCGGAACATGGACTCCTGTATCGCCAATATGGGCGGGCATATCCGGAACATGGTCCGGCGTATCCCGGACATGGACTTTTATATCTCGCTCATGGATTCCTGTCTGGCGGACATGGACTTGTATATCCTGTTCATGGACTCCCGTTTCGCGCACATGGACGCCTCTATCGCCAACATGGTCTCTATCCTGTAAATCCTGTAATCCTGTCTCCAATCTTTGACCTCGCTACGGGGTTGCACTCCGTAGCGGTAATTTGCCTCAGCGGAGGCAGGCCCTCCCGGAGGCAGATCCGTGATTATCTGCGAAAGTGCTGGTGTAAATGCAGATTTGGGGCATATCGATTATGTCCCGTGTTGGCCTCCGAGAGGAAGCGCTCAACCTGGGAACGAGGTAAAAAACATATCTCCGTGTCCTTGTCTCGGCGGCAAATATTCCACTCAATCTGAAAAAACTGTTTTTTTATGACCGGAAAATGATATATTTATCCAACCTCGATGGAAAATCGAGCCTATCATTCCCCGGGGTCCTTATTCTCATATCCGCACCCATTCGAATGAATGTAAATCCGGGGAGAACGCCACATGACCAAAAAACGTAAAATCTTCGTCCTCGACACCAACGTCATCCTGCACGACAGTTCCTGCATCCAGCGCTTCGAAGAACACGATATCGTCGTTCCGATCACCGTGATCGAGGAACTGGACCAGTTCAAGTCCGGTAATCAATCGATCAACTACCACGCCCGCGAATTCGTGCGCGCCCTGGACGCCCTGAGCGGCGATAAACTCTTCGACGGCGGTATCAAGATCGGGCCCAACCTGGGCAAGATAACCGTCAAACTGGAACAGAATTTCCACGAAGATATTGCGCTCAATTTCTCCGAACAAAAACCGGATCACCACATCCTCAACATCGCCTACCAGCTCGCCAAAAGCAACTCCGGCAGAGAGGTCATCCTGGTCTCCAAAGACGTCAACCTGCGCATGAAGGCCAAAGCCGTCGGCATCACGGCCCAGGATTACCGCAACGACGCCGTCCAGGATATCGTCTCGCTGTACACCGGCCATCGCCTTGAAGAGGATGTCCCGGAAAGCATCATCGACCGGATGTATTTGTCGCCCTTCGAAATCGACGCCGCGGAACTGCCGGTCGAAAAGCCCCTGGTCCCCAACGAAAGCCTGATTCTGCGCAACGCGCGCAAGTCCGCGCTCGCCACCTACGACCCTTTTCTATTGAAAATCAGGCGCATCGATAAAGACCAGGCCTACGGCATCATACCACGCAACGCCGAGCAGACCTTTGCCCTCAACCTGCTCCTGAATCCCGATATCCGGCTGGTCAGCCTGACCGGCAAGGCCGGGACCGGGAAGACCCTGTTGGCCCTGGCGGCGGCCCTGGAATGCCGCAAAAGCTATACGCAAATATACATGGCGCGCCCGATCGTACCGCTCAGCAACAAAGACATCGGCTATCTGCCGGGCGACATCAAATCCAAACTCGATCCCTACATGCAGCCCCTTTTCGATAATCTCGGCGTGATCAAAAACCAGTTCCCGGAGTCCAATCCCAAGCATAAAAAGATCAAGGAATTGCAGGACACGGACAAACTCGTGATCACCCCGCTTTCCTACATCCGCGGCCGCAGCCTGGTGAAAATATTCTTCATCGTCGACGAAGCCCAGAACCTGACGCCGCACGAAATCAAAACCATCATCACGCGCGCCGGGGACGGCACCAAACTGGTCTTCACCGGCGATATTTTCCAGATCGACCACCCTTACCTGAACACCGAGTCCAACGGCCTGACGTACCTGATCGACCGTATGCACGGGCAGAAGATCTACGCGCACATCAACCTGGAAAAGGGCGAACGTTCGGCCCTGGCGGATCTGGCCAGCGACCTGCTCTAAACCATCCAGATGGGTTTTTCATGGCAGCCTTACGCATCGGCACCTGCAGCTGGAAATATGATTCCTGGCGAGGATTGGTCTATTCCGCCGCGGATAAGAACAATTACCTGAGGGAATACGCACAGGTCTACGATACGGTCGAGATCGATCAGTGGTTCTGGTCGCTTTTCGGTAACGATAACGTCGTTCTGCCCCGCCCGGAGGTGGTGCAGGATTACGCCGCATCCGTCGGAGATAATTTCCGCTTCTCGATCAAAGTCCCGAACAGCATCACCCTGACCCATTTCTATAATAAGGGCAAAGGAAACGCGCTACAGCCCAATCCGCACTTTTTATCGACGGCGATTTTCGATCGATTCATCCATTCACTCCAGCCTCTGCATAGTAAAATCGGCGTGCTGATCTGCCAATTCGAATACCTGAACCGTCAGAAAATGGCCTCGCCGGCGCTCTTCCTGGATTCGCTTCGGAATTTTTTCCAAAACGTGACGGCGCCCTTTCCTATCGCCATCGAAACCCGCAATCCGAATTACCTGAACCAACAATATTTCGAATTTCTCAACGAAAACGGCTTGTATCATTGCTTCGTGGAGGGTTATTATATGCCGCCGGTTTTTGAGGTATTTCGAAAATTCGGCGACTATCTGCGCGACCTGACCGTCATCCGGTTGATGGGGCCCGACCGTCAGGGAATCGAGGCGAAAAGTCAAAAGCGCTGGGACCGCATCCTCGAGCCGCAGGACGCCGCCCTTGAAGCTCTCGCACAGATGATCGATGAACTGATGCATAAAAACCTGCGGATTTTTATCAACGTCAACAACCATTTCGAAGGCTCGGCGCCGCTTACCATCCGGCGCATCCGCGCCCTGCTGGAAAACAGGCGTTGATATCCGGGACCTGGAAAGGATACTATGAACTTACTCGACCTGATCCGGCGCGATGATATCGAAGATTGGCCGGCGAACGCCAAACCGGTGCCCTGGGAAGATCGCGGTTTCTCCGAGAGAATGCTCCGGGAGCACCTCTCGCAGGAGCACGATGTCGGCACGCGCCGTAAAACGATCGTCGAAAAACAGGCCAGCTGGGTGCACAGCACACTCCTGGCCGGGCATCGCACCCGCATCCTTGACCTTGGCTGCGGTCCCGGTCTCTATTCGCATGAATTCGCGCAACTCGGCCATCAGCCGATCGGTATCGATTACTCGCCGGCCTCGATTGACTTTGCGCGCCGGGTCGCCAAAGCCCAAAAACTGCGTTGCGAATTTCGTCTGGAAGACTTCCTCTCGGCAGAATACGGCCAGGGCTTTGGACTGGCGCTGCTGACCTTCGGCGATCTCAATACTTTCATTCCGGACGACGGACGGCGCATTCTGACAAAAATCTATCAATCGCTGGCCCCGCGCGGGATGCTGCTGCTCGAACCGCTCAGCTTCGCCGCCGTTGAAAAAATCGGCAACCAGGAATCCAGCTGGTATTCGGAGGAAGCCGGTATTTTCGCCGCTGAGCCGCATATCTGTCTCGAGGAGTGCGATTGGGACCCGGAAGAGAAGACGGCCGCCGTGCACTACTATATTCTACACGCCGCGCAACCGGAAATCGATTATTACCTTCAGAAGTATTATGCTTTCAGTGATGACGAACTGCAGAAGACTTTACTGGAGACCGGCTTTTCAACGGTGGAATTTTATCCCGGTTTCACGCAGACTAAAAGCGATTTCGACGACGACCTGATCGCCCTGGTCGCCCGTAAGTAATATTCCGCCGAAGGCCCTATTTCCCTTTTCGGGAAATCATCTCCAGGAGCGCCGTTGCAGCGGCCCTGGGGCCCTCGCTCTCATATCCGGGCACGCCCAGGCGCGTGCGAATCTGGCCGACACACAGACCGCGCTTGAAAAACTCACCGAAAAATCTCTCGGCAATTTCATCATGTAGATGCCGGTTTTGGGGCGGCCCGAAGATATTGGCGAAATAGGAATGCACCAGCCCCGTGCGGGTGGTCGTACCCTTGCTCATTACGGCTCCTTCGCGGAACACCCGCAAGGCATCGCCGGCGCTATCGAACTTCTCCAGGATCGGATGATCCTCATCTATATCTTCGTAGTTATTGACGTACAGGACAAAATCTATCGCACAGCCTTTGGTAATGGTGGCAAAGGTCGTAACCGGCAGAACGATCCGGGCGTTGACCCGGTTCGGATTCATGATAATCGCGCGGTCCAGCTGACCGAAAGCGTAACCCGGCTGCAGGTCGTCCAGGCGCAGGAAAGCCCCGGTCTCCGTACCGAAGCCCCGCACAGCTCCATCGGCAGCCAGTTCGATCGAACCCATATCATCGGCGATGATGGTCAAATCCTTGATTTCTTCTTCCCCGATCAGGCGCAGGGCTTCGAGGGATTCGGACTTCCCCGCCCCGCTATCGCCAATCATCAGAACCGTGGCCTCGCTGTCGTTTCTTAATAATATTTTAACGAGTGCGCCGTGGAAGGGCAGGTTTCCCCGCTTCATGATTTTTATATTGTGCAAGGTCAGGATCATTTTCTTCAGGTAACCGAAATAGGCAAACTCATCGCCGTTCGGCACAGCCCCCACCAGCAGATCGTTTGCTTCGTCTTCGTAATAAACCGTCGGAAACTCCGCCAATCCGGCCAACGCTGCGCCATCAACGCCGTAGCAGTAAATCGCATCCGGCTTGCGCAGTAAATCCTCATCCTCCGCCAGTTCGAACAGGTTGCTGAGACCGAAGCCGATCTCGTAAAAGCGTTCATGAAAATAAACCAGGATCAGCAGTTCGCCGACCTTCGCCGGGAAACACAGCCATTCGTCCTTATTGATCTGCACCCGTTTGAGCGGATTTTCATAAACCCGAACGAACTGGCCCTTGCGCTTGTTCATCGGGGGGTCAAAAATAAGCGGCGGATAGAGCAGCACCTGCCGGATCACAAAGACATCGTTCAGTTGCGTATACTCGTTGCGGAAAGTGTCTCGCGGAACCGGCTTGGCGATGGTTGCGATTTCGGCCCCGGCATGGACCTGGCGATAGACATTGGGGTGCTTTTGGGTCAGGTTTTCCTCAATATCACGATAGGCCTGGCGCACGAGATGCATCAGCCGCTCAACGGTCGAGTTGAAGGTACGATAGGGCCGCTGGTCGAGAGCTTCGTCTTCCGAATCGCAAATTACAAAACGGTCGAAGCTTCTCCAGAAGTTGTACAGTTGTTCGATCAGTTCGCTGAGCAGCGCCTTGTCCGCGAAAAAAACCTCAGACCCCTTGACGACGTTGGGAACCATATCGGCTTCCAGTTTGGCCAGGTAACGCAGGGCTTCGATAAAGCGGTCGATCGACTCATCGGTGATGGCCGCTTCGCCGAAAACTCCGGCCAGCGGTAATTGCTTGCGGCGTACCCGCTCCAGGAAGCGCCGGACAACCTCCTGCAGCAACTCCGTCTGAAACAATTCATCGACGGATTCCACGACCCGGTCCTTGACGCGAATGATAATCTTATTTTCTTCTATGCTGAATGATGCGGAATTCATACGAACCTCTCGAATAAAACGTTTAGGGCTAAATTTAGCATTCGTCCTCAAAGAAACAACGTTCCACGAAATAAAATCCCGTAAAAAGCGACATTCCCGATAAAAATTACGTGAAACAGATGACTATTTGCCTGAAAGCAGGTATATTTGCAGCAATTGACACCGGAGATAAACATGCCAAACGGAAAGATGACCCAGGTCGGAAATTCCCGGAATCAACTTTACGGACCGCGCAAATTGCTGGTTTGCGGTTATGCGCCGAAAGACCAGGAACGCCTTCTGAACCTGCTCGATGAGGAAAAGCTGGAAGCCCTGCCTGTTATTTTTATCAGCAAGGGAAATCAGGGCCGGACGCTGCAGGAACTGCTGGCCTTCGAAGACTACTCGGGGCTGGACCAAAAATCCAGCCTGCCCCGCACACTGATTATGTCCGGTCTAACCGAAAAGGAATTGCATCAATTGATGATTGCCTATCGCAAATCGGGGATGGCGCCGCAGATGTGGGCTACCCTGACACCGATTTCCGAAAACTGGGTTTTGCGCAATTTACTGAAAGAGCTCCAGGCCGAAAATGCGGCTATGCGCCGGCGGCAGGCTGGCCAAAATGCCCGAATACATGATCCGGGATAAAAGCGAGGTGACAGGTATGCACGGATATGTTCAGGTCTATACCGGCGACGGAAAAGGCAAAACCACCGCCGCCCTGGGACTGGCGCTGCGGGCCAGCGGGGCCGGGCTTAAGGTTTTTATCGGCCAGTTCGCCAAGGGGCAGGAATACAGCGAAATCAAAATCCTGCGCGAGAAATTCGACAATATTATCGTCCGGCAATACGGTCGCGACTGCTTCATCGTGAACGCACCCAAACAGGAAGATATCGACCTGGCGCGCGCCGGGCTGGCTGAAGTTCGCGAGGCGATTCTGTCCGGCGCATACGATCTGGTCATTCTGGATGAGATCAACATCGCAATTTATTTCAAACTGTTCGGCGTCGAGGACGTCCTCGAATTGATCCGCGAAAAACCGGAGCAAGTCGAACTGGTGCTCACCGGCCGCAAAGCCGATCCGCAGATCATCGCCGCCGCCGACCTTGTGACCGAGATGAAAGAGATCAAACATTATTATCAGAAGGGTGTGGCGGCCCGCACGGGTATTGAATCATAATGAAAATCGAAATCCGCACTGGCTATCAAAATGGCTTTCCCGGACACTCGCCCGTACACGCCATCTGCGGAAAATCACATCACTTCCTTTGCGTAACCGGTTCTACGTATTTCATTTAGATTTCCCGGACTGAATGGAAGCAGGACCGCCTTACTGAGAATACTGGATTTTTACCCATCATCTGAAAATCATAGAAAACAGGCGCAGGATACGCGCAATCAACGACGGTGATTCTCTGAACAAGCAAAAGCCCCCCGACGTTTCCGCCGGGAGGCCTTTACCGCTTCTCGATGTTTTCCCGTCACTCTTCGTCTATATCGGGGTCATCGTCGGGTCTGAAACCACCCATCGGACAGGGTTGGTCGTGATCGCCATGCGGTCCGCGTTTCATCATCCTGCGTTCGCCGCGTCTTCCCATCATGCCCTTCTTCATACCGACCTGCATCCGAAATTCCTGCATGATCTTTTTCTGCTCGGCAGTCAGAATTTTGGCGCTTTCCATGCGGTGCCTGATACGCATTTCAAACAGTTTACCGCGAATCTCGTTCACTTTGGCAATCTGCGCATCGATCTGCTTGGCGGCCGCATCTTTCACGAGCAGCTCTTCCAATTCCAGGCGGGCTACTTTCAGATCCGCCTGCATGGGAATCTGCTTCTTCTCGAGGGCGAGCTTCAACGCATGCATTTGTTCTTTCTGCGCGTCCGTCAGCTGGAGTTTTGCCCCCATGTAGGGGCCGGGCATATTATGCTTGTCCTTCATCGGTCCCGGCTGCGCCGTCAGTACCAGGGTCGGGATTGCCGCCAGCAATACGAGCATTGCTATACTCTTCTTCATGATTAATTTCTCCTTCTGGATTGAGGACCCATCGGGCGATCCTCGGGGTTTAACATTTTCATCAAACGATTTCTGAAATTGCTGTCAAAGATGATGAATTTCATCTGCTGTTCCGGGGTCAGAACATCCGACAGATCAAGAATAAATTTCTGCTTTTTATCGATAATCCTCTTCTCGAAATCGGTCATCTGTTGCGTATATTTCCTGACGTCTTCCTGGCTGATCCGGTCAGCCTCACGCTCAATCTTCTCATTGATCCGGCGAATGATCTCGCGCTGGCCCTCCTGATCGGAGCGGATGGACTTTTCATATTCACGCAGTTTCGGGAAGAACAGCACGGACTGATCCGAACTGAGTTCCAGGAATTCCGTCATCTTCCAGATACGCAGACTCTCCATGCGCTCGCGCCTTTCCGGGTTCATGGGCTTGAAGTCGTCCTGCCCAAACAGGCCGTTTGCCATCAGAACCAGCGCCAACAAAGTATAAACGGGTTTAGTCATTTTCATCATCCCAGGTCCTCGTCTTATATCACTTCCTTTTTCATCTGTTCGATCAACTGGTCAAATTCACTCTCGTCCAGGCCCTGCGTAGCCAGAATGTAATCATCCATCCCCGGTAAAACCGGTTCATCGAGCACAAATTTCAGCGCTTCGGCCTGCAGTTCATCCCGGGCCTCCTCCAGGTTTCCGACGTCGCTGCTCTCGCCGTTGAGGTAAAGCGGATCGCTGAAATAGCCCGTATTGGTCATTTCCGCAAAGGTCGCCGTGCCCTCCAGCTCCGCAAGAAAATTTCCCGCTCCGCTATCCGCATCATGCAGAATCGAAAAGGCGATAAGAACTACAGCGGCCAGGGAGGCCAGCGCCGGAACGGACCATAGTCGGCGGCGGGCCCGTTTGCCACGGGCGGCTATCCTGGCGTTGATGCGAACGACGAGGTCACTGGCATACGCGACAGGCACTTCCACCCGATCGACCGCCAGCATTGATTGAATCCGGCCGATCTGCCCGGTGTATTCGCAACAAGCCGGACACAACTCTAAATGAGCGCGGATTGCGGTCATTTCAGCCGCCGCAAGATCCCCTGAAATCATCAGCGGAATCAGGTTTTCATATTGTTTACAGGGCCGCATAATCGACCCCCATTCCCGCTAAAATTTGGCGTAAATTGCCGAGTGCATGCGAGTAGTTCACCTTGGCTGAATTCTCCGTGGATTCCATAATCGCCGCCACCTCCCTGAAGCTCAATTCCTGAAAGGAGCGCAACATTACAACCATCTGCTGTTTAGGGGGCAGTTTCGCAATCGCCTGCCTCAGCACGCTATTGCGCTGTTCATTTTCCGGTTCGATGCTCGCAGAGAACCAATGCTCGATTTTCTCGATTCCCAGACCCTGGCGGAGTTTCTGCCGGCGGAGATAATTCAAGCCCGTGTTCATCGCGATACGATAGATCCAGGTGTAAATCGAAGATTGCTGTTTAAATTGCGGCAGGTTTTTGTACACTTTAATAAAAGTCTC
>Ga0268277_1001959_pt1 | contig 12729 bp, 21 predicted proteins | sample saktaG_5_FD_190132 | JGI IMG/M metagenome (GOLD analysis project Ga0268277, IMG submission 190132) | Saline water microbial communities from Sakinaw Lake, British Columbia, Canada - sak_2010_1_5_50m | ecosystem: Environmental > Aquatic > Non-marine Saline and Alkaline > Saline ...
TTATTATGCGAAAAAAAAGAAATATTAAAAGAGATATTGCACCAGACAATAAGTATGATAATATTTTGGTGGCAAAGTTTATTAACCATCTAATGAAAGATGGTAAAAAATCAGTAGCTCAAAAGATTTTTTATAATGCTTTTGATTTTATTGAGAATAATAACAAAGATAAAGACGCTTTAGAAGTGTTTGATTTAGCTATTAAAAATGCTTCTCCTTTTGTAGAAGTTCGTTCTAGAAGAATTGGTGGTGCACGTTATCAAGTTCCGCGTGAAGTAAGAGGGGAACGAAAAATTACTTTATCTATGAACTGGATTATTCGAGCAGCCAGATCTCAAAAAGGTAAGCCAATGTATGAAAGATTAGCTAAAGAATTTTTAGATGCTTCTAAAAACGAAGGATCGGCTGTTAAAAAGAAAGAAGAAACTCATAAGATTGCTGATGCTAATAAAGCTTTTGCACATTTTGGTTGGTAGATATATGTCTAGAGAATATTCATTAGAAAAAATAAGAAACATTGGTATTATTGCTCATATTGATGCTGGAAAAACCACTATTACTGAGGGTATTTTGTATTTAACTGGTAAAACTCATAAAATTGGAATCGTTCATGAAGGAGATACTCAAATGGATTGGATGGAACAAGAAAGAGAAAGAGGAATTACAATTACATCAGCTGCAACTGCTTGTTTTTGGAAAGCAAAACATTATAAATTAGATAAAAATGATGAATACAGAATTAATATCATTGATACTCCTGGTCATATTGATTTTACAGCAGAGGTTCAGCGTAGTTTACGAGTTCTTGATGGAGCAATTGTAGTTCTTGATGGAAAAATGGGAGTAGAACCACAATCGGAAACAGTTTGGCGTCAAGCAAATGAATTTAATGTACCTCGAATGTGTTTTATTAATAAAATAAATCAAGTAGGAGGGGATTTTTATAAAAGCTTAAATTCAATTAGAGAAAGATTAAGTGTTAATTCTTATCCTGTTCAATTACCGATTGGTTTTGAAAAAGATATTTATGGTGTAGTTGATTTGGTCAAAATGAAGGCGTATACTTATAAGGATTTTCACGACAAAGAATTAGTTGAAGAAGAAATTCCAGATGACTTAAAAGAAAAAGCAGACAAATATAGGCATGAGCTATTAGAAAAAGCAGTAGAAATTGATGATTCTTTAACAGAGAAATATTTAAATGGACAAGAAATTAGTGAACAAGAATTAGTTAATGCAATTAGACAAAGTACTCTTAAGGGTGATTTCTTTCCTATTTTTACTGGTGATGGACGCGGTGTAATAGTAGAAACTTTACTAGATGCAGTTATTAATTATTTGCCCTCTCCAATCGACTTACCATCAGTTGTTGGAATTGATCCTAAAACAGAGAAAGAGATTTCTAGAGAAACAAAAGATGATGCTCCAATGTCTGCTCTAGCTTTTAAGATTGCAACTGATCCTTATGTTGGTCAACTTTGTTATTTCAGAACATATTCTGGAACATTGGAAAGTGGATCATATATTTTAAATGCTGTTACTGGAAAGAAAGAAAGAGTTGGTCGTATTGTAAGAATGCATGCCAATAAACGTGAAGAGATTAAAGAGATTTATGCTGGAGACATTGCAGCAATTGTAGGGCTTAAAGGAACTACTACTGGTGATACTTTATCTGATGTTGATCATCCTATTATTCTAGAAAAAATTAAATTTCCTGAACCAGTTATTTCTATTGCTGTTGAACCAAAAACTAAAGCAGACCAAGAAAAAATGGGATTAGCTTTAAAAAAGCTAGCCGAAGAAGATCCAACTTTTAAAGTTAAGGGAGACGCAGAAACAGGGCAAACAATTATTTCTGGTATGGGTGAATTGCATTTAGAGATTCTTGTTGATAGAATGTCAAGAGAGTTTAGTGTTGGAGCTAATATTGGCAAACCACAAGTGGCTTATAGAGAAACAATTAAAACAGTATCTAAAGCAGAGGGAAAATATATTCGTCAGACTGGTGGTCATGGACAATATGGTCATGTATGGATAGAAATTGAACCACAAGAACGTAGTAAAGGATTTGAATTTATCAACAGAATTAAAGGTGGAATTATTCCTCAAGAATATATTCCAGCTATAGAAAAAGGAATTAAGGAGGCAATGGATAAGGGTGTAATAGCTGGATATCCTTTGGTTGATATTAAGGCAACTCTTTATGATGGTTCTTTTCATGATGTTGATTCTTCTGAATCGGCTTTTAAAATTGCAGGATCAATTGCTTTGCAAGAAGCAGTTAAACACGCTAATCCAATTTTATTAGAACCAATTATGAAAATACAAGTAGTTACACCAGAAAAATTTATGGGCGATGTTATTGGTGATCTCAATTCTAAAAGAGGTAGAATAGAAAAAATGGAAGATAGGGGAGTTGGTATTAATTTAGTAAAGGCAATTGACGCTCAAGTTCCTTTATCTGGTATGTTTGGCTATGCAACTCAATTACGTTCCATGAGCCAAGGCAGAGGAACTTCAACTATGGAATTTAGTCATTATGCAGAGGTTCCTAAAAATGTAGCAGAAGAAATTATTGGAAATAAAACAAAATAAATATAAATAATATGTGGGAAAAAATAAAAAAAATATTATCAAAAGGAGATGGCAAATGTATTATAGTAGAAGATGATCAACCAACTTATGTCATTATCAAATGGGAAGAATATGAAAGCATGGTAGATAATTGTTCTACGGAAATGCAAGAAGCTAATCGCAATATTGATCATTGGAAGGCCGAAAACGATGACAAGAAAGAGTATGAAGTTAATAAAGAGAAAGAAGATAAAGCAGAAGTTAAGATAGAAGATTTACCATTTTAATAGATAAGTATTGACAATGAGAGTTTTTTTTGTTATTTTTATAATATAAGTATAAACAAACTAAATTTAATAGAGACAAAGAAATCTGGATAATGGCCAATTAAAATTTTTTATTGTTCATTATTTTAAATCTATTGTCTATATGCCATTATGGCCGAAAAATTTGAAAGAAATAAACCCCACCTTAATATAGGTACAATTGGTCATGTTGACCACGGTAAGACTACTCTTACTGCTGCTATTCTTAAGTGTTTATCAGCAGCTGGTTTTATATCTCAAGACAAAGGAGTTGATCAAATTGATAACGCACCAGAAGAAAAGGCGCGTGGTTTGACTATTGCTGTTTCTCATGTTGAATATGAGACAAAAAAACGGCATTATGCTCACATTGATTGTCCTGGACATGCTGACTATATTAAAAATATGATTACTGGAGCAGCTCAAATGGACGGAGCAATTTTAGTTGTTTCAGCAGCTGATGGTCCAATGCCACAAACACGTGAACATATTCTTTTAGCTCGTCAAGTTGGTTTACCTTCTTTAGTTGTTTTCTTAAATAAAGTAGATCAGGTTGATGATTCAGAAATGCTTGATTTAGTAGAACAAGAAGTAAGAGAACTTTTAACTAAATATGAATACGACGGAGAAAAGATACCTGTTATAAGAGGATCAGCTCTTCAAGCATTAGAATGTGGTTGTGGCAAAGAAGATTGTGATAAATGTGGTCCTATTTTACAATTAATGAATTCAATTGATGAAAATATTCCTGAACCAAAAAGATCAGTCGATGAACCATTTTTAATGCCTGTTGAAGATGTATTTTCTATTGAAGGACGTGGTACCGTAGCTACTGGTAGAATTGAACGTGGAAAAGTTAAAATCAATGAAGAGGTTGAAATAGTTGGTATAAAAGATACTCAAAAAACAGTTGTTACTGGTATCGAAATGTTTAATAAATCTCTTGACGAAGGACAAGCTGGTGATAATGCTGGTATCCTTTTAAGAGGACTTAAAAGAGAAAATGTTGAGAGAGGTCAAGTATTAGTTAAACCCGGAAGCGTTAATCCTCATACTGAATTTGAAGGAGAAGTATATATTCTAAGTAAAGAAGAAGGTGGTCGTCATACTCCTTTCTTTAGCGGATATAAGCCACAGTTCTATATTAGAACTACTGATGTAACTGGTGATGTTATTTTACCTGAAGGTACAGAAATGGTTATGCCTGGTGATACTGTTAATTTAAAGATTAAATTAGTTGTTCCAGTTGCTTTAGAAAATAAACAAAGATTCGCTCTTAGAGAAGGTGGTAAGACAGTAGGAGCTGGTGTAGTTACTAAAATTGTTAAATAATAATAAGAAACAATGGCACCTAAAAAATACGAAGAGATAAAACAAAGGATTCGCATTAGAATTCAGGCTTATGATCATAAATTAATTGATCAATCAGTTAAACAGATAGTTGATACTATTGAACGTTATGGAGTGAACATTCGTGGTCCGGTTCCTTTACCAACCGAAATTCATAAATATACGATTAACCGGGCTACTTTTGTTCATAAAAAATCACGCGATCAATATGAAATGAGAATTCATAAACGATTGATTGATATTCTTGATCCAGGACCTAAGGTCATTGATGCATTAATGGAGTTAAATTTGCCAGCAGGTATTGATATTGAAATAAAGATGATTTAATATAAAATGGATTTAGTCATTATGGCCGGGGCTATCCCCGGTTTTTAATTAGAAAACAAATTTTACATGAAATTTATTTTAGGTAAGAAAATAAGAATGAGTCAGATTTTTGATAAAAATAACAAGGTTATTCCAATAACCTTAGTTGATGCTGGTCCATGCTATGTAACACAAGTAAAAACTGAAGATAAAGATGGTTATTCAGCTGTTCAAATTGGTTTTGAAATAAAAAAAGATAAGCATACTAACAAAGCTCAGCAAGGTCATTTTAAAAAAACAGATATTGGAAATAATTTACGTTATTTAAGAGAATTCCAGGCTGAAGGATTAAAAGTTGGCGATAAGATTGATGTTAGTATTTTTAATCCTGGTGAAATAATCAGAGTTAGTGGTATTTCTAAAGGTAAAGGATTTCAGGGAGTAGTTAAGAGACATGGTTTCTCTGGTGCAAAGGCTACTCATGGAACAAAACATAATGAAAGAGCCCCTGGTTCTATTGGCTCAGCTTGGCCTCAAAGAGTTTTTAAAGGGAAAAGAATGGCTGGACGAATGGGAAATGACAGAATAACCGTTGAAGGACTAGAAATAATTGAAGTTGATAAAGACGAAAATCTTTTAGCTATTAAAGGAGCATTGCCAGGTAAACAAGGAACCATATTAGAAATAGTAGTAACTAAAGAAGTTGAAAAAACAGAGAAGAAAGAGAAGAAAGAGAAGAAAGATAAGAGAGAAGATAAATAATTATGAAAATATCATTATACAATCAAAAAGGAGACGAAATTGAAAAGGTTGATTTGCCTTCTGAAATTTTTGATATAGAATTAAATTCTGATTTAGTTCATCAAGTGGTTGTTGCTCAAATGGCAAATTCTAGAAAGGTAATTGCTCATACCAAAGACAGAAGCGAAAAAAGAGGTGGAGGTCGCAAACCTTGGCGTCAAAAAGGAACAGGAAGAGCTCGTCATGGCTCAATTCGTTCACCAATTTGGCGTGGTGGTGGAGTCACTTTTGGGCCAACTAAAGACAGGAATTTTAGTAAGAAGATAAATAAGAAAATGAAAAAGGGAGCACTTTTAATGAGTTTATCATCTAAGGTTAAGGAAAATGAATTTGTCTTATTAGACAAGATTGAATTAACTGAAGGAAAGACAAAGTTAATGAATGAAATGATTAGTAACCTAGGGAAAAAACTAAAAAAGGATTTAAATAAGAGTCTTTTAATTGTTTTACCTAAAACTGATTTAAAAATTAGTCGTGCAGTTAAAAATATTCCTAAGATTAAGACTATTAGAGCAGATAGTTTAAATGTTTTAGATATTCTTAATCATCAATATTTAATATTTTTTCAAGATTCAATCAAGGTAGTTAAAGAAACATACGTTAATTAGATAAAATTTAAAATTATGTCATTTTTAGATAAATTTAAAAAAAATAAAAAATCTGAAATAGAAAAGAAAGTCAAAAAGATCGAAGTAAAGAAACCAGAAAAAGAAAAACCTAAAATAATTAATAAGAAAAAAGGCGTTCAGATTTATCAAATAATCAAAGAAGCTCATATTACAGAAAAAGCTGGCATTTTAGCAGAGCAAGGTAAATATGTTTTTAGAATTTATCCTAAAGCTAACAAAACTGAAGTTAAAAAAGCAATTGAATCACTTTATGATGTTAAGGTAGATAATGTTCATATAGTTCATTCTGCTCCAAAGAAAAGACGATTGGGTCGTCATCAAGGATGGCGTCATGGATTAAAAAAAGGATTTAAAAAAGCAATTGTTAGTTTAAAAAAAGGAGAAGAGATAGAATTATTACCAAAATAAAAAAATGAAGAGATATAAACCAACAACACCAGGAAGAAGAGGAATGACTTCAGTAGATTATTCTTCTATAACTGAAACAAAACCAGACAAGAAATTAACTAAAAAGTTACTTAAAAAAGCTGGTCGTGGTTATCGTGGTCACATTACTGTTAGACATAAGGGTGGTGGACATAAAAGGAAGTATCGATTAGTTGATTTTAAAAGATATGACAAGATAGGTGTTTCAGCAAAGGTTCTTTCAATTGAATATGATCCAAACAGAACTTGCTTTATTGCTTTACTTATTTATAATGATGGAGAGAAGAGATATATTTTAGCACCGAATGGCTTAAAAGTAGATCAAGAAGTTATTTGTAAAGAAAAGGCTCCATTAAAAATTGGAAATCGATTAGAATTAAAAAATATTATTATTGGTACAGAAGTATATAATATTGAGCTCCAGCCTCGCAAGGGAGGCCAAATGATTCGTTCAGCTGGTAGTTCGGCTCAAGTAATGGCTCATGAAGGTGGCTACACTCATTTAAAGCTTCCATCAAGCGAAGTAAGAATGGTGAGAGATAATTGTTTAGCTAGTATTGGTCAATTAAGTAATACAGAACATAATTTAGTGGTAATTGGTAAGGCTGGTAGAAGTCGTTGGATGGGTCGTAGACCAACTGTTCGTGGTTCAGCTATGAATGCTTGTGATCACCCACATGGAGGAGGAGAGAACCGTCAATCAATTGGTTTAAAAAAAGGACCAAAGACACCATGGGGTAAATTAGCTTACGGAGTAAAGACAAGGAAGAAGAAAGCAAGTAATAAACTTATTTTAAAACGTAGAGTTAAAAAGAAAAAGAAATAATTATGTCTAGAAGTTTAAAAAAAGGTCCATATGTTGATGCTAAGCTATTGAAAAAAGTAGCTAAGTTAAAGTCGGGCGATAAAACCATAATTAAAACATGGGCTCGAGCTAGTACTATTGTTCCAGAAATGGTTGGTTTTACATTTGGAGTTCATAATGGCAAAGATCATATTTCGGTATTTGTTATAGAAGACATGGTTGGTCATAAATTAGGAGAGTTTTCATTAACTCGAAAATTTATTAAACATGGAGGCAAAATGCAGAAAGAGAAAGAAGTAGATTCTAGAAATAAATAATTGATAAATTTATGATAACAGCAAAGTTAAGACATTTAAGAATATCACCTAGAAAAGTTAGATTAGTAGTTGATTTAATTAGAGGACTAGATGTGATATCAGCTGAAAATCAGTTGAAATTTTTGCCTAAAAGATCTGCTGGTCCAGTTTTAACACTTTTAAAATCAGCAATAGCTAATGCTTTAAATGATTTTAGTGTTATTAAAGAAAATCTTTTTATTTCTAAAATTATTGTTGATCAAGGACCTTCTTTAAAACGATGGATGCCTAGAGCTATGGGTCGTGCTACGCCAATAATGAAAAGGACTAGTCATTTGACAATAGTTTTAGAATCTAAAGAGCCATTATTAAAAAAGAAACGAGAGAAAAAAGATAAACGAGAGAAAAAAGAAGTTGATTTATTAAAAGAATCTGGTAAATTAATTAAAAAAGAAGAAAATAAGCCAGACATTAAGTCAAAGCCAGTAGCACCAGATAAGCCGTATTCAACTACTTCTCAGTCAAAGAAAAAGTTTTTTAGTCGTCAGACTTTTGGAAATGTAAAAAAACAATTTAGAAGGAAGAGTATTTAAAATCATGGGAAGAAAGGTACATCCATTTATTTTTCGATTAGGCACAGTTAATGATTGGAAATCACGCTGGTTTGATAGAAAAAAATATAAAGAATTATTAGAGCAAGATGTTAAATTGCGTGCTTTTGTCTTGAAAAGATTAAGCAAAGCAGCTATTAATTTAGTAGAAATAGAGCGTTCAGCTAATGTATTGAAGATTATTATTGAAACAGCTCGTCCAGGACTAGTAATTGGCCGTGGAGGAAGCGGTGTTGAAGAATTAAAACAGGAAATCAAGAAGATAATTTGTAAAAATAATCCTGAAATATCTAACGTTGATGTTAATTTGGAAATAAATGAAATAAGAGATCCCAATAGTCACGCAGCGATTGTTGCTCAAGATATAGCTAGTCAAATAGAAAGACGAATGCCTTATCGTAGAGTTATAAAACAAACTTTAGATAAAATTATTCAAAGTAACGGAGTTCAAGGAGCTAAGATTTCAGTTAAAGGAAGGCTAAATGGAGCTGAAATTGCTCGAAAAGAGTGGTTAAAAAAGGGTAGACTTTCTTTACAGACTTTACGTGCTAATATTGACTATGCTGAAGCAACTGCTTACACTACATACGGAACAATTGGTGTAAAGGTTTGGATTAGTAAAGGAGAGATTTTTGATAAGGATAAGAAAAAATAATATGTTAACACCAAAGAAAGTAAAACATAGAAAGTGGCAAAAAGGACGAAGAAGAGGCAAGGGCAAAGAAACTCGAGGTAATGAGATAACTTTTGGTTCATTCGCATTAAAGGCAATGGGTGAATGTTGGTTGACTTCTCGTCAGATTGAAGCAGCTAGAAGGGCTATGACTCGTCATATTCAACGTGGTGGCAAAATCTGGATTAGAGTTTTTCCTGATAAACCAATAACCAAGAAGGGTATTGAAGTTCCTATGGGCGGAGGAAAGGGAAGCGTTGATCATTATGTTATGCCAATAAAGCCAGGTAGAATTATTTTTGAGATGGATGGTGTAACTGAAGAATTAGCTAAAGAAGCAATGAGTCGAGCTAATCATAAATTACCAATCAAAACAAAATTTATTACAAGGAATTAATAGATGAAACCAAAAGATTTACAACAAAAAACAGAAAAAGAATTAAGTGATTTATTAGTTGAAAATCGTCATAAATTAGGACAGCTTAAATTTGATTTATCTTCTAAAAAACTTAAGAATGTTAGAGAGGTTAGAAATTTACGTAGAGATATTGCTAGAATTTTAACTATATTAAATAATAAAAATGTTATTAAAAAAGAAGAAAAATAAAGAAATTGAAAATAAAATTTCAGAAAAAACAACCGAAAACAAAGGTCGTTCTCTTAAGGGTGTAATAGTAAGTGATAAAATGGATAAAACAGTTGTTGTTTCAGTTAATCAATACAAAGAACATCCTAAATACAAAAAAAGATATAGCGTTAGTAAAAAATACAAAGCTCATGATGAGAAAAATGAATATAAAACAGGTGATAAAGTGATTATTCATGAATGTCGTCCTTTAAGCAAGGATAAAAAATGGGAAGTAATTAAAAAAGCATGATACAAGCAGAAACAAAATTAAAGGTAGCTGACAATACTGGAGCAAAAATTATTCAGTGTTTTAAGGTTTTAGGTGGGAGTAGGCGTCGTTATGCTCAAATTGGAGATGTAATAGTAGCTTCTGTTAAAAGCGCTGAACCAAGAAAAATTGTTAAGAAAAAAGATGTTGTTAGAGCAGTAATAGTTAGACAAAGAAAAGCTTTTCGACGTAAGGATGGTTCGTATATTCGCTTTGATGAAAATGCAGCTGTGATTGTTGATGGATTTAATCCAAGAGGTGGTCGTATTTTTGGTCCTGTACCAAGAGAACTAAAAGAAAAAGGCTTTGATAAAATAGTATCATTAGCACCGGAGGTTCTATAAATCATGAAAATAAAAAAAGACGATACAGTATTAATAATTAGTGGTAAAGACAAAGGCAAAAAGGCCAAGGTTTTAGAATCATTTCCTAAAGATAATAAAATCATGGTGGAGGGTGTTAATATTGTTAAAAAACATCGTAAACCTAAGAAAGAAAATGAAAAAGGACAGGTTGTTGAGATTCCAAAGCCCATTGATGTATCTAATGTTAAATTAGTTTGTCCAAAGTGTAACAAAACAACCAGGATAGGTTATCGTTTAACTGAAAAAGGTAAATACAGAATTTGTAAAAAATGTGAACAGGAATTATAAATATGTTGTTATTAAAAGAAAAATACATGAAAGAAGTTTTACCTGCTTTAAAAGAAAAGTTTGGTTATAAAAACAATTTAGCTGTACCTAAAATTATTAAGGTAGTTGTTAATGTTGGTTTTAATCCATTAACAGGCGGAGAAAAGATACAGGAAGATTTATCCAAAGACTTAATGGCAATTGTTGGTCAAAAACCAAGCGCTTGCCAAGTTAAAAAACCAGAATCTAGTTTTAAAACTAGAAAAGGGATGATTAATGGATTAAAAATTACATTAAGAGGACAGCATATGTATGATTTTTTAAATAGATTAGTTCATTTATCTTTACCACGTGGTCGTGATTTTCGTGGATTTCCAGAATCAGGCATTGACCAATCAGGAAATTTAAATATTGGAATTAAAGAACATATAATTTTTTCAGAAATTTCAGCTGAAAATGTTAGAAAGATTTTTGGATTTCAGATTACTGTAGTAAGTACAAGCAAAAACCGCGAGCAAGGATTAGAACTGTTTAAATTATTAGGTTTTCCTATTAAATTTAAGGATAAAGAATAATATGGCTAAAAAATCAGTTATTTCCAGATCTAAAAAAACTCCTAAGTTTTCCAGTCGAATAGTTCGTCGTTGTTTTCGTTGTGGTAGGAAGAGAGCTTATTTAAGAGAATTTAATTTATGTCGAATTTGCTTTAGAGAATTAGCTAATAAGGGTGAGATCCCTGGAATAAAAAAATCATCATGGTAAACGATCCAATTGCAGATATGTTAACTAGAATAAGAAATGCTCAAGCCGTTGCTCACGATACGGTTGCTATTCCTTTTTCTAATCTTAAGTTAAAATTAGCTGAAATCTTAAAAAAAGAAGAATTAATTGGAGATGTAACTACACAAGGTAAAAAAACAAAAAAAATAATTGAAATTAAATTAAAATATAAGAAAGACAAGCCATTGATTAAGGCTATAAGAAAAATTAGTAAACCAGGTCGTCGAGTTTATATTAAAAAAGATGAAATAAAGCCAATCAGACAAGGGTTCGGCATGTCTGTTATTTCTACTTCTCAAGGATTAATGACTAATAATGAAGCAAAGAAAAAAGGATTGGGCGGAGAAGTGCTTTGTGAAATTTGGTAATATTATGAGTAGAATAGGAAAACAATTAATTATAATTCCAGATAACGTAGAGGTTAGTATTGATAATGGCGAAATTAAAGTTAAGGGTCCAAAGGGAGAATTATTTCAAAAAATTCCATATGAAATTGAAGTTATAATTAAAGATAAACAAATTACAATTAATCCCAAGAATAAAACAAAAAATTCTTCAGCTCTTTGGGGTTTATTAAGAACTTTAATTTTTAATATGATAGAAGGTGTTGTTAATGGATATGAAAAACAATTAGAGATTGAAGGAGTTGGTTATAGGGCAGTTGTTGAAGGTAACAGACTTGTTTTAAGTCTTGGTTTTTCTCATCCAATTAATATAGATGCTCCTAATGGAATTGAATTTAAGGTAGAAAAGAACTTGATTACAGTTTCTGGTTTTGACAAACAATTAGTTGGTCAGATATCAGCAGACATTAGATCCAAACGTAAGCCTGAGCCATATAAAGGGAAAGGAATCCATTATTTAGGAGAAGTTATTAGAAGAAAATCTGGCAAAAAAGCTGTTGGAAGTGAATAAAAAAATATGTTAGAAAAACAACGAAAAAAATATAGACGACATTATAGAATTAGAGCAAAAATAATTGGAAGTGAAAAACGTCCACGACTTTCTGTTTTTCGAAGTAATCAACATATTTATGCTCAATTAATTGACGATGAAAAAGGTAAAACATTAGTTAGTGTTAATGATCTAAAATTGAAAAAGAATATAAAAAAGATGGAAATGTCTAGTGAGATCGGTAAATTAATTGCTGAAAAAGCATTAGAAAAGAAAATAAAAGAAGTTGTTTTCGATCGTAGTGGATATAAATACCATGGTAGAATTAAGGCAGTAGCCGAAGCAGCACGTAAAGGAGGATTAAAATTTTAAATATGTTTAATCAAAATTCACAAAAAGGAAATAGAAAACCTCTTCCAGAGAGGGAATACGAACAAAAATTACTTGACATTGCTCGTGTTGTTAGGGTTGTAGCTGGTGGTCGTCGATTTAGGTTTAGAGCAACAGTAGTTATTGGCGATAAAAAAGGTAAAGTTGGAGTTGGTGTATCTAAGGGGCAGGACGTTAGCTTATCTGTTGAAAAAGCTGTTGAAGATGCTAAAAAACATTTAATTAGAGTTAAAATAATAGATGGAACTATCCCTCATGAAGTATATGCCAAATTTAATACTGCTAAAGTCTTATTGAAACCAGGTATTCAAGGCAGAGGTATTGTAGCTGGTGGTGCAGTTCGTGTTATTTGTGATTTGGC
>Ga0268277_1001964_pt1 | contig 12717 bp, 17 predicted proteins | sample saktaG_5_FD_190132 | JGI IMG/M metagenome (GOLD analysis project Ga0268277, IMG submission 190132) | Saline water microbial communities from Sakinaw Lake, British Columbia, Canada - sak_2010_1_5_50m | ecosystem: Environmental > Aquatic > Non-marine Saline and Alkaline > Saline ...
AGCAAAAGAAAATAACATTGAGATTTCAACCTTATGTTATCAGGATGGTTTAGAACCAAGCTCTGTATGCAGGATATGTGTTGTTGAGGTAGATAACAAACTCTTGCCATCATGCTCAACAAAGGTAAAAGAGGGAATGATAGTAAATACAGAATCAAAAAAAGTCTTGGAAGCAAGAAAAATAAACACAGAGCTCCTTATATCAAAGCACGAAAAAGCATATTTTAGCGAAGGTAAAGAACACGAGTTGTTTAAGATAGCAAAGGATGTTGGAATAAGACAAGTAAGGTTTGCTGAGACTAAAAAAATACATATTATTGATAAGGGAACAGCAATCATTACAGACAATAATAAATGCATTCTCTGTGGCAGGTGTGTCCAGGCATGCCAGATGCAGAATGTTAATGCAATTGATTTTGCATATAGAAGCTATCACACAAAGGTATCCCCTGCTTATGAAAATAAATTAGATGATTCTGTTTGTGTTAACTGCGGCCAGTGCCTTTTAGCATGCCCTGTCAATGCAATTTATGAAAAAGATGATACTAAAGAAGTTCTAAAAGCCCTAAAAACAAAAAAACATGTTATTGTGCAGACAGCTCCTGCTGTAAGGGCATCTTTAGGAGAGGAGTTTGACTTGCCTGCTGGAACTCTTGTTACTGGAAAAATGGTTTCCAGCTTAAGAAAGCTTGGCTTTAAAAAAATATTTGATACGCAGTTTGGAGCTGATTTAACCATAACAGAGGAAGCTGCAGAGTTAATTGAAAGATTGAAAGAGAACAAAAACCTGCCAATGATTACATCATGCTGTCCTGCTTGGATAAAGTATATTGAGCATTTCTATCCAGAGCTTTTAAATCATGTTTCAACATGCAAGAGCCCGCATGACATGTTTGGAGCTATTGCAAAGAGCTATTATAAAAATAAATACAAAATAAACAAAAAAGATCTTGTTGTTGTCAGCATAATGCCCTGCACTGCAAAGAAGTTTGAAATTCAGAGAAAAGAGCTGAAAAAAGAGGTTGACTATGTTCTGACAACAAGGGAGCTTGCAAGATTAATCAAGAGCAAAAAAATAAAATTCAATGAACTAAGAGATGAGGAGTTTGACACTCCATTGGGCTTGTCATCAGGTGCTGGAACAATCTTTGGAGCAAGCGGCGGTGTAATGGAAGCTGCATTAAGAACAGCTTATGAAACAGCAACTGGAAAAAAGCTTGAGATGCTTGAGTTCAACCAGATAAGGGGCATGAATGATTTCAAGGAAGGTTACATAGTTATTAATAACAGGACTGTTAATTTTGCTGTTGTAAACGGGCTTCATAATGCAAAGGAAATTCTTGAGCAGATAAAAAATAAAAAATGCAAATATGATTTTATTGAAGTTATGGCCTGTCCTGGCGGGTGCATTGCAGGCGGAGGCCAGCCAATTCCAACTAACAAGGAAATTGTTCAAAAGAGGATGAATGCTCTTTACATTAATGATAAAAGCAAGAAAATAAGAGAATCTCATGAAAATCCTGCAATAATCCAGCTTTACAAGGAATTCTTGGGAAGGCCCTTGAGTGAGAAGGCTGAGAAACTGTTGCACACTTCTTACATAAAAAGAGGAACTTAATCAAAAAGATTATATACTCTTTTATGTTTTTTTAGCTTATGAAGAGATATAAGCAAAAGTCTGCAGGACAAAGGGAAATTGCACTTGAGAGGATTGAAACCCTTTTCAAGGAGGCAAGAGATGTTTTTAAAGAAGACAAAGAGCTTGCAAATAGGTATGTTGAGCTGGCCAGAAAGATGGCTATGAGGTATAAGGTCAGGATTCCTTCTGAACTGCAAAAACAGTTCTGCAAGCACTGCTACAAATTATTAATGCCAGATATCAACTGCAGAATAAGGCTTCACGACAAAAAAGTTGTTTATTACTGCCTTGAATGCAAGCATTTTATGAGATTTCCCTATACAAAAGAGAAAAAAGCAAAGAAATAAACCCTATTTCTATCTATTTTACTACCTGTATGTAACAACAAAATAGAAAGATTTATATAGTAGTTATACTTACTGTAAAATAGTAAATATGTGGTGATTAAATGAAAGAGAATCTAGCAGAAATTGTGGAAAAAACCAAAGCAAAAGTGGATAAAATAGATAGTGAAATTGATTATTTAAAAAAAGAACAATATAAATATGGGGGTAAAAATGACAACCATAAAATATGATAATAAAGAAATATCCTTTGGTATGTGGGATACATTCAATTTAAATGAAGTAGTAGAGGAATTCAACAAAAAACATAATCTCAATTTAAGGTTAGTAAAATAAATTGGTGAGCAAAGCAAAATGATAAATCATAATAAAAAAAATAATATTCTACCTTATGTAAAGGGAGCACTGATTGTGGGTATAAGCTTAGCTACTTTGAATTTTGTAAAAAATAATGTTGTTCCTAAAATTCCAACTTTTACCAACAATCTCGAAACCAGACTTGAGCAGTCTACAAAGCTAAATTATATTGAAACAGAGAAAAATGGAGAGCCATGTGTGTTTTACAATAATGCTCTGTACAAAGTTACCATTATGAATGTTCTGCCTTCAAGGGGCATAGATGATGCTGTTCAAAGAGCAGGCGTAAAATACAGTGCAGAAGAAAAATACCTGAATTCCCAATATAATAAGGATCATGGTAATGATAGAATACTTCAGCCAGGGGATGAGGTATATGTTTTGAAGAAGATGACTAATCTTTAATGAGGCAAAAATGGTTGAAACATATAATATCAAGGAAATTGTATATAGAACTGTATTAGGAGGTTTACTTTTGTTAAATGTAGCTACAACCTCCCTTGCACAGGAAGGAACAATTGATGACAAAGTTAACGGAGGAATGCCTCAACCAGGCATTAGCGACAAAATAGAAAAAACAGAGCAACCAGACTTTAAGGAGCTTAGTGATCAAATAAACTTCAATGTTGATAGAGACTTGGAAAATAAGCTTGAAATAGGTGGGATGCCAGCTTATAAAGAAATAATAAAGGGGCATGAAATCTATTATTTTGATGGTTTAGACTGTGCATTTTTGAAACTTAAGCTTGGAAAAAATATTCCATCCATTCTTACCGCAAGTGTCAACTATGCAATAAAAGAGGGTTATGAAGAGGTAAAATCTCTAATAAAGTATGATTCTGAGTGCATGAAGATTTATATGGATATTTTTAAAAAAACCATAGAAAAAAAAGGAGAAGACACATATGTTTATGTCCCAACAATTATAAAAAATATAAATTCATCTATAAAATCTAAGGAGGAATAAAAATGGGAAATGAAAATATAAATGATTTTTTAGCAGAAGAGTACAAGATAGAAAAATTAAGAGAAGAAGGCATAAAACCATCATACAAAACTAACACACAAGGTAAAATTTATATTGGTACTAATGGTTTATTTCAGTCTGATGGCCTTCTAAAAGATTATAATGAACGAGCTGCCAGAACAGATGAGATAAAAGAACTTAATAAGATGGTGAGCCAATAAGCCCAAATTTATTTTATTAATTTTAAATTTTGAAAATTATTTAAAACAAAATGAACAATGATTTGAATAATTTTGAAAAAAAAGAATTAGATATAGAAATTCTTGAAAAAATAGCCAAAAATCAAGGTTTTTCAGGAAGGGTTATAGATTATGTTAGTGAGCTTCTTGCAGAAAGAATTGAAATGATGGGTAGGTACTACCCACCTTATTCAGTACTTAAAACAGGAATCGAAAGAGCAATAAATTTCACAAACTATTTAACAGAAAAAAATCCTGAAACTGCTTCAGCTTTATATAAAAACCTTGGCAAAGCTTCTCTTGGCTTAGCTGGAAAACTCAATGATAAAAAACTTGCTAAACAAGCTCAAGAATATTTTTCATCTGTTGTTAAATGCTATAAAAGACTAATTGAAAATTCAAATAAAGAGGATGAAGATAAAAAAGATGAATATGAATATTTTTTAGGAGAATATAAATTCCTTTCAAATAATGCCTTTAGACTTAAAGAAATACTAAATATTTATTTTAAAAAAATAAAAAACACAGAAAACTTAATAAATAGTGCTTATAAACCTTTTTTTAGTCTTTCAAAGTCTGAGGATTTTGTTTTGGATAAAATAAATATCCTAAGTGAGCAATTAAGCAAGAATGAGAAGATTAACTACAAGGAATTAAAGGATTTGATTATAGGAATACAGAAACACTCTAAATATATAGAATTAGATTCTGACAAGATAAATCAAGCAATTAAAAAAATCTTAGTAACTAAGCTGACAGGCCAGCTGAAAAGATTAGAAAACCTTTTATAATGAACTTCTTTTGTTTTTGTTATGGAATATGACTTAGAGCTGGAAAGGGTTGTTGATAGGATTAATAAGGAAAGGGCCAATCTAGTCTGCATACAGCTGCCAGATGGCCTCAAGCCAAAAGCAAAGCTTATACAGGATGAAATAGAGAAAAAGACAAAGGCCAAGATAATAATCTGGGCAGGCTCCTGCTTTGGAGCATGTGATATTCCTTTAGAAATTGAAAAGCTTGGTGCTGATTTGCTGATTCAGTTCGGCCACAGCCCTGGCAATAACAATATCTTTTTATATTAGCTATTTCTCTAAAAAAATATGCAATTAATAAATTATTCCTTAATATCCTTGATATCCTTCTCAGGGCTTTTGATTGGCATGGTTCTTGCATTTACAGCTAAAGAGGAGCTAGAGCCTGGAAAAAAATATTTCATTTTATTGCAGAAACTTACACTATTACTGATTCTTATTTTTTTACTGAATTTTTTTAATATAAACCTTTATTTAAGAATAATAATATATGTTTTATTTATTTTTTTAATGACAATAAACATTAAAAGCCAGATAATTTATCCTGCTCTTGCAACTGTATTTTTCCTAAGCTCAAAAAATCCAGAATTGTTTATAACAAACTCAATCTTAATCTTTCTTTACGGATTTCCAGCAGGCTCATTGTTTGCAAAGAAACTCATTAAAAAGAAAAAATTATTTGTCTTAAAAAATATTTTTTTAAATTATTTCTGGTTTGTTGTTATTGCAATTATCTTGAAACTAATTTTTTAAAATAATACTCTTTATTAACCAAAGGTTGCTACCAAATCCCCAACATAATGGGTTATAACAACCACAATTACAGCAATAATTAAATGCTCCAGAACCACTTTATAAGGTGTTAGCTTTTGCTGTTTAGCAAGATACAAACTAAATAGTATTATCAAGGAAAAGCCCCATATTAAACTGGCAGTTATTGCAGCAGAGAGCGATAATAATAAAAATGGAATAATAAACGTCAATGCAAAAACAAATTTAGACAGAAACGTGCTGATTGTTGACTCCCAGATTTCCCTTGTGGAATGTTTAATCTCAGATTCTTCAGAAATATGAATGCCTAATGCATCTGAAAGAGCATCTGCTATTGCTATTATAAGGATTCCACCAATAACAACAAGGGTTGAATGTGTGCTGGAATGCAGTCCTACAATCACCCCTAAAGTAGTTATAATCCCAGATGTTAGTCCAAAACTAAAACCTTTTATTATTGAAAGTTTCATTACATAATATTAATCAACAGGTCATTTAAATATCTTTTGGAGTTAATTTTCTCATATAATTTTAGAAAAGGCTTTCAAGCCACAACTCAAGGCTGTAAAGCATGGATAAAACTTTTTGAGGAAAACTAAGCTTGGCAAGGGTTATTGTAAAATTATTTTTTGTTTCATATACTCTGCTTTTGTTATCTTCATAATTGACTATGATTTCAAAATCATTTTTCCCCTCACGTAATGTTTTAGAATTAAGGCTTATATCAAATATCTTATTCTTATCAAGATCCCTTAAAGGCCATTTTTCAGGAAAACTGTTTTGCAAGATAATCACTTCAATGTTTTTTGGAATTGAGCTGGATGATTTATTCAGCATAAAACTTACTGAATAGTCTTTGTTGAATAAAACCTCATCTGGATAACTTAAATCACTTATTGTTATGTTTGGATAATCAAGGATATTATAATCCAAATAAAATGTTTTTGACACATGGTCATTTTTTGCCTTTACAGCTATTTGTTTTTTTCCTAAACCCTCAGGCTTTGTTGAAAAATTAATATTTTTTTCCTGTGATATGCCTAGGTTAAGAATTTTACAGTTATTTTCCAGACAGATCTTTATATTATTAAGAAAAATGTTGCCTGTGTTCTTAATAGAACAATCAACTAATACACTTTCATCAATATAATAATTACCTTTATCTGAATTACATTTCAAATCAACTTTCCTTGAGTAAACTTTTAACTTTTCTTCTGTCTTATCTTCAAGAAGAGTATCAATGGTTTGTTTGGAAATTACTAAATCATTTGACCTTGATTCAAAGCTTGATTCTGATGATATATTCCTTAAGCTATAAACTGTTATTGGTAATGTGTAGATATAGTTTTTTTCAAGCTCTTCTGTTAGCTTCACTATCCAATAAACTTTTTTTATTTCATCAGGCATTAACAAAACATTCTTTTTATTACCCTCAACAACATCTAGCTCAAGAGGTACCGAAAGGCGTAAGGTTATTGGCACATAGTAAGTGTTCAGGTTCTCAATTGTTGCTTCTATAAGATTATATGAGCCAAAACCAACATTGTTTCTGAGAACATCAGCCTTAATCTTGATAAGGGGCTCTTTTATTCCACTAATCTTTTTTACCTCCGCATCTATATCCAGATTTTCTGTAATAATATCAAAACCATGCCCTTTCCATTCATACCCTGTTGATGTATTTCCAGAGTCCAAACTGGTTTTCAGCTTTATATGAGAAGGATTAATAAATCCAAATTCACTATAAGTTGGGTCAAATGGAACCCACCCATAACCCGGGAAATAAGCTTCTGCCCATGCATGGTTTCCGAATCCCTCTAATTCAGGAATATTAGAATAAGCAACACCTGAAACATATCTTGCAGGAATGCCTAAAGCACGGCATAATGCAATAAACAAGGATGAGAATTCATCGCATGTTCCTATTTTGTTTTTCAAAACCCATGATGATTTTTCAGTTGATGTTCCGTATTTAATATCATATTCAATATTTTTGCTTACCCATTCTGCAAGTTTATGGGCTATTGCATATAAATCATCTTCCCCTTCAGCAAGCCCTGATGCAGTTCTTATTATATTTTCATTTAAATCAATGTTTTCTGTTGCTTTTGTGTATTTTGCATATTCCTCATCCAGATTTTTTAATGGGAATTTTATCTTGCTTGTTATTTTTTTAACCTTGTTTTCTGTTTCAACCTCTGAGTTTAATAAAAAATAAAGCTCTTTTTCGTCTGGATGTTCCCATTTGAACTCAAGGATATTATCTTTTTTAAGGGAATCAGGACTGGTTTCCAGTTTGATTAATTTTTGCTGAAAATCATCTTCTGGGAAAAAAGAAAGCCTTGCCTTTACATAATCAACATGATAATTACTGCTTTCTGGAAGAATATTCATGCTTGATGAGATATTAAGCTCAATAACTAGTTTCTCACTCTTGTAAAGCCATGAATCATCTGCTAGACAAAAAGGAACTAGAAATAATACAAATAATAAGCCTAAAATCATCCCTTTTTGCATAATCCTTTGGTATTACCTTTGCTTTAATATTTTTCTCTTTTTAAACCAATTATAGAATAATAAAGCGCCGAGGGGGGGACTTTCACCAACTTTTACAATTTTGGCTTTAATCTAAAGCTCACATTTTTTGCGAGCATAGCGAGCGAGTCCAGCTTTACGCTGGACATGCGTGCCAGCTTAGCAAGAAGCTGTTTTGAACCCCCGTGCCCCGAAGGACAAAGGATTAGCAATCCTTCGCAATGGCCAGGCTATGCGACCTCGGCATAGAATAGAGTTTTCTCTTTTTATTTATAAATCTTATTAAAATGCTCAATTTCACTTTTTAGTTAACACACTATTTTATATATTTCTTGTTATATTATATAATTTAATGAAAAAAAGAGCCCAGGCTGCAATGGAATACCTGCTTGTGGGAGCAATGGTCACTCTTGTAATTCTTCCAACTCTTTATGTTTTTTATGGATATTCCCAAACCTCAAATGAGGAGATAAGGCAAAGCCAGCTTAATAAAGTTGGAACAGATATAGTTGATATTGCAGAGCAGGTATATTATCTTGGAGAGCCGTCTAAGATAACTATTGATGAGACAATGCCTGAGGGTATTAGGGGGATGGAAATATGGTGCAATCAGGAGCTTGTATTCTTCTTAGAAGATGGCTCAGAGATTGCATTCATGTCAAAAGTGAACATAACTACAAACCAGTCATGCAGTGGGAGATGCTATGCTAAATTTACACAAAGATTTTATTCCCCGGGGTCAAAGAACATATTAATTGAAGCGAGAGAGGACCAAGTATTTATCAGGGAAGCTAGCAGTGGTTAAACAGATAGGTTAAAATATAAAAAGAAACAATTTAAAAATTAACTTATTCCCAGAGCATTCTTACATAATTTTTGTTTGCATGATAAAAACTAAAAAAATCCCCTTTGTTTTTAGTTTTTCTGAAATTCCTTTAAAGAAAGTTTCAAACCTTTTATTATAAACAACAGCCGGCTTTAGGTTAATCAAGGCCTCAACAAACCCTTTGTTGTAGGGAATTTTGCCTAATATTTGTATTTTGTTTTTCTTTGCAAATTTTTCTATTTTATTGATGAATTCCTTGTTAAGGTCATACTTGTTTATTACAATCCCGCAAGGTATTCCAAAGTGATTAACAATCTTCAGGCCTCTCTTTAAATCGCTTAAAGCGCTTGGTGTTGGTTCTGTGACTGCAATAATATAATCTGAACCATTTATAGAAGCAATAACAGGGCAGCCAATTCCTGCAGCAGAGTCAACAAGAATTAGTTCAGCATTTTCCTTTCTTGCTATTTCCATTGCTTTTCTCTTGACTTCCATAACTATTCTTCCAGAGCCGGACTCACCCATCTTCAGCTGGCCCGAAACAATGCCAAATCCATATGCTTTTCCAACACTTATAGTTGCATTCTCAATTTTTTTTAATTTAATTGCATTTTCTGGGCATACAATTTTGCATGTTCCACAACCCTCACAAAGTAATTTATCAAAAACAGGAATGTTTTGTTTTTCATTCCACTTGATTGCATTAAAGCTGCATATATTCAAACATTTCTTGCATCCAGTGCATTTTTCCTTAATCAGTTCTGCTTTTTCACTTGCCCTGATTTTAACAAATGAAGAATAATCCCTTTCTTTTAAGCCAAGGCTTAACCCTAAGTTAGGGGCATCAACATCACAGTCAGCTACAGCTATCTTTTTTTCTCTTGAGAGCATTACAGCTAAACAAGAAGTAACAGTTGTTTTTCCTGTTCCGCCTTTTCCTGAAAAAATTGTTATTGTTTTCATTCTAGTTTTTTATCAATCTTGCCATCTGGCATCATATTATCCAGGTGATATTTTCCTTTTTCCTCAAGTTGATATCTTTTGCAATTAAGCCAGCTGTTCTCACTTGAACAGTATTCCTTTTTCCATTTATTACTTATCTTTCCCTTTTCTTCAAATCTCCTTAAAGGGCAAATATCAAACCATTTGCAGACCATTTTTAACTATAATTTTATCAGTTTTTTAAAATCTTCTTTAAGTACATCCCTCATATTAGCATCATATGTGACAACAGCAGGATGATACAATGGAACTATTTTTAAGATTCCCAATAAGGTACTTACATTGAAAACCTGCCCATGAATCTTGCTTATTCCCTGAATCTTATCTTTAAGATTAAATTTCTTCATTACATAACCAGTTGAAAAATTTCCCAAACAGCAGATTATTTTTGGATTTATAATTTCCATCTGTTTGTCAAGAAAATGGGAAAATTGATTTATCTCATCCATTGTTGGATTCCTGTTATTTGGCGGCCTCAATTTAACAATATTTGTTATAAAAATATCTTCCCTTTTAAGAGCAGCATATTCAAGCAGCTCATCAAGTATTTTTCCTGCAGCCCCACAGAAAGGCTTTCCTGTTATTGATTCATTGTAACCAGGAGCCTCTCCTACTAACATAATCTCTGCATTTAAAGAACCCCTCCCAAACACTGGAAAAGTTCCCTCTTTATATAAAGGGCTTTTTTTGCAAAATTCAATGCATTCTTTTTTTAATTTTTCAATTTCAGCTTCTTTTTCCATTTTTTAAAAATTTAATAATATTGTTTATGTTCTCATCTTTTATTGGCTCTCCCTTTGAATATGCTTCCAAAATTGATTTTTTGTATGGGATTTCAGCAATAATATTTGTTTTGAATTTCTTAGCTGTTTTTTCAATAAGATTTTTGTCTCCAACATCTGCTTTGTTAAGGACGATGTTATAAGGGATTTTTAATATCCTTAATAGTTTTAAAATCAATTCAAGGTCATGCTCTCCCAAGGGTGTTGGTTCTGTAACAGCAAGAGCTAAATCACAGTTTTCTAAGGCAGAGATTACATCACAGTGTGTTCCAGCAGCAGTATCAACTATAACAAAATCATATTTATTTTCTTTTGGTTTAGAATAATCATTAACAGCATTTATTACAAGCTCAGATGATGGCTGGTTTGGCTCAAGCTCTCCGGAAACAAAGCTAATATTTCCTTTTTTTCCATAATAGATAGAGCCAATTTTTTTCTTGCCTTTTTTGATTGCTCTTTCTGGACATGCAAAAATACATGCTTTGCACCCATTGCACTGCTCGGGAATAAAAATTGGATACTTGCCTTTTACAAAAATAATAGCATGCTGCTTGCAAACCAAGCAGCATTTGCCGCATTTAATGCATTTCTTAAAGTCCCATTTAGGTATTAACTGGAAAACATCTTTTGCTTTTTTTCTTTTAATAGAAAGAATTAAGTGATCATTTGGGCAGTCTGCATCAGCATCAATCAATAAAACCTTGTTTTTCTTTGCTAATTCAATAGCTAGTGCTGTTGCTACTGTGCTCTTTCCTGTTCCTCCTTTGCCGCCTGTTATTGCTATTTTCATCTGATACTCCAAATAAACTATTTTAATGCATCCTGGGCAGCAGTTATTAAAGGGTATACTGTTGGAGAGGCTGTGAGTTTTGGATGTGTTGATATTTGTAATGTTTCAAGTTCTGTAAGTAATGTATTTTTTTGCAATGCCAGTCCTATTATATTAACAATTTCTCCTGCTGAAACACCTCCAGATACCTGTCCGCCTAAAAGAATGCCTGACTGTTTTGAAAAAATAAGTTTAACCTTAATTTTACTTGCACCAGGCATTGTTGCTGGATGCTTATCAACACATTCTGCGTTGCCAACTAAGATTTCAAAACCCTCTTCTAAAGCTGTTTTTTCTGTTAATCCTGCAGCTCCTAGAGTTAAATCGCCAATTTTTGTTGAATATATTGCGATAGTGCCTTTATTTTCTCTCAAAAGCTTTAAATTAAACAAATTAGCACCAGCAATTCTTGCCTCTGATGTTGCTATTGATGCAAGCATTATGTTAACTTTCCTCCTTGTAAAGAAATCCTTTTTTTCTGCACAATCACCTATTGCAAATATATCAGTATCAGATGTTCTTAAATATTCATCTACCAAAATTCCTTTGCTTTTTCCTATTTCTATTCCTGCTTTTTCAGCTAGTAGGGAATTAGGAGATGCTCCTATGCCTAAAATAACAACATCAGCAGGGATTGTTTTATTATCAGACAATAAAACTGATTCAACTTTTTCATTGCCATCAAATTTTTCAACCCCTGTATTAGTAATTATATTAACTCCATTTTCAATAAGCTTTTGTTTTGCAAGCTGTGTAAATTCAGTATCGAAAGTTGATAAAATTTCTGGCTTTAGCTCTATAATGGATACTTTTGCGTCATTAAGATTAGAAAGTTCATCTGCAAATTCAACACCAATAAATCCTCCACCCACAATAACAATATTTTTAGCATTAATGACATCCTGCTTAAGGCTTTTTAAATAATCCATATCTTTGTAAACACAGTATATGCCTTTCTTTTCCTTTCCTTCTATAGGGGGAATGATTGGATTTGAGCCTGTTGCAATAATAAGTTTTTCATAATATAATGTTTCATTATTTTTAGTACTGATTTGTTTTGCCTGTTTATCAATTGAAATTACTTCATCAACCTTAACATCTACATTATTCTTTTCTAAAGGAGCATTTCCTAGTGCATTATCTTCTGGTTTTTCTAATGTTGTGAACATGTAAGGAATTCCGCAAGGAATTACTCCATTGCCAACACTTTTTATTAGTAAAACCTTTTTATCAGGATAATACTTTCTTGCAGTGACTGCACTGATTATGCCTGCAGGCCCGCCACCAACAACAATTATGTCATATTTCATCTTTTTACCTCTTTTAAATTTATTAATGTCTTTCTTTATACCTAAAATTACAAGAAATATTTAAATCTTTACAATAAAAAGAAAAAAAAATAAATAAATTACTTGCTAAGTTCTTTTATTCTTTTTTCTATACCACTTAACTGGGTGTTTATTTTTTTTTTGTTGCTGTTTAGGGCAGCAAGTTCCTGTTCTCTGGTTGGTGGTTGGTATGGATTTTCAGTATATCCTACTGGCATTCTTGTGCCAATGAATCTTGGTCTTAATAGTCCTCTTGGATTATATCTACTATCCTGACCAAAGCCTC
>Ga0268277_1001965_pt1 | contig 12714 bp, 7 predicted proteins | sample saktaG_5_FD_190132 | JGI IMG/M metagenome (GOLD analysis project Ga0268277, IMG submission 190132) | Saline water microbial communities from Sakinaw Lake, British Columbia, Canada - sak_2010_1_5_50m | ecosystem: Environmental > Aquatic > Non-marine Saline and Alkaline > Saline ...
ATGGAGTACGTATCGACATCCTGTCCGGCACGAAGGAAAGTATGAGTCGGTATCTCTACAGGACTGCTAAATATGGCGAGCGGATCAACGAGAAAAAACGCGCCCACCAAGACCAAGACGACGGCCAAGATTGGCAAAGAATCCCTTAGGTTCATATCTCCTCCAGTTCTTCTGTCCATAAATCAGGGACAGGATCTCCCTGCCCAACTGACCCTCCAACCGATCCGGTTGCCGAATCCGCGGCAGGTCGAGGGCTCCCTCAAACCCGGCCAGAACCAGACTATCCGCAGTGGATTTCTGATTGATGATGATCGAGGCCTTGCGCTCTAGCTTCTCTAGCTCCTGGTGCAGCCTGCGGGCGTTCTCGACGGTATCAATGCGCGGCGTGGCCACCACAAACCACTCGTCAATCTCGTCCTGGACCGCGCCGATGAGCCCGTGGGGCCACCGGCTGTCTACCACCATCAGGATGTGCTTCTCCATCTGCTCTTCAAAGTATTGCGCCAGTTGGCGGACTGGCAGATCCCGACAGTACTCGTAGTCCATGGGCACCAGAGTGACGCCCTTATACTTCGGCGCCTCTACGTCTAACTGGGTCGCCAGGTCGAACAGTTGATGGGGCATGTCCCGGCCAGTCATAGAAGGCAGGGCTGACTCGCCATAGGTGAACTCGGCCAATAACACGGGCATCCTGGTACGTCGGGCGAAGTGAACCGCCGTGTCCAGGGCCAGGACCGTCTTGCCGGTCCCGCCCGAATACGAGACAAAAGCCACCGCCTTCTGCTCGGGCAAGGCGGTGAGCTCGCCTTTGGTCGCCCGTGCCTCGGCCAGCCAGCGGTCCGGCTGAGCCAGGAACTCCGGGCTGCTGACAACGAGCACTCCTGTCTCAGCCAGCACCGTCTTGAGCATATCCAGGCTTCTAGGATGGGGAACCACGTCCTCGAAATCAATGATAGCCAACTGGACCCCGGCCAGGCCCTCGTAGATTTGCCCGCTGAAGAGGGCTTCCTCCAGTTCGATATCCTTGACGTCCTTGAGAGCATCAAAGACGGCCAGTACCTTGGTGGCAATCAGCACGCGCATATCTCAGTCCCTTTCCAGCTCCAGGTGTCCCCGGAGGGTTGATGAAGTTGGTGAAATCCTGGAGCTTAACCAGGCTGCTCTCAGGGGAACAGCTTCGGTCATATTATACCACAGAACTGGAAAAAATGCATGATCATATCCTGACAAAAACCTGATGCCTGGGAGACGCCGGGGTCAGAACTTGCAACGCCCCGCCATCTGGGCCACGTGAACAGCGCCGGGCCGCAAGCCTGCGTCTGTGAGGACCAATCCACACCGCTCAAAGGGTCTCCTGCTGCCCACGACAAACAGATGAGATACCTGGCACCGGTGTGGGATATTCATCATGCAATTACCAGAATTCTGTCAGGCTGAGATCAAGTAACAGCTTGAATAATATGCTATAATCAAGATGGCATCAGGATTACCTCCAGATGATCACAAAAGTTGCATAATCAGCGGAGCTGTGGTAAAATTGCCTGTAGCATAGCATAATAGCATAATATCAATGAGGAGAACGAAATTGACTTCCAGAGGCATCAGTTTAGCAACAGGGGAAAGACTCTGAGGATGGCTGCGTGAAAGCAGCCGTTCCGCTGGCTCGGGAAGCCGATTTTGTTTGTAGAGCCTGTAGCGTATGGAAGATCAGGGAGGAACTAAACCCATGCATGGTATAGAAAACCTTCTGGTCCAATGGCGGAAATTCGGGGCCGATACCCTGGCCCAAGGGCTGTACCGAATCCGCATAACGCTAGAAGGCAATCGCCTTCTCAACATGTACCAGACGGCGCTTACCAGCGCCGTCAGAGATTTACGGGTACCCGGAAGAGCCGAACCCCTCGATATTGAGAGTATCTACGTCCCCCTTCGAGTTGCCAAGTACTCCCATCAACGAATGGCGTCCACGGAACAGGAAACAGAGCAAAGCGACCAAGTCCTTGCCAGGACGCTGCCTGCCGAGGATGCGCTGCGCGGATCGCCGCACATGTTACTCCTGGGTCAACCCGGCAGCGGTAAGTCCACAACGTTAAGAAACCTCGCTCTCCGTTTCGTCCGGGAGGAGGTCCCCGCAGACTATGTCCGCCAGCTCACCCTGGGGCTTCAGGACAAACCCCTCGAACGCCTACTCCCCATCATGGTTTCCCTGCCTGAATTTGCCAGAAGTGACCTGGACCTGCTGGCACACCTGACCGAGATCTTTGCCGCCCATCAGGTCCCTTACCCTCATTTCTTCCTCACCGACCGGCTTGAGAGAGGCGAGTGTGTGCTACTCATGGATGATCTGGACAAGATCGCGGAGGAAAAGCAGCGGGCACGGGTGACCGCCGAGATCCAGCACCTGACGAACCGGTACCCCTTCAATCCCGTGATCGTAACGTCCAGGCAAGACGATGATCAGGGTCTCTCACTGCGCTTTAGACGCTGGTGGGTGCTCGGGCTGGACGATGTCGGCATAGATGACCTGGTCGCCAGATTGTACGCCGGACACCAGGAGCGGGCTCAGGCGTTGTTGCGGACCATGGACCGCAACCAACAGCTTCACTCCCTGGCGGCTAATCCGCTGTTCCTTTCCGCCCTGCTGGTAGGCCACGAAAGTGATCAAGAACAGCCTGTGCGCTGCGCGGCCTTGTACGAGGGGCTGTTGCGTGTCCTATTAGGGCAAGATGAGGCCAGCGCGTTCGAACCAGCCCTGAAAAAGCTGTTTCTCCAGGAGTTGGCTCTGGAGCTTCACACCCGTCGAGCCCGGTCTTTGGGAAAGGGTGAACTTTTGGACAAGATGCAGGCCACCCTTTCCCGGACCACCCAGACAGCCGATAGAGCTGATCAATTGCTGAACGAGCTGGTCAGTGCCAACATTTTGTGGCCTGATCCGGGCGATGCGTACAAGTTTGCCCATTCGGCCTTTCAGGAGTACCTGGCGGCCCGCGCGGTGTTTGAACGGAGCAACCTGGAGACTCTCGCGGGGCATGTTGATGATCCCTGGTACGAAGAGGTTTTCGTGCTCCTGGCCGGGCTGCAGGGGGAAGCCCATGAATTGATCGGGCTGATCCGTGAGCGTAGCCAGAACCCACGGAGGGGCCTCTTCCTGGCCACGCGTTGCCTGGTCGAAGCTGGCCGAACCGATGGTGACCTGGGGGCGGAGATCGAGAGGGAACTGTTCGAGCTGTTCCAGGAGGAGGCGCCTGAGTTGTGGGAGAAAGCAGCCGCTGGCATCGCCGGAATTGAGGACAAAAGCGTGGAAGGGGCGCTTGTTGGGTTCTTGAGGGCTCAGGGCCCCGAACGCCGCCAGAACGCGGCCCGGGCCCTGGGCCGTGTTGGGAAGGAATGGGCTATTGCACCCTTGCTTGGTGCGCTGGAAGACCCGATCCCAGAGGTCCGCAAGGGAGTCGCCTGGGCGTTGGGTCAGATCAGGGATGAGCGAGCCATCCATCCTTTGATCCGCGTGTTTGACGATCGGGATCAGGGTGTGGCGGAGGAGGCAGCGCTGGCTGTGGCTGCGATGGGGCGACCCACCGTGGAACCACTCATCCGCTCATTGAGTGCCCCGGAAGAACAGGTTCGCAGGGTGACCATGATGGCCCTTAGCCAGATCGGTGCCCCCGCCATTAGCTTGCTGATTGAGGCTCTGGGCGATGAACGGCGGGAGGTTCGCGAGGGAGCAAAACTTGCATTAATAAAGATAGGAAAGCCAGGAGTTGAGCAACTGGTTGAGACCTTCGCAAAGGCCCGGGACGCCCTGGTTCGAGAAATTGTGGACGTGCTTGTGGAAATCTGCGACCCGCGGGCGGTGAAACCTATAATCAACGCTCTGCCGGATGCCCAGGCTGAGATGCAGCAGGTGCTAAGAAGAGCTCTGGTGATCTTCGGAGAACCGGCAGCCAATGCACTTATAGAAGAGTTGCTTAATTTAGACTCCCGAGAAGCGGCTATGGAGACCCTGGTTGCTTTCGAAGATCTGGCAACAGCAAAGCTCAGTGTTGCCCTGGAAGACAAAAGGTGGGGAATGCGCTGGAGAGCTGCTCAAGTCCTGGGTGAACTTCGGCGTGCAGAGGCCTTGGAGCCGCTCATCGGAGTTTTGGAAGACAACAGGAGGGAGGTAAGACGGGCAGCTACCGATGCGTTACGAAAGATCGGTGACACGCGAGCAGTTAAACCTCTGATTGCAGTTCTGTCAGATGAAGATGATAGCGTCCGGTGGGAAGCGGCAAAGGCACTTGGAGAACTCAGGGATGTACGAGGTATTGAGCCTCTGATAGCAGCCTTGACAGATGAGGCTAAATCTGTGCGTCAAAACTCCGCATCATCATTGATCGAGATTGGTCCTGCCATTGTGGAGCCACTCATTGAGACCCTATATGAGCGTGGCAGTCGAAGCACCGGCACTTATGATTATGTTGTTGACATACTGGACAAAATCAGCACAAGGTACAAAACACAGAATCCTTTGCGAGCAGATTTAGCGGCAGTATATTGCCAGCTTTTGACAGGCAAATACACCTTGAATGAGCTCCTGCCTTCTCTTAGAGAATTGAGTTGGTGGCAACACGGGAGTGAATTATACCAGTTGTTTCGTATGCTTGACTCTCTAACGCGATGTCAAGGTGTAGAAGAGGTCACCATCGAAAAAAGGGACCTGGATCAGTTGAGTAATTCGATAAGATGGCTGTCATACAGCGAGCTCAGGACATGGTTGCGGGATCTTGGTAGGGTTGTCGAGGACATCGCATGGCATCGTGCGAGCTCAATTGAGAAGACCCGTCAAGATGCCTTGCTTCGCGCTAAGACAGGCGCGAAACGGCTGGAAGACTTAGCAACTGCATTCGCTGATCCAGAAATGCGAATACTTCGCGAGGTCAGCGAGCATCTGCATCGTCTGATAATTGAGACTCTCGGTCTACAAACTAAGCGCCCGACACTTCAGTTGATTCTTCGCACAGATCAGATCCGTATAGCCGATCCTAACTCCCTTAGTGTATTGGCCTATGACCTGGAAAACTCAGGCGATGCACCAGCGTGGAACTTCAGCATTGCCCTCGAGTCTCCCCAAGGAGGCGAATTGACGGTTGTCAAAGGAGTACAACAATATCCCTGCCAACTCGATCCTGGAGAAAAGCGCCAAATCGAGTTCTACGTCACCCCAGGGGAAGCGAGGAACTGGGAGCCAACCTTGGAGGTCAGATACGATGATCCAAGGCGAGAAGGTCATTTCGAGCGTCTCAGTGGCGGCAGAGTGGATTTCTATGAAGATGTGAATCCATATCAGCCTATCGGGCTAAGTCCCTACACCCCTGGCAAGGCTGTAGATAATCCCGAAATGTTGTACGGGCGAGATGATGTCCTTGACTGGGTAGATCAGAATCTCAGCGGACTACATCAGGAGAACATCCTGGTTTTACACGGACAGCGGCGTACGGGGAAGACTTCCGTCCTCCTTGAATTAGAGCGGAGGGAGCCGAAAACACCACGTGTTTTCGTGCGGTTCAACCTGGAGGTAGCTGAATTAGAGTCCACCGGTGATCTATTCTATGAAATGGCTTTGCAATTACACAAGAAACTCTCAACCGAATATGATGTCCCTGTGCGAGAACCGATTGAAGAGGAATATGTGTCATACCCTTGGCGTCGCTTTAGGGATTTCCACGACGAGCTTCAGGCGTGTCTGGGAGACACATCCGTTGTCCTCATGGTAGATGAATTTGACATTCTGATTGACAAGGTTCGAAAGGATATCGTAACGCAAGATGTTTTCCGTCATATTAGATGGTTGATGCAGGAAAGTAGGAGCCTCAATTTTGTCTTTACAGGTGCTTATGAACTAAGCAAGATGCTACTTGATCATAGGTCTTTTCTTTTCAACATCGCCAAGCAACAGAGGATTGGCTGCCTTGCGAAGAATGATGCAAAGAGCCTAATCATCAAGCCAATGGCAGGGCTTCTCCATTACCATCCCCTCGCCGTTGAAAAGATTCTGCGAGTCACGGCAGGTCATCCCTACTATATCCAGTACATTTGCGACAAATTGGTTCATTTGGCTCGGGATAGGAGAAAGAACTACGTCGATTTGTCTGATGTGAATGAAGCTCTGGAGAAACTCGTCGAGGAGATCCCTGGGCAGATCAAGTGGGACTATGAGCTACTCTCCAGGGACGAACAAGTGACCATGGCGGCTTTGGCTTTCGTAAGTGATGCATGGACCTCCGTCCCAACCAGGGATATTGAAACGACCCTGGAGCGGCACGGTTTCTCTGTGCCGAATTTGTCGAATGTTCTTAGAGAACTAAAGGGGCAGGATTTCATTCAAGAGAAGAAAGTCGGGCAGAAACATGAGTATCGTTTTCGTATGGAACTGCTACGGGTGTGGCTAGAGCAGAACGACATGTTGCTAAGACTCAAGAAGGAGATTGGGTGATAATGTCCACGCACACGAAGGGGAGAAACCCGTATTATCACCGGGAGCCCATTGAGAACCCTGATCAGTTCTTTGATCGGGAAGAAATCCTCTCTGATATCTTCGAGTACATTCGAATGAGACAGAGTGTCTCGCTAGTTGGCGAACGGCGCATTGGCAAGACATCCATCTTGTATCAACTAATGAATAGGAAAGTGAGAGCACGTTATCTGCCTGAGGTTGATTCTTTTGTCTTCGTCTATGTTAATCCCGATTTAGGTATAGAAAAGCCTCAGGACTTCTATCACGCTGTGTTCAGATCGATAGAGAATCAAGTACCCTCTTTTGCGCTCTCGGAGGAAAAGGAGATAGGGCATAGGACCGCGCGAGAGTATTTATGGCAGTTGAGGCCACTATGCCTGGTATTACTGCTAGATGAATTCCAGAAGTTCACGACGAACGAGAGCTTCTCTGAAGGTTTTTACAGGTTCCTTCGAGCAATCGCAGATGCCCCCAGCAGGGAGTATGACGTGTCTTTGGTTACAGCAACGCCGATGCAACTATATGAGATTTGCCGTCCCGAGCTGATGGGATCAGCATCCTCAGCTTTCTTCAGTGGCTTCAAGCCAGTATTTGTGGGCTCTTTCACCGACGGACAGTTTGACAGCTTTCTCGAGAAAACTTCATCCCCCGCGAATGTTCCATTACTGAACTATAGGCGCGAAATCTTTGATCTGGCTGGTCGCTTCCCCTTCTTCATGCAGATCGCCTGCTATTGCTACTTTGAGGCTTGGATTAAGAGAGGACCACCTTTAGATCACACAGCGATCCGGCAGCAATTTATGGACGAAGCTAGAGGGCATTTCAGGTTTATCTGGAACAACCTCAATCCAAGTGAACAGCAGTTGGTGCTGAAATTGGCGAATGGGGAAACAGTGAACCAGGGGGCTATCCTTCGGGCTCTGGCTCGAAGAGGCTACCTGGAAGATGGCTGCCTTTTCTGCTCCGCTTTTGCAGCATTTGTTCTCCAAATATCCAAAGGTGTTTGGGTTGATGAAAAAAACCAAACAGTGTGGGGTAATGGTGAGGAAGTCAATCTGACGGACACTGAGTACAGGCTGCTGCTGATCCTGTGGAAGAACAAAGGTAGACTTTGCACCAAAAACGACATAGCTATGGCCGTCTGGCCGAATGGCGCCTCTGACGAGATGATACAGCAGGTGGTCAGACGTGTACGTTCCAAACTGGGTCCCATTGGCCAACATATTCGAACAATTCACGGACGAGGCTACAAGTTGGAAGATTGATGAAGATCGTTTCAGTAGATCCGGTTTTGCTCGGCCTGGATCGTCAGATCCAAGCCAGAAGCGGGGATTTGGCAATCCCCTTGTAGCATTCTTGGATCTACTGCGCCTGGTGTTAATATGGACAACCTGTGACGTTTGGCAGTACTAAAAAGCCACCTGCGTGGTTAACGCAGGTGGCTTTTCTACATGAGAAGGATGTTGCCGACGGCCTGTTCCTATGGATGCGCTTTCAAGATAAGCGGCAGGTAGACCTGATGGCCAGGTACGCTTGGGAAAGCCCAGGTGACACAGAGTTGGCAGGCTGTACCCTGAGGGTTGTTATCGAGAGAAACGCGATCGTTGCTGTTCTGGATGGCCAAGACATAGGTTCCGCCTTCGGGCCTGATCAGACGGGGAAAAAGATCAACCTGGCCGATATATCCTTCCCTGTCATACTGGATGGCGGTACTCCCCCACCCTCCCCCCCACCACCACTCCGTTTTGTTATCGCTCCACATCTCCAAGACAGCCCGGTCCACCTCCATACCCGGAAGGGGAGGGGATAGCGTGAAAATACGCCGATACAGGTGAGTTACCCCGCCCCTCGCTTCCTGGTTGCCATTCGCATCCCGCAGACCAATGGGCCTACATTTGCCATCGCCGGGCATAGAATCCCAACTGGGAGAGGCCCAGTCATTCCACCAAACCTTTGAGGCAGTCTGCCAGGAGCTAGCGGGATCGACGTACAGTTGATTCCATCCCCAGGGGGCTGGTGGAGAGGGCACATGAATGAGCGAGGAATCGCTGGCTGACTTAGTCTTGTACCCATAGAAGTCTGAGCCATCAATCCGGTAAATGCTATCCCCAGGAGAACAGCAATAGCACACCGTCGTTGGGGAAGGCGTAGGCGTAGGCGTGCGTGTAGGCGTGTTGGTTGGTGTTGGTGTGGGCGTGGGCGTGTCGGTTGGCGTTGGTGTGGGCGTGGTGGGCGTGGTGGTTGGTGTTGGTGTGAGCGTGGGCGTGTCAGTCGGCGTCGGTGTACAGGTTGGCGTTACTGTAGAAGTGCCGGACGTGGGGGTCGGCGTTGTGGTGTGTGTGGGCGTAGGCAGAGGCGGCTCCCCGCTCAAGTCCAAACACAGGACAAATGCATCATTGCCCCCGTTGTGGCTGGTGTCGTAAGCCCCGGCAGTAGTGGGAAAGAGGATGTCCTCGGAGTACCAGGTCTCGCCTGTGACCACGGCTTTGCCGGCGACGTCCAGGTCCAGCGCCAGGGCGGAGCCCCGGTCATTCTCACTTCCGCCCACAAAGGTGCTATACAGCAGCGACCTCCCGTCGGCGGCCAGCTTCAAGACGAAGACGTCGTATTTCCCGTGGTGGTTACGGTCGTAAGCCCCGTCGGTGGTGGGGAAGTCTTCGGAGTACCAGGTCTCGCCCGCGACCACGGCGTTACCGTCACCGTCCAGCGCCAGCGTGTAGCCCCAGTCACTGCTACTGCCACCCACGAAGGTGCTGTACAGTGGCGAACTTCCGTCCAGCTTCAACTTCAAGACGAAGACATCGTAGTTCCCGTTGTGGCTGGTGTCGTAAGCCCCGCTGGTGGTGGGAAAGCCCGGGGACTGTGTCCGGCCCGTGACCACGGCGTTGGCGCCATCCCATGCCAGGGCGTAGCCCCGGTCATCGCTACTTCCACCCACGAAGGTGCTGTACAGCAGCGAACCCCCGTCGGCGGCCAGCTTCAAGACGAAGACGTCCAGTCCTCCGTTGTGGCTGGAGTCGTAAGCCCCGCTGGTGGGGAAGCCGTCGGACCGGGTCTCGCCCGTGACCAGGGCGTTGCCATCTCCGTCCAGCGCCAGCGCGCAACCCCAGTCATTGCTACTTCCACCCACAAAGGTGCTGTACAACAGCGAACCCCCATCGGCGGCCAGCTTCAAGACGAAGACATCGTAGTTCCCGTTGTGACTGGTGTCGTAAGCCCCGCTGGTGGTGGGAAAGCCCGGGGACTGTGTCCGGCCCGTGACCACGGCGTTGCCAGCGACGTCCAGGTCCAGCGCGCAACCCCAGTCACTGCTGCTTCCCCCCACAAAGGTGCTGTACAGCAGCGAACCTCCGTCGGCAGCCAGCTTCAACACGAAGACGTCCAGTCCTCCGTTGTGGCTGGAGTCGTAAGCCCCGCTGGTGGGGAAGTTGGAGGATCCTGTACTGCCCACGACCACGACGTTGCCCGCGCTATCCAGTGCCAGCGCGGAGCCCTGGTCATCGCTACTTCCGCCCACAAAGGTACTGTACAACAGCGAACCCCCGTCGGCGGCCAGCTTCAAGACGAAGACATCCCAGCCTCTATTGTAGCTGTAAGCCCCGGCGATGGCGGGGAAGTCGGGGGAATATGTCTGCCCCGTGACCACGGCGTTGCCGCCGTCGTCCAGCGCCAGCGCCAGGCCCTGGTCATCCCCACTTCCCCCCACGAAGGTGCTGTAAGGCAGGCCATTAGACGATTGCAGATTGGGGGACTTCGGCGAGCTCAGTCGAGCCGTTGCAGGCCTGCCCTGAGCCCAGTCGAAGGGTTGCGAATCGGAGGTTGGGGCAGAGAAAGGGTGAGCTACCTCGAAGGTTCCATCCATGTCGAAGATTTCGGCCGGGCTCAACCCAGGGGGTGAAGGTTGACCCTCTGGCCTGGCGCCCTCAACCGTCAGCAGAGGCAAGGTGAAGTCGCCCAGGGCGGTAGTGAGGCGCAGGTGTTGCCCAGAGTCCAGAGCCGCAGCGTCGGCGCCTTCCACGCGCAGGCGCACAGCGGACGCATTGGCGCCCTCACGCACCTCCAGACGCCACGGTAGAGTCGCCCCTACCACCAGGTCCACGCCGGGGTACAGGTCCAGGTAGCGCACGCCGCCCCACACCGGCACGGCGGGCCGCCATTGAGCGGGGTCGCTGCCAGTGAAGTAGCTCACTACGGTGTCCAGGCGATCAAAGGGCTCGAGGCGGGGGTGGGGATTGGCGCCAAGAAAACTCAGTTTCAGGTTCACACCACGGAGCGGTTCGTCTTCACGTTCCGCTTTCGTGTCAATAGGCCCACGTTCAACAATGGTGAACCAGATGGCATCCTCGGCCAGCCACATGGTGGCGGGGCCGCCCCGGACCTGGAAGCGGGCGCCGTCAGGAAACTGACCGACATTCCCAATGAACATGACGGGGGCACTGCGCAGGACCCTGGCCGCGGGGGCGCGGTCGGAGGCCGGGGGCAACCCTTCGGCTTCTCCTTCGAGTGAACTCAGGGCAGGCGCAGCCAGGAAGGCCGTCCGTGATTGGGCCGCCATGAATGGAGGCCGGCCCTGCAGGAATAGAGCCACGATCATCAATAGGATCATCCAGCGTAAAAAGAGCCTTGATTTCATCGTATCCTCCTCTCTCCTTTGCCACGCTTACCGCGAGGCATGCGAAACCTCCACTACTACTGCCGCTTGCCGCATATAATTGGACTTTGGACAAATCGTATCTGACCCGATTTTGGCCGAACCTAGCATCGGTTGCCTACTACATGTAGTAGTGGATTGTTGACGTACTACTATATACGTCTGTCAAGATGCGTGTAGGACCGCCTCAACCTCCCAAAAGCCACTTTGTCCAAAGTCCAAATATAAGAAACGGCATGTTTAATTTCATTATACACCAGCGAAGGGGGTTTGTCAAATCAGCTTTCTACCTTCATCACCTGGGTTAATCCACCAATCTATACTTGATCAGATTAAGAAATGCTTCGAGGCCATCTTGCCATCTGATCTTCTTGCCCTCCTCATCAGACCTGCCGCGATAAGAGATCGGGACTTCTACAATCTTATATCCTCTTTTTCGGACCTTGGCCGTGACCTCCGGACAAAAACCAAACCCGGTGCACTTTAAGTCCAGGCCCTTTAGCAAATCCGCCTTGAAAACCTTGTAGCATGTTCCTTCGTCAGTGATCCAGTTCAGAAACAACAAGCTGGCCGTCAGGGCAAGGATTTTATTGGCAACGTAATTCAAGAAGTGCATATTGGTGATCTCGCCCAGAAATCTAGAACCGTAGACGACGCTGGCTCGACCTTCAACGATCGGTTCTATTAACCTTTGGTGCTAGTTTTAGAGGCTGAACGGGGCAATGGAGAAGTGAACACAGCCTTCTGCATCCACCTGGATCCCGTCCCACTGAACCAAGATGTTGAACATCGCCATAGTGTAAGCCAAGCGGCTCTTGAAATACTCCCACTTACGATGCATGACCTTCTTGAAATGGCACACCAGGGTCAGCATGGACAACACCGTTTCCACGATCATCCGGGTGTTCCATTCGCCACGTTTACATATCGCGAGGTTGTCTGGATGCCAGTCTTTTTTCACGAAGCCTTCATCGACAAACACGACCATGTCCTCCGCATTGCGCTCGGCGATGTCCTGAAAAGCCGCGCCGTCGTAAACGTTGGCGGTATCCGCATCCCAGTCCACGACCAGACCGATATGATTGAGTACGAAACACAGTTTGCCGCCCACAATCCAGCGTTTGTTCGACAGTCCTTTCTTCCCGATTTGCTTTTCGCTGCGCCCTTCTCGCCGGGGATGGATGAGTTCGATGCCATAGGTGTCCATCAGGCCGATGAGGGTGGGGTCTGCCATGAAGCACTGGGTCCAGTGTCGATGGGTGTTGAACAGTCGGAACAATCTGGTGCGATGGGGCAGTTTCGGGAACAAGCCCAGGTAATCCCGTTGCAACCAACGGTAAAAGGCGCGATTGCCGACCCCCTTGAGGGCAAACAAGATGGCAATGGTGACCACTTCACTAGGGTAAAGATTGGCTTGAGAGTGCTTTTTGGCATCCGTCATAGCGTCGTCAATGCGGCAAAACAGTTCGGTGATAAAGTCTACGGTGGTCATGGGGTTCTCCTTTCACCCGATTGGTTTTCTACAAGTTTAGGAGAACTTCCGCCTTTTGTCAACTAGCACCAAAGGTTA
>Ga0268277_1001971_pt1 | contig 12668 bp, 9 predicted proteins | sample saktaG_5_FD_190132 | JGI IMG/M metagenome (GOLD analysis project Ga0268277, IMG submission 190132) | Saline water microbial communities from Sakinaw Lake, British Columbia, Canada - sak_2010_1_5_50m | ecosystem: Environmental > Aquatic > Non-marine Saline and Alkaline > Saline ...
TCTTTATTTATTTTAGTTGGTTTAACATTAAATTTTTTTAATGGTATCAACCCCAAGATTAATTTAAAAATAGATTTTCTACAGTTGTAAAAAAGGAGAGTAAAGGCACCAATAAATAAAAAAAGGTAAGTATAAGAAAAAAAATTTGCACTAAGAAAGGCAAGGTCTTTAAACATAAATGATTTAGGTATATCATAAGTTATTAAATTTTTAAACTTAATAAATATTTGATTTATTCTGTGAACACTCAATTCGTTGTCAACTATTTTGGAAAGAAAAGATTCTCTCCCCATATAATGCAGACCTATAAAATCATGTGTTACATTATAATATATAAATAGGCTTGAACCTATAGTAAAGAAAGTAAAGAAAATAAAGAAATGTTTTCTAAGAAAAAACTTTTTATCAAAGATAAACCAAAACAAAAAGCATGTAAATATCATTGTTAAAATACTAAGGTTAACAAATATTGCAAAACCGCTTATCAAACCAAAGATTATAAATGACTTGGTATCCTGTTTATTATCAAAGAATATTTTGTAAAAAAGGAACATTATAAGAATATTAAAGAAAACAGTTTCAAGATGTGGTCCTCCTTGGGATAATGTGCTTAATGTATAAACCGGAATGGAAAAAATCATTAAAATTGAGGATATGATTGCTGCTTTTCTGCTAAAGAACTTACTTAAGAATAAGTAAACAAGACAGACTATTCCTGCTGAGACTGTCAAGAACATCAGTTTTAAAGAAATTCCTGATTCACCAAACAATATGTAGAATGGAACAGTTATAAGTCCACTAAATATTCTTCCTGGATAGTGTGGACCAAAAAAAATAGGATAATCAAAGATAGGCATCTCTAAACCACTTATCATCTCTTTTGCCATTGTACCAGTTAAGCATTCCTCGAGATTAGCAAGATTCATAGAAAAAAGAAAGAAAATCCTTAAAGTTAAATAAATAAGAATGAGAATAATTAAAAGAAAATACTTGTTTTTAAAATTAGAATTGATTTTTTTTATCATCTTATAAGACATAATTATCTTTTTTCTATCTAAAATAAATACATATGTACTGTTTATCTTTTCTATTAAATTCAGGAAGATTTATTTTAACTTCATTTTTTATATAATCAACATCAAAGTAAGTATGTATTTGACCATTAACAAAAATCTGATAAAAATCCTTTTTTTCTGGAATTTTGACAATTAGTTCCATATTATGGTCATAAAAATACCTGCTTTGAATTTCATTTTTTGTGCCACCTGTGTTTGAAATATCTACAGTAACACATAATTTATTATGATAGTTACTTGCTTCAACAACTGAATTTAAATACCCACTTAGTTCTCTTAAAGTAATTATTTTCTTTACACTATTATCCTCCATTAGCTTTTTTAAATTTTTTTCTAACCAAGAACTTCCTTCGTTTGATATATTTAGATCATGAAAAAACCAAATTATTGGATAACCACTATTAAGATGGTTCTCCTTTATATCGCTTAAAGGAACAGCAATTATCTTATCATTTCTTATTAAAGTATGGTTTTTTATTATTGTCAAAATATTTGAGCTAAGTAATTTAAATCCTTCTTCCTTAGCAATTACATCTGTATCATAACTTCTTCTATGGCATGGAAGAATTATTGTTGTAGGAGATTTATTGAACCAGTTTTTAATATTTGAACTAGATTTTTCAATTATGAACTTTTGCTCACTATAAGAAGGTGTTATATCATAACTATCATTTTCCATATCACCTAACTCAACCTTCCACCAATTAGAAAAATATTTAGTTGAGTTGCACCACAATATTAAATTAGGTGTTATATGTGTGTACCCATGGGCTGCTATATCAACAAGATTTTTTATTGATGCATCTAAAAGATATTTATATTCATTTGTGTAATCCCATTTTTTTCCAGGAAGCCAACCTTCTTTGCCTATGTAAAATACATCTCTTGAATCATAAATTTTCCCACAAACCCTATTTTTATCATCTACTCTTGTTTTATTAATATAAAGTATCCCTCTTGTTATGTTGCCGTCATCAACCCACCCACTGTTATAACCTATATTTAATGTAATATTATATTTATTAAGGATAGCGAGTATATTTTTCCAATCGCTTCCATTCAATTCAGGATAGTGGCAATAATCAGAGTATATCTTTATTGATGCTCCTGGATCATCCATCCTTAAGAGAATATTCCCATTTAAGTTGAAAAAAGCCATTCCATGCCCACTATTCTCAATTATTGAATTTCTTACCAAATCATGCATTACATTGAAATCTTCAAGAAAACCGTTTTGTTCAATAGCAAAATAATAGTTAGTAGCATTACCATATCTTTTTGTAATTACAACAGGGCTTAATCCTGGAAATGTATAAGCTACTATTCTTACATCTTCATTTATTACTATTTTTTTAATTTTTGATTTATACTCATTTTTTATTGTTAGGTCTTCCAACCCTTCTGTTATTAAAAAGTTACCATCAATCCTTATTTCATTAGACTCCTCATCACCTAAAACCTTAGATATCCCAAATATATCATTGATCCTAGGGTCAAGGTAATCATAACAAGAGATAATGCTAACACCATAATCCTTTGATGCATTTTTTATTGCGTTTATAGATGAATTAGAGATATTATCAAGGGGCATAGCTATAATTATTATAGAATACTTTAAGTTTTTATCTTCAATCAAAGAATTCATTTCCAAATTTCCATCTTTATATATAAATATGTCATAAGGCATGTTATTTGATGAAATAAGGTCAAGGTAATCCATAAAAACGGGTGCTTGCTCATGGTTGAAATGATTATATAATCCAAAAACAGTATTGTTTCTAATTGTGAGAGATGTTGACTCAACTATATCCTTAGAAGTTATCAAAAGTACCTTAAGCCCTATTTGCTCTAAAATTTCTTGTTTATCATTGTTTTTTCTATTTTTATTTATTTTTATCAATAAAATAGATAAAGATAAAATAAATATTAAAGCAAAAGTTATAAATAGTTTTTTTTTGTTTAATCTTTTTACCATTTTTATTAATATAAATGGTATATTTAATAAATATTTGTATTATGTAATTAAAAAGGGGTTAAGTTAAAAATAACTATGAGGATATGTTTAACAACAAAATACTCTCCTGCTGACTGGAGGGGTGGAGGAATGAGTATTGCAGTTCACAATACTGCCAAGGCATTAGTTAATAAGGGTTATAATGTTGGTGTTGTTTATACTTATTCAGGTAATAAACCCCCTTTGTTTGATACTAATTATAATATTTACTGGGTCAAACAAGAATGTATTGGGGATTATTTAATAAAAGTACCTAAATTAATCAAAAGGTTGATTAAAAAAGAAAGATTTGATATAATACACTCAAATGGTCCTGAGGGAGCATTTATTCCTAATATTTTAAAAGACAATCATTTTGTTGTCACATCACATCAGGCATTAATTTATAATTTAGGGGAATGGAATTTTATCAAAGATTTCTTTAAAAAGAAATTTTATTATCCTTGGAAATCATGGATACGATTTGAGTTAGAGATGGAGAGAATAGCATGTCTAAAATCAGAGAAGATAATAACCGTCAGCAATTATTTTAAAAATAAAATATCCAAGAAGTATAATATTTCAAGAAAAAAAATAATTACAATTTATAATGGCGCAGACACAAATAAATTTAATTATTCTTTTAATGAATATGAAGGTAAGATAAATTTAATCTTTGTGGGGCGCTTATCTCCAGTAAAGGGTCTCGATTTACTTATAAACACATACAAAAAATTGACAACAAAGTATAATAACCTTTTTTTGACAGTTGTTGGAGAAGGAAAATATGAAAAAGTATATAAAAATATTTGCCAAAAACAGAATTTAAGTAGAGTAAGGTTTATTAAATATCTCTCACAAGAGAACTTAATTAAGGTTATTCATAAAAGTCATATTTTGATTGTTCCATCTTACACCGAAAATTGTCCACTTATAGTACTTGAAGGAATGAGTGCTGGAATTCCAATAATTGCTTCAGGTGTAGGTGGAATTCCAGAATTAATCAAATCTGGCAAGAATGGTCTGCTTTTTAATCCATTAAATCCGGATAGTTTATATAAATCAATTGAACTTTTAATTAAAAACAAAAAACTAAGAGAGGATTTAAGTGTTAAAGCAAGAGAAAATGTTGAAGAGAATTTTTCTTGGGATAAAAATAGTGAAATGCTAATCAAGGTTTATGAAAATGTTACAAAGAAAAAATAAGAGAATTAGAATGAAAAAAAAAGGTTTACTAATTTTGCTTATTGTTTTAATTATGTTGATAGTTCTTCTGATTATTAAAGAAATAAATAATAACCAAGTTAATAAGGGGTTAACACTTGAAGAATTGAGGTCTTTACCTTATTTAACTTATACAGAAGAAAAAGTAAATGAAAGTGAAATAGGTATTGTTGTAAAGCATAATCTTGAATTGGCTTTTGATGGATACAATCTATATGGTTGCAACTTGATGGATATGGAAGGGAATATAGTTCATTCATGGAACTTGCCTATTAGAGCTAGTGTTATATTAGAGAATGGAGATATTATTATAGAACCAGCAAATAAAAAATTTATTGGCAAGTATGATTGGGATTCAAATGTAATATGGGAAAAAGATGTTTTTATTCATCATGAAATAACACTCTCTCCTGATAATACTATTCTAATACCTTCTAGAGAAATGCATGAATATAATGGAAGAAAGATTGATTTTGACCTGATCATAGAATTATCCCAAGAAGGCGAAGAGGTTTCCAGATGGTCAACTTATGAAAATTTTGATTATATCAAAAAGTTTCATGAACCTTCAGAATTAGATCAACCAATTCATTCCTATAATGAAGATAAAGAAGAAGTTTATGACTATTATCACTTAAATTCAATTCAGGTTTTGCCTGAAACACCTATAGGAAAAAATGATAAACGTTTTCAGGAAGAAAATTGGCTTCTTAGTTTTCGTAATGTTAATTTAGTGGTTATATTAGACAAAGAAACAAAAGAGATTGTTTGGAGTTGGGGTCTTGGAGAACTAGCAGGACAACATTCGCCAAAGATGTTAGATAATGGGAATATCTTAATATATGATAATGGACTTTATAGAAGAGATTATACAAGGGTTATAGAGTTAGACCCAATCAAAAAAGAAATTGTATGGGAATATAAAGCAAACCCCCCTGAATCATTTTTTTCTGAAAGAGAGGGGTATGCTCAGAGGTTATCTAACGGAAACACACTTATCACTGATTCTAAAAAAGGAAGGGTTTTTGAGATTACAAAAGATGGAAAAATTGTTTGGGAATGGCTCTTTTCTGGAACAATTGAAGAAGGAAGAGGAAGTCCAATATATAGAATGGTTCGTTATCCTAAAGATAAAATAAATAAATTGCTTGAATTACATAAAAACAATTAGTCTTTGAAGTAGATAACCAAAAAGATATTGACTCTCAATTAATATATCCAAGACTTCTCAACTTTTCACGATATTCTTCATTAGTTTTAGCCTGCTCCTCAAGCCTTGCTGTTTCTTCCTTATCAATATTCAAATCTGTTTTTATGTTAGTTTTTATGATAGGATAATCTTTTATATAACCAGGATTTATAGCATCAACCAACACTTTTCCATCCATATCTATAGGAATAGGGATGTTCATTAAATAAAGAATTGTTGGAGCAACGTCAATTATTGATGCATTTTTGATTAATTTATTTTTATTAAGTTTTTTGCCACTCATTATTAATATCCCATTGACTGCATGTTGCCCTGTTTTTTCCTCAATTCTAGTAAACCAAATCAAAGGGCAATCCTCGTTAAGAAAGGTTATGTTTGTGTCATAGGATAAGTTATTCTTATTGATAAGATTAAAACCTATTTCAAATTTCTGATCGTCTTCATAAGATAATTTAAGAATTTTTATATCAGTGCCTGTAATGGTTATGTTTTCAAGTGTTTCTATTATATAATTCTTAATAGTATCATATTCTCCTTTTACAATCTCTTTATTTATTAATATCTGCATTTCATCAGGGGCACTTTTTACAAGGGCATATGCTTTAGATTGTGAAAGGTCAAATCCTTCCATGTCAATGCTCTCGCCCCTTTTTAATAAGTCCATCTTTTCTAAAAAGCTTAATGCATAAAGCCTTATTTGCCTATGGGAAGGATTTAATACCTTAAACCCATGATCAGAGGCTATAATAACTATTGTATTTTCATCAAGTTTTGAAGTAATTTTGCCTATAATCCCATCAAATTTTTGATAATAAGAGGGAATAACTTCTTTATGTTTCTTTAATTCTTCTTGGCTTACATTAAAAAGCTCAGGTTCTATAAACTGCCAAAAAAACATTTGAAGACTATCAGGTCCATAAAAAGTTGTTGCAAAGAAATCTGTTTCATACTTATCCATTAAGTATAATGTTTGATTTGCTCTATAGTCAGTTCTCCAGAAATCCCAGCAAGCAAAATTTTTAAATAAATAACTGGAATTTTCATATTTCTTTATATAATATTCTCTAATTTCCTCTTCTTGACTTTCTTTCTTTAGTTCTTCATACAGTTCTGGAGGGTATGTTGTTGAATCAAGCCTTGCCCATCCAGGAACCATAAAACCATTGATTTTTCTTGGAGGCCAGGTAATTAAATAATTCAGGAGCCCAATTTTCTTTCCATTCTCTTCTAATATATCCCATACTGTTTTACTTTTTATGGAAAGTCTAGTAACATCCCAACTTCGAATTCCATGCTTTTCAGGAATCTTACCAGTAGCTAATGACGTCCAAGCAACAGAAGATAATATAGGGGTCATTGAAATTGTTGTTAAGTTTCCATATACTCCATTGTTCATTAACCTTTGCATGTTAGGTAACTTACCTTGCTCAACTAAAGGCATCATAACATCCCAAGTAGCACCATCTAAGCCAATAAGGAATATCTTAGTATTATCTTCATTTGTTATTTTATCTTTTTGTAGGTTATAATAAAATACAGAGCAAGAGACTATCAGTATGATTAACACTCCAAATACCTTTTTCTTATTTAATCTTTTTTTCATAAATATCAAATCTTATGCCTTACCTAATTAATTCTAATCTTTTTGTGCTCTCAGCAATCTTCCAAACAGCATGTTCTTTCCTGCTATAAAAATCTATCGTGCCAAGCAGTCTAGCATAAGTCTCAATCACCACTGCTCCAAAAGTCCAGATTAGATGTTTTGGCCTTGTATCTAAAGTTGCTATCAAATTTTTAAAAATATTAAGATTGCTAATTGTTGAAACCTCATAATGAGATTTCTTTTTTAGTTCCAGATGCCCACAGTAAATTCTTCTCCTTTGTACCAGAAAATCTTTGGCTGTTGTTGGGCCTTTATTAAATACAACTGCATCAGGAACATATTTTGCTAAAAAACCTTTTTTTTGAATCAGCATAGCAATATATTCCTCATCTACAGCTGTATTTGGAATTTTCTCAATTATGTTCCTAAATGCAATCAATTCACCAAACTTTGGGCTTTCTAATGAAATCCTGTGATGCAAAGACCACAAAAGGTTAATAGTAAAACCAATAAAAGAATCTTTTTTATTTATTGGCATTGGATGAGAGGCACAAATTCCAGTATTTTTCTTTAAAAGGGGAAGACAAAGCTTTTCTATACAATCATCTTTTGGTATAGTGTCAGCACTTTCTAAAACAAGCAATTTTGAACTTGCTGTTTTAATAAAGCCATTTATCGCCAAGGCCTTACCTCTTCGTTTATCCTTAGTTATTAATTTGATTATCTTGTTTTTCTTTGCAAACTTTTCTACAATTTTATTTGTTTTGTCTGTACTTCCCTCTGAAACAACAATAATTTCTTTAATCCTAACTTTTTTAAGTTTCTGGCTTAAAAGGGCTTTCAGTAATCTGCCAATATTTTTTTCCTCGTTAAAAGCCATTATTCCAACTGAAACGTCCATGTATGTTTAAAAAGAGTGTATGTTTAAATAGTTTATTAAAGAATTCTCATCGTTTCGCAACATATAATTTAGAAAACCTTTAATATACCATTATAATTTAATTCCCTATGGAGCACAAAATTTTACATCGTGAAAAGATTATTTTAATTTTTGTAGCTTCTCTTATTTTTCTTATTTATTTATTCAATTTTTCCCCATACTTTGTGACTCATGATAGTATTCAGTATACTTTAAATATAATAAATCTTAGGCCTGGATGGTTGGATGGAAAACCATTATATATTTTTGTTGGTAAAATATTTCATGAATTTGGAATATCCTTTTTACCAAGGGAAAAGATTGTTTATGTTTTTGACTTTCTCTCAGCAATTTTTGCAACTTTAACTTGTGTTAATCTTTATTTCATTTATAGGTATCTTTTTAGAAAGAGATACATTGGAATTTTATCTTCTTTATGTCTCGCTTTTTCACCGCTTTTCTTCTTTATGTCTGTAATACCAAACCATTATACCCTAATGTTGTTTTTAAGTACCTTGTCTGTCTTGCTATGGCTTAAGAAGAATTTTTTTTGGTGGGCAGTATGTTTTGGCTTAGCAATATCTTCATACGCTATTTCTTTATTACTGATATTTCCCTTTGTTTACTCAATCTTAAAACAAGAATCCTATAAACGAGAGTTTGATAAAATATCAAAAGTGTTCTCTTTAATTCTATTAATATGTTTAGTTTTCTATGGATGGGTGCTTTTATTTCACATAAACAAACATCCCGGAATTATAAAATTTTATTATAATATAATAACAAATGACTATCTTGTATTTAATAATGCAAGGGGATTTGTATTGAAATATCTTTTATGTTTTATGATGCCCTCTCTTTTTAGAAGCATTGGATTTCACAACATGTTTTTATTCATAATAATGCTTTTTTATTTTTTTACTAAAAAAAGAATTTTATTTAAAAAAGAGTTGTGGTTCTTATTTTGGTGGTTTATCCCCTATTTTATTTTTCCTCTTCTTTGGTCCTCCGATAATTTTCATTTTTTTGGGAGGAAATTTGTTATTTTTATTTTACCTGCTTTGAGCATTATACTTGTTCATAGTTTTTCAGAATTTTCTCTCAAGCGCAATTTTAAATTAAAAATCAAAATTTTCTCTATTATACTTATTGTTTTCCTACTTTTTGTTACTATATTTTTTTCTGTGAAGGAATTCTCTTCCTTTAGCTCTGCTGATGAATTGGGGAAAATTGAAGAATATAGCAAAACACTTGCACAAAATATCCCTGAAAATAGTGTTTTAATAACTGCATGGGAAACTCCCTACGTGCAATTTTATAATGATAGAAATCTTACAGTTATAGGATGGTTTGGCTCTACATTTCCGGAACATGGAGTGACAGAATTTGTTAACTTAACTATTTCGGAGTTACTGGCCAAGCATGGGAAGGTTTACATCACAAATTCTTTTTTTGACCAAGAGAGTCTTTGGAAGTACCAGAATATTAGCACAAAGTTTGAGGTTGCTGGAAATTTCATTAGAAAGAATTTCAACGTGACTGAGTATTGTTATGATACCAACTTGGTTTTAGAAAAAGTTTCATGAGTTTTTATGAATATTAGAAATTTTAGAAGGAGCATAGTTATTAAAGCTAATTACACACTTGGGAGAAAAGGACAAACAGAGATAAGAAAATTAACAATAAAATAGTAAAATGGTCTTGCTACAATACTAAATAATTAAATAAGGTTTATTAAAATAAAATTAAGAAAGATTATTATATGTTTGGGTCTCTTTAGAATAGTCAAAACAATTCCTTTAAAGGATAATAAGGGATTAATTTATATTTCAAAAAATGTTTAAAAGAATATTCAAAAACACAGGTTATTTGTTTGTATCAGGGATAATAAGCAAGGCCCTGTTTTTGATACAGATTGTATTTATTGCCAGATATCTGGGCACAGCAGGCCTTGGTAAATATGCCTTTGTTTTTGCTTTTGGAAGCCTATTTTTTATTCTATCAAATCCGGGATTAGTAGATTTAGCAACACGAGAAATTTCAAGGAATAAATCAAAAACAGGCAACTATTTGGGTAATTTGTTATTTATTAAGTTATGTTTGTGTTTAGTTGCCTCTTTATTAATGATTCTAACAATCAACTTAATAAATGTTTCTCAAGAGTTAAGAATAGGCATTTATCTTATATTCTTCATATTTAGTATTGATGCATTCATATGGGTCTTTTACTCTGCTTTTAGGGCTTATGAGAAGATGTTATATGAAGCTATTAGTTTATTAATCCATAATGTTGTTATTGTTGGTTTTGTCTTACATTTTTTGATAAAAGGTTATGGCTTTATATGGTTAATATCTGCCTTTGTTGTTGGAAAAACTGTTGGCTTGGTTATAACAACTTATTTTGGTTATAAACTACTTCCAAAACCTGTTCTTAAAATTGATTTAAAGTTGTGGAAATACCTAATGATAAAATCAATTCCCTTTTTGGTAATATTCTTCTTTTCCTCAATAATTTACAGAATTGATTTGGTTATGCTACAGTTCTTTAAAGGAGAAACAATAGTTGGCCTATATGGGGCAGCAGATACTATTATAAGAAATCTGATTATTTTCCCTTCAGTTTTGATTGTTTCAGTTTATCCGTCTTTATCAAAATATTTCATAAATAACAAAGAAAAATTATACTACTTATATAAAAAAAGTTTCCTGTACCTTTTTTTGTTTAGTTTATTTATTGTTATTTGTTGCCTTATATTTGGGAAATTCATAATCTTATTAATATTTGGAAAAGAGTTTATAGAATCTGTTTTTATCTTGAAGTTAATCTCGATTGGTGGATTTTTTTTATTTTTAAATATAATTAATATTTATTACCTCAATGCAATTAACAAACCGCTAGTGAATGTTAAAATTTTTATATTTGGTGCTGTTATGAATATAATACTCAACTTAATGTTAATCCCAAGGTATAGTTATACAGGAGCAGCAATATCAAGCATTATTAGCTATTTTACAATATTTGTTTGCGAACAAATGGTTGTAGGATTATCTTTAAGATCAATTAAAACAAAAAAGTGATAGTGAAAAATATGCTAAAGACTGAACTTTGCTGGTTTCTCACTTATTATAAAATAAATCTTTTATTAAAGATAAAACTGTTTTATTATTTAGAATCATTGAGCTGTAAATTGGATTTGCCATTGTACAAAAGCAGCATGAATCCTTTATTTTTTTCCTAACACTTACTGCCTCTTTTGAATAAAAAGCCTTGTTAAAATCATAATCATAGTCCTTGATATTTGCCAGAATTTCTTTTCTCACACCACAAGTTATAATATCTCCTGATGGAAGTATTTCAGCAAAACTAGTTCCTGCAAAGCACTTAATTGCCCTTTTTTTATGAAGTAATGTTAAAAGTATAATTCTGTAGTATTCAAGTCTAAAAACTTTTATCACTTTATTAAATTTCTTCTTTGTTTTCAATTCTCCTTTTCCTTTATTTATGAGGTATTTAAGTATCCTTATTATATCTTGTGTGTCAGCTTCAAATTTCATTTTTTTATTATTAAGAGCTCTTCTAATAGTTGCTGGCTCTACAATAATGGAATCAGGTTGTAATTTCTTAGATATAAATTGATATATAAAAACAAAGCGATCTATATTAAAGCTAGATATAATAATATTTATGTCTACAGAGAGATTTGGGTATTTTTTCTTTAGTTTCTTTATCTTATTATAATTACTTATGGCCTTGTCGTAAGCATCTATGCCCCTTATATAATTATATTTCCTTCTAATCTCATCTATAGAGAAGTTTATAACAAATTTTATATTATTATCACACTCTGTTAAAATTTTATTGAGTGTTCTGTGCATATCATCAACTGTTCCATTAGTAGCAATATTAATGACTAAAGGGGAGTTATAGTCACAAATGGTTTTTATAATACCAACTAAATCTTTCCTTAGAAAAGGTTCTCCTCCTGTAATTGTAAACCAAGGAATATTTTTTCCTATGCTTTTCAATATTTTTTGTAATTCTTCTATTGTTAGTTCTTCTTTATTCTTTAATTTCCAAATTCCGCATGTTTTGCATTTTGAATTACACCTGTTTGTTACTGATATTGCTAAGCTATATGGAAGGGTCTTTACTGGAATAAATTCCTTTAGTTTTAAGAAAAACATCTTAAATATGACTCTTAAAAAAAATCTAGATTTGTCAATAAATTTATTTAATACTATTTGTAATCTTCTAAACATATTTCTTTCCTCATTAAAAACCATTATTCCAACTAAAACATCTATGTACATTTAAAAAAGGTATACATTTAAATAGTTTATTAAAGCAAAATAAAGCAAAATTTTATGTTCCACAATATTTAAATAAAAAGGAGTAAAACCAGAAATATGGACATGCTAAATAAAAAAGAGTTCAATATGTTTCAATATCTATACTTCAATGTTCATAAACTCCATTTTCGTTACCATTCACAACAAAAATTTTACAGCTCACTCTAAACGAATTGGAAATTTGAGTGCGCACTTAATTTATAATTAAAATGTTAGAAAAAATTACGGAGGGAAGGCAATTCCCCTATAGACTAAAGTCTGTAGGAGTATCTTTGCCTAAGAGAATGGCAATC
>Ga0268277_1001973_pt1 | contig 12659 bp, 9 predicted proteins | sample saktaG_5_FD_190132 | JGI IMG/M metagenome (GOLD analysis project Ga0268277, IMG submission 190132) | Saline water microbial communities from Sakinaw Lake, British Columbia, Canada - sak_2010_1_5_50m | ecosystem: Environmental > Aquatic > Non-marine Saline and Alkaline > Saline ...
TTGGCCGATCCCAACCGTATCATCGTGGGCCGCGAGTTATGGATACTGGATAATCCGGCGTTTGCGATTGCCGTGTCCAAGAAAGATCGGGTGTTGACCGTGACGCTGGGCGGCCAGTTCTTCAAACGGTATCCGGTCTCGGTGGGCCGAGCCGACGAGACCCCCGCGGGGACGTTCGTGATCGGGAATCGGATTGTACACCCTTCGTGGTGGCGCGCCGACGGCAGTGAAATACCGTATGGACACCCCGAGAACATTCTGGGCACCCGCTGGTTGTCGCTTACGGCCGCTGGCAAGACGCGGCGCTTCAGGGGCTACGGCATTCATGGCACCTGGGACGACGGCGCAGTCGGCGTGGAGCCCAGCGCGGGTTGCATCCGTATGCGCAACGCCGATGTCGAGGAGCTCCATCTGCTGGTGCCTCTCGGGACACCGGTGGTGATCGCGCCGTGAGCGGATTCGCGAGACGCGTGCAAAAACATCCGGTCTGCGCAAGCAAAAAAGTAACCGTTCACGGCGTCTTTTTTTACGGATCTGCCCGCCGCATGCGGAACCGTGCAGGAATTGGCCCCAGCCAACTCCATCAGCACAAAGCATAGTCTACCCCTCCCCAGAAGCGCAAGCGGGAAAAGTTTGTAATGTAATGGGTCAGTACTCCCAATAACTGACCCATTATTCGAGGCCAGCATTTTTTTCTGCGGGTTTTCGGGGTTGACTCTTTTCACCCCTCCCCGTATTATAAACGCCAATGGAGGGAACCGGAACGTTTCCGGGTTAGCCTATGGGACGCCAGTGAAATCGATAACTGGTTGATGTAAAAGGTGGACGCAATGAGGAACGATAAAGCGTTTAGTGAACCAATCCGACCGGGAGATACGGAGAACCAAACCGTGGGCTGTCGCCATACGAACCCAGACATCTGCGCGAAAAACCGTTTGCCTGGCAAGTGCGCCTTCGTCCGAGATGACAAGATGTGTGTGACGCCGCCAGTTTCTTGGCCGACGCAATACCGCAAACTCAAACACATTCGCTAGAATGACATGAAGACTTCACTTGTGAGCAAAGAGGACATCAAGCATCGATCCTATTGGGTCAACGAAATCAGCCGCTTGAGTGGAAATTTCGGTGTGGACTCCGCCCGTGTTGAACAAGAGATGTCTCAGGAGATCCGCAAGAAGGGGATTGACCCGCTAATCTGCCATCTTCGTCTTTGCGGCGCCATACCAGAAAGATACGGCCACGACAGTACCGAGGAGAAACTATACTCAAAGTACACAGATGTCGTGATACATGAAGCGTATACCGCCATGGGGCTAACGAGTCTGGTTCTAAAGATGCGGGCTGATGTAGCCGATGTGGAATGTGTTTGCGACGAGTACAGTTTTGTCGCCGATGCAAAGGCAATGCGACTGAGCCGCACCGCAAAGAACCAGAAGGATTTCAAGGTTCAGGCCATGGACAACTGGAAGCATGGCAAACCTTTCGCAATGATTGTATGTCCCGTGTATCAACTTCCCACTCGTACAAGTCAGATTTATCAGCAGGCAGCAACAAGGTCCGTGTGCGTTTCCTCATATACGCACTTGGCAGTGCTTGTGAGATACGCTCAAGCGGCGGGGAAGTCGAAGGCTCTCGCCCTTCTTCACGCAGTTTTCAAGACCGTGCAGGCAATGAATCAATCAAAGGACGCGGTCAGTTATTGGCAGGCAGTTAATCGAACGTTCCTGAATTGGGACGCATCTCTCGCCGCCATCTGGCGAGATGAGAAACTGGCTTCTGCCGAATCCATTGCCATCTCCCGCGAAGAGTCACTTCAGTTCCTCGCAGAAGAGCGCGAACGTATAATGAGACTCTCTCGTGAGCAAGCCATTCAAGAAGTTCTCAAGTGGCGAAATGTCGAGAACAAGATTCGCGCTGTTATGTCGGTTACTGATAATGGGCTAATGGTTATTGGTGTACAATGATCAATGGCAACTACATAGATACAATCACCCTCGGTGACTGCCGGGAGCACCTTCCGATTCTGGCCGACGCATCCATTGAGTTATTTCTTTCCGACATTCCCTATGGGATTGGCCTTGATGATTGGGATGTACTCCATAACAACACCAACTCGGCTCTACTCGGCCAGTCACCCGCCCAAGTGGGGAAGTCGGGTTTCAAAAGAAGGGGGAAGCCCATAAATGGATGGTCGCAGGCCGACCGAAACATTGGCATCGAGTATCAGGAATGGTGTGCATCTTGGGCTGATATGCTAATGCCCAAAATGAAGAACGGGGCATCCCTCTTCGTTTTCGGAGCGCGCAGAACAATTCATCGCGTTGTGAATGCGTTCGAGGATGTGGGGCTCTTACTGAAAGATGTCCTAGCGTGGAAGAAAGAATCCGCCCATCACAGAGCGCAGCGAATCAGCATTGTCTTTGATCGTCGTGGATTGAAACAGGAGGCAGGGGTGTGGGACGGTTGGAGACTTGGCAACCTTGCGCCAGCATACGAACCGATTGCATGGTTCGTCAAACCATACAGAATCGGCGGGACCATTGCTGATAATGTAATCGAACACGGCGTCGGGGCCATGAACGTCCGGAATTGCCAGATTCATGGGTCAAGTCCAACAAATGTTCTTGAATTCGGTTTTCAGAGCAACGAGAAGAGAATTCATGAGGCGCAGAAGCCTCTGCAGTTGATTGAGTTCTTGATTAATCTCACTACTCGTGAAGGGCAGACGGTACTTGACCCATTCATGGGTAGCGGAACGACAGCCGTGGCATGCCGACGGCTGAACCGACACTTTATCGGATTTGAGATCGCACCTCGATTTCACGCAGTCTCTCTTGATCGCTTGGAGCGGGAGTCCGGTATCCTCTACGAAATGGACACGAGACAAGTGCAGGCGACGCTGTTCGAGAAACCGAAGAGGAAATACGGACGCTAACAAACGCATGCAACACTACGTCGGTTCCGCTACGCTTCACTGGCGAGGTTGAGGCGTGTCGTTCATCCACCTAACTCTTTCTGTAGGCTGCTCGCGTAGAGAGCTGCTATCGTACGCTCCGATTCAGGCTCTGAAAGCATAGAGATTATCTAAATATTGCACTATTACCCACGTACACACACTGAAGGCCGTTTACGTGGGTCGGTTAAGGGCGGCTTCACTGATCTGAGACACCAGGTTTCAGGTTTCAGGAAACACAACTAACTCATGAACAAGGACTTCCAACCTGACACCCGAAACCTGAAACCTGACACCAAGGCTCACGCTCTGATCCATCTGGCGGCACCGCGCCAGAGGCCCCACTGAACCCTGAACCCTGGCTTCCTGAACCCTTCCCCTTTACGCAACCGCTCCCAGAATGGCCTTGAGATCGGCTTCGGCGGTGCTGATGGGGGTGAGGCCGAACTTCTCGACGAGGACGTTGAGCACGGTCGGCGAGATGAAGGCGGGCAGGCTGGGCCCGATGCGGATGTTCGTGATCCCCAGAGCCAGCAGCGTGAGGAGGATGCAGACGGCCTTCTGCTCGTACCAGGAGAGGACGAGCGTGAGCGGCAGGTCGTTGACGCCGCAGTTAAAGACCTTGGCCAGCGTCACGGCGACCTGGATCGCCGAGTAGGCGTCGTTGCATTGCCCCATGTCGAGCAGGCGCGGAATGCCGCCGATGTCACCCAGCTTGGCTTGCAGGTGATTGAAACGATATTTGCCGCAGGCGAGGGTGAGAATCAGCGTGTCTTTCGGCGCCTGTTCCACAAACTCCGTGTAGTAGTCGCGTCCGAGCTTGGCGCCGTCGCACCCGCCCACGAGGAAGATGTGTTTGACTGCGCCCGATTTGACCGCGGCGACCACCTTGTCGGCCACCGAAAGGACGGCGTTGCGCATGAAACCGGTCAGCAGCGGCTCGCCCGCCTTCTCTTCTGTCCAGCCGCCGAGTTTCACCGCATGCGCGAGCAGGGCGGAGAAGTCCTTGTGCCCGTCCGCGTCGGCGGCGATGTGCGTGACGCCCGGCCAGCCGACCTCGGCCGTGGTGTAGAGGGTCCCGGCATAGGTGGGCTTGGGCGGCATGATGCAGTTGGTGGTGAAGAGGACGACGCCGGGCAGGTTGTCGAACTCCTTCTGCTGATTCTGCCAGGCGGTGCCGAAGTTGCCTTTGAGCTGCGGGTATTTCTTCAGTTCAGGATACGCGTGCGCGGGCAGCATCTCGCCGTGGGTGTAGACGTTGACGCCTTTCCCGGCGGTCTGCTCCAGCAGCATTTTGAGGTCGTGCAGGTCGTGGCCGGTCACGATGATGAACGGCCCCTTTTCGCAGGTCGTCGACACCGGCGTCGGCACGGGATGGCCATAGGTTTCGGTGTTGCCCGCGTCGAGCAGACCCATGCAGGTGAGGTTGACCTTTCCGAACTCGAGGATCAAGCCGAGCCACTCCGCGACGCTGTGGTCGTCGCCCAGCGCCTTCATCCCCTTGCGGAACCAGCCGGAAACCTCGGGGTCGGTCTTGCCGAGGACGCGGGCGTGGTGGGCGTAGGCGGCCATGCCGCGCAGTCCGAAGAGGAGGGTGGAGCGGAGGGAAACGATGTCGGTATTGCCGTGGAACAGGTCCTCCGGCTTGAAAGCCGGGGCGTCGCCGGCCTTGGCTGTGGCCGCGCGGATGCGGTCGCGGATGGCAGTCAGGGGAGGGGCATCGAAGTTGACGTTGGTGACGGTCATAAACAGCGCGTCCATAAAGAGCGCCTCGCAGGAGGCGCAGGACGGTTTGCCGTCAAGGGCGCGCGCCAGCGTGATCAGATCGGCTGTGATGGCGTCCTGAAGGGCGGCGATCTCGGGCTTTTTGCCACAGACGCCGACGCGGGTGCAGCCTTTGCCGCCCGCCGTTTGCTCGCATTGGAAACAGAACATATCGCTCATGGTATGAATCTCCTTGTGGTGTGATGTGTTTTGAAAGAAAGCGAAGAATTGGACCCTACTCCTCCAGGATCGTACCGTCGGTGCCGATCGTGACGACATGCCAGGGGATCATTTTCCCGCTGTTGATCAGCGCCTGCTGGGCGGCATGGGCGATACCGGCGCAGCAGGGCACTTCCATGCGCAGCACGGTGAGGCTGCGGATGTCGTTGGCCTGCAGGATGGCGGTGAGCTTTTCGGAATAGTCGCCGGCATCCAGCTTGGGGCATCCGATCAGCGTGACCTTATTGGCCATGAAACGCTGATGGATGTCGGGATAGGCGAACGCGGTGCAGTCCGCGGCGATGAGCAGGGCGGCATTCTTGAGGTATGGCGCGTGGGGCGGCACGAGCTTGATCTGCACGGGCCAGTTCGTCAAGCGGGATTCGAGCGTGGCGGCAGGTGCGCCCTCCGCTTTGTGCGGCGTGGCGGCCGGGGGACGGGAGATGGACTTGGCCATCGTTCCCGGGCAACCGCAGGGCAACGGCGGCGGGGCGGGGTGGGGTGGAGCGATCTTCCGTTCGGCCTGTTTGGCCACCACGGCGGCTTCGTCAAAGGGCGCGGCTTCACGCTCGACGATGTGAATAGCATCAGCAGGGCATGTGGGCAGACAGGCCCCAAGCCCGTCACAATAGCTGTCCGAGACCAGCTTCGCTTTGCCATTCACGAGTTGGAGAGCGCCTTCGTGGCAGGCGTCGACACACAGGCCGCACCCGCTGCAGGCGGCTTCGTCAATGGTGATGATCTTTCGCTTCATGTGTGCTCCTGTTTTGTTTGATTGGCAATGTCTGCCAGCGTGGTCGTCGCGAGCAAGTGCGCAAACTGGGTGTGAAGCTGCGCGAGCGCGCGGCCCAGAATGCAGCTTTTTCCCGGGCACACCGAAAGGGGGAGGAGGCAGGCGTCGTTCTGCGCGATCACCCCCTCGACAGCTTCGTAGACGGTGCGGAGGGTCGTCTGATCGGGACGGGCGGCGAGGCGTATGCCTCCCGTGGGACCGCGCTGTGACTGGATGACGCGTGCACGGGCAAGATCCTGCATGACCTTGGCGACGTGGGCATGCGAACAGGAAAGCGCGGCGCATATTTCCCGGGTGGTGTGATAATGATCAGGATCACGCGCCAGCCACAAACAGGCATGCAAGGCGATCGAGGAGGCTTCCGTGATTTTGACCGGTGTCTTCATTGAGTGTCTCCCGTTTCTTGAGTTCGGGAATAACAATACCAGAATACCTCAATAGCGTCAAGGGGGGGGATAAAAAAAGATTCGAGAGGCGCTTGCAAAACCTACGGTTTGTGCAAGCGGAGGGTTCAGGGTTCGGGGTTCAGGAGGCGTTTTCGACCTGAACCTGGCATCCTGAACCCTGATTCCCGGTGCTTTCAAGGGTTTTGAAAGCGCCTCTCGAGTGAAACCGCTCATTGGCGGCTTTTGCGGTAAAATTAAGATGCCCTGCCGAGAAACAGAGTAAGGCTGGACATCGAAAGGGCGCGGGAGTATCCTTTTATCCGTTTTTTTGCGGTCGGCCACGCCGCCGCAACGCACGGATGCTGTTGCATGCGTGCGGCAGATGGACAGGGCGCTCATCTCAAATTTGACTCCGTCGTGCAGGAGTCGTGTCGCGGTGTCTTGTTTTCGGGCTTGTTCGAACACAGCACACTGTCCGCGCCGGGTGGCAGAGGGTTGCGTGCGTGAATGGTTTGTCCAGATTTCGTGCGTTGGTCTCGTTGCGTTTTCGTCCGGCTTCGCTGGAGATCTTCAAACAACCGTATTCGCTGGCCGATCTGTATCATGATCTGCTCGCGGGCCTGATCGTGGGGGTGGTGGCATTGCCGCTGGCGATCGCATTCGGTATCGCCTCGGGTGTTTCCCCGACACAGGGGCTTTCGACAGCGGTGATCGCCGGTTTTCTGATTTCCGCCCTCAGCGGCAGCCGGGTGCAGATCGGGGGACCAACCGGGGCGTTTATCGTCATTATCTACGGGATTGTCGCGCAGCACGGGTATGAGGGGCTGGCGGTCGCGACGTTCATGGCCGGTGTGATGCTGATCCTCATGGGGCTTGCGGGCCTGGGCACGATCATCAAATTCATCCCGTATCCGGTGACCGTCGGGTTCACGACGGGAATCGCGCTCATTATTTTTACCGGGCAGCTTAAAGACCTGTTGGGATTGGCGATCGACAAGGTGCCAGCCGATTTCATTGAAAAGCTCATGGCGTACGGGCGTCACATCGGCACGGTGAATCCGCTTGCGGTCGGGGTCGGCCTGGTGACGATCCTGATCGTGCTGAACTGGAAGCGGGTCACGCAGCGGGTGCCCGGATCGCTGGCGGCCATTCTGATCACGACGGTCGGGGTGCAGGTGGCGTGGGCCTGTGGGCTGGACTTCGAAATGGAAACGATCGGGCAGCGCTTTCCGGCGGTTGCCGATGGGATGCGCATTCCAGCACCGCGCCTGCCGCTCGTCAATCTGGAGACCTTCCGCACGCTGGTCTCGCCGGCGGTTTCGATTGCGTTGTTGGCGGGAATTGAGTCGTTGCTGTCCGCCGTGGTGGCCGATGGCATGACGGGACAGCGCCATCACTCCAACACAGAGCTCATCGCGCAAGGGTTGGCCAACATCGCGTCGCCTGTGTTCGGCGGCATTCCCGCGACCGGTGCGATCGCCCGCACGGCGACGAACATCAAGAACGGCGGCCGGTCGTCACTTTCCGGGATGATCCACGCGGTTGTCTTGTTGCTGATCATGCTGTATCTCGGACGCTGGGCGGCTATGATTCCGATGGCGACGTTGGGTGGCATTGTGGTTGTGGTGGCGTGGAACATGAGCGAGTTGCATCTGTTCCGCAGGATGTTCCGCAGCACGCGGAGCGACGCGCTTGTCATGATGGCGACGTTTCTGTTGACCGTACTGGTCGATCTGACGGTCGCCATCCAGATCGGCATGGTCCTGGCCGCCTTTCTATTCATCCGGCGGATGGCGGAGACCACCCAGGCGGGCTACCTGACACGGCTGCTGGGCGACACGGCGGACGACGCGGACGATCCGCTGAGCATCACGCGGCGGCATGTCCCGGAGGGGTGCGATGTGTTTGAAATCAATGGCCCGATGTTTTTTGGAGCGGCCGACAAATTCCGCGATGCGCTCGATCTGATCAGTCGCAGACCCCGGGTGTTGATCTTCCGGATGCGGCAGGTGCTGTCTCTCGACGCTACGGCGTTGAACGCATTGGACGACGTGTTCCGGCAATGCGAGAAGCGCGGGACGCGACTCATCCTATCGGGTGTCCACAGCCAGCCGTTGGTGGTGATGACGCGCTCCGGATTTCTGGACCGTGTGGGGCAGGAGAATATCACCGGCAACATTGACGACGCCCTGCGCCTGGCGCAGGCGTGTCTTACGCCATAAACGCGCGGATGCGGTTGGCTTCGGTGATCAGGGCGCGAATGCGGGCGGGGTCGTCATCGGCGATGGCCTTCGTGAGGGTGGCGATGTGTTCTTGGTAGGCGCCCAGCGCAGCCAGCAGATTGTGACGGTTCTGCTTCAGAATGGGCTCCCACATCGCGGGGTCGCTCTTGGCCAGGCGCGCGGTTGAGGTGAATCCGCCCGCGGCGAGGGAGAAAAGGGAGGGATCATCGCGTTCTTGGGCGAGGGTTGTCAATGCCAGGGCATAGGAGAGGATGTGCGGGAGGTGTGAGACGTAGGCGGCGTTCAGGTCATGGCGCGCGGCATCCATGCGGATCAGGCGCATGCCGAGTCCGGTCGTGAAGAGGCGTTCGGCCGTGGCGAGTGCATCGGGCGCGCTGTCGGCTGTGTCGCACAGGATGGCGATGCGGCTGGCGAAGAGGTGCTCGCGTGAGGCAGCGGGACCGGTGTCTTCGGTGCCGGCCATGGGGTGTGCGGCAACGAATCGCGCACGACGGGGGTGGTTCCGAACCGCGTCGACGATCATTTGCTTGGTGGAACCCATGTCGACGACGGTCTGCCGGTCGGTGATGCGGTCGAGAACATCAGGCAGGATGCGGAGGATGGCGTCCACCGGTATGGCGAGGATGACGAGGTCGGCCGCCGTCACGGCCTCGGCAAGCGCGAGCTCCCGGTCAATGAGGCCCAGTTGCCGGGCGGTACGGAGGTGGTCGGGGTCGCTTTCCACGCCGATCTGTACGGAAGCCAGCCCGGTCCGGGCGAGGTCGCGCGCGGCCGAGCCTCCGATGAGTCCGAGTCCGACAATGGTGACGGTCATGTCCGAGCCCCTTCATTGAACACGAAACACGTGTTCATGGGATAACAGCCTGTTTTTCGGGTTCGAGCCGACGCAGTTCAGCGAGCCAATCGTTCAGTTCGGGGTCAACTGGAGCCCTTGTTTGACGCGGGTTCTGGGCGTCCCATTCCTTCATCCGGGCCTCAGCCTGCTGCCGTTCCGAGTCGAGGCGGGCTTGCTCGAACTTCATCTGCTTGAGTTCATCAAGCAGTTCGGATCGCTTCGCCCCGCTGGCGGCATTCATCGCGGCAACGCGTCTCTTGGCGAGGCTGGTGAATTCGGTGCCTGCGTTGACGGCGCGGGTGTGGGCGGCGACGTGAGGGTTGCCGGGAGCATGCTGCTGCTGAAGCGTCGCGGAGCGCGCGTCAATGCGTCCCTTCAGGGCATAATAATGATGGAGCAGGCTCAAGGGTTCCGTGGGGACGGCGGTGAGCGGGCCTTCGAACAGGATCAGGTATTCGACACCGATGAGGACCGGGCCCTTCCACTGTCCGTTGTGATCGACTGTGCAAACGGCGAAATCGCCTCGTGATGAGGTCGTGGTGCGGGTCACTTCTCCAACAGTACCTGCGGGGAGGGGGCCGAGGTTTTTCCCGTCGGTGGAATAGTGTGATGCCTGCCGGGTCAGAATGGCCCATGAGGGCGCGCTGGGGTCGGAATCCGGCGGTCGATAAGACGGCACGGCCGACACCGTTCCTTCCCGGGTTGACGCGGGCAGGTCGCCTGTATTCGTGTTCGTCACGTCGCGGGAGTGTGTCACACCGGGCGCGCGTGGTTCGGTCTGTCCGACAGTTGAGGTGAGTGCCGCGGCAGAGATTCTTCGAAACAGGGGGCGTGCGGGTTTGATTTCCGAGACAGTCGGATGGGTTGCAGACGACGGCACCGGCGGTGTCGGACGGGCGAGTTTGGAGGCGATCATCGGCGCACCGAAATAGATCGCAACCGTGCCAATCACGGCGGTGAGCAGGTAGGTGGCCCAAAACCGTTTCATGAGTTGAGATGCTCCCGGATGATCTTCAACATGCGGCGGAGCGGTTCGGCGGCACCCCACAGGAGCTGGTCGCCGACCGTAAAGGCGGCGATGTATTCAGGCCCCATCTTCATTTTATGGAGGCGTCCGATGGGAACCGTCAACGTGCCCGACACGGCGGCGGGGGTGAGTTCGCGCAGGGAGGCCGTTTTTTCATTGGGCACCACACGAACCCAGTCATTCGCGCCTGAAAGGAGCGATTCGACGTGTTCCAGGAGGAGGTCTTTCTTCAGTTTGATGGTCAGTCCCTGGCTGTGACAGCGCATGGCGCCGACGCGGACGCACACGCCGTCAACCGGGATCGGCTCAGAGGTGCCGAGAATCTTATTGCATTCGACAAACCCCTTCCACTCTTCACGGGTCTGGCCATCGGCGACGGCCTTGTCGATCCACGGGATGAGGCTCGCGGCGAGCGGCGCGCCGAAGTGCTCGGTCGGCAGAGAGGGGTCGCGGACACTCGCGGCCACCTGCCTGTCGACATCGAGGATCGCAGCGGCAGGATCGTCGAGCAGCGTGCCCGGCGCGGCGGCGACCTGACGCATTTGCAGCAGCAGTTCGCGCATGTTTTTGGCACCCGCGCCGGACGCGCTCTGGTACGTCATGGTCGAGATCCATTCAACCAACCCGGCCTCGAACAGCCCGTGGACAGCCATCAGCATCAGGCTGACGGTGCAGTTTCCGCCCACGAACAGGCGACCGCCAGCCGCGAGCGATCGGTTGATGACGCTGCGGTTGACGGGGTCGAGGACAATCACCGCCTCGTCGGCCATGCGCAACGTCGAGGCGGCATCAACCCAGTATCCATGCCAGCCGTTTTTACGCAGCGCGCCGTAAACGGCGCCGGTGTAGTCGCCTCCCTGGCAGGTGACGAGGATGTCCATTCCGGCGAGTTGGGACAGGCTGGAGGCATCCAGCAACGGTGCCGAACCGCACCCCAGGTCCGGGCCGGCCTCGCCGATTTGCGACGTCGAGAAAAAGACGGGATCAATACCCTTGAAATCACCCTCTTCGCGCATCCGTTCCATCAGGACCGAACCGACCATCCCCCGCCACCCGACAAACCCAACTTTCAAAGTCATTTTGACCCCGCCTGAAGCCGCTTACCGTTTCGACCGACAGCATCCGGTTAATTTGAGTATACATATTATCGATTTGATGATCGCCCGTCGAGTGGTTTATGTGTGCGGGCAGCAATTCTAATTTTGGGCACATCCGTACAGTCGAAATCGCTATCGCTATCGCTATCGGGGTCGAATTCCTTGTTTTCTCGTCGATTTCGGTCCCGATCCCGATTTGGATCCCGATAGCAGCTGCCATAATTAGAATTGCTGGTGTGCGGGTGCAACTTCGGGCAATCGCACCCGATTCCAACATTTCGGTAACTGTCGCTTGCGCTGTGCCGGATTTTGGGGCATGCTGTACGCCCATGGGTCCTGACGGTCACATACGGCTGCTGCCGGAGCAGGTGGCGAATAAGATCGCGGCGGGCGAGGTGGTGGAGCGCCCGGCGTCGGTGGTGAAGGAGCTTGTTGAGAATGCCATTGATGCGGGAGCGCGCCGGATCGAGGTGCATGTTGCGGCGGGCGGCCGCAAGTTGGTCGAAGTGCGTGACGACGGTTTCGGTATGGGTCGTGACGACGCGCTGATGAGCATTGAACGGCAGGCGACGAGCAAGATCCGGGATGTGGACGATATCGAGCGGATCAGCACGCTCGGGTTTCGCGGCGAGGCCATTCCGGCGATCGCATCGGTCTCGCGCTTCACCCTCAAGACCTGCGCGGCGGGAGCCGAGGAGGGGACTGAGCTGACCGTGGTCGGCGGCAGGTTGCAGGACGTCAAGTCGGCCGGTTTTCCCCAAGGGACCACCATCGAAGTGCGAGATTTGTTCTTCAACGTCCCGGCGCGGCGCAAATTTCTGCGGGCGTATCAAACCGAACAGGCGCACATCCGCACGGTGTTCACGCTGCACGCGCTCGCACATCCGGAAATCGGGATGGTGCTCAAGTCGGATGGCCGGGAGGTGGTGCGGTTGGCGCCTGAGTCGACGCTGGAGGATCGGATTCGCGACCTGTTCGGCCCGGAATTTCTGATGGGGTTGCGTCCGGTCTCGCGCGAGTTGGCGGGAGTGGCCGTGACCGGATTTGTGGGCTTGCCGGCGCTGACCCGCTCGGATCGGAGCGACCAGTATGTCTTTATCAATGGACGTCCGGCGACCGCGCCGGTAATCGCCTATGCGTTGCGGGAGGGCTATCCGCCGCTTGACGGTGAGCGGAAGCCGATCGTGTTCCTGTTCGTGGCGATGCCCCCGGAGTTGGTGGACGTCAACGTGCATCCGACCAAGCGCGAGGTGCGGTTCCGACGTCCTTCCGATGTGCGCGAGGCGATTATCGAAGGGGTCTGCGCGGCGTTGGGGCGGACACGGCGCATGGCGGTTGCAGC
>Ga0268277_1001976_pt1 | contig 12654 bp, 11 predicted proteins | sample saktaG_5_FD_190132 | JGI IMG/M metagenome (GOLD analysis project Ga0268277, IMG submission 190132) | Saline water microbial communities from Sakinaw Lake, British Columbia, Canada - sak_2010_1_5_50m | ecosystem: Environmental > Aquatic > Non-marine Saline and Alkaline > Saline ...
CCAGGTCATATATCTCGATCTCGGGCTTGGTATTGCTGGCGGCGAACAGAGACAGGAACTCGCGCAACGTTTTGAATGTATTGGGGAAGATATAGTCCTCGCTGGCCAGCATGCCCAGTTTTTCCCATGGATACTTCCAGTCTTTAATCTTTTCAGCCACGTGAAATACCGAGAAGTTCATCGACCCGAAATTAAGTGAGGCGAGCTCCGGTCTGAAAGTTGTAACCGGGGAAGCCCTCTGCTCCGTGCTCATGCCCATGCCACCGCCGGTGGTGACACAGATCACGGCATCCGAATCTTTCTTAATGCCCGTCAGCACCTCGCGGAAGACGTCGATATCGGGAGAGGGCATACCGTTTTCCGGGTTCCTGACATGTATGTGCAGCATGGCTGCGCCGGCCTCTGCGGCCCTGATGCCATCCTCAACAATCTGCGCGGGTGTCAGCGGCAGGTAGGGCGACATGCTCGGAAAGTGAGCCGACCCGGTTAAAGCCGCGGTAACGATCACTTTTTGCCCAGGCATCACAACACCTCCGTAGACAATGCAATAATAGACAAGGCCCGGCTGGTAGTCAAATTTCCTAAGTATTGCTATAATTTGCCTGCGTATCAATTCAGGCATGTGTTGCCGGAAGGCATCTCTTCTTCTCACGACATCCAGCATCACGATACCATGGTGAACACGTAGATTGAAGATCGACCTGCATATACATACCAGCAAGCTATCCCCCGACAGCAGGCTGGACCCCGAAGCGGCCATTATCAAGGCGCGGGAGTTGGGCCTGGACGGGATCTGCTTCACCGAGCACGACCGCGCCTGGGAGATGCATGATATCGAGCAGCTCAGCGCCAGCTACGATTTCCCGGTGTTCCGCGGTGTCGAGGTTATGATAAAGGAGGGCGGCGAGATACTGGTCTTCGGCCTCAACATCAATTTCACCACTGTCATAGATATTGATACGCTGCGACGGCTCTCTGCCGAGTCGGATGCATTCATGATCGCCGCTCATCCATTCCGCGGATATCCCTGCCATGCCTTATCGGACTTCCAGACCGCTGCGGACCTGGTGCTCAAGCGTCCCGTATTCGACAAAGTCGATGCCCTCGAGGGATTCAATGGGCGCAACATGGAGGGCAACAATATATTCGCCTGCCAGCTTGCCGACAAACTGGGGTTCCACACTTCCGGCGGCAGCGATGCCCATCACCTGGATGAAATGGGCAAGTGCATCACCATTTTTGAGAACGACATTCGCAATGAAGGGGAGCTGCTGGCCGAGCTCAAAGCGGGCAGGTTCTGCGGCTCAAACGGAAACAACCACAGATGATTATAGCCGGGGTTACGGGCACCATAGGCACGGGCAAGAGCACAGTTGCGCGCATGTTCGCGAAGCTGGGCGCTTTCGTTATAGACCACGATAAGATATCGCGGGAAGTGGTTGAGCCGGGCAAGCCGGCCTGGCAGACTATTGTGGATTCTTTCGGCAAAGACGTGTTAAACGCTGACCGCAGCATAAACAGGCAGGCGCTGGCCGGGATAGTATTCAGTGACCCGGCCAAATTGCAGAAGCTGAACTCCATCGTTCATCCGGCAGTGCTCGGGGAGGACCAGCGGCGGGTCGAAGAAATGAAGCGTATCGATCCTGGTGGGCTGATTATCAAGGATGTCCCGCTGTTGCTGGAGGCGGGTCCGGAGATCGCCCACCTGCTGGTGGAGAAAATAATCGTTGTGTTCGCTTCGCCCGATGTCCAGCTCAAGCGGTTAGTCGCCAAGGGCATGCCCGAGGAGGATGCGCGTAACAGGATCAGGACACAGTTGCCGGTAAGCGAAAAGACCGGCTACGCCGATTTCGTGGTCGACAACGACGGCACGCTGGATGATACCATGCAGCAGGTAACGGATATATACTCAAAGCTGATGGGCCATCCCCGGAAATGAGGTTTTTGCTCTCGTTTGAGGGCAATGTTATAATATCTCGTTTGTCCCGTGATATACGGGGTAATGGCCAAAACTGAGCGTATTCCTCGGTAGCTCAACGGTAGAGCGGGCGGCTGTTAACCGCTAGGTCGTAGGTTCGAATCCTACCCGAGGAGCCAAACTCTCTCCCCTTTTTCAACCGTCTACGTCCTTAACGATTCACGTTCATTTATTAAATAGAGAGGACAGCTGAACTTGTGACACAACTTACGACAAGCTCACGACTCGATTTGCGACATCCGACTTTAGTAGAGTAGTTGGGAAGTCGAGATTGAGGCAGGATGTCATTGACAGCCGCGTAGCTACGTAGTATTATGCCGACCAAGGGCAATTTTGCCTTCAACCTGGCGTTCCTGGAAAAATGAAAACGGTTTATCAAGCCAGATGACACATCAATATTCTGAAGCTCGGCCTACAACCGTGAAATCTATGCTGTGACCTGCGCCTTAAAATCTGCAGCTGAGAGTTTGCGGATAAACAAATTTAAATATTTTGGGAGGTAGCGATTTTGAAGAGAGATGGAAAGGTATTCGCCAGCGCCGATGAAGCCCTGGCAGACATCCCCGATGGTGTGATTATGGCAGCGCATACGTGGGGATTCTGCGGCACACCATGTCACCTGTTTTCCGCCATTATGCGCTCAAATATCAAGGACATCACATTGCTCTGTCCCAATTTCTTTCCTCACGGCGCGCTTGAGCAGTTTTTGCCCGGGCCCGCTTCTTTGCTGCCCAAACTCAAAAAGGTGATTACGCCGGGCATCGGCGTTGCACGTTCAGTGGGCATGGCTGACAAGGATTTTCTCGACGATTATGTGAAAAACGGCCAACTAGAAACAGAGGTCATACCTCACGGCATCTGGATAGAAAGGCTGCATGCCGCCGCCATGGGCCTCGGCGGATTCTATAACCCCGTCGGCGTCGGTACTGATGTTGAGACCGGAAAAGAGAAGAGGGTCATCGACGGCCGTGAATACTTCCTGGAGAAGCCGATCAGGCCGGATGTTGGTCTGATCAAAGCACGTAAGGCAGACCGTTTCGGCAACCTGGTATATTACGGGGCTTCCCGCGGATCCCATCCAATCATAGCCATGGCCTCAAAGCTTACCATTGTCGAGGTTGACGAAGTGGTGGAGGAAGGGGAACTCGATCCGGAAGCGATTGTGACGCCGGGTATCTATGTGGACAGGATAGTGAAGATGCAGGAAGGGGATGTAGGGAGTGACAAACACAGGCGGGAACTCATGCAGTTCATTATGGGAGATGAACTCCTGCGCAGAGTTCTTCTGGGGGTTGCAAATAAAGGAGAGCAGAAATGAAAGAACGATTAGGTGAAGAAGTGGTCGCCTTGCGGGCGGCCAAGGAATTGAGTCCGGGAGACTGCTGCAACCTGGGTTTGGGCATGCCCCAGCTTTTAGCCATGTGCGTTCCCGACGGTGTACGGTTCCAAACGGAGAACGGTGCCCTGGGCTACGGTGCCCTGGTAACCGAGGATAACTGGCAGGAAGCCGACTATGGCAGGGTCGACGCCGGAGGCAGGTTCTTTATTGAGGCCCCGGGCATGAGCTACTTCGATTTTCTCACCTCATTTGCCATGATCCGCAGCGGCCGCATTTACACGGTCTTGGGTGGCCTGCAGGTTTCTGAAAAGGGCGACCTGGCCAACCACAGCACGGGTGGAGAAGATATCTACCTCATGATAGGCGGGGCGATGGACCTGGCCTGGGGCGCCAAAAAGGTCATCGTTATTATGACGCATACAACCAAGGACGGTAAGCCCAAGATCGTCAGGGAGCTTTCCCTCCCCGCGACGGCCCGTAACAGCGTTGATCTGGTTATCACAGATCTCGCCGTTATTGAGATCACCGATAAGGGCATTGTGCTTAAGGAGACTGCCCCGGGCTGGTCGGCGGCTGAGATCCAGGCCCTGACAGAGCCGAAACTTATTTTAGCGCCCGATCTCAAAGAGATGGAACTCTGAGCGCTTTGCCGCGGCCTTCCCCTATTTTCGCGGCCGCCGTCGCCAAGTTTATATGCCCCTGGTTGAACCTTTAGATTAAAGCAGGAGGATAGCATGCAATACGAAACACTGATAGTGGAAAAGTCGGGCGACCTGATGACCGTTACATTCAACCGGCCGAAGATCCTCAATGCACTGAACAAGCGGATGATGCTGGAGATAAAGGACCTGCTGGGCAAGCTCAGGTCAGACCTGCAGACGCGCTTTGTTATCTTCACCGGCGCGGGCAAGGGCTTCTCATCCGGGATGGAATTCAGCCGGGAGGTGATGGATGACCATTACGACACTGAACTGGCCAACGAGCGGTTGTGGCAGCTCTTCGGCCACGATTTCATGCGGGCCATGGAGAGCCTGGAGCAGGTTACCATTGCTGCAGTTAACGGCGTCTCTGTCGGCGCCGGCATGTGCCTGGCCATGAACTGCGACTTCAGGATACTTTCAGAGAAGGCGTTTTTTAGCATACCCGAGACAGCACTGGGCATATTCTTTACCTGGGGCGCCACGCCACGATTAACCTGCCTCATCGGGCCGGCCAAAGCCAAGGAAATGATTATGACCTGCGATCCCATTGACGCGCAGGAGGCCTGGCGCATCGGGCTGGGCAATAAAGTGGTGCCGCACGACCAGCTCATGCCGGCCTGTCTTGAACTTGCGCAGAAAATACGGACCAAGGGGCCGCTGGCCATACGTATCTGCAAGAAGCAGGTCAACGCTGCCTCGGTGGCGAAAATGTCCGACCTTTACCCGCTGGAGCCGGAACTGGTGGAGTACATCATGGCCTCCGGCCAGGGCTATGAAGGCGCACTCGCTTTCATTGAAAAGCGTATGCCTGAATTCAAAAACAAGCAGACGAATTTCGTGCTGTAAAGGGGAACTCCGAAAACGCCTTGCTCCACCTGATACTCTCCCCGGGAACTCGGCCAGAAGGAATGCGAGTCTTGTGTTCTAACCACTATTGGCCTGGAAACAGTGGAGAATCATTGAAGGGTATATTTCTCAGGCGTATAATCGTTTCATCATGTCGGGGGGTATGGGCGCCAGCAATAAGTCCATTTATATTATTCTGTTTGGATCAATTGCACTAACTATTTGTCTGACATTTACATTCGTTTTCGTATTAATTCCAAAGATAAATGCGGAGAATTCATATTACACGGTCAAAGAAGTTATTGATGGCGATACAATAATACTGAACACTGGCGACCGCATCCGATATTTAGGAATCGATACACCTGAATTACATCATCCTACAATTGGGCCGGAATGCGGAGGCCAGGAAGCAAAAGATGAGAATGTAAAACTGCTGACCGGTAAGCGGTTAAGGGTGGAAAAGGATACAACTGATAAAGATCAATACGGCAGGTTATTACGGTATGTATTCACGGAAGACGGGCACTTCGTTAATTACGAGATAGTCCGAAGAGGATGGGCGCAGGTATTCGTTATCTACCCTGACTGTAAATATGAAAAGATGTTCATTGATGCACAATTATCCGCTGTGAAAGAAAACCTGGGTATATGGAAGCACTGCATCAATAATCATAGGGAGGACGTCAATGATAACGAGTAGGCAAATAATTGCAGCAATATTTGTCTTATTATTGTCCGTTTCAGGTTGCGCACAGCAGTCTCCCCAGACCCCACAGACTCCTTATACGCCACCAGCTTACGATCCTGCACCACCAACAGCTTGTATATCGGCACAGGACGCCTGGAATAATATCGGTCAATATAAATGTGTGGAGTATTCTGTTGGAAATCCCTTCAGGTCATCGAAAGGAAATGTGTTTTTAAATGAATTGTCTGATTACAAAAAGGGATTCTCGACTGTGATTATGGCATATTCGACATCAAGTTTTGGTGATCCAATATCCAAGTATGGGAATAAAACAATTCGGGTGACTGGTCTGATACAGACATATGAAGGACATCCTGAAATAATATTGAATAATCCGGCTAATATTATATTAGTAAAATAGAGATAATAAAGGGGCCGGTACGCGCTGCGTACCGGCCCTTTTCGTTGACTTTTTAATGCGCAGCTATTTCAGTTCCATCGATTCCGCGACCAGTTCCGCGATGTCTTTGGCAAACAATGTCTCCTCGGCGCCCTTGGCCTTGATGGCGTCGGTGAACATCTGGACGCAGTAGGGGCAGGCTGTGGCCACGATATCCGCACCGGTCTCTATGACCTGGTCGATGCGCACCTCGCTGATACGCTTGCCGATGCGCTCCTCCATCCAGAAACGCCCGCCGCCGGCGCCACAGCAAAAACCGTTGTTGCGCGAGCGCTCCATTTCCAGCAGCGGCAATTTATTAATAGCCTGCAGGACATGCCGCTGCGGATCATAAATGTCGTTGTGCCTGCCCAGGTAGCAGGAGTCGTGGTAGGTGATCCTGTTTTCTTTCATAACCACAGGATTGATCTTGCCCTCGCTGATAAGCCGGGAAATAAAGGTGCTGTGATGGATAATCTCAAAATTTCCGCCGAGCTGCGGATACTCGTTTTTCAGGGTGTTAAAGCAGTGCGGGCACATGACGATGATCTTCTTGATGTTGTAGCCCTTGAACTGCTCTATGTTATTGGCAGCCAGCGTCTGGTAAAGGTACTCGTTACCCAGCCTCCTGGCGGGCTCACCGCAGCACATCTCCTGGGCGCCCAGGATGCCGAAGCTGACACCGGCGGCCTTGAGTATCCTGGCCGTCGCGATGGCTATCTTGGTGCTCCTCTCTTCGAGCGATGCGGCGCAGCCGGCGAAGAACACATACTCAACGTTGGGATCTTCCGATAACTGCTTGATATCCAGTCCGGCCGCCCAGTCGGTCCTCGTTAGGGTCGTACCCTTGCAGCTGTGTCCCCTGGCTTCGATGCACTGCAGTACCGCCAGGCCGGTTTCGGGTACCTGTGCCAGATCCAGCACCAGGTGGCGACGCATGTCGATTATCTTGTCTATATGCTCGACGAAAACGGGGCAGATGTCCCGGCAGGCGCCGCAGGTTGTGCATGCCCAGATAACGTCTTCCGTGATGACCTCTCCGACCATGGCTTTGGAGCTGCCGGCCGCTTCCTCCGCGGGGGCGGCTTCGCCGCCGTTTCCGGCCACCTTGGCTGCCCTGGCTTTGGCCTTCTTCTCCACCAGCAGCGCAGGTGAGCGTTCCAGCCAGTGCGCCTTGAGGTCCTGCACCAGTTGCCGCGGTGACAGCGGCTTGTCCGTCAAATAGGCGGGGCATCTGTCCTGGCAACGCCCGCAGTTGGTGCAAGCATCAAGATCAAATAACTGTTTCCAGGTAAAATCCTCGATCTTCCCGATGCCGTAGGTCTCGGCGTTTTCAAGGTCGACCAGGCTGAGCGTACCCTTGGGGCGGGATGTCTTGAAAAGCACGTTGACCGGTGAGATAAGTATGTGGGTCAGCTTGTCCCAGGATACGATAATGTAGAATACCGCACCCACGGTGATTATCACGTGACCGTACCAGAGGATCTGGTACCACAGGAGGCGCGAAGCTTCGGGGAGCCCGGCGAACAGGCCGGCGATCCAGAAGCCGCCGAACCTGGCCTGCCCCCACTCGGGATGTAAATAATACTCGGGCTGGGCCAATCCCAAAACCTCGGGGGTAGCAGCGATCATCCTAAATCCCTGCAGGAAGTAGCCTGAGATCACAACGATGAATATCAGGAAGAGGGCCACGCCATCGTCCATAACCGTGTTGAGACGCTTAGGCTTCTGTATATAGCGACGTATAAAGGCCATCAGCAGGCCGATCAGCACCATGACTCCGGCGATGTTCCACAGGCCGCCGAGGTAGATATATACCGGGCCTTGAATGAATGCGGCGTGAAAAGGCTCGAAAACGTAATGGTTCAGAAAATCCAGGCCGGCGCCGATAAAGAGAAGTATGCAGCCCACGAAGATGAGGAAGTGCATGATGCCGGGGTAAGGCTCACGCAGGAATCTCCTGTGAAACACGCCGTCCAAAATAGATAGTCTGATGAACTCGCCGATGCGCCCGACCGGGTTATCGAAACGTTTATCGGGCTTGCCCAGCATCCACATCTGGTAGCGCCTGTACACCGCATAGCCGATCAGCGCGATGGCGGCGGCGGCCGCAAGGTAGAGGCCGATCTGCACTAATAACGGGATCTGCCAGAAAATCTCTCGTGTTGCTTCCATGTTACTCCTTCCGAGGTTATTTCCTTAAAACCGCACTATTATATTACTTTTTTATACCTTGTTCCATCCGCTTTTTCACTGAAATGCGGCGGCATTTTGTGCTGTATCACGATAGCAGGCCTGCAGGCTATAGCAGGAGCTAAGCCGGCCTGTACGTCTTGCCTGCGGCGGCAAATAACTGCTCTATCGAGCTTGCCGGTATATTCGCAGAACCCGGCAGGACCTCCCTGCCATCGCAGAAATGATGGTAATCGCTGCCGCCGGTGGTCAGCAGCCCGTGACGTTTCGCCAACCCGAGGATCCTCCTGACGGTCTTGCCGTTATACTGCCCGTAATAAGCTTCGATCCCCGCCAAACCGGCCACCTTCAGATCAACGATGAGGTTGTCCACGTCAACAATGTCGGCCGGATGGGCCAGCACAGGTATACCGCCCGCTTTTTTCACGATCCTGACCGCGTCAGCCGGGCCGACCTTCTCACGCCCGATATAGGCCGGGCAATCCCTGCCTATATATCTTTCAAAAGCCTCACGCTCATCAGAGATGTAGCCTTTCTCCAGCATAGCCTGAGCTATATGCGGCCGGCAGATCGATTCGCCCCTGGCCAGGTCCAGCACCCTTTGCCATTCCAGCGGCATGCCCAGTTCCTGCAGCTTCGCCAGCATTTTTTGCGCCCTGCCGACACGCGATTCCCTGATCTTTGCCAGCGCCGCGACCAGGTCCCCATCCTTGTAATCAATAAAATAGCCCAGCACGTGAAGTTCACCGGTGGCCAGGTCCGTATTTATCTCAACACCTGGAATGACCGTTATCATTCCCCCGCTGCCGGCAGCGGCCAGTGCCTCATCCACCCCGCTGACGCTGTCATGATCGGTGATAGATATAACTTCCAGCCCGCGCTCCTTTGCCAGGGCGACCATCTGAGACGGCGTCAGCCGCCCGTCCGAAGCCGTTGTATGCAGGTGCAGGTCGAACTTCAAACAGTGCTCTCCTCACGCCTGATGCGTTCGATGCTGACCGCCTTGCCGGTATCATTATTTATATCCAGCAAAATGGCATCGAGGGCGGCTGTACCTTTGCCAACCGATAGTCGGTGTGGAAGCCCTGTCAGGAAACTGTTAAGCACGTTGTCGACGTCATCACCTATGATGGAATCCAGCGGGCCGACCATCCCTATGTCGGTAACATAGGCAGTCCCGCCGGGCAGGATATGGCTGTCCGTGGTACCCACGTGGGTATGGGTGCCCAGCACCGCGCTCACACGTCCATCCAGATACCGTCCCAGGGCTATTTTCTCGGATGTGGCCTCGGCGTGAAAATCAACCAGTACCACTTTGGGCAGTGGGCTCAGCGAGGAGAGCAGGGCATCCATAGCCCTGAAAGGACAATCCGCCTGGCCTATGAATATGCGCCCTATGAGGTTGACCACCAGGACGCCCTTGACCGTAAGGTATCCGCGGCCGGCCACACCCGGAGCGAAGTTGAGCGGCCGTATAATGGGCAGTTCCCCATCCATGCAGGCGATTATGTCGCGCTGCGCCCAGATATGGTTGCCGCTGGTTATAACATCCACACCCGCATCGAGCAGTTCCTGCGCCGTTTTAGCCGTGATGCCGATGCCGTGGGCAGAGTTTTCGCCATTGGCCACCACCAGTTCGATATCGTATTCATTAATTAAGCCCGGCAGAAACTGCTGTAAAGCTCTCCTGCCAGGCTTACCTATAACGTCACCGATAGCCAGGATCTTCAATAATCTACCCCGTACTAATCATTTGGCGTAATCCACCGCCCTCACCTCACGCATTACTGTAACCTTTATCTGACCGGGATATTCCAGACTTTCCTCGATTTTCTTAACAATGTCGCGCGCCAGCCGCATGGCAGCCAGGTCATCCACCTGTTCGGGCTTAACGATAATACGCACCTCGCGTCCAGCCTGGATGGCAAAAGCCTTTTCAACCCCCGGGAAGCTGCTGGCAACGCTTTCCAGCGCCTCTATGCGCTTGATGTACTGGTCCAGCGATTCACGCCTGGCCCCCAGCCTGGAGCCGCTGATCTGGTCCGCCGTAGCCAGAATAAATCCCAGGGAACTGGTGGTAGTGGCCTCGCCGTGATGCTCCGATATGGCCTGCACCACTTCCATCGATTTGTCCCATTGCTTGACAAGGTTGGCGCCGATCAGGGCGTGCGGCCCCTCCACCTCATGGTCCACGGCCTTGCCTATATCGTGCAGCAGGGCGGCGCGCTTGGCCAGAGTGACATTTGCACCGATCTCTGCTGCCAGCATGCCTGCGATGTGCGCTACCTCCAGGCTGTGCGTAAGTACATTCTGCCCGTAACTGGTCCTGAATTTCAGCCGTCCCAGTAACTTGAGCAGTTCTGGGTGAAGGCCTTGTACGCCGGCCTTGCGTGAAGCCTGCTCTCCTTCGAGCCGTATCGTAGACTCCACCTCGGTTTTAGCCTTTTCAACCACTTCCTCGATCCTGGCCGGATGTATACGCCCGTCCAGTATAAGGTTGGTGAGCGCGACCCTGGCCACTTCCCTGCGGATGGGGTCGAAGCTGGAGATGGTGACCGATTCGGGCGTATCGTCGATGATGAGATCGACTCCGGTGGCCTGCTCCATGGCGCGGATATTACGGCCCTCGCGGCCGATCAGTCTCCCTTTCATATCATCGCTGGGAAGCGGCACCACGGAGACAGTAGTCTCAGATACGACATCGGTGGCGCATCTCTGTATGGTGGTTGCAAGGATGTCCCTGGCCTTGCCGTCTATCTCTTCCTTGAATCGGCCTTCCCATTCCCTCACACGGCGTGAAGCGTCTTCCTTGACCTCATCTTCAACCGCATTCAAGAGCTGTTGTTTGGCTTCGTCGCTGGACATACCCGAGATCGTCTCAAGGCGCTGTAACTGCCGTGTCTTGACCTCCTCCACCTGTTCCCTGACGGTGTCGATCTCCTTTTCCTTGCCGATCAGGCTGCGCTCCCTGCGGTCCAGCGCTTCCAGCTTGCGTTCCAGTCGTTCCTCGCGCTGGCTTGACCGCCTTTCGAGCCTTTGCAGCTCGTATCTTCGTTCCCTGCTGTCCGCCTCAGCCGCCGCCCTGACCTTTACCGCCTCATCCTTGGCGTCCAGCACCCTCCGCTCAGCCAGGGTCTGTGCGCTCTCAAGCAGCTTCTTTGCTTCGTTCTGCGCGTGGCGAATCTGTTGATTCGCCAGGAGTTGCCGGGCAAAGTACCCAACCAGTAGAAACAACACGGCCACTAGGCCGATTATCACATAGTATATCCAGTCCATAATACAGTTGCCTCACTTTATAATTAAACCGTTGCAGGTTGTACATTTTGTTAAACCTCGATAATTATTATACCCTTATTTGCTATCGGGTAACCAGTTTTATTTAAAATTTTTTCTATTTTCCCGCTGTATTGCCCGTCCTGCTCTCCCACAACCGCCTCACAACCCCCTGAACCAGTCCTGCCTCGTAACCCTTCCTGCTCAGATACGAGGCCAGCCTCTTATAAAACTCCGGGTATTCAAGGTTGCCCAGTTGCCGGGCCTTGCTCGCTCCCGCGCTGAGCGCATTGGCCTCGTCATCGATGTCGGCAGTCACGCTTTCTATGGTCGCTGAATCCACGCCCTTCTGCATCAGCTCCCGCCTCACCATCAGGCTGCTCTTATGCCTGTAATTGACACGCTCCCTGGCCCAGTTCTCCGAAAAGGCCTTATCATCGATCAGCCGCAGCTCCTTGAGTTTGGCAACGGCCCTGTTAATAAATACCGTGCTGAACTTGCGTTTATACTGCAGGTGGCGCCTGATCTCGGCCTCGCTGCGTGGCCTGTACCCGAGGTAGTGCAGGGCAGCCTCGTAACAGGCTTTGTAGTCTTCCTCTGACTTTCCCGGGACCGCTCCGCGTTTACTCAACTGCCTCCCTGCCGGCGGGTCCGCCGACCTGTCCCGACATGGCTATCTGGCAGATCTGCTTCTCGATCTCAGCCGCTGTTTCAGGATGCTGCGTCAAGTATTCACGCGCCTTTTCCCTGCCCTGCCCCAACTTGGTGCCCGCGAAGTCGAAAAAGGCGCCCGCTTTCTTGATGATCCCCGTGCTTACACCCAGGTCGATTATATCGCCCTCTTTGCTGATCCCACAGTTAAACATTATGTCAAATTCAGCCACACGATAAGGCGACGCCACCTTGTTCTTGACCACCTTGGCGCGCACGCGGTTCCCGATGATCTCGCTGCCGTTCTTGATGGCCTCCGATTTGCGCAGGTCGATCCTGATGGAGCTGTAGAACTTGAGCGCCCTGCCGCCCGGCGTCACCTCCGGGTTGCCGAAGATAATACCGACCTTTTCCCTCAACTGGTTAATAAAAATGACGGCGGTGTTGGACTTGCTTATCTCGTGGGTAAGCTTGCGCAGCGCCTGCGACATCAGCCTGGCCTGAAGTCCCACGTGGGAATCACCCATCTCCCCCTCTATCTCC
>Ga0268277_1001980_pt1 | contig 12646 bp, 14 predicted proteins | sample saktaG_5_FD_190132 | JGI IMG/M metagenome (GOLD analysis project Ga0268277, IMG submission 190132) | Saline water microbial communities from Sakinaw Lake, British Columbia, Canada - sak_2010_1_5_50m | ecosystem: Environmental > Aquatic > Non-marine Saline and Alkaline > Saline ...
AGCTTCAAGCTTAATAACGCCGGCCTTGCAATGCCCGAAATAGTGACTTATCTCTCCTATAAACTCACCCTTGGGCTCTTCAACCTTGCTTGTTGCCTTAGCTGCCTTTTTCTTAAACAGACCAAACAGCATCATAGCCGCCTCCTTTTTTTCTTCTTAGGAACGGTTCTCAAGCACGAGTACTCGTGCTTGAGAACCGTTCCTAAGCGGTATTACCAACATATGTTTTTATAATCACAGCCGCCGCACTTATCCACTTTATCATCATACTCCGGTAGGCGGTCAAATTCAAGAGATTTTATCGACCGCCAGCAATTATTTATAACACGCTCAAGATCAGACACCATATCATCTGTTATAGCTAGTTTCAGGCAGACAAACTCATCTTTTTTTAAACCATGCTTTACAACCGTGGTTTTAGCAGGCTCAACAAATACAAGCATGCCTTCTGCTACCTTTTTCGACTTGCCTGAGGATTTATCATTATCATAGAGCAGCTTATACGCTATAAGCTGCCTTAAATATCCATCACAGTCAGCACTTGAAAGCTCCCTTGTGCCTGATAATATCTTTTTCACGTGATCATCAGGTTTTCCTGTCTTATAGTCAACTACCCTGACAAGGACATTTTTTTCATCAACAGGTTCTGTCTTATCGTATTTACCCGTGAAAATAAGGCTGTCTGATAAAAGTATGGATAACTTATTTTCAAGGCCCATAGGCTTTATCGGGTTTTGCGACTCTTTTTGAAACCAGTTTTTCAGGGTATCAACCTGCCGGGCGCACGCTGAGCTTATTGCCCGTTCAGGTCCCTGAAAATGGAGCTCTCTTAAAAAGGCGCCTTTAAAAAATTTAAAATCAGGAAATGCACTCTTTTTCATGAAATAAAGATATGTCTCTTCAAGCGCCTTATGCACACAATTTCCGAAGATAAGACCCAGTTTTTTCTGAGATGGCAGGCGGAGTATATCATTGTATAGAAACTTACGCCTGCAGTTTATGTAATTATTCAAGCTCGTAGGGTTTAAAGAGAGCCCGGATATCATATCGGAGAGCACTGCCTCTGTCCCGATAAACGGGTCTTTCTTTCGCGTCATGCCAAGGCTCTGAACTATGGTTGCCTCTTCATCGACCTGAGACTCAGACTCAACATTCTCAAGCCCCATAAATGGCAGGTATGAACTGCTCACATTTCCCTCAGCAGGGCTCGCGGTATATATAAGATTTGATTTAGCGCGAGTTGAGGCAACATAAAACAGCCTTGTCTCATCATAAAGTGCCAGCTGACGAATTTTAAGTTTATCGCTCACCCTTTCCCGCGCTTTAAATATATCAGGTGGAAGAGGTATCTTATCTGCCCTTTGCTTTATGGGCCAGTTTTTATCCTGAAGACAAAATGGAAGTATAACAGAATGAAACTCAAGGCCTTTTGAACCATGGGCAGTAAATATCCGCACACCGTTCTGGCTCATTGATACAAGGCTTCCCTGAAGCGGCATGCCATGCTCTTTTCTGGTATTTATAATATCTATAAGCTCTCTTAGGCCCATCGCCGGGTTGCTCAGGTCGGATTCCTTTACCATATTTATAAAAGCGCCCAATGAACGAAGCTCGCGTATTCTTAAGACAGCGTCCTTTTTATAAGAGCCCAGGATATGCCTGTAAATCCCGGCATCATCTATGTATTGCAAAAGCGCCGCGTGAACAGGCCGCGTGTTTGCGTTGTACATAAATCTCTTGATAGCCCACGCTGCCTGAGAAACAGAGGCCGGGCGTTTAAACCTGATCTCTTGGGTTATTTTAAACCCCGATGCCTCTTTTTTTGAAAAAGATGAGTTAATATCATTAAACTCAAAGGCACCCATAAATTCCTGAAAAAAACCACATTCACGATCGCGCGGCTTACCTGGCCTATCCCTGCGCTTAGACCTTACATATTTTATCATAAGCAATATATCGCTTAATGGTATATCAAAATAATCGCTTGATAAAACACTGTATAAAAGCGTGTCTTTTTCCAAAAGCGCTTCAATATCTGACGTATCCGCGAGCATAAGTATATCAAGCACCTGTCTCACCCTCTTCTCGGAGCTTATGTCCTCTTTTCCGTCTGTAGCATAAGGTATGCCAGCGCTTAAAAAAGTATCCACTATTTTTAATATATCGTCTCTTTTTCTGGCCAAAACAGCGATATTATTATAAGGATTCTTCTTCTCCTGGGCTGTTACGCCATCAGAAGATTCTATTACCCCCTTAAGCTCTTCTACGCGCCTTGCTATAAAAAGAAGCTCCTCTGCCTGGGTTGAGAACTCATGAAACTCTATCTTCTTGTCTTTATAGTCTTTTTTCGGCAGAAGCTGTTTTGCCCCCATCCTCTCATTGTCAGGAAGGCTGCTTATAAGTTTATCGGATATGTTTATAATCTCTTTTGCGGAGCGGTAATTTTCTTTAAGTGAGACTGTTTTTAGTTTTGGGAAGTATTTTTCCAGCAGTTTAAAATTGCCTAAAGACGCGCCCTGGAAGCGGTATATAGACTGGTCATCGTCTCCTACGCAGCAGAGATTTGGATTGTTTAGGCCCGATATCTCTAGAAGCAAATCAAGCTGCGCGCCGTTTGTATCCTGAAATTCATCAACCATTATATAGGAATACTGTTTTTGAAGGGCATCTTTAAGCTCGCTCTCTTTTTTGATAGCATCAAGGGCAAATATTATCATATCATCAAAATCATATCTTCCGCGCTCATCCAATATGGCCTTGTTTTTACCGGCCTTATACTCTTCATAAAGCTTATAGACTTTGGCAAGGGCATTAATCCTTGGCAGATGTTTTTCCTCAATGTAAATACCATCCGGCTTCATTTTGGATACATATTTTTCAAACGCCTTAGGCGATATGCCTTCTTTTTTAAGCTCGCTTATCCTGGCCTCTATCTCTTTCCGGTACATATACGCGGCCTTAAAAGGCCTAATCGGGTCTATGCCGTCTGTATTATCCAGTATATACTCTAAAAGCTTGACCTTCTCAAAATCAGAGATCTGTATCTTGTCCTGAATATAATTAGCAGCTTCATCCGACTCCAGGATTACAGAATTCGCGAAGCTGTGAAAAGTGCCTGTTTCAACATCATAGCCCATACGTCCGAGTATCTTGACAAGCCGCTCTTTCATTGCCTTAGCAGCTGCATTTGTGTAAGTAAGAACCAGTATGTTCTCAGGGCTTATCTCTTTTTGGCTTATTATATTAGCTGTGCGCACCGAAAGAAGTTCTGTCTTTCCTGTGCCAGGCCCCGCAAGCACAAGCAATGGGCCATCTGTCAAATCGACCGCCTCTTTCTGCGATTTGTTTAGTTTTGCGTAATATTCCTTGAAATTATTCATAGCCTGACCTCTTATAAATGTAATACTTAAAAGAATAAAATAGATCTAGCTGTTATGGTTTTGCTGGAGCAGCGATTTGGCTTTTTTTGCCTTGATTTTAATAATAGGCAAAAATACCATCGCTGCGAAAGCAAACCATAACAGCTTACACTTATTCATTCGTGATAGCTATCATTCCCCTATAAATTGTAACATTATATTTCTGCTTCTGGCACGATTATCAAAATCTATAAAAATAATCTGCTGCCATGTGCCAAGGCATAGCTTTTTATCATCAAAAGGTACTGTCACTGATGGGCCCAGCAATGAAGCCCTGATGTGCGAGTATCCATTGGCATCACCCCATGTCCTGTCATGCTCGTATTCCTTTTTTGATGAGATTATATCCTCAAAAAATCTCTTCATATCAGCTACAAGCGCCGGCTCAAACTCTATTGTAGTCACGGAGCCTGTTGAACCTATTACAAATACTGTAACAACTCCTCTTGATATCTCAAGAGCTGAAAGCGACTCCTGTACCATTTGAGTAATATCAATTATATCAGTTCGTCCCTTTGTGTTTAATTTAAGGTACTTAGCGTAGACTGGCATCACTATCCTTTTTTAGTTTATGCAGAACGCATTTACCACATTCGGGCTTCTTCCTGCACACATTTTTAGCGTGGCATACAATCAAGGCATGATATTCATTAAAAAGACTGGCATCTCCTGGTAGGCTGTCCGCGAACATAGACTGGATGGAATCATAATCATGGCTTTTTTCTGCCAGATTTAAGCATTCTGCTATTCTCCGCGTGTAGGCATCTACAACAAATACCGGCTTATTAAGCGCATAGAGTAAAATTGAATCACATGTCTCAGGGCCAATACCATTAATCGCAAGCAGTTCATCGCGTAAAGCAGCAGATGTCTTTGATCGCATGTTTTCTATCCTGCCTTTATAGTTTGCAAAAAGAAAGCGGGTGAAATTCTTAAGCCTGCCTGCCTTGATATTATAGTAACCGCAGGGCATTATTGCCTTTGCCAAAATCTTAAGACTTGCCTTGTGCAGGTGGTCAGGGGTAAAGAGTTTTTTATTTTTAAGATTCAGTATGGCCTTTTCCACATTAGACCAGCTGGTATTTTGAGTAAGTATCGCCCCTACGACAACCTCAAAAGGCGTAGACGCCGGCCACCAACCCTGCGGGCCATAGGTTTTGTATAAGATATTGTACATTGTTGTTATAACAGGTTTTTTGTTTCGTTTTAAAGAAAGGCGTTTTTTAGAATGAGGCATAAAGGCTATTTTTTGTAAAAATCGCGTATAATACGAACAACGCTGTCAGCGCTATCAACAACCTTGAATATATTTAATTCACTCCTGCTTATAAGGCCCTTTTTGAGCATATTATCTTTCATCCATGTTATTATACCCTTCCAGTAATCAGTGCCTACAAGTATAACAGGGAAAGGCTGTATGCGCTTTGTCTGAATTAGCGTTGCTGCCTCAAAAAACTCATCCAATGTCCCGTAACCGCCGGGCAATACAATAAATGCCTTCGCGTATTTTACAAACATAACCTTACGGCAGAAAAAGTAACGAAAATCTATTAGATGCGTAACATAGGGGTTGGGCTTTTGTACGATAGGGATATCTATATTAAGGCCAACTGACTTGCCCCCTGCCCGCTTAGCGCCTTTGTTAGCCGCCTCCATTATGCCCGAGCCGGCACCTGTTATAACAGCATACCTTGCCTTAGCCAGCTTATAACCTATCTCTTCAGCAATTTTATAGTATTTTTCATTCGGCTTGGTACGGGCAGAGCCAAATACAGTGACAGCCGACCCTATCTTTGAAAGTTCTTCAAAACCTTCAACAAACTCGCCCATAATTCTAAATACCCGCCACGGGTCCTGCTGTGTAAAATCAATACCTTTTATCTTTGACATAATATCTCTCCTGATATTTTTATATTGATGCGTATTATTATAACGTGGAAGCAGGCTCTTTTCAAGGTATATTTTAGGGGAATCGCTAAGAAATTCGTTTTATTGTTTTACTGTTTTACGAAACGAGGGCTCATTTCGGAGCGGTTGGTATTGGTTCTTGTTGATAAGGCTGAAACCTTGTCAAATATATCACTTAGCATGCCCTGAAGCATAGCAAGCGTTGCGTAGTCTGAAGGGTTATTCTGTTTTATATCCTGGCTTATATTATCAATACTTCCGATAAGGGCCTTATGAAGGCTATTCAGATCCTTAAAACCTTTTATATCTCTTGCCAGCTTACCTGAATCATCTGAACTGTTAAGTATAATATATTGCCTCAACAGGCCGGCAAGTAAAGGCATAGTTCCTTTAGAGATTATGCCCTTTATTTGCCACGACTCAAAAACAAATTCAAGCGCTTCAAATAAAACATTATCCTTGAGGTTTTCTGACGCTGTCTCAGCGGCATATACGCCTTGGCTATCGTAGATCAGCTTGAGCTCGTCAAGCACCGCTATAAGGAGCTTATTCTCTTTTTGCCGGGCCGGGTCATTTGTTGAGGCCTGTATTCTACTTATCCATAAATTTTCTATCGCGGAAGACACCTGGGAGGCCATTTCAGGCCAGCGCAATGTATCTATTGTCTTATTTTCTTTTATTCTCGCGTAATCAACGGGTAATATCAGGTTGGCCTTATATCCATTTGCAGGATACAGCGCTGTTTGGCGGACATGCGGGACAACTGATTTTGATAATTCCACAGATTGCCTGTACACCTCTATTTTATCACTTAAGCGCGGTAAGTAATAATTCTTTATCATCCTGTAAGCGATTTCCTTTATTATCATATCCCTGGCAGATGAATTTACCCCTTGGTCAAACTGCACAATATTATAATTCCTTAAGAGCCTTGACATATTATCTATCGATATGTTATTCGCTTTTCCGTTTACCAGGTCTATGGCCATTTTATTATATATGCGGTCATTCTGCCTTGAGGAATTACCCCTTATCCTGGCAAGATTGTTATTTGATGAATATGATGAGCTTACCCCTGTAGTAAGAAATAGTATAACAGAAATAAATAATATATTTATTCTCGTATATTTCATAATGCGCCTGCCTTAGATAGTATTATGTAGTTATATGGTTGTGCCAGGAAAGTTTTTAAAATCTTATTAAATACTTATATTATACAGTAAGTATACCACTTATCTATATAATGTCAAGTCTTTTTACTACAGACGTTGTGAAACTCCTGCACAGCCGGGCAGGCAGGCCTGCCTGCCGGCAGGCAGGTGTGAGGCAAGGTGTCCTAATCCTGAACGGTAAAGTGTACCCTGCGCTAATTTTTTAAAAAAAATGTCAAAAAATTGAAAGAAACCGTTCGCCTTAGAGCATTATATACATAAGGTTCCTTTCAATTTTTTGACATTTTTTTAAAAAATTGTCAAAAAATTGAAAGAAAATGCCTGCTCAATCCGTCATATATAGTGAGGGCTAAATTAAAAAACCACGCCTCCGCCCTTCTCTTTCGATAAAGAGCAAACAAGGCAGGATGGCAAAACCCTCTAGAAAGGAGGAAACGGATATGGAAAACACGGTTGAGGTTAATGTGGAGCGGCTATATCGCTTAGATAGCGATGGGGCGCTCAAGGGCTTTGCGGATATATCTATCTGCAATAGCATTGTGGTAAAGGGGTTACGTATAGTAGCCGGCAAAAACGGGCTGTTTGTAGGCATGCCGCAGCAGCTTGGCAAAGATGGCAAGTGGCACAACAGGGTATCCCTGACAAATGACTCATTAAAGGATAAGCTTAATGAGCTTGTGCTCTCTGCCTTCGAAGAAGAATAGGCATTATGCTATGGATAGGCTGTCTCTTGGAAAGGCCTCTGAAGAATGCGCTGTAAAATTCTTAAAGCACAAGCGCTTTAAGATAATCCATCGGAATTTTTCCTGCAGAGCAGGCGAACTCGATATTATCGCAAAAGATAAAGATATCTTTGTGTTTGTCGAGGTGCGCAGTACAAGAGACAGCCTGTTTCATAACCCCCTTGACTCTATAACCCCAAAAAAGATTAGACGTCTTAGAACCCTTGCTCAAATATGGCTTAAAAAATACAGCATAAACGACGCACCCTTAAGATTTGACGCTATCGGAATAATATATAAAGAAGGCACAATCGATACCATAAGCCACGTAAAGGATGCTTTTTAAAAAACAGGAGAAAAACCATGCATGCAAAATGCCAATCGAAAACGGTTATAGGGATACACTCGCGCGATATTGATGTTGAGGTAGACATATCAAACGGCATAAGATCATTTACCATAGTAGGCCTTCCTGATACCGCGTGCCGTGAGTCCGCAAAAAGGGTAATGGCCGCTATTAAGAATTCGGGCTTTGAAATATCCTGCTCTAAAATTACCGTAAACCTAGCCCCCGCGCAGCTGCGAAAAGAAGGCGCTATCTTTGACCTTGCTATCGCGGTAGCCATACTTGCCGCGGAAAACAGAATAAACCATGATAGTCTTGATAATCGTGTCTTTTGCGGCGAACTTTCACTCGACGGGGCCCTGCGCCCTGTAAGGGGCATGCTTTGCATAGCAGACAGCTTAAAGCAAGCCCCTGAAAAAGAGCTCCTCCTTCCCTATCAAAACATGTCAGAGGCATCCGCGATAAAAGATGCCCGCTTAATGCCCGCATCTTCTTTAATTGAGATAATTGATTATTTAAAAGACAACAAACCTCCTCAAAAACTTGATTATTTGCATGGCGAAAAATCAGTTGATAGCGCTAAAGGCCTGGACTTTTCCGATATTAAAGGCAACTTCCACGCAAAAAGGGCTATGGAGATAGCCGTAGCAGGCGGCCACAATCTTCTGCTTATTGGCCCGCCAGGCGGCGGCAAGACAATGCTTGCTCAGCGCATTCCTACTATCATGAGCAGGCTAAGCCAGGAGCAATCCATTCAAACAAGCAAGATATACAGCATATGCGGATTATTAAAAGATAGACAGCTCATAGAAAGGCCTCCCTTTAGGGCGCTGCATCACTGCGCGTCTGACGCGGGCCTTCTTGGGGGCGGGTCAACTAATATAGGCCCTGGAGAAATAAGCCTGGCTCATAACGGGGTTCTTTTCTTGGATGAGCTTCCTGAATTCAGGCGGGATGTGCTGGAGGCATTGCGCCAGCCAATCGAAGAAAAGCTCATAAGAATAACAAGGGCAGGCAAATCCATCACATACCCCTGCAACTTCATGCTTGTAGCAGCCATGAACCCCTGCCCGTGCGGCTTCCTTACTCATCCTAAGAAAGCATGCATATGTACACCTAATCAGGTACACCGGTATCTCTCAAAGATATCAGGCCCTCTCTTAGACCGCATAGATATGCATGTTGAGATAAACCCGATTGAGTACGAACAGCTCTCATCCAAAGCCAATGCGGAGGCATCGCAGTCAATAAAGCAAAGGATTGATAAGGCCATAGCCATTCAGCAGGCACGCTATATTGAGTCTGAAGATATGCTAAACGCCAAGCTCTCGTATAAAGACCTGGAAAATATATGCGAGCTTACAGAAGAGGCCTCCGGCATGCTCAAAGCAGCCATGCATGAGCTCTTTGTAAGCGCAAGAGGCTATACCAAGATACTAAAGGTAGCGCGCACAATAGCTGATCTTTCCGAAAAACCCATCATCGGCGCTGAGGAGATCGCCGAGGCAATAAGCTATCGCAGTCTCGACACCCGCGCCTGGTTATGATAAAGACTTTTTTATTTGTGCTAAGACATCTTGGACTGTTATGTTTTGCATGCAGGGGCCAAAATCAGGCTTCTCTTCGCCCTTATTACAGGACACCTTCATGCCAGGACAGCACGGCATACATGGAAGTTTTTTAGCAGGTAACACAATATTATCACGATGAAAATAAGGATAAAAACAGCTGGTAGACGTTGGTCCGTATAATCCTATGGCCTTAACCCCCATACAGCTTGCAATATGAATAAGGCTTGAATCAGGCCCTATAAAGACCTTACACCTGCTAATTAAGGCCATTGCCTGCTTCAAGGTGGTCTGGCCAGCTATGATAATATCTCCTGAAATAGCCTCTGATACACGTCTCGATATATCATTATCATCCTTTTTACCAAGGGCAATTACCCGAAATTTAAATTGATTGGTCATGATCTTCGCAAGCTCATTCCATTTATCAGTCGGCCAACTCTTTAATGACCATGCCGCAAGAGGCATAATACCCACTATGCTATCATCGCGGCCTATGCCATTATCATTAAAAAATCTTTCACAAAAAACTTGCTCTTCTTCTGCAACAGCAAAGTCAAAGCGCGCGCTATCGGCATCTATCCCTTTATCGCGTAAAAGTTTAAGGTATCTTTCAACAGGGTGCAGATTATGCAGCCTGTCTTTATCCGCGCACCAGACCTTATCCGCACGCAAAAACACATACCTTGCTGATTTCTTAAGCACAACAGCTATGTCAAACCTGGTATTTCTTAATTCCGAAACAAACTTTATCTGCCTGAAAAACCCCTTATCCTTACCGCTCCTATCATAGGTAATAATATGATCTATACCCTTATAGCCATCCGCGATATCTCCACACCTTGAAGATGTTAAAAAATATATCTTCGCGTCAGGAAAATGCCTGCGCAGGGGATTTACGACAACCATATCGTAACAGACATCTCCTATGTTCGAATGCCCTATGATAAGTATGTTGTCTGTCATGTGATTATCTTCTAAATAGGTTACAGTTTGACGATTGATTCCGGAACAGTCACCCGATTAAAAATCAAAGCGTCTGTAATTTAAAGTCTTGCGCGAGATTTACCAGAGCGGGCCTGCCTGCCAGGCATGGACAAAGAATCTTTATCACTATCGATACCGCTGTCATCGTTATTGTCTTTGCGGTTTTTCCATACATCATATATCATAATAAGCGCTCTGGTGCTTCCGGTATCCATAATCCACTTGACTCCAAAGATGCCTGCCGCAAGCAAAAGCTGCATAAAGTATATTTTAACTATAAATGATAACACGAAAAACACGCCTGCTACTAAGAGGTATTTATTTCTTTTAAGAGCGTTTATCTTTTGGTTGTTTTTCTTGGGATATTTTTTAGGTATTAATGAGGCCTTTTTAACAATATCCTGAGTCAGCCCACTGTCCTTTTTTAGGGTATCATCATTTAGCGCCCTTAAGCTTACTGCCGCGATATCAAGGCATCTTTGGCATCGGCTTATGTGCGTCGCTATCTTTTCTTTTTTATCAGGCGCTATTTCTCCGCTTATATAATCAGCAAGCTCTTCATCTTTAGGGCATTCGCCGGAGGCAGGCGCATAGCCTTCAGAATAATGGCCTGCTCTTAAAATATCTTTTATTTTTTCTTCCATGTTATTTTCAGGTATCATAACCCTTCTCCTTAAGTTTTTCCTTAAGAGCATGTTTCAGGCGCGCGATTATTGTTGAAACAGTATTTACAGGCATATCCATAAGATGGGCAATCTCGCGATGCTTTAAATCATGTACGAGTTCAAGTGTTATAATACGATTTTCTTTTATTGTAAGTCTGTTTATAAAATTATCTATCACCCCGCTCATCTGCCTGTCATGGGTTTCGTCTCTGGGGGTTTTCTCACAAACAGAGGAAAGGGTGTCAGCGGAAAACTTTTCCTTGATCTGGTGCTGGCTTATATTTTTCCTGAAAAAATCTATCGCGGTATTCTGGGCTATTACAGTAAGATAAGCTGGTATGGACTTGGCGCTTGCTATGCGGTTAATAGAATTTTTGCACCATATATTGGTGAATGTCTGCTGGAATATCTCATCTATATCGCTATCAGCTAATGATATAAAACTTAAAACAGCCTTTTGCCTTATCACCCGATAGACTAATGGTGAAAAGGCCTTTACCAGGCCTGCCCACGCGTCATTGTCACCATCAGCGCAAAGCTTAAGAAGCGCTTCATGGTCTTTTATGTTTTCGTCAAACATTACCTGCTTCTTTCTTTATGGTATAGGCGAAAATAATACTTATTCGCTAAGCAGGTTGTTTTTCTTCAAGATTTCTTCTAAGCTCAGTACCGCCTTTTTAAACTGCGGAAAAAGCTCTACGTTTAAGGAAAGCCCTTTTGCGGTAGGCACCTTTGAGCCGGCCTCTTTAGAGTCAACCCATACCCTCAGGTCTATAAGGTCAAAGCCCTTATACTCTTTTACGCCTATCCTTATCTCCTCAAACTTGTTTTTATCAAATGTCGCGACTGTCTCATTCATATCAGTACCTCCTTTTTTTTGTTCTGTTATCTGGCAGATTCAATTAAAAAATTATCAAGTACCCTCTTATCGCGCTCATCTATCTTTAAAAATTTTATTCCGGCATTAAATGCACGCGCAAGGCCCTCAGTCTTTTCTTCTATCTCCTTAACCCAGATAACCTCGCCTGTTATCTTTATGGGCCTGTGATTGGGTATGTTAACTACAAGAATAAGCGTGCTTTCTTTAGGCACTATTTCAGGTATCCTTAAACATATGCCCTGGCCTGATATATCTTTTGTAAACGTGCTGTAAGTGTCTCCTGGCCTTTCAGGGATAGTGCAGTCAACAAGTAATTCCATCTTAAAACGCTTGAATCTTCTTTTTTCCTGAGTGCCGTCCCAGTAACTATCAGCCTTTGCAGAAATATGGGCAAGGTGCCTTGAGCGCTGCCTCCATAACAAAAACGCAACGCAGGCAAGCGTGACTAATAAAATAGATGATGAAAGAATGCCTCGCATTTATTCGCTGTCTTTTTTAGCATAACCGGTAAGCGCATTACCTGTGAATATAAGGTTTTCACCTTTTACAAGCATCTTTGGCTCAATCTCTATTACAGGGAGTTTTTGTCCAGAATAAACCCATTCTTCTTTGACAAGGCCTACCTCATCAACGCCTGTCTGGTTTATGCGCTCAGGATCGCCCCATTGGCTTCTTACATAGTCCTTGCTATCACCTAAATGCAGCGGCGATGCCCCACTCCATGGCGGCACAAATCTCTCTGGCGCAGGTGCCTCTAAACCAGCGCAGCCGGTAGTTAAGACTAGCATGAATAATATTAATGATATATAGCGTATTGACATCATTCTGTCCTTTCTGTTCATTTAATTATACTAATTATAATACTATACATATATAAGTGTCAATGAAATAATGAGTTAATCATACGTTTGGTTCTAGGTTCTATATTGTTATAGGGCAAAAAAAAGCCCCCGAACGAATCGGGGGCTTTTTTTAAAAC
>Ga0268277_1001988_pt1 | contig 12594 bp, 10 predicted proteins | sample saktaG_5_FD_190132 | JGI IMG/M metagenome (GOLD analysis project Ga0268277, IMG submission 190132) | Saline water microbial communities from Sakinaw Lake, British Columbia, Canada - sak_2010_1_5_50m | ecosystem: Environmental > Aquatic > Non-marine Saline and Alkaline > Saline ...
ATCAGTTCCAGACTGCCACTCACTGTATTCATGGACGCGTGATGATCGAAAATCGTCGTCACACCATATTTTACCGACTGGATTAACCCATGAATCGCCGAATAATAAATTGACTCCTCATCCAGGGTTTTATCCAGATGCCACCAGAGATTTTCAAGGATCAGATTGAAGTTCGTCGTCGGGCCGATGGGCACAAGTCCGGTCGCCAATGCTGAGTAGAGATGATGGTGGGGATTCAACAATCCGGGCAGCACCAGCCGTCCTTGCAAGTCGATGGTTTCTGTTTCGAATTTACGAAGCTCTTCGCTTTTCCCAATCCAGACGATCTTGCCATTTCCAATTTCGACGGCAGCGTTTTCCATCAGAAATGAAAAACCGTCGGTGATTGTAGCGTTTGTCAGTATATAATTCGTCATATAGTACCTAATGTAAAAATCTTCCGTAACCCGGTCCCGCTAATATCCCTTGATGAGAATCGTAAACGATTTCACCCCGAATAACGGTCTTCACAACCTTCCCCTGAAACGTCAATCCTTCGAAGGGCGTTATCTTACCCTTCGACAAAAAATCCCGGCCTTCCACTGTCAATGTCGCCGCCGGATTAACTAAAATCAGATCGGCATCTTTACCGACTTCAATCGAGCCTTTTCGATCAAAAAGTCCATAGCGTTTAGCGGCATTTTCCGAAGTGATTTCAAGAAATCTATTCAGGCTAATATTGCGTTTCACGAAACCTTCAGAGTACATATATGGAAAAAGTGTTCCCGTTCCCGGAATACCGGAATAGTCGTCCCAGGCAGAACCGGTGTTTTTCTGATTTGCCGGCGCCGGCGCATGATCGGAAGCGACAAAATCCAGTGTCCCGTTTATCAATGTCTGCCATAATCCATCGGCATTGCCCGGCGATTTCACTACCGGTGCGGTTTTCAACGCTCCGCCGATACGCTCAAGATCTTCACAGGAAAATTCCAGATAATGGGAACAAGTTTCACCAGTAACTAAATTTGTCTGCTTCAATAGTTCCGCCGCTTCTGCAGTTCCGACGTGAACAATATGCAGGTCCGAACCAACCTCTTCCGCTATTTCAATGGCTTTCCGGACCGCAATGATTTCGGCATCTTCGGGGCGCGAACGATAATAATTCTGCCAACCGGACCTTTTGGCTCTTTCAATTTTTTCTGCGGAAGTAACTGTCTTATAATCTTCAGCGTGCAGCAGCGCTGGTCGATTCAATTCTTTCGCAATCTCCAATACCTGGCGAAACTGCTCAAAATCGAGCCGGGAAAAACTGTCCATCCCGGAAATGAAATAGGTTTTAAAACCCAGAACATATTTCGCTAATTCAGACATATGTTTTTTCAAATCGTCATTAAAACATTGTCCTGAAACCCCGCCGAAGAATCCAAAATCCACTACTGATTTCTGGCTAACGATATCCAATTTGTGTTTCAGATTTTTGAGATTCGTCACCGGCGGAATTGACGTACAGGGCATATCAATAATTGTCGTGATACCGCCGGAAGCTGCAGCGCAACTGCCGTGATAAAAATCCTCGCGATCCGTATAACCCGGTTCATCAAAATGCACATGCGGATCAATCGCACCGGGAAACACACACATACCATTTGCATCAAACTGGTCTGCGCCCATCAGATTGCTACCAATCTCTGTGATAGTGCCGCTGGTGATTTTAAGATCGAGAGTATGAAAATCTTTTTCGCCGGATAATGCCACCCGGCCATTTTTTATGATCAAATTACGCCTGCCTGTTTCATAGCCCTGTACACTTTTGCCGGCGTAAATGGCGCTTCAAACAATCGGACGCCAACGGCATCATAAATGGCATTAGCAATGGCCGGCATAGGACCGTTTATCCCAATTTCTCCAACCGATTTCGCGCCAAAAGGACCGGACTCTTCATGAGAGTCAACCACAATAGTCTTTATTTCAGGCATATCTGCAGCCGTCCAAATTTTATAGTCCCGGAAATGTTTGGTCAGTAAATTACCATTTGCGGAAAATTTATACTCTTCTGTCAAAGCATAGCAAATACCATTCACGACCGCGCCTTCAATCTGACCTTCTGTCAGTATCGGATTCAACGCCTGCCCACAATCAACTGCGGATACAAATTTAATCACATCAACTTTACCGGTTTTTTTGTCCACTTCCACTTCAGCGAACTGGGCAATAAATGGAGGTGGAGACTGCTCCACCACATTTGATGCACTGGCCTGAATCTGGAATTGATTCTCCGAATAAAGCGCATGGACAGCAACATCGGAAAGAGAAATACTTTTTTTGTTTTTTCGATCGTATACCCGCCCATCGCTCAAATCAAGATCATTTTTATCGGCCGCCATCATAGCCGCAGCTACATCCAGAATCTGGTTCCGGATCTTCTCGGCACATTTCTTCACGGCGCCACCGGAAATGTATGTCGTTGATGAAGCGTAAGCGCCAACATCAAAGGGTGTCCGGTCCGTATCCGATGACAAAACAATCATTTTATCGAGGCCTACACCCAGCACTTCCGCCGCGATCTGGGCCAAAACAGTATCAGAACCGGTGCCGATATCTGTTGCCCCGATATCCAGATTAAACGAGCCGTCATCATTCATTTTCATTGTGGCAGCAGCCATATCGATCAATGGAATTCCTGAGCCTTGCATTGCTACACACAGGCCAACACCGGAAACCTTATCTCCATTGGTAATCTTTTTACTACGTTTATTATACCAACCGATCTCTCTGGCGCCAATATCGATACATTCGTCCAACTTACAGGAATTGACAATTTGTGTAACTCCTTCGGTACCTTCACCAAGCGCCTTAAACACCTGTGATGTTTCACCAACCTGAATATGATTTTTCTTGATAAATCCCAATAAATCAATGTCCAGTTTTCGGGCTATCATATCCAGTTGTTGGTTCAGAGCAAAATAGCCTTGTGTTGCACCGTAGCCACGATAGGCACCTCCAACAGGGAGATTCGTGTAGACCGAACGTCCCAGGAAACGGAGATTTTCGATTTTATTGAATAATGGTAATACCTTAGCGCCACAATTAGACAGCACTGTCAGGGCATGAGTGCCATAGGCGCCGGAATTCAGCAGCGAATCCATCTCTAAAAATGTAATTTGGCCATCATTTTTAACACCGGTTCTTAAGCGAATCCGAACAGGATGACGGGTTCGGCTGTTTTGAAATACTTCTTTGCGGGACAGTACAATCTTCGCTGAGCGTTTATGTTTTATCGACGTCAGAGCAACCAATTGCTCCAGAAAAACTTCCTGCTTTCCCCCGAAACCGCCGCCGATTCGAGGCTTGATCACCCGAATTTTTGACAAAGGAAACTCACAGACTTTTGATACAATCCTGCGAACATGAAAGGGAACCTGAGTAGTGGTTACAATCACCAATCGGCCCATTTCATCATAAAAGGATATCGCCGCATGAGGTTCCTGAGCGCAATGAGAACCGTAGTGAGCTTTATATGTGTGATCAATGATAAAATCCGCTTCATTTTCGCCTTTTTCCAAATCGCCAAAGCCTATTTCAACTTCTGCGGCCAAATTTTTCTCCGGCTCATATTTCGCCCCAATCGGGGTAAAACGGTCTGGACCATGTAATTTTGGAGCGTTGTCCGACATCGCTTTTTCAGGGTCAAAGAGTGGTTCAAGTACCTTGTATTCGACGTTAATCAGTTTTATTGCATCGGATGCAATTTGCCGGCTCTCTGCGGCCACCATCGCAACCCGATCGCCCACAAACCGCATTTTAGTATCAAACAAAACCGTATCGTAAGGCGATGGTTCAGGGAATCCCTGGCCGGCTGTTGTGTGCAGGATCGGTTTTACATTTTTAAAATGAAATACATCCACGACACCGGGTAATTTCCTAGCTTCGGAATCGTCAATATTTAAAATCTCCGCATGAGCATGAGGTGAGTATAAAAGGGCCAGATATAGAGGATCTTTCAATTCGAAATCATCAACAAACTTACTCGTACCCGTGGCCAGAGATAGTGAGTCGATTTTCTTTTCGGATTTTCCGACAATCGTGTACTTATTCATGATGCCCACCATTTTCTCGAATCCGTTTCGCGGCCAGCTGCACCGCTTCGATGATTTTCACATAGCCGGTGCAGCGGCAGAGATTGCCATCAAGCGCACTCTTGATTTCTGCTTTGGACGGATTGGAATTCTCCTGCAAAAGCGCGTAGCTGGCCAAAACCATTCCCGGCGTGCAAAAGCCACATTGAACGGCCCCGACATCAACAAACGCTTCCTGAATAATGTGTGGTTTATGAAGATTGCCGATTCCTTTGATGGTTTTTATGTCTTGACCAACCGCCGATGCTGTAAAAACCTGGCAGGAATTTACCGGTTTATCATCAAGCAGTACGAGACAAGCGCCGCATTCACCTTCGAGACAACCATTTTTCACTTCCGTGAAGCCATGATTTCGCAGTGTGAACAGCAGTCTTTCATCGGTTTTAAATGCAAACTCGCATTTTTTTCCGTTTACTGTAAAAACACCATCCATATTACGACCTCACCATTTTCTGAATCATACGCCCCAATTCGATGCCCGCTTTGATATTACTATAATCCGGATCATCGAATCGGCTGCCGGTAAATTTCAGACTTACTAATGATTCAATTTTTGCGGATCTAATGTCATCAATTTTCCGTCCGTTAAGATAATTCTCTACTGCATAAACGCAGGTAAATTTCGACGTCGTACCCACCACGATAATCCGACTCGCCACAATTTTGGTCTCATCAATACGAAGCAACACTGTATGATTAAATGTCGGCATATCGCTCTTGGTCCGAATCTCACGATAATGGTCCGATCGCCAGTCAGCATTTTTGAATTTCACAGCTGTAATCATTGATTCTTTGCGAAGTGTCTTATCGTTAATGTATTCTATGATGGGAAATTCACCGTCATTTTTTCCGATCAGGACAACTTTCGCATCAAGCGCTATTAATGCACCCATCAGGTCCGACCATGGTGGAAACATGGCAATGCTGCCCCCAATGGTGATCCGGTTCCGCAACGGTGTATTGGCAGAATGATGCAGACATTTCACCAGAATATGGTTTGGGTCTACTTTTTTTAATTCCGAAACTACTTCCGCATAGGTGCAGACACTGCCAATTTCTACACTGCCATTCGTAATGTTAATGGTTTTCAAAGGCAAATGTGATAATTCAATCAGCCCATCAGTATTGGACAGGTTTCGCAACAATAATCCTGTACCTCCACCATGAGGTAGTACAGTTTCTTGCCGAACCAGTTTTCCGGCGTCGGCAAAAGTCTTTGGATAATACCAGTTTAATTCTTTCATAGTTGTTAAATATCCACTGATTTTTATTAAATGTCAAGCAATCTGATAGATAAAACCACCTTGTACTCATACTTGGATTTCCATATATTTTCATAACATATTTAATAAAAGGGAATTGGTATTGGAATCCACATTATTATTGGCAGCATTAGTCACTTATGGAATCAGCCTCGGACTGTTTTTAACAAAACGTGACCGCCTGGCTATGAACATCTTAATACTTGCAGTGTTAATTCACCTTGGTGAATTGATTTTCCGCTCCGTTATTGCCCGGCATCCACCATTTACCAATATGTACGAGACCTTTATCTTATTACCATTTCTCGTTGCTCTGCGAATTGTATTCTGGAAAGGACAAATAGGCGGTCAACTCCGGAAAATCCTGACGGGAAGCATCATGGTTATCATCAGTATTTCGCTGTTACTTCCCCAGTCCATGAAAATACCCAAACCACTGATGCCCGCCCTTAACAGTATCTGGATGTACATTCATGTTCCCGCCTATTTTTTTGGATACATGGCTATGCTCGTGGCGGCTGTTTATGCCGTTCTATTACTTTTTCAGAAAGATACCGGCGTATCTTCTCTAATTAAACGGATGGATAATGAAGTCAAAATCGCCTTTTTTTTCCTGACTGTGGGAATGATTACCGGTGGTATCTGGGCCTATGTCAGCTGGGGAAATTACTGGGCATGGGACCCGAAAGAGACCTGGGCGTTAATTAATATCATCGTTCTGGCGTTTTACTTTCACCTGGATAAACCCACAAAACAGAAAAAAGCATTTATCGTTATAATTGCGATATTGACAATTGCTTTTACTTATTGGGGGGTCAGTTTCATTCTTTCCGGCCTGCACAGTTATACATAGGAGAATCCTGGATTCGAATCAGTGAATAGGTTCAGTCTACCATTGATGCCCGGTTTACTTTTCATGATTCTCATCTGGAATCAAACCTGCTACGGAAAATCGATTCTTCTTTTGCACCTGTAAATCATTTTCACTATATTCTAAATCATAGCAAATAATCACAGGGAGATCCGATGAAGAGATTTATTATTCTGTGTGTTATAACATTTGCCGGGCTTGGAATCGCCAGTGATAAACCTTCCGGTGAACACGCCCTTGGCAGCCGTGAATATTCGGATTATGAAAAACCGGAAGTCTGCGCCAGCTGTCATACCCGGATCTATCAGCAGTGGCGACAGGCCATGATGTCACAGGCCTACACCCATCACTGGGATGAGATTGAGTATTTCGAATTAGCGATCCCTCATGGTAAAAAAGTTGAGATGTTTAAACCTGTTTCCGATGGATGCAACGGCTGTCATACGCCAATGGCATATCTGGCTGGTGATGTACCACCACCACGACCGGAGAAAAATTCCCGGGCCAATGAAAGTGTTAGCTGTGATATATGCCATACGATCACTGATATTGCTGATGATCCGGTAAATTTCAACTGGGTTTCAGAGCCCGGACGAAAAAAGTTCGGAGCAAAAGAAGGATTAGCGTCTCCGCATCATATCACGGAATACAAGGAGGTTTTCACCAAAGCCGAATACTGCGGTTCCTGTCACAATGAACAAAATCCCTTTGGAATTTATGTAAAATCAACGCAGATGGAATGGGCAAAAGGTCCCTATGCCAAACAGGGCGTTCCCTGCTTTGTCTGTCACATGCCCAAAGCCAAAGGCCGCAGTGCACCAATGGCTAAAGAGGGAATGGTTGCTCAACATGTTTTCCTGGGCGCTCATAATGAAGCCAAAGTAAAAAGCGCCATCGAGATATCAATACATCCTGATGAACGGGAAGTCCCTTACGATGGAACAGTAGCCTTTCAGGTTGAGCTCTTTAATGCCAAGGCTGGTCATAAAATTCCTACTGGCTCTGTTGAAGATCGGATACTCTGGCTGGATGTCAGGGCTGTTGATTCTGAGGGCAATGAATATCATCTACCGGTTGATAAAAAGGGATTCAAAGGAGAAGAATATACAATTGCTGCGGATGAACTGGCCTATACCGATATGGCCATTCCGCTGGGACTGAAAAATTTTAAAGGCGTTCAGCGTGATGGAATTCCGGTTGGAAATCGCATCTTCCGAATGCCCTATTTCGATGAAAATGGCATCATGACTATCATGCAATGGAATACCCGCAGTCTCGGAGTGGATTACCGGATTGGGCCGCGGGAAACCAAGCTGGAAACCTTCACTTGGGAAATGCCTGATGAAATTGCTATTGGCGACGTGATTATCACGGCAACAATTAATTATCAAAAATTGGTTAAACCCGTCGCTGATTTTCTAAAAGTACCGGCGGAAGAAAGTGAAATAATTTTGATGAATGAAGCTTCGACGAAAATTGAAGTATATGAATAAGGAGAATCCCATGAAATCCCGATTAATATTCATAGCGGTAAGTTGTTTAATCATCCTGTTTTTGAGTCAGTCTGCATTTGCGGTCCCGGCGTTTGCCAGGCGGTATAAATTTTCCTGTACAACGTGTCACGATCCGTTTCCAAGATTAAAAGATTATGGTGATGAATTCGCCGGTAACGGATTCATCGAGCCCAAAGAAGAAAAACCCCGGGATTATATTTCAGCCGGAGATGATAAGCTCTGGTTGAATAAAACTTTCCCAATCGCTGTCCGATTTGATGCATTTACAATGCTGGAAACAAAAGGCGATGTGGAAAAAGACCTGCAAACCCCCTACGGCGTGAAACTATTATCTGGCGGAACGCTGTATAAAAACATTGGTTACTATTTCTATTTTTACATCTACGAACGGGGTGAAGTCGTAGGTCTTGAAGATGCCTATATTCATTTTGATAATGTCTTTGGCAGTAATCTTGATGTCATGGTCGGGCAATTCCAGACCTGTGATCCACTGATGAAACGGGAACTGCGCCTGACCTTTGAAGATTATAACGTTTATAAAACCCGGATCGGCAGTTCCGGAATTAATCTCGCCTACGATCGGGGCATGATATTCGCCTATAGCATTGAAAAAACCGGCACTGACATTGTTGCAATGGTAACCAACGGAAACGGTATTCCAGAAGCCGGTGACAATAAACGTTTTGATCAGGACCCCTATAAAAATGTAATGCTGCGGGTGGCACAGGGGATCGGCGAAAATATCAGTATTGGCGGATTTTACTACCGGGGTGAAGAGGCGAAAATTGTAAGTGAGATCCCGGTTACTGATACCACAAATGTGGTACAATATTTCGGGCCTGATATTGTATTGGGACTTGGCAAACTTGCCTTTACCGGTCAATACCTGATCCGAATGGACTCCAATCCAAATTTTATTGCCAATCCCGATGAAACTCAAACAACCGGTATTTGTGCCGAACTTGTTTTTTCGCCTAATTATGACCAATCCAATTTCTACTGGACCCTTCTGTATAATAACATCGATTCCGATATCAATGCACATGATTATCATACAGTCGCACTCAGCGGAACCTATCTTCTGGCCCGGAATCTGCGGATAATCGCCGAATATATCAACGACCTGGAAAAAGAAAACAATATGTTTATCCTGGGATTAGTATCGGCTTTTTAACTTGCTGCCCTGGAATCCAGACTCAATGCAGTCGCAGTAAGGCTCATACGGATGCCAATGGAAAATGCACAACCTGCCACGGTACAATGACAACTGTATCGAATTCTATAACCTCAAATTCGCGCATTCCCTGGATTAATGAACCGGCATGTACAGATTGCCACAGCAGCAATATTGCAGAAGTCAGTACCGGATCAATACTCTATCGGAATGCAAAGGAACATGGTGGGCTGTACTGTGCAGTCTGCCATAGCAGCCCCCATGCGATGGTTCCATCAACAAAAACCGCTGACAATTATCAATCTCAGCAATACCAAAATAGCGACAAAACAATCAGTAGTTGTGGTGTGTGTCATGGCGATTCAAAAGGTGATGACGAGATTAGCGAATTCGCTGAAAAACATGGAGGCAGTAACCCCGATAAACCGATTGGATGCCACATCTGCCATACGTCAGTCCCAAGCACGAATACAGCAGAATGGCCACACAGTTTCCAGTGGACCGCTCGTTAATCGATTAAAACATATAAAAAAATCAACCGGGTTAAGTTGGTGTTATCCATGTGATCACTGTTTCCAAGGCATGATCAATAACCTTAATCACCCGATCAATTTTGTACTTCGTCACATTGATCGCAGGCATTATGCGAAGAACTGTTTTATGCGTGCAATTCAGTAACACTTTCTTTTTTAAACAATGCTGAACAATATCCACACCGGGAATCGTTAGTTCAACTCCCAGCATCAATCCGATTCCTCGAATCTCTTTAATAATAGAATATTTCGTCTTCAGGATTTCCAGTTTTCCTCTCAGGTAGTCACCCATTTTGACAGCGTTTTCCAGAAGATTTTCATCAGCAATCGCATTTAACACCGCAACACCGGCTGAGCAGGCAATCGGGTTTCCCCCAAATGTTGATCCGTGACTTCCGGGTTTCAACACATCACAATAGTCACGTTTGACAGCAATTGCCCCAATCGGAATACCGCCACCCAAAGATTTTGCCATTGTCAGCACATCAGGTTCCACATTAAAATGCTGATAGGCAAAAAGTTTTCCGGTACGGCCGATGCCGGTCTGCACTTCATCCAGAATTAACAAAGTATCATAATCGTTACACAATTGCCGGGCGGCCATCATAAACTCTGGTGTAATCGGTACAATTCCGCCTTCACCAAGAACCGGCTCGAACATTAATGCGGCAACATGCTCATTCATCATGTCTTTCAGCATTTCGATATTGTTTGCTTCACAATATTCAAAACCACCGGGCAACGGGTCAAATCCGTCGTGATAAATCGGCTGCCCGGTCGCCGTCACGGCAGCAATGGTCCGCCCATGGAAGGAATCTTTCAAAGTGATAATCGTCTTCTTGTTTGGATTTCGTTTGCGGGCCAGTTTGATGGCGCCTTCATTTGCTTCCGCGCCACTATTACAAAAAAACACCTGCCCGTCAAATGTGCTTTCTATGACCAGCTTCGCCAGTTCGCCCTGGGCATTGTTGTAATAGACGTTTGGAACGTGAATAATTTCCGTTACCTGTTTCTGGATTGCCTCAACAACTTTTGGATGACAATGCCCCATGTTCCCGGCCCCATAGCCGGGAAAAAAATCCAGGTATTCCCGTCCTTTGTCATCCCAGACCGCCATGCCCTGACCTTTCACGATTGTGATCGGCTGCCGGGTATAGGTGTTCAGGACATACTTATCGAATGTTTTCTGATCCATCTTTTAAAATCTCCGTTCCAATTCCTTCTTTTGTAAATATTTCCAGCAGCAGCGAATGATCAATGCGGCCATCCACAATATGCCCCTTATTGACACCGAATCTTAAGGCACTCAGGCAGGAGGTAACTTTTGGTATCATCCCGCCATTTATAACACCTTCCTTAATCAATCGTTCGGCTTCTGCCCGCGTAAGTGTGCTGATAATACTATTTTCGTCATCGGGATTCTGAAAAATTCCCGCAGTATCGGTCAGGTATACCAGTTTCCGCGCACCAATTGATGATGCAATATCGCCGGCCACAACATCGCCGTTGACATTATAGGTTAAATTATTTTCACCGATACCGATCGGCGCAATCACAGGAATTTTGCCCTGATCCAGCAGAGCATTCAGGATGGGAGCATTGATGTAGCGGACTTTACCGACAAAACCAATGTCCACTTTTTTTCCTTCTACTTCGGGCATCATTTTATCGACCCGGATAAGGCCATCATTCATCCCGTACAGACCGACCGCATCGCCATCCATTTTATTCAGCAGATTGACGATCTGGGAATTAATTTTGTGGGCCAAAATATCTTCAACGATATCCATGGTTTCACGATCGGTCACACGCAGTCCATTCACGAACTCCGCCGTTGTTCCGCGTTGTTTCATGGCTTCCGTAATTGCCGGTCCACCACCGTGTACCACGACAGGGTGCCAGCCTACATATTTCATGAATACGATATCCATCAACACTTCGTCCATCAATTTTTCATCGGTCATGATACTGCCACCGAACTTGATAACGATTTTTTTGCCTTGAAAGGCCTTGATATAGGGCAGCGCTTCAATCAGGACGTCTGCTTTTCCAATATATTCTTGCATTAACCAGACTCCTATGTATGATATTCCGCATTAATCTTAACATACTCATAAGATAAATCCGATGTATAAACCAAAGCGGATTCATTGCCGGTATATACATTCAAAATAATATCCAATTCAACAGGCAGCATAAGTCGCTTCATTGTGTCTTTATCCAATTTCACCGGATTACCACTTTTATAAATATAAACACCATTAATCCGGAGATCGGCTTTATCGGGATCAAAAACCACATCCACCATCCCGGCGGCCGATAAAATCCGGCCCCAGTTCGGATCTTGTCCAAAGATTGCCGTCTTTACCAGCGCGGAATTAGCGATACCAAACGCCATTTTCTTGGCATTTTCAAATGTATCGACCTGATTGACCTGAATCGTCACAAACTTGGTCGCACCTTCGCCGTCTTTGACTATAGACCTGGCCATCTCCAGTAATAATGTCATTAACGCATCATGAAATAATGATGCTTCTTGAGTTCCGGGTTGAATTTCCGGATTGCCTGCTTGTCCGTTAGCCATTATCAACGCTGTATCGTTGGTGCTGGTATGCCCGTCAACACTGATCATATTGAAGGTCTTTTCGACACAATCGGTAAAGATTTCATCCAGCAGGCTATGATTTATTTTTGCATCGGTTGTAACAAATGCCAGCATCGTCGCCATATTCGGCTGAATCATACCGGAACCTTTTGTAATACCGCTGATTGTGACCTCAACGCCCTGGACATCGATGTTTACACCAAAACTCTTCTCCACTGTATCGGTGGTCAGAATCGCCTCGGCGCAACCGGTTCCACCGTCAATTGACAGCTGCGAAGAGAGTTCTTCAACGCCATCCCGCATTTTATCCATGTCCATCAATTCACCGATGACACCGGTACTAGATGCCAGGATTAACTCCTTTGGAACATTTATTTTTTCAGAAAGCAATTGAATTGTTTCATACGTATCTTTCAGTCCCTGCTGCCCGGTCCCGGCATTAGCGTTCCCGGAATTAATGATCAGTGCCTGCAGCATATTCCCGGATTTCTTCAGGGATTCCATCGCCACCAGGAGCGGC
>Ga0268277_1001991_pt1 | contig 12592 bp, 12 predicted proteins | sample saktaG_5_FD_190132 | JGI IMG/M metagenome (GOLD analysis project Ga0268277, IMG submission 190132) | Saline water microbial communities from Sakinaw Lake, British Columbia, Canada - sak_2010_1_5_50m | ecosystem: Environmental > Aquatic > Non-marine Saline and Alkaline > Saline ...
CTGGAATGTAATCGGGACCATCTGGATCATCTTTACCCGACCGGATATCGGCCTGCTCGGTGTAGGGATTAACAGCCTGGATTTGTTGGAAGTGCCCTTCGATCATACGGCAATGCCGCTCTATGCCTGGATCACCGTGATGCTGATGGAGGTCTGGCACTGGACCCCGCTGGTTGCCCTGCTGGCCTATGCGGGGCTGCGGGCCATCCCCGAGGCCTACTACCAGGCAGCCAGGATTGACGGGGCGTCGCCGTGGGCAACTTTCTGGTACATGGAGCTGCCCAAGATGCGCGGCGTGCTCACCATTGCCGTGCTGCTGCGGTGGATGGACAGTTTCCTGATCTACGCTGAGCCCTTCGTGCTGACAGGAGGCGGTCCCGGCAATTCGACCACGTTCCTCTCGATTTACCTGGTCAAGATTGCCCTCCTGCAATTCGACCTGGGACCGGGCGCGGCATTTTCACTGATCTACTTTCTGATCGTACTGCTCTTCAGCTTTCTATTCTACCAGGCGCTTCTTCACGTGGGGAAAGGAGAAAAGGGATGATGCCAAAGAAAAAAACGATCGGCCTGCTCATATACTTTGCACTCATGGTGCTTCCGATCTACTGGATGCTCAACATGTCCCTGCGCAGCAACGCCGACATCCTCGCGTCCTTCGCCCTGTACCCGAAAGATATAACATTTGTCAACTACCTGAAAATATTTACGGATCCATCATGGTACATGGGTTATGTCAATTCGATGATCTACGTCTTCATAAACACCGCTATCTCGTTGGCCGTGGCATTGCCCGCCGCCTACGCCTTTTCACGCTACCGGTTCCTGGGGGACGGGCAGATATTCTTCTGGCTGCTTACCAACCGTATGGCGCCGGCGGCTGTTTTCGCGCTGCCCTTTTTCCAGCTGTATACCACAATCGGCCTGCTGGATACGCATATTGCAGTGGCACTTGCGCATTGTCTATTCAACGTCCCATTGGCGGTGTGGATATTGGAAGGCTTCATGTCCGGGATCCCCAAGGAGATCGATGAGACCGCCTTTATCGACGGGTACCGGTTACCCCGTTTTTTCATTACCATCTTTATCCCGCTGATCAGGGCCGGGGTCGGAGTGACGGCGTTTTTCTGTTTCATGTTCAGCTGGGTTGAACTGCTGTTTGCCCGGACACTGACGGTAACTGCGGCGAAACCCATTTCGGCAATCATGACTCGAACCATCAGCGCGACCGGTCTTGACTATGGCCTGCTGGCCGCGGCTGGTATCCTCACGATTGTACCAGGTGTGCTGGTGATCTGGTTCGTACGAAACCACCTCGCCAAGGGCTTCGCCCTGGGTCGGGTGTAACAAGGGGAACAACTATGAGTTTAGAATGGATGTGCTGGACCCGGCCGACGGCCATATTCTTCATCACTATTTTTCTGATGCTGTGCGGCATGCTCGTATGGGAGCTGGTATCGCCCACGATCGAGCGCAGCGGGTTCCTGATAATTTCGACAACGCGTGGCACACGCTTTTTCCTGGGATTGCTGGGGAGCGCCTTCATCCACCTTGCCTGGCTCGGGCTCACAGACCTCTCACTCTGGATCGCGCTCCCTGTTTCGGCGGTCTGGATGATTATTGTCATGCGTTGGGGATAGAGAGAAATGAGGGAGTTATTTCTATGTCGCGTGATGTTCACAGCCTTAACACCTCCGGCGTAGAGACGATTTTAGTCGAAGACTACCACTGAAGGCTATCAAGAGGAGGTATCTTTATGCTACGCGAAGCGCTCAGGAAAGGACCCGGGATGGTAATCCTGGGGGTGGTTGTGGCTGTATTGATTGTATGCTTTGCCAGCCCGGCAAGTGCAGACATGACAGCCGCTAAGAAGTGGGTGGATAACGAATTTCAACCGTCCACGCTGACCAAAGCACAACAGATGAAGGAGATGAAGTGGTTCATCAACGCGGCTAAGCCCTTCAAGGGGATGAACATCAAGGTCGTCTCGGAGACCATCCCGACCCACGAATATGAGGCCAAGGTTCTGGCAAAAGCCTTCGAAGAGATCACCGGGGTCAAGGTTTCCTTTGACCTGATTCAGGAAGGGGACGTCATCGAAAAACTCCAGACGCAGTGGGCGTCCGGAAAGAACATCTATGACGGGTGGATTAACGACTCCGACCTCATCGGCACCCACTGGAGGTACGGGTTCGTGGTTCCCCTGAGTGATTTCATGAAGGGCGAGGGAAAGGATGTGACCCTCCCCACGCTCGATGTGGATGACTTCATGGGCAAATCCTTCACAACCGCCCCGGACGGCAAGATGTACCAGCTTCCGGACCAGCAGTTCGCGAATCTCTACTGGTTCCGCTATGACTGGTTCAAACGTCCGGATTTCAAGGAGAATTTCAAGAAGATTTACGGCTACGAGCTGGGTGTTCCGATCAACTGGTCGGCCTACGAGGATATTGCCGAGTTTTTCAGCGAGCATGTCAGAGAGATCGACGGCAAGGCCGTGTACGGTCATAACGACTACGGAAAGAAGGCCCCGGATCTGGGCTGGCGGTTTACCGATGCCTGGCTGTGCATGGCCGGCGCCGGCGACAAGGGGATTCCCAACGGTGTCCCGGTTGACGAATGGGGTATTCGCGTCGACAAAGATTCATGCCCGGTCGGCGCGAGCGTCTCCCGCGGTGGTGCCGCCAACGGCCCGGCCGCCAAGTACGCCTTGCGCAAGTACATGGAATGGCTCCGGAAATATGCTCCTCCCGGTGCCCTGGGAATGGATTTCTACACCTACCTGCCCTTCGTGGCCGGCGGCAGTGTGGCGCAGCAGATCTTCTGGTATACAGCTTTCGTGGCTGACATGGTCAAGCCGGGGCCGACGGTCAACGAGGACGGAACCCCGAAATGGCGTATGGCGCCCTCGCCCCACGGTCCCTACTGGGAAGAGGGGATGAAGCTGGGTTATCAGGACTGCGGGTCCTGGACCTTTATGAAGAGCACGCCGCTGGAACGCCGCAAGGCCGCCTGGCTCTTCGCGCAGTTCTGCGTGAGCAAGACCACGTCGCTGAAAAAGACCCATGTTGGGTTGACGCCGATTCGTGACAGCGATATTCGGCACCAGTCCTTTACCGACCGCGCGCCGAAACTGGGCGGTCTGGTAGAGTTTTACCGCAGCCCGGCCCGTGTCGCCTGGACACCTACCGGCACCAACGTGCCTGATTATCCGAAGCTGGCGCAGCTGTGGTGGCAGAATATCGGAGAGGCGGTTTCCGGTGAAGTGACCGTGGACAGGGCCATGGACAATCTGGCCGCTGAGATGGACAAAGTAATGGCACGTATAGAGCGAGCAAAGGTACAGAAGGTAGCCGGTCCGAAACTGAACAAACCCGTTGACGAAGCGATCTGGCTGAATAAGCCCGGTTCGCCGAAGGCGAAGCTTGCCAATGAGAAACCAAAGGGTGAGACGGTCGACTATGACCAGCTCATCAAGGCATGGCGGGAGGGTCGCGTAAAATAATCGCCCCGCTGTGATAACCGTTATGCACCCCGCCTGGAGTGCATGCACCAATGTTGCACATCAGAGGGGTTAAGGCATTCGCTTTAACCCCTCCTTTTTATAATCATGGAACAACTCAGGCCGTCAGCCGTGCCTGCGGCGGCGAAAAGCGCGAAGGGGAAGCGGACGCATGAAACCAGCCGACACGAAAAGGATCCTGGTGATCGACATCGCCCGGCTGTACGCCATGTCCCTGGTCTTCTACGGCCACTTCATCGAGCGGATCATGCTACTGAACAATTCGGCTGCTGCTGCCCAGTACAAATTTATCTATTCATTCCACATGCTGCTGTTTTTTGTCCTGGCAGGCTACGTCGCCCGGGAGAACGACCTCACACTCGGTTTCGGGAGGTATCTCAAATACCGCACCCTCTCCCGTCTCCTCCCCTTCGTATTTTTCACCGTAGTCTTTATGGTGCTGCCCGTCTTCTTCTCCGGGGACTTCTTTCAGCTGCAACTGCCAAGCGTCAACGGGTATCTGACCGGGCTCCTGAATACGGCCTTCGGGATCCCCATGTTCTGCGTGCCGTCGTGGTTTATCCTGATGCTCTTTTCCGTTGAAATGGTCCACTACGCGGCCTTCCGGTTTCTCAATTCCAACGCGAAGATCCTGATCGGCGCCGCCATTTTTTACGTGGTGGGGTACTGGCTCAACCTGGAACTCGACATCTTCAACCCGGTGAAGGGGAGAACCATCGAATGGAATTACTTCTTCATCCATGAGGCCATCACCATGTACGCGTTCTACCTGCTGGGGATCTACCTGGGACGTACAAAGGTCTTCACGGAGAAGGTGTCGCCATGGATCGCCGGGCCCGGGCTGATCACCAGCTTTCTGATCGTTCTGTTCACCTATAACCTGAACACAGGGCTGTTCCCTTTTCCCCCCTATGACGCAGTGGTGATCATATTCGCTTCGCACGGACATTTCCTCTGGTTCCCTTTCACGGCGGTGGTAGGCTCTTTCGGCGTCCTGTTCCTGTCCAAGCTTACCCCTCCGCAGAAAACGCTCGTCTGGATGGGGCAGAACACACTGATCCTCATGTGCCTGAACGGCATCTTCTACCACTACATCAATCCGCGGGTGGCACAGTGGGCGGTTGAGAACCTCCCCCCCTCCGCGCTGGTCGTCTTCGGGGTGGGATGCGTAATGACCTTGGCGAGCCTGGCTCTATGCATCCCGCTGATATTCCTGCTCGACCGATACGTCCCCCAACTCGTCGGCAACCCGAAGAGAAACGGGCCGTGGTTAAAGAATTTCATTTGAATCAGGGACTGTCAAGAAAGACGTGAAAAAGAGGTGGCGAAAAACTGATCCGCCCCCGAAATAATAGGCACCCAGTTAAGCTGCCAAAAGAAAGCCTTCGCAACGTTGCAGGAAAACCCCTTGATTTCTCATATTACCAAAACAGCAAAACCCTCTGCATGCATCTCACAATCGCTCTTAAGTACCACAGACCTGTCTTACCCTCGGAAACATGGATTTCTTGTCAGCTCAATCCCTGCTGAAGCGGACATTATAGACGTAGCTTTCCGCCTCGCTTTTTGTGTGCTGGGAATTTATATAGAATGAAATTCCTTCAATATCACGCGGCCGGCCGCCGTCAATGTCGGGAAACAGTTTCTTATAATCTTCTTCCAGATTTCTCTTCTCAGGATACCATTCGTTCAACTTATCACTCTTGTTCCTGAGTACGATATATCTTACCTTGCTCGCAAGTGGCTGAGGACTTGTAACTATTGTATCTTTAGGACATTCCACCCCCCATATATAACCTATTGTAGGGGTGTTCAGTTTCGCGGGCCATCCGGTGGACTTGAAGGCAACGTATATCTGAATAGCCTGATCATCGGTGTCGGCCTTTCTGATATCCGCGCCGGTCGGCAATTTTGCTACCTTCCATTCCCAGCTAAGAAAGGGGTATTCCGCCATTTTAACTTGTATCTCTTTTTTTATCCCGAAAGAGGATTCGCTGTCGCTCTTCATGTGCAGGGCGTATCTATCGTCTACCCTCTCAAGAACAAGGTTAGTAACCCCTTGCTTCTCCACCAGTTCCCAACCTGATGGGGCGCCTTTTCCCATCTTTTCCGAATCAAATCCGGCAATGGTCAGGCTGTTGTCCCCGCCGGCCATAACCTTTCCCGGCAGAGTCAGGATAAAAACCATCATAAATAAGAATATTAAAAAAGATCTATGGCTCCTCATGATTTATTCCCCCCTTTCCTGCTCATAGAGACCCATTATATCGGTCCTCGTAAAGACGGATTCGACCCTCTTTACATGTTTTCCTATGTTTTCCCTTCCATCTTCCTCTTCGCGATCAATCAGTGTTATCACACGATCGACGATGAGTCCCGCTTCTTGTGCTTTTTCAATGGCAATTATGGTGGATTTCCCCGTGGTAATAACATCGTCGAGAACAGCCACCCTTTCTCCTTCTTTTATGTTTCCCTCTATCGCGCTTTTCGTGCCATGTTCCTTGGCGTCCCTCCTGACAATGAAGGCCTTGATGGGCCGGTTTCTCTGATATGATATCACAGAGACAGCGTTGGCCATCGGATCCGCCCCCAGGGTAAGTCCTCCAACCGCTGAAATCCCGGAATCTTCAAGCATGTCAAATATAATATTCCCTATCAGGTTCATCCCCTCCGGATCAAGGGTCGTGGGTTTACAGTTAAAATAAAAGTTGCTCTGTTTTCCGGAAACTAATGTAAATGGCGGATCATCCCTGTAACGGAAGGTGCGCTCCACTATCATGCGTGCCAGTCTTGCCCTCATTTCGCTGTGGTTCATCTCAAATCGTCTCCTCTGTTTTACTCACTGTTTTTCTTCATTTTTCTCTCAAGCTCTTCCATCCTTCTCATAATATAATCCGGATCCAGCCGCTGGGTCTCACGGTACTCGGCTACGGCCATATCAGTCCATCCCTTTTTATCATAGTACAGACCCAATGTGAAATGCGTCTCCGGATTGTCGGGATCTATTTCCAGGGCTTTCTCTGTCTGTTTTATAGCATGATCAAGATTGCCCGCACCATAATACGCCCTGCCGAGGTAAAATCGTGTATCACGATTGAAGAGATTTATCCTGAGCGCGATCAGCAGGATTTCCCGCGCCTTTTCAAAATCCCCGAGGTTTATATAAGCTATTCCCAGGCCCACCACAACACGCTCATCATATGGCCTTATCTTTCTCGCCTTTACGTAATAGGAAACGGCCTTTTTAAAATCCCTCTTTCTGGCATAGTTAGCGGCAAGATTGGAAAGCGCATCAAAGTAACCCGGGCGTATCTTTATGGCCCTTTCATATTCCCCGATGGCACCGTCTGTATCCCCTTCTATATCGCATATCCTGCCAAGAAAAAACCGGTCCACGCTGGCGGTGGAACACTTGTCTATGGCTTTTCTGTAGTACTGTACAGCCTCTTCGCGATCTCCCTTTTTAAAGAAGATCTCACCAAGGCCCTCATATGCCGAATAGTATTCCGGATCGATCTTGATCGTTTTTCCATAATAGATAATGGCCTCGTCTCCCGACTCTTTCAGCCTGTATGCCTCTGCCAGCTTGTAATAATATTTGGCAATCTTGGGATTAATTTTTATAGCCTTCTTATATTCCTCTATCGCCCTGTCGTATTTTTTGATGGAAAAATACTTATCTCCCCGGAGATAACAGGTGTTTGACGATGCGCAATACGCCTCCGTCGCGAAAACCAACAAAACAGATAAAGACAGCAAAACAACTTTTAAGCCTGTTCTTCTCATGGAGAAACTCTTTCTTTCCAGGAAAGCTATGGGTGCATTAACACAAATCGCACAGGAACATCCACCGGCATGGGAACCGGAGATCCCATTCGTCTCGCAGGTTCGAACTTCCACGACTCAACCGCCTTCATGGCGGCCCGATCCAGGACCAGGTGCCCCGAAGTCTCTTTTACCTTCACTCCGACCACATTGCCGTCAATCGATATCATCGCGGAGAGAAGAACCCTTCCCTCATACCCCCTTCTGCGCGCAATTGCCGGATATTCTGGAGGCGGATTGTTTTTATAGCGGGGTATGGCAAGGACAATCACTATCTTTTCAGCCCGCCCATCTTTATCTTGTATGGCATGAAGAGACGGCAGTGCCTCGGACATTTTTACGGGTGCAATCTCCCGGGGAAGATTGGGCTCTTTTCTCTCTTCTGTTGAAACATCCGCTTCTTTCTTCACTCTTTTCTCCGCCCGCTTTTTTAACGCCCCCTCTTCTCTGCAGTCCGGCTTGTCCTTCTCCTTTTTTGTCTCATGAACCTCGACTTCAGAACCCCCTTTATATGCAGAAACAAGCGATATTTCAAGAGTCTTATTCTCATGGATTTCAGGAAGAGTGCAAACAGCCGGAATACGTACAAGTGCCGCGCCGCAGTGAAGGGCAACGGTAATGACAGCCGCAATTACAAGATTTTTCCCCGGCATTATTTACGGTCCCGCAAAGTGTTTTTTGAACCGCCCCCTGACCCCTGATTACCGGTCTCTGTTTTCAATGACAGTCCGGAAATACCGGCTTTCTTCACCATATCTATGACCGACACAACCGCTTCGTAAGGCGCCTCCCTGTCACCGGAGATGATAATCTTTGTTCCAGGCGATTCCCTGTGGAGAAGAACCAGCCGGGAGATAAGGGCCTGAACATTTATTTTCTCCCTGTTGAAAAATATTTCTCCGTTTTTCTTTATCGCGATTTCGGCACAATCTTTCTCCTTTACCTGCGCGGCGGATGAAACCGGCAGATTGACGGGGATCCCCCTGTTGATAGTCATCGACATCGCAAAAAATATAAATGCCACAAGGAGGAGAAAGACCACATCAATCAGGGGTATCATCTCGATGCGGGCTTTACCTGTGTGTTTTCTTGAAATTTTCATCAGTGCTCACAATGAGTTCTCTCAAACAGTATCTCCAGGGTAGTGCCATATTTTTCCATCTCCTGCGCAGTCTTCTCGATCCTGGATAGAAAATAGTTGTAGGGTATAAGACTGAAGATCGCTATGGCAAGTCCAAAGGCGGTGGTCAGAAGGGCCTGCCCTATTCCCGCGGTAATCATTGCAGGGTTTTCCACACCCGCGCCCCCCATCATATTGAAGGAATATATTATTCCCGTTACAGTTCCCAGAATACCGAGGAGGGGTGAAAGCGTTATCATCGTGTCAAGGATGGGGAGATACCGTCTCATTCTCGCGGTTTCTTCATCAGCGCTCATACGGAGGGCGTCTTTCAGTGAAAATCTCCGATGGACGATACCACACACCAGAACACGTACAACCGGATCATGGGAATCCGTTACAACCTCCCTGGCCGCTTCAAGCTCTCCTTTTTCAACAAGAGACATAAACCTGTCGAGCAGGTCTCTGTCACGCATCCTCTTCTCCCGCGCCCAGAATATACACCTCTCTATGACAATGGTAAGGGATACCAGGGAGCAGAAGAGGAGAGGGTACATTACCGGTCCGCCCTGATAAAAATAGTTAATCATCTGAATTTCCTTTCACCATGCGAGGTTAAAAACCAATTGAAACGCCGCCCCTGACGGTAATCCCAGGCGATGGGTAATAGACATTAGGCGATCCATACTGTTCCCAATCAGATCCCATTGTAGAATACTTCTCATCAGTCAGATTCTCGATGCCGAAGAAAGCAGAAATCTTGAGGTCGTCAAATTCGGGCTCATACCGGAGGAAAAGATTATAAATTGTGTAGTCATCCATCTGCTCGGTATTGTTGTCGTAATCAGCACCCAGATACCTTTTTCCAATATATTGAACTTCAGGACGCAGCATAAGAGTATATGGCAGGTATATTTCCAGTCCGGCATTGGCCATTTCCCCAGGAACCAAAGGTACCTTTTTGCCGGCATTTCCGCCCTCTCTGAATTCCGCGTCATGACAGGTAAAATTACCATAGAATTTGGCCAGGTCCTTCAATTTATAAGACATCGCAAACTCGGCTCCTTCGTGTCTCGTCTTGTCGAGGTTTTCGTTTCTGCCATTGGGCCATGGAGCATTATTCCATGCGATCTCATCTTCCATGTCAATCCTGAACATTGTCAATCCTATCTTCAGGTTTTCCAGAGGATAGAACTGAGCGCCTATTTCATAGCTTTTACCTTTTTCTTTTTCAAGATCAGCATAAAATGCATCTCCCAAGCCATAGTATGATGCCTGCTCATCGGTAAACGGATAGCGATACACCTGGGCATATTTTGCAAACACCTTGGATTTTTCCCCTATCAGATAAGTCAGACCTGCCTCATACGCTTCTCCTTTGTGAGTCTTTTTGCTGTCAAAGAGCATCGCTCCTGTTGAAAGTATTTTATTTCCTTTTATTTCCGCCCTTTCAGTTCTGTATCCGGCACTCAGGATAAGTTCTTTGAGGATGTTGAATTCGTCTCTGAGGTAGTAGCCGAGGCTGTTTTTCGTCAGTTCTGCAGTAGATGTTTTTAATGTCTTTTCACGATCACTGAATTTATCAACATCAAGGTTCTCATGATAATAATCCAACCCCAGAATCAGCTTGTTTCCATACCCGAAAACATCCTTCTCCAGTATATATTTTGGCATGATTCCGTATGTGTCGATGTCCACAACGGAATAGGAGGGGTATGATGCATAATCAGCCGTGATATCCTTATTGCCATACATAAAATTAACGTCAACTCGTCCGAAAGCACCCAGAAAGGATTCCGTCTTAAGGTTGATATTACTATATTCATTTGATGCGTCATCGTCGGGGTTACCCGCCTGTCTCCTGTTTTCTTCCATCTGTGCCTTTGTCAGGCAACCAGGCATGTCAAAATCTGTTTCGTTAAAGGACACCCCAAGGGAAATATCGAAATAATCGCTGCACTCATAACCCAGATTTAATCCAGCGCCCTTCGACGCAAACTTTGACCTCTCTCTGTACCCAAATATTTTCTGGTTTTCACCGGTCAGGGCATACGAGAGTCTGTCGTAAGAACCGGTTATTCCGACTCTTTCGTCATGCAGGCCATAGCTTCCGGCTATAACCGAAGCGTTTATCTCAGGTTTTCCTTTGCCCCTTTTTGTGATGATATTAATCACGCCTGCAACAGCGGCGTCACCATACAGAACACTGGAAGCACCCCTGACAACTTCTATCCTTTCAACATTGTTGATTGGTATCTGAAGCCAGTTGACCGATGACATATCAGGTCTGTTCAGTCTCCTCCCGTCGAGCATGACCAGGGTTTTCCCGTAGGGGTTATCTCCACCAAAACCGCGCAGATCAATAGATGCCTGCGAAGGATTGCCGCTGTATGTCCTAAAATTGACGCTTCCCAGATTTTCAAGGACTTCGACTATGCTGGTAGCTCCAGCTTTTTTAATATCCCCGGCAGTGATAACGCTGACATTTGCCGGAATCTTGCGAACATCTTCTTTGTCTCTGCTTGCAGTTACTACCGTTTCCTCCATCGTTATCGCATCGCTTTCTTCCTGTGCAAAAATCGGTACAGGTAAGACAAAAAGCATAAATACTAATAATACTGCCGCACAATTTAACAAATTCTTCATTTTTCACTTATCCTTCCCCTCGGTTGGAATTATTGTTTGATCTGTCAGGCAAATCTCCTGGCTTGCGGCAATATCTACTCTCCACGCCTTCCCGGAAAGGCAGTTGTCAGTGACCGGTATTCAGTGGTCAGGAAACAACTGTTTACTCCAGTGGCCAATGTTCAGTGAACAGCGACCAGTGTTTAGTGATAGTCTTACTAATCACTGTCCACTAATCACTGTCGTTTGTGGGTTTCGTTCCGCCTACAGTTGCGGGGCAGCGCCGGCATTTGACCGGCTTCCTTGCCCTGACAGGGTTGAACTCATCAGTGTTATCCTTGGTAATCCGTTCAGTGGATTAGCATCAACCAGCACATCGGTTTCATAAACCTCCCTTATATTCGCTACCGTGATAACTTCACCGGGCGCTCCCAGGCTGCGAATACGTCCATTCTTTAACAACATAATCCTGTCACAATAAGCGGCCGCAAGGTTTATGTCGTGAGTCGCGGCAAGGACGGTAAGCCCTTTTCCCCTATTCAACGTCTTCATCAAACCAAAAAATGCCGCCTGATGTTTTATATCCAGGAATGCAGTTGATTCATCGAGAAGGACTACTTCCGGTTCCTGCGCCAAAGCTCTCGCTATGAGCACTCTCTGACGTTCTCCTCCACTCAATCTATCTATGCTGCGGTCCGCCAGTGAAATCGTATCGGTCATCTCCATAGCCTTGCGCGCTATCTCAAAATCTCTATCCCCCTCAAATCTCAACATCCCCAGATGGGGTGATCTCCCCATCATCACAACCTCAAGCGCCTTAAAGGGAAATATCATGGCAGAATCCTGGGGCACTACCGCGACGAGTCTGGCAAGATCCCTCCTTCGCATACCCCGTATATTGTTTCCGTTGACGCTGATGTCACCCTTCTCCGGCACAAGAATACCGTCGATAATCCTGATGAGCGTGGTTTTACCCGAACCATTGGGGCCTATTATGCCCAGGAATTCTCCCCGTTGAACATCGAAGGAGACATCTCTCAGCGCCCACGCATCTTTATACCGAAAGTCTATTCCTGCCATTTTTATAATGGACACAGCTTACGTACTCCTCGTTCGCAAGAGATATATAAAGTAAGGCGCCCCGCACAACGCGGTAACAACTCCAACAGGCAGTTCCATACCGGGAAATATAACCCTGGCCATGGTGTCTGCAATTACCAGGAATGACGCTCCGAAAAGGAACGAAGCCGGAAGCAGCAGCCTGTGATCCGTCCCCAGCGCCATCCTCATCATGTGGGGAATGACAAGGCCGACAAATCCTATAATGCCGGTAAAAGACACCGCAACGGCAGTCATAAGCGAACCCGCAAAAAACAGCACAATCTTTGTCCTCTTTACATTCACACCGAGTTGCATGGCTGTCTCCTCGCCGGCAACAATCAGATTCAGCTGTCTGGCGTAACAGTAAACAACACCGGTTCCAACTGCAAGAAGGAGAC
>Ga0268277_1001992_pt1 | contig 12589 bp, 10 predicted proteins | sample saktaG_5_FD_190132 | JGI IMG/M metagenome (GOLD analysis project Ga0268277, IMG submission 190132) | Saline water microbial communities from Sakinaw Lake, British Columbia, Canada - sak_2010_1_5_50m | ecosystem: Environmental > Aquatic > Non-marine Saline and Alkaline > Saline ...
CATCTTTTCTTTAAAAAGGGTAATTGCCATCTTTTCCAAATCACCACATTAGCCATAAAATAGTTATAAGGCATAACCAAGAAAAGAACAATAAAAGGTAAAAGCAACTGCCGGTATTGCGGTCCAAAAAGACTCACTCCTAAAGTCCCCACTACAGTTTGAATAAGCAAGGCTCCACTGGAAGTCAAATTAAATTGCAAAAATTTATAGGAAGTCTTTTTTAAACCGCTGATTTTCTCACTTCTAAAAGTCCATAAATTATTAAAAGTAAAATTGGCAATAATTGCCAATTCTGTAGAGGCCGCCCAAGCTTTCCATTCCGCAAAGCCTATTTTGGCAAAAAGGTAAAGAAAAAAAGCATTGACTAAATAACCAGTAAAACCAACCGTGCCAAACTTAATGAAATGGATGATTTTCGGATCAGTCAGACGAAGAAGAATAATGGCTTTAAAAGTCACAATGACCGTGTCAAAACCCATTTTGGTTTCACCTTTTTCTCTTAACTTAAACTGTAGGGGAATTTCCGTAACCTTAGCTCCCATACTCACCACTTGATAAAGAATTTGGGTTTTATAACAAAAATCATTGGCAATTTTACTAAAATCAACTTTATCCAAAACATTTTTGACTCGAGTTAATTTCAAGCCGGTGGTGACATCTTTAACTTTATTAATATTGGGGAAGAAAAGAACTATTCTGGAAAACAATCCTCCATATTTGGTCAAAAACTTGCGATAAAAGTCCCACTGTTTGGGATAAGAACCGCCTTTGACAAAACGTGAACCAATGACATAATCATAACCCTCATCAAATTTTTGAACTAAATCAATAATATATTTGGGGTCGTGTTGAAAATCGGCGTCAAATTCAATCACCGCATCGGCCTTCATTTTCTCCATCGCGTATTTCATTCCTCTTTTATAAGCGGCTCCCAAACCTTGTTTATTGCCTAAATCAAGAATGATATTTTTGAATTTTTTCATTTTCTCCCGGACAATCTCGGCCGTACCGTCGGGAGACTTATCGTCAACCACTAAAATCTCCATCTGATTGTTTTTAATCTTGGGGAAAATATCCTCTTCCAAAACATCAATCATCCGACCAATATTCTCTTTTTCGTTGTAAGTGGGAATAATAACAACAACTTTATTCATAATAAGATAATACTATTTTTTCTTGAAAATAAGAACCTCCGCCTTCGGCGGAGAATCTTGTTTCTCGCTAATGCTCGAAATAATCTACTGTTTTTAAAAGTCCCTCTTTTAGAGAAACCTTTGGCTTCCAGTCTAAAATCTTTTTGGCTTTGGCGATGTCAGGGCAACGATTCGTCGGATCATCAACTGGAAGAGGTTCATAAATTATTTTTGAACCATTATCAAAAAGCTTAATTATCATTTTCGCCAACTCTAAAATCGTATATTCTTCGTCATTGCCGATGTTAAAAATTTCTCCGCTAGTTTCTACTTTAAACATTGCTGACATTAGACCTTCAACCGTATCGTCAATATAGCAAAAACTTCTTGTTTGTTTTCCTTGGCCATAAACAGTTAAAGGTTTTTTCTCCAAGATCTGATTAATGAAATTAACAACAACCCGACCGTCTTTTTTATCCATTTTCGGCCCATAGGTATTAAAAATTCTCACAATCCGCGCATTGACCTTAAACTTTCTGACAAAAACCATGGTCATGGCCTCACCAAAACGTTTTGCCTCATCGTAACAGGAACGAATGCCATTTGGATTGACATTACCCCAATATGTTTCCGGTTGAGGAGAGATTTTAGGGTCACCATAAATTTCTGAAGTTGAGGCAAAAAGAAATTTAGCTTTATCTTGATTGGCTAATTCCAAAAGATTAAAAGTCCCCAAAGAATTAGCAAATAAAGTTTCAGCCGGATAATGAAGATAACTTAAAGGGCTTTCGGGGTTGGGACTGGCCGGAGAAGCCAAATGGAAAATAGCGTCAAATTTCTCCACTGCCATTTTCTGGGTTGGCTTCTGGGTTACATCCCACTGCCAAAATTTGAATTTTTTATTTTTTAAAAAAGGTTCAATATTTTTAAGATTGCCAGTTAAAAGATTATCAACACAAAAAACCCTGTTACCTTTTTTTAAAAGTTTTTCGCATAAATGAGAACCGATAAAACCGGCACCGCCGGCAACTAAAATTTTCATTGACCGACTCCTTGATACTGAAAACCTAACTTTTCCAATTCTCTTCTATTATAAATATTCCGACCATCAACCACAACAGGATTTTTCATTATCTTTTTAACTTTGGCAAAATCAAGTTTGAGATATTCTTCCCACTCAGTAACTAAAAGTAAAGCTTCGGCTCCTTTTAAGGCCTGATAGGGATTTTCAAAAAATTTAATTCCTGTTATTGTTCTTTTCGCTTCAGGAATGGCAATCGGATCACAAGCCCTAATTTTGGCTCCTTTCTTTTTCAACTCTTTAATCACCTCAATTGCTCTAGCCTCACGCATGTCGGAAGTTTCTGGTTTAAAAGCTAGACCTAAAACAACCAAGATTTTATTTTTAACCGAACCACCGCAAAGCTTAATCACTTTTTTGATAAAGTAATTAATTTGCTCTTTATTCACTTTTTGAACTGCTTCTAAGATTTTAAAGTCATAATGTTTTTCTTTAGCTAGATTAATTAAAGCCTTCACATCCTTTGGAAAACAAGAACCGCCATAACCTAAACCGGCTTTTAAAAAATCAGGACCGATTCTTTTATCCAAGCCTATACCTTTGGTAACCAATTCCACATCGGCGCCAAATAAATCGCAAAGAACCGCCAATGAATTAGCAAAAGAAATTTTGGTTGATAAAAAACAATTGGCTCCATATTTAATCATCTGGGCACTGGCGGCATCACAAATCAATCTTTCCCCCGGGAGTAGTTGGTGGAGTTTAAGCAGTTTATAAATCACTGATTTCTTTTCGGCGCCGATAACTACCCGATAGGGATTAAGAGTATCCTCAACAGCTTTGCCTTCCCTTAAAAATTCCGGCACGGAAGCCAAATCAAAATTAATTTTAGTAAATCTTTTCATCCATCTCTCAATCTCTTTATTAAGGCCTGGTGGAACGGTGCTTTTAATGACAACAATCACCGGGTTTTTTAAATTTTGAGCTACTGATTTGGTCGAAGCTTTAAGATAACTTAAATCAATTTTGCCGTCTTTATTGGGGGTTCCCACACAGATAAAAATAATCTCTGCCTTGGAGATGGCTTGCGAATAATCAGTGGTAAATTTAAGCCGTCCCTGTTTAAAATTTTTAAGAATCAATTTCTCCAAATCAGGTTCATAAAAAGGAATCTTACCAGAAGTTAATTTTTTAATTTTTTCTTGGTCATTATCCACCACCCAAATCTGATTTTTAAAATCAGCAAAGATGGCAGCTGTTACCAAACCGACAAAACCACCACCAATAACAGCTAAGTTCATAATTAGAAGATATCATAACAAAATCTGTGTTAAAATTAAAGCATGATGAAAATTGACATTCTAACCCTCTTCCCAGAAATGTTTCAGGGACCATTTGATGAATCAATTATTAAACGAGCCCAAAAAAAGAAACTAGTGGAAATTAAAATTCATGACTTAAGAGAATGGACGGATGATAAAAGAGGCACGGTTGATAATCGACCTTTTGGTGGAGGAACAGGCATGGTTTTAATGATTAAACCAATTGATAAAGCCTTAAAAGAACTCAAAACAGAAAAAACTAAGGTTATCTTTTTAGACCCTAAGGGCAAGGTTTTTAATCAAAAAATGTCCAAAAAATTGGCCAAAAACAAACATCTAATTTTTATCTGCGGTCATTATGAGGATATTGACCAAAGAGTTAGGGAACATTTAATTGACGAGGAAATTTCCATTGGCGATTATATCCTGACCGGTGGAGAGTTACCAGCGATGGTCGTTATCGACACTATCACCAGACTTATTCCCGGTGTTTTAGGAAAAGAACAGGCAACCAAAGAAGAAAGTTTTGGCCAGCAAGGATTATTAGAATACCCCCAATACACCAGACCGGCCAAATTTAAAGGCTGGAAAGTGCCTGAAGTCTTGCTTTCCGGAGACCATCAAAAAATTGACGCCTGGAGAAAGAAAAAAGCTTTGGAAATTACCCAGAAGAAACGTCCAGATCTTCTTAAGAAGTAGTTTAATTGGTTAAACTAGTAAGTAAACCACTAAGTATGTTTGTCAGCAATGACAAAAGCCCCATAGGATTCAGGTTTTGTCTTGGCGGTAAAACCATTGCCGTTGACCATCCCCACCACTTCTTTAATCATTTCTCTGGTCGGACCAAAATCACCGACATCAATATGAATTTCCAGCTTGTAACGTTCACCATTAAGTCTTTTGGTAAACTCCGGCACTAATTTTTCGGCCAATCTAATTGACAATAAAGTTTCGGTATAAATCTTGTCCCTTAAACTGGCAATTTTATCAATTTTAGTTTTTTGCCAAAAATAACGACCACCCTTACCTTTCCGATGAATGACCACGGCTGTCACAAAATCAATTTTATCTTTCCCATTGGGTTTGCCTGATTTAGAATCCGTCCCAATAACCAAATCATAAAAATAATCTTTTTCTTGATCCATAAAACACACTAGCTCATCAACCATTTCTTCAATGGCAATCTTACCTTGGCTGGGGCTAACAAAAAAAATACCAGACATATAATTGGCAGTACCCTATTTTGAACGCAGTGAAAAACAAACTATGTTTATTTTATCATCAATTTTAGGTTCGAGCAAGCAGAAAGATGATGATGACACAAGCGAAGACCGCCACTAAAAGATATTCCCAAACAGTCCGCCAGTAAAACTCCTTTTTAATGGCATGATGAAGCACTCCCCAAAGAACATAGGCTATCCCCAGACCAATGGTAATCCAGATTTGGATTTGGCGGTTGAAGTTAAAAATCCAAAACAAACCAAAGCCAATGGATAAAATAGCCAATAATGATAAATAATGTTTTAAGTCTTTCATAGATATATTATAAAACAGCTCCCGGTGTGGTTAAAATAACAGCCAGCAATAAACTGCCGATAAAAATTAGATGAGCCACATTTTTACCCGAAAGCCTGATAATTTTTCGCTGATAAACTAAAATTGTATCCAAAGCCAAAGCCCCTAAAATAAGACCTAACAAAAAGATGGCGATGGTTTTGGTTAACAAAAATGGGGAGAATAAGGGTGGACTTTGGAGTTCACCATTGGCTTGGGCCAAAGCAACTCTGGACAGGGGGGCTTTTTGTTCAGCCACAACAGGTGTTTCTTCCTTAGCTAAAGTGGCTGGTGAAGGCATGGGTGTTGGTTTTTTGGCCACCGGTGTGGATGTTGGCGTCCCAAACATTTGAACAACCAAGGTTGTCTCTACTCCATTTAAAGTTCCGTTAACCACCGAAAGGCCAATCTCCTTGTAATTAGGATTTAACAAATTATCCCGATGTAAGGGTGAATTCATCCAGGCATCAATCACTGAGTCAGAATTCATAAAATCCCTGGCCAAATTTTCTCCAGCATAAAGATATTTGTAACCGACTTCCTGGAAAAAAGACCAGGGTGAGCGGCCGGACGGTGAAATATGAGCCCAATAATTAAAAGCAAACATATCACCAGCTTTTCTTTGGGCGGCCTCGCTAAGTTTGCTATTTAAAGTTAAAGAAGACAAACCATTCTCAGCTCTTTTTTGATTAGTCACTTCTAAAACTCTTTCCGGAGTAATATTAGAAGCAAAACCTAAAACCGAGGGAGAAACCAAAAGATAAAAATTTAAGGCAAACTGGCCAAACAAAAAAAGAGCCACCAACAAAGAAAGAACCGAAGGATGGAGAATTCTGGCTTTACAATTATTAGAATGGTGGGGAACAAACAAATGCCTCGCCCACTCAAGCAGGTTCATATTAATTCCATCATAGCACTTATTTATTTTTTGCGAAAGAAACGGAAGTAGAGAATAAAACCGCCGCCGATACCTACTATTCCAATCAGAATTAGAATCCACCAATTATGAGGTTTAATTTCTATACCAGCAACTTCTCCCTCTTCCGTTGCCAAAGCTGGGCCTAATTCCCCTGAAAGAGTAGCTTCGCCCAACACTCCAGGTAAAAATCCTGGCGCTGGACTAGTAACTACTCCGCCTGTAGGTGTTGCCGTTAACTCATTCGAAAATGTTCCCGGAGCACAACCGTTTCCAGCCCGAACCACAAAATAATAAGTTACCCCACCAGAAAGTCCAGAAATAGTATATAAGGTCGTTCCTTTACCACCAATATTGGGATTACCAAATTGATAATTACCAGATGAAGTTCCATAAGCTATTAGATAATAGCTGACTGGATCAGTTGCAGGAGTCCAAGTTAAGGTAGCTGAATTTACTCCTCCAACAGCAGAGGTTAAAGTCGGTGCTCCTCCTGGCAAGGCATCACTACAAACCGGCGCAGACACACCCGTTCCTAAAACCGCTCCGCCACCACCGTCTCCGGGAGCTGAGGTTGGGGTTGGAGAACTGGTTGGAGTAGGAGTCGCTGTGGACACTGGCTCTCCCCAAAAACCCAAAGTTAAATCAAAAACTGTTTCTTTATTTTGATAATTATCATCAGCTCCGGAGGACATAGAAACTGTAAAATCATAATCAAAATCTACTCCGGGAGCAAAAATTCCCATTCCAATCTTATCTTGGCCATAAAAATCCTCCACGCTTCCGCTCCAAATTACTGTCGTTCCCCCAATGATACTGACATGCATCACCTCTTCCAAAATACTAACTCCTGAAGTTCTTTCTCCCCTAATTGCCATTTCCCTTTTTTCCGAACTGGAATTTTTGAGATTAATGGTCTTAGTTAAAGTTCTTCCCGGATACCAGAAGCCGTCTGTAGCACTACTAAATAATGGGTCAGCTCCGGTTTTTGAACAAGCTGTTGGCGGTGCCAGACAATCAATATTCAAATCCGCTGCCAAAACTGGCAAATTGGTGATAAAAAACAAAACAGTAATAATTACAAAATTGAGAAAAATCTTGAATTTATTCATTTATCTCGTTTCCTTCCTCTGGCAGGGGAGTTTGATTTTGGGGTGGTTCTTCAGTTTGGGGTTCTTTTACAGACTCATCGGCAGGTGGTTCAGCCACTGGAGTCGAAGCAGGATTTGGTATATTTGATGGTTCCAGAGTTGGAGTTGGAGAAACCCCTGGACTCGGCGATAGAATCGGCGTGGGCGTAAGAATAGATTCGGGTCCTCCGGTTGTTGTGGAAGAAAGGGTAGAAGGTGGTGAGGATTCAATTATTGAAATCAAAGTAGGACTCGTTTCTGGCGTCGGAGATGGTGTTGGGGTGGGTTCTGTGGCAGGTTCTTCTAAAACCTCTGTGATTTTCGCTTCCGGATCCTTCCAACCACCGGTTCCATCCGGATCGCGCTTGAACGATTTATTCTCAACACTAAAGGTGTAGTTATAAGAATCAACCAAATTGCCATCTGGTTTAAGTAATTTGACTATATCGCCCGTATTGTTCATAACAAATGCTGGACCAGAAGTTTCCCCCGATCCTCGACGATATATTTTCAATTTACTGCCAGCGAGTATAATTGTCCCTGCTCCTTCTGTTTTAATGGCACTAATTATCATCTGATTACCACCAGCATCCTCCAGCTTCCAACCATTAACATCAACCGGATTGGTTGAATTGTTATAAAGCTCAACCCATTCACCATTTGGGGCGGTTGTGGAATCATTACCACTAGGATCTGGCAAAATCTCATTCAAAACCACCCCAAAATCAACAGGGTCAACCTGAACAGTAATATCAATTTGTTTTTCAGTCTCAACGTTGCCTGCCTCATCTTCTGAAGAGTAGGCAATGAAATGTTCTCCTTCGGTAAGATTGATAGGATCAATGTAAGACTCTGGTGCTCCTCCATCAACTGAATAAGTAATCGTCGAATTATTTGAACCACTACCATCATGAGAAAAGAAACTAAAATCAGTCGCTGTTATAGCTGAATTTGTGGCTGCTGTTAGCTTAATATCATCTAAATAAGCCCAGGTTTGATAATTGTCATAAGGCTGAGTAACCTTAAATTGAATATCAATATCTTTTCCTTCTAAACCATCTAATTGATAAGTCACATTTTTCCAGCCCAAATCTTCTTCCATAACTTCCGGATCATCCCAACCATCATGGGCAACAGTGATAGGATCGGATCCTGTTGAAGTAACAAAAGCATCAAAAAATCCACCACTGACATCACTATCAGTCATTAAACGATACCAAAATGAGAGCGTAGAAGTAATCCAATTCGGTAAAGAAATACTTTGTTTAATTGAATCATAAGCGGGCTCGGCTGAAGGAAAGGCATCCCTGAAGCCAATTAAAGCCGAGTAATCCCCTGTTTTTTGATCATCAGTGGTGACTTGATGATCACTATCAATAGAATCAACTATCCAACCATCAAGATTGCCACTTTCAAATCCACCATTATAAAACTGTTCATTAACAACAGCCAGATAAGATTCAACTGAAAACATTGTCACTGGAGGAATGGTATCAACTGTCGTTGACGCATCAGCAAATAAAAATACAGGAAGAGTAGCTAAATCTTGAGAATCACCTACATCGTTGCCATCCTCATCCTCTTCATTTCCGGCATTATCAATAGCGACAGTTTTAAATTCATAAAATCCATCGCCAGCCGGAGAAGTAAATTCAAACTCATTATCGATAATAGTATCAGTCTCAAATAATTGCCAATCGCCATATTCATAGCTATAGTAAAGCTGTACCTGTTCTACTCCACTGGAATCATCCGAAGCAGTGTAGGTTAAAGAGGATGAACTATTGTTCTGGTATGTATCCAGCTGATCAACTGTTGACTCAGGCGCTGTCTCGTCTTCCCACCAACCAATGGTTATCTGCTGTCCGGTTGATTGGACAGTATCCGCAAACATTGCTCTGGTGCTTGAAATCTTCGAAGTAAAACTAAAACAAATTGCCAATAAAAACACAATTACTGTTTTTTTACGTATTTTTTTAATTTCTCTAGAAATCACGCGGATTTCATCAAAAGCAATAAGCATCAGCGGCAAAACAATTAACAAGATAACTCCTAATCTTGTTTTGGAAAAATTAATAATATAACCCAGCAGGGGGATACTAAAAAGGACTTTTCCCCAAATTGCCTCCTTGCGAACAACCCATAAGTCCGGATCATCATTAGCGTCTCCTTTAGTCCTATAGCCAACCCCACTTTCAATATCCTCTTCATTAACAACACGATGAGTAACATTTTCAGTCACTTTATCAGGACGCTTAAAAGTAATAATATCTCCCGGTTTTACGTTTTCGAAACCCCGTTTAACAAAAATAATTGACCCTTCACTGACTGTCGGCTTCATACTCCCCGAAAGAACAATAAAAGGCTTAAAGGGAATTCTCGATGGAAAAATGGTCAGAAAAGAAAGAACAGCCAAAATCAAAATCAACGAAAATGCTATTGTTTTAACCACACCCAAAATTTTCCATCGTTTTGGACTTATCTTAATTCTCATTGTTCTATTGCCTTATGGTATTTGCTGAGTCCCGGTAAGAGTCAGCGTAAATGTTACTGTTTTCCCCTGCCAATCATTGGTTGCTGAACTTAACAATCTAGCAGCAATCCGATAATCTTTAGCGTTGCTAATACCTGAATTGATAATACTATCAAGCACCCTATCTATGATTTGCCAATTAGCAAGAGAAATCCATCCTGACCCTGTTTCTGGAATCGAATCAATTTCATAAACGGCTATCTCAAGCTGGCTTTCATCAACTCCATCAGTCCCTGTAACAGTTGTAATTTGACCAGAAACAGTGAAATTTAACTCGGTTGTACTGGCATTCCAAAGAGAAAACGAATAAGCATTAGTGTCGTTTCCGGGAATCAAGTTAGTTAACACCATTGACGATGCCTTTGTGCCCGTATTCCAAGTACTACCAAAATCAGTGCTCACTTGAAGATCAGCTGTTCCTGTTTGTATCTGATTATTAGTAACAGTTACCGTATCCGTCCAAGCAGCACGAGTGGTAGCAAAAGCCAAAGCACCGGCAGAAATCAAAACTATCAAAGCCAAAAATATTCTTTTCATTTTTTTTCACCTCCTTTCTACTAATTCCTAAGAATTTTTAAGAAGCTTAAGGTGGTGCAGAAACTGGGCAAGCCGGATATAACTTACGTTTAAAAGTCTCTGCACCACCAGAAAACCTCCCAAAAATTTGACACAAAAAAAGCCGGTTAATCCGACTTAATCTTTGCCCGCTCTTTTCCAACGATTTTCATTTCCAGAAGTCTTTGTCTTTCATGTTCTATTTCGGTCTTCAGAACTTCAGGTTCAGGCAATTGCAGTCTATACTTTGAAGTAAATATTTTATTGTTCATCCCACCTAGGGCGTATTCAACAATGGTCTTCTTTTTGTCTGAGCAGAGGATGATTCCTACCGGATCGTTTTCTTCAGGAAGTTTTTCTTTATCTTTTAAATAATTCAAGTAAAGGTTCATCTGTCCGGCATCAGCATGGGTGAACTCGCCAATCTTCAAATCTATGGCTATGAGGCATTTTAAGACTCGGTGATAAAGGAGAAGATCAAGGCGATAATGAGTCCCCTCAAGAGTAATTCTCTTCTGGCGGGCAACAAAGGTAAAACCGATTCCTAATTCCAAAAGGAAATATTCCAGGTGTTTGATTAAAGCCTCTTCCAGGTGTGATTCTGAATACTCATCTTTTAATCCAAGAAATTCCAGAATATAAGGGTCTTTGATTTCATCTTCCGGCTTTAAAATGATAGGTTTTTTGTGGGCTTTAGCAATGACTGCCAGTTTACGTTTGGATAGTGCTGTCCGTTCATAAAGCATTGATTGAAGTTGCCTGTATAGTTGCCTGACAGACCAATTTCCCCTAATACACTCTGCTTCGTAGAATTCTCTTTTAAAGGGTTCATCAAGGCGTATGAGCAAGCGGTAGTGAGACCATGATAATGGGAATTTCCGTATCAGCGTCTCGGAAATTCCAGACACTCCTTGGAGAATCGGAATCAATTTCGCACACGGTGTGTGCGAAATCTCTGGGTATATAATATAGAATTGTCGCATATAATCAAGATTTCTCTCTGTAAAACCTTTACCAAATCGTGGAGTTAAATCAGTGGATATCTTCTTTAGTAGTGCTTCACCATATTTTGCCCGTTCCTTCCCTTTTTGCTCATACTCTACAATCCTTCTACCCATAAGCCAGTAAGTAGCCACCAGAGCGGTATTCACGTACCGCACCGCTGTTTTACGTCCTTGCTCAATGAGAAATGTAAGGTTAGTAATGAGCTTAGAGTAATTTTGTGTTTTGGTGAGTTTTTTCATTTTCTCAAAGCCTTACTTTGAAAATAAACGTTGCTACTTTTTTTAAAGAGGCTTGAGGTGGCGCAGAGGCTGGGCAAGCCGGATATAACTTACTTTTAAAAAGTCTCTGCACCACCAAAAAACCTCCAAAAAATTGACAACAAAAAAGCCGGACGAATCCGGCTTATCCTATTAAAAATATTAAAATAAGCTTAAAGAAAACTGAAAGAGGTTGTCAAGGAGGAATTATTTACACGGGAGAAACTACTTCCCATATCCTTGAGGATGGCTTTTGTGCCAAATCCAAGCACTTTTAATAATTGTTTCCAAATCAGAATATTTTGGTTCCCAGCCTAATTCTTTTTTAATTTTTTCGGCTTTGGCAATCAAGCGGGCTGGATCCCCGGCTCGACGAGGGCTAAATGGCGTGGGAAAATCAACGCCTGAGATTTTTTTGATCATCTGAATGATCTCTAAAACTGAAAAGCCATGATTGGTGCCAACATTATAATATTTAAAGCCTTCTTGAGAGCTATTTAAGGCCAAAATATGAGCCTGGGCCAAATCAAGAACATGGATGTAATCACGGATACAGGTGCCGTCTTCGGTTGAATAGTCATTGCCAAAAAGAGTAAAGTCTTTTTTCTGGCCCAAAGCGGCCTGCATCGCGGCCGGAATTAAATGAGTTTCCGGTTGGTGGTCTTCCCCTAATGAACCATCCAATAAAGCCCCACAAGCATTAAAGTAGCGCAAAGCAATGGCCGACAAACCATAGGCCTGGCTATACCATTTTAAAATTTTCTCAATCATTAATTTTGATTCGCCGTAAGGGCTGGTTGGGCTTTTTGGGTCATCTTCTTCAATGGGAATTTTTTGAGGTTCACCATAAACTGCGGCGGATGAAGAAAAAACAATTTTTAAAACCTGATTATCAATCATGACTTTTAAAAGATTTAAAGCACCAAAAAGATTATTAGTAAAATATTTTTGGGGATTTTGGACTGATTCACCCACCAAACTCATAGCGGCAAAATGAATAACACCCTCTGGTTTTTCTTCTTTAAAAATTTTATCCAAAAGTTCAATGTCTTTAACTAAATCCCCTTGGTAAAATTTCTCTTTATCTAAGGAATTTTTATGGCCAGTAACCAGGCTATCAAAAATAATTGGCTCAAAGCCTTTTTCTTTTAAAACCTTTGTGG
>Ga0268277_1002011_pt1 | contig 12523 bp, 13 predicted proteins | sample saktaG_5_FD_190132 | JGI IMG/M metagenome (GOLD analysis project Ga0268277, IMG submission 190132) | Saline water microbial communities from Sakinaw Lake, British Columbia, Canada - sak_2010_1_5_50m | ecosystem: Environmental > Aquatic > Non-marine Saline and Alkaline > Saline ...
ATTGTCATTGCCAGTAACGATCAAAATGTTCCGGCTGTAATCATACCAACCAAGTTTCTTGTTGACAGAAACGAACCGCCGACGGATTTTGCACTACTTAGTCCGGCTGACGAAGACGTGATTGCGCTGACATTTAGCAACGCTGGCGACACGCTGTTTTTTACCTGGGAGGAATCCTTTGATGTTAACGGCGATGAAATCACATACGACTTGTTACTGTCAGAAGTACTGTTGCCGCTGGCCGCAGTAAGCCAGCAAATGCCGGGCGACAACTCTCTTTTTATTACGTATAACAATCTCATGACAGTTATGGTTGCCACCGGCCTCCCGGGTATTTCTGGAACTTGGAGCATTGCTGCAATAAGTAACGGAGACACAACTCTTGCAGTAAATGGACCAAATAATCTGACTATTGATGCCAGTGCTGTTGGAATTGATGAAGAATCATTGCTTCCCGAGTCTTTTGCATTGCATCAGAATTATCCGAATCCATTTAATCCAACAACGGCTATCAGGTACGATCTGCCGAATCAGTCACAGGTTATGATTGCAATTTATGATGTGACCGGACGGAAAATCCGTACCCTGGTTAGTAAACAGGAGGAACCGGGATACAGGTCGGTGATCTGGAATGGCCACAATGACGCCGGAAGCCAGGTTGGAACTGGGCTTTATATCTACACAATACGAGCTGGCAATTATTTTAAAACACGGAAAATGCTTCTCGTAAAATAAACAAATAAACCATAATCTGAACCACGCCATACTTACTATAAGTATGGCGTGGTTTTTGTATTTACAAACAATTGCTTTTCCAGATTGGGTGGTGTAAAAGAGGAAAAATTTCTTTAATTTACCATCCTTGTAGAGTTAGTTTTCTCAATACTGAAAAACAAGGGGTTTAACGGGAGTAATTTATGAGTAAAATCTTGATAACCGGATCTCTGGGACAGATAGGTTCCGAATTGGCCAATGCATTAAGCGAACGCTATGGAACAAATAATGTGGTTGTTTCAGATGTCAGGGCAAAGACTTGTGACGATCAAATATCCGATTGCGAATGTGCCGTTCTGGATGTTACAGATGTATCACAGGTTGCAGAACTGGTAAAAAAACATAACATTAAAACCATTTATCATCTGGCAGCACTGCTGTCGGCAGTGGCGGAAGCGAAGCCACAGACAGCCTGGAATGTCAATATGAATGGGTTATACAACATCCTTGAAGTTGCCCGTGAGTTCGGATGTGCGGTTTTTACACCAAGCAGTATTGGCGCCTTTGGACTGTCGACGCCCCATAACAGGACCCCGCAAGACACAATTCAGCGCCCGAACACTATGTACGGCGTCACAAAAGTAGCCGGGGAATTGCTCTGTGATTATTATCATAAACGGTTTGGAGTTGATGCCCGTGGTTTACGTTATCCCGGTATTATTTCCTATAAGACACTGCCTGGTGGCGGGACCACAGATTATGCCGTAGAAATTTATTATGAAGCCATTAAGAATAAAAAATACACTTGCTTTTTGAAAGCAGGTACGTATCTTGACATGATGTATATGCCCGATGCAATTAACGCCGCAATCACTCTGATGGATGCCGATCCGAAGAAACTAATTCACCGGAACGCCTTTAACGTGACCGCTATGAGTATCGATCCTGAAATGCTGGCTGGTTCCATTTTGAAACACATTCCTGGTTTCAGCATTGATTATAAAATTGATCCTGTTCGCCAGGGAATCGCTGATTCCTGGCCGAATTCTATGGATGATTCGGCAGCCCGGGAAGAATGGGAATGGCAGCCGAAATACGATCTGGAAAAAATGACGGAAGACATGTTGACCCACTTGAAGAAGAAACTGATCTGATGATTTATGGAATTGGTACAGATCTGATCGAAGTGGACCGGATTGCAAAACAGGTAGACGGAGACACCCACTTCAAAGAAAAAATATTTTCTGCCCGGGAAATCGTCTATTGCGAATCTTTTAAAGTGAACAAAGCCCAGCATTATGCTGCCCGCTATGCTGCCAAAGAGGCTTTTTTCAAAGCGATCGGGACAGGTTATCGTGGAGGGATTACATTTCAGGAAATATCTGTTGAAAACGATGAGCTGGGTAAACCATCAATTGAATTAAGCGGAAAGGCTTTGGAATACGCAGATCAGCATGCCTTTGGAAAGATTCATGTTTCATTGTCCCATTTACGGGAATATGCTAATGCGATTGTTATAATTGAAATAAATGATAAGTAAGGAGAAGATATGCCTCTCAATCGTGTTCTGAAAGTAATTTTATCCCAGTTGGACGAGTTTCAAAAAACCGGGCGGGCCAAAGGAGTGGAAAAAGTCATTACCGGTGTAAAAAGAGCGTCCGGGGAATTTGGTCCGCGCTATTTACTCAGTGGTTGGGGTGATAAAGAATTTATTAAGATGAATTCCAATTCTTATCTGGGTTTGTCACTGCGAGAGGATATTATCGCCGCCGAAGAAAGAGCGGCGCAGAAATATGGTGTCGGACCCGGAGCAGTGCGGTTTATCAGCGGAACCCACCAGCCCCATATTGATCTCGAAAAAAAACTGGCGGAGTTACACGGGCGCGAATCTGCGATGCTGTTCAGCTCGGCCTATGTGACAAGTATGGGGGTGATTGTTCCATTGACCACGCCGGAGACGGTTCTAGTGAGTGATGAGTTGAATCATAACTGCATTATTCAGGCCATGCGTCTTTCCCGGCCGGCCGATAAAGCAATCTATAAACACAACGATATAATGGATTTCGAAAAACAGTTAAAAGCGAGTATCGGCAAAGGGAAACGGGCCTTGGTGGTAACGGACGGTATTTTCAGTATGCGTGGCGATCATGCGCCATTAAAAGAGTTGGTCGAAATCGCCCAAAAATATAATGACCAATTCGAAGAAGGTGTCATCACCCTGATCGACGATTCCCATGGTGTCGGTGCTTTTGGGAAAACCGGGCGGGGGACTGAAGAATACACTAGCGGAAAGGTCGACATTGTCGTTGGAACCCTGGGCAAAGCCTTCGGCGTCAATGGCGGATATGTGGTATCTGAAAAACCAATTATTGATTTTCTGAGAGAAACTGCGCCCATGTATATCTATTCCAATCCCATTACGATGTCCGAAGCGTCGGCTGCTCTGAAGTCCATCGAGATTCTGGATAGCCCGGAGGGCGTTAAGATTTTAGAACACCTGCGTGCTATGACGAAGAAATTTGAAAAAGGCCTGGTAGATCTTGGATTTGAGACAATCTCCGGTGAACACCCCGTCGTTCCGCTGATGGTTCGGGATACGGCCATGACAGCCGATCTGGTCAAATATTTAACGGAGAATGGAGTGTTGGGGACGGGTTTGAATTTTCCGGTTGTTCCCAGGGGTGATGAGGAAATCCGCTTTCAGGTCTGCGCAGACCATACGGAAGCAGATATTGATTATGTTCTATCAGTATTAAAAACCTATAAACAAAAATAGATTTATTCGATGACAGTGGATTTTGATCTTGGTTTCCGTGGAAACCAGGGGAAAAACGTATTTGTCCGTTGTTTGTACCGTTCAAACTGAACGTTTCCGGCGTATTTTCTTTCCAGTAACGGTACGCCGGATACTTTCGTAAGGAGATAGGTGATCAACAACGGGCTAACCACGGCCGTCCATCCATAGTGAACCGGTAATGCGAGCAGGAAAATTCCCCACCACATGACGACTTCACCGAAGTAATTCGGATGCCGGGTGTATTTCCATAATCCCGTCGTAATGATTTTTCCCTTGTTATCCGGATCTTTTTTAAAACGGGACAATTGTAAGTCGCTGACTGTTTCAAAAAAGAAACCGATCGACCAAACAATGCTCCCGATTGCTTCAATGATACCGACTGGCCGAAGGGGTGCAACCGAGATGACAACGATAGAATATACGACAATAAACATGATGATGCCCTGCAACATGAAAATCTGCAGATAGCTACGCGGGATAAACCAGATGCCCCATTTTTCGCGCCAGGCAGCGTAGCGAAAATCCTCACTCCGTCCACGATTTCGTAAAAAGATATGGCGCGCCAGGCGAAATCCCCAAAGGATTACAAAAATATAAGCAATTCCGCGCATGCCGGGAATCGGCCGTTGTATGATCATAAGAATGGTTATCAGAATAAATCCAAGACCCCAACCAATATCCACAATCGAGTTGTCCTTTAAAAATAGTGCCAGCAGAAAGAATAAGGACATATAGATCCAGATTGCCAATGCGACATCAAACAGTATATCTACCATAATTTTATCCCTTTTTAATTTTTCATTTTATCTTTGTCGGCAAAATATTTTCCAATCAATGTCAGGTTCCGACGTTCATTTTCGCTGAGTTTTTCGTAACCGGCTTGGTTTATTTTATCCAGCAGGCGGTCTAGTTCCTCTCGCATAGTCTGCTCGGTTCCATATAAATTCACATCCGGGTGAGTGGATTTTTTATCAACTTTACGAATTATATTTTTAAAAGGATTTTTTATGGATATGCGTGGTATTTTTATCCGGATTTTTGAAGCAAGATTTTGCTTGGTTAAATAGAGATAGCCAATAATTATTCCTCCGAGATGGGTTAGATGACTAATTCCACTGCCTCCTTGTGAAAATGATGAAAAGAAAGTGATTACTCCCATAATTAAGACAAAATATTTTGCCTTAATGGGAATCAGGAAATAAAAATAGATCAGTCGGTTTGGATACATCATTGCGAAAGCGACAAGGATTGCATAAATAGCGCCACTTGCACCAACGACGGGAATTGTAGAATTAAGGCTAAATAAAAGAGTAATGAAGCCGGACCCAATACCGGTGATAAAATAAAATTTGTAAAATTCTCTTTTTCCCCAGGTATTTTCAATTTCCGAGCCAAACATCCAGAGAACGAACATATTCATGAAAATATGCCCGAAACCTCCGTGAATAAACATATAAGTAAACAGCTGCCAGACAAATCCGCGTCCCCAGACAAGCTGCGGAACAAGACCGAAATAATAGAGAAAAAATCGTTCGGTCTGAAACAACGTCATGAAAAGAAAAACTACCAGATTGGCAATGATAATGTTTTTGACGGCCCCGGTGAATATCCGGGGACGAATGTACTGCTGATTATATCCGGTGTAATTTTGATTGTAATTGTTATACATATTGATCCTAAATTTTTAAATCAGACAACAATTGAAGGCTTTTTAGATTTAATGATACATCCAGATGATACGAAAGATAGTGGATAAGCATTCGAAGTAATTTCTCGTGGTTTACAGGGATCTGTGAATCGGCCCCGCTGTCCTTTAAAAAAGTGATATCGGCCATGGACAGACGATGCCCGGACGAGAATTGATGTCCGCATTCCAGGCAAATCAGCTGAGCGGTAGCCGGATTATAAACGGCGCTCGTTAATTTTGCCTGGCAACGAGGACATTTACCTGTTTCGAGTCGGTATCCCAGGATATCGGTTATTGCCAATAAAAACTGGACAAACACCATTTTGCAGGCCTCCGGCTTATCGTCCATAAATCCCAGATGTTGTACGGCGCTATCAAATATTATATGATCATGCTGATGATCGTGAACGACCTTGTCCACTGTTTCGAGGAGCGCCATGCCATATATATTGCATTCGATGTCGGGAGCATTGGAAAAATAGGATTGAATCAAGTCGATTTTACTAAGGGTTTGAATATCACGGGTGCTTTTATAATAATATATTGCTTCGATATAATTTAAAGGCTGAAGAAATCCTCTCAATCCACTTTTCATACGGCGCGCTCCTTTGGCAATGACCGCGATTTTGCCCTGTTCGCGGGTAAACATCCGAACGATCGAGCTGCTTTCCTGAAACGGAATGGATCGTAAAACAAGCGCCTCTGTTTTGATCAAAGTCATAACGTAAACATAGATTAAGAGAATAATCGAACGGTTACAAGGGATTTATATAACGGATACCGCTAAAACACAGACATCGCGAAAGCAGTTAAGTTTCCGCAATGTCATGTTTTTAAAAATGTTGGTCTTAGTAGGATTTACCGAAAATCGCATAAGTGTCTGCTGTTTTGCCTGTATAGAAACAGGTGCCTTTTTGTTTCTGATCAAAAGGAATACAACGCACGGTTGCTTTGGTTTCTTCCTGAATTTTTGCCTCCATTTTACCATCACCGGCCCAGAACGCTTTGACAAATCCGCCGGCCTCGATAATCCGCTTGAAATCAGTGTAATTATCAACCTCGTGAGTGTTATCGTTTCGGAATTTCAGGGCGCGCTGAAACATACTGGTCTGGATATCTTCGAGCAGGTGCTTAACCATGGAGAAAAGATTTTCGACGGCTACGAAGTGCTTTTCGCCCGTATCTCTGCGAACAAGAACGACCTGTTTTTTTTCAAGATCTTTCGGCCCGATTTCCAATCGCAGCGGCACACCTTTCATTTCCCACTGATTGAATTTCCAGCCGGCTGAAACTTGGTCATTATCATCAACCAGAAACCGAATATCTTCCCGGTTGAACTGAAGTTTGATTTTAGAAACCTCTTCCATAAGAAGGGCTTTTTGTTCGTCAGTTCGCCAGATCGGAATAATAACGAGCTGGTAGGGGGCTATTTTGGGCGGCAGGATTAATCCCTTGTCGTCGCCGTGGGTCATGATCACACCGCCAACCAGACGGGTGCTGACGCCCCAGCTGGTTGCATACACATATTCCTGTTTGTTTTCACGGGTAAGGAATGTGACGTCAAAAGCTTTGGCAAAATTTTGCCCTAAATTGTGAGAAGTACCGGATTGCAAGGCTTTCATATCACCCATCATGGCTTCAATGGAATAGGTATGAACCGCACCGGCAAATTTCTCCGCATCGGTTTTCTTTCCGACGTAGACCGGCATGGCCATATAGTCTTCAGCCAAAATACGGTATATTTCAATAATTTTTTTTGTTTCGGTCTCAGCTTCTTCAAAACTGGCGTGGGCAGTGTGGCCTTCCTGCCAGAGAAATTCGGTGGTCCGGATGAACAGACGGGTCCGCATTTCCCAGCGAACCACATTAACCCATTGATTGATCAACAGGGGCAGATCCCGATAGGAGTTTATCCATTTTTTGTACATGGACCAGATGATTGTTTCAGAGGTTGGACGGATATATAGCGGTTCGTCGAGTTTTTTTCCACCGCCATGGGTAACTACGGCACATTCCGGGGCAAAACCTTCAACGTGTTCAGCTTCTTTATGCATATAGCTTTCAGGGATAAACATCGGAAAATAGGCGTTCACATGGCCGGTTTCCTTGAACATGCGATCGGCAATTGTTTTGATATTTTCCCATAATGCAAAACCATAGGGGCGAATAACCATTGTACCTTTGACCGGACCGTAATCGGCCATCTCGGCTTTTTGGACAACATCGGTATACCACTTGGCGTAATCTTCACTTCGTTTTGTAACACTGATAGACAAATTATTACCCTACTCTTCCTTGTTCTTTTTTTCAGAATAACCAATGCGGTGAAATGGATTCACAATACTGGTGCAGATGTTAAACAAATGAGCGCCGGTTCGTTTTAAAAAACGCAAATAAAGACCCAGGGTAACAGCATCGGACACGTTGAAATTGCCGTTGTTCTGAATCAGAGCGTTTGTTGTAATCGTACAGTCTTTGGATACTTCCCGGTAGCCCACGACGACTTTGCGGGCCAGATCCAAATTTGACTCCGGAAACGCTTGAAGCGTGATCTCGAAGAATCCTTCGATGCGTTTTTCAATACTGGCCAGAACGTCCTCATAAATACCGCCGTCTAATTTTTCTTTGTGCAGATTGGCCAGATCGGCAATATTTTTCATATAATCGCCAATGCGTTCAATGTCAATCACGATACTGGCGATGGTCAGACCGCCGGGTATTTCGGCTTTATCAAACATGACCAGATGGGTGAGGATGTCGCGTCGAATTTCACGTTCAGATTTATTGATCAATATGTCGGTTTTATAAATATCGATCTGCATTTCACTGTAATCGCAATGTCGCAGACAGCGGACGGCCTCTTTGTACATTTTGAAATCTGTCTCGAGAGTCTTTAAATATTTATTAATAATTTCGGTTGTGGCGTCCTGTTTTTTCCAGAAGCCAATTAATTCCTTAAACATTCATTTACCTCATTAGTAAAATTAAAAGTAATGGGATTAAAAAGAAAACGAATAATATATATGCGATTGGAATCCAGCGATGTCGTACCGACCAGCGGGCGAAAACAGTTGCCATGGTAATTGGCACGTTTTTAAGCGGGAGCCAGATGATGATTCCAAGAATATTAAAAAGGAAATGGCTGAACGCAATGGTAACCGCATCCGCATTACTGGTCGCCAGCGAAGCCAGGAAAGCCGTTATCGTCGTTCCGACGTTTGCGCCCAAATCATAAGGGAATATTTTTTTCAGGCTTAATACACCGGCAGCAGCCAGGGGAACAACGAGAGACGTTGTGATTGAGCTGCTTTGAACGAGTGCTGTGAAGAACATTCCCAGCATCAATGCCCGGAATGCGGTTTTAAAAATATACTGATCGAAAAACATTTCGATTTTCTCAAGAACCAGCGATTTCATAACCACCACAAGATAACGCAAGGCCAGAAAGAGCAGAACAAAAGCAATGATTATCCCGATCCATGGATGGTTTGGGAAAAGTCCCAGAATCGCATTAGCCACCGGTTTTAAAATGGTATTCAATGGATTCACAAACTCTAGGCCGCCGATATTGACGAATAGTCCTGATGCCGCTCGCGCAGAGATACCGATGATGTTGAACATCAGTTGCAACGGAAAAATAACGGCAACCGATAGAATATTAAAAAAATCATGGACAATGCTGGCACCAAGTGCCCGCTCGAACTCTTCTGGCCTGTGGATATGACCGATGGAGACAATTAGGTTGGTAACACTCGTACCGATATTCGCGCCCATAATAATTGGGATTGCAAGGTCAATTGTGAGAACGTGCCCGGCAACCATGCTGACCACCAGTGACGTGGTAAGCGACGAACTCTGAACCAGGCTTGTTGTAAATATTCCAACGACCAAACCCATGATCGGATTGGACACCAGATGCATGATTGCTTGCGCAGTCTCTTTCCCCATTGCCTTAAAAGATGAGCCGATCAGCGTGATGCTTAATAGAAATATATAGACAAGACCGAGGAGTGCCAGGGTTTTGAATAGGCTATTCAGTTTATTAGGTATGGGTTTTTTTAACATAAATGTTAATCCATAAGAAAGATAAAAAAACAATCAAATTCGCCGCGAAATTAACAAATATTTAGTATTCGGACTACAATAAAATTGATTTATTTTGATTTCAGTGGATGATGACAGCAAACGAAATGATTTCCCAAAAAAAATGTTGGCTGTGGAAGAGTTGCCCGACAAATATCGGATGTTTTGGGGCATCGGGGGTGAAAAGGGCAACCGGGAATTGATTTTGTAATGGATGGTGTCTCACCGGGAATTGACTGAGGGAGACGACCTTGATTCAGGGCAGTTTGAATGTCCAGCAGGGCCTTTGTATATGGATGGGCTGGTCCCTGCTGTAAGTCTGCAGTATGGCGGTATTCAATGCCACGGCCATTATACATAATTAATATTGAATCGGAGAAACTGAGTGCATCGTTCAGATTGTGGGTGATTAAAATCAGGGACAAATTGTTTTTCGCTCTTAATTTCCGGAGCAGATCAAGGTACTGTGTTTTTGCTGTTACATCAAGCGAGGATGTGGGCTCATCGGCAATTAATATATCCGGATTTCCGGCCAGTGCCAGCGCCAGAGCAATCCGCTGAGACATTCCCCCGGATAATTGATGAGGATATTTATTAAAAATATCTTCTGTGTCGGTCAGGCCAACCTGTTCGATTAGCTGGATGGCCCGTTGTTTATTCTGAATAGGTGAGCCGGAAGCATGTTCCTTCAAAACATCAACTATCTGTTGGCCGCATTTAAATAGTGGATTGATACTGCCCGGAGCGTCCTGAAAAACCATGCTGATATTGGAGCCACGAATAGTATTAAAGTGTGGATCGTTCTGGTTATGTAATTGTATATCCACATCATTTTGATAGACAGTAAGACTTCCTGTTGTTTGAAAGTATTGTGGCAGAAGCCCGAGTATGGATTTACACAAAGTGCTTTTTCCACAGCCGCTTTCACCGATGATTGCGAGAGTTTCTCCCCGTTTTAATGTGAAGGAAATGTCTTTTAGCAGATGAATTGCTTTATCATGGTGCGGTATCTGAACAGACAGGTTTTTAACAGATAAAAGGATCATAATTGCGTTGTCTGGCTTATGATGTTTTTGGTATAGTCATGTTTAGGGTTTTGTAGCAAGGTGGACAATGGTTGCTGTTCAAGAAGCTGTCCGTTTTTCATAACGGCCACACGATCGGCCAGCAATTGAACAATTGATAAATTATGAGAAACCAATAAAAATGTCATGGGCATGATTTTCCGAAGTGAAATTAGTAGTTCAACGATTTGAACCGCTACGGACAGATCCTGGGACGTTACCGGTTCGTCCAGTAGTAGCAGAGAGGGCTTGACACTGAGCGCCCGTGCCAGGACAATGCGCTGTTTTTGTCCGCCGCTTAGTTGATGCGGGAAATAATTCAGAATTTCGTTGCTCAGGCCGACCGAAGTCAATAACTGATCTGTTTGTGATTCCCGGAGATTCCTCGGCAGGGTTTCTTTAAAAATGTCCCCAATGCGCTGACGAGGATTCAATGCTTGATTATAATCCTGAAAGACTGGCTGAATTTTCGGACGCAACTTGCGAAAACGTTGCAGGGACAATTTCATCAGATCCTGTTTTTCAAACAGGATGGTTCCGCTTGTTGTTTGAACAAATCCTAGAATGGCATCAATAATACTACTTTTACCGCATCCGGATTCACCGACAATAGCGAAGCACTCGCCGGGGAAAATGTTAAAAGATACGTCAATAACGGCTTGTTTAGTTTCTCTTTGAAAACCGCTTCGGAAATTAACTGGATATTCAACGTTAAGATTCTTTACTTCGAGAACGGGTTGCTTCTGTATTGGACTATTCATGGATACCTACAACGATTTCCTCGGGTCAAACAGTTTTTGAAGACCATCGCCAATCAGGTTAAAGCCCGTAACGGTTGTCAGGATTAATAATCCGGCTGGTACGGAAAGCCACCAGGTGCCCAGCGGATCGATTTTTCCATCGTTTAAAATGGACCCCCAGCTGGCATTGGGCGCCTGAATGCCCAGTCCCAGAAAACTCAAACCGGACTCCACCAGTATAATAGTTGAAATCAACAATACGGACGATACAATTACCGGGCTGAGAATATTTGGTAGAATATGTTTAATAATTATCCGGGGTGTTCCAAGTCCCAGTGCTCGGGCGGATTTTATGTAGGTGCGATTTTTCTGGGAGATTACTTCTGACCGTACAATCCGGGTAATCTCCATCCAGGAAAACAGGGCAAGTACCCCGATTAGGAGATTTGTTGATGAAGCGCCAAGCCCAACAATTAATAATACAACGAACAGCTTGGGAAATGCCAGCATGACATCGACAAAACGCATGACAACAAAATCGATCCAGCCGCCCCGGTATGCCGAGAACAGGCCGATTATTATTCCGATACATACAGCAAAAAATGTAGAAACAACGGCCACAAGCCATGTTATACGTCCTCCGTAAACCAGCCGGGCAAATACATCTCGGCCATAATAGTCGGTGCCCATCCAGTGGGAAACTGACGGGGTCTGTAAAGAGGCCGATAAATCCTGGAATGTGTGATTGTTTGGAGTAAGTAACGGGCCTAGTAATAAAAACAGAAAAACAATGGCAACTGTGGTGAATCCTGATGACAAAGACCGGTTTTTTAAGATTTTTTGCGGAAAGATTTTCATAATCCTCCTGATCCGGTTTGAATTCTTGGATCTAAAATCATATTGATGATATCCGCAATTATGTTAAAAAGAATTACGATGAAAAAGGCCAGACTGACACCGGCCATCAGGATCGGGTAATCCCGGCCAAACACCGCCGTTACCATTGCTCTGCCGACTCCGGGAAGCGCAAAAACAACTTCGATGATAAGCGCTCCACTTAATAATGCCGGAATTATCATTCCCAAAAGACTGACAACAGGGAGGAGTGAGTTTTTCAAAGAGTATTTCCATAATATTGTCGATTGACGGAATCCCCGTGCTTTGGCCGCCAATATATAGTCGGATTGCAGGGCATCAACCATCCCGGCTCGTATATATTTAAACAAGGTGGCTGCCAGGGGAAGTCCCAATGTTAAAACAGGTAAAATGAGATGTCTGACAGAGTCCAATATTTGCCCGAAACCGTTTAACTGATCGTAATATAATGAGTGCAGATGAGAGCCGGGCAGCCAGCCCAACCGGATTGTAAACAGTCCAATGAGCATCAGGCCGAGCCAGAATGCCGGCGTGGAAATGAAAACCATCATTATGCTGTTTA
>Ga0268277_1002013_pt1 | contig 12509 bp, 9 predicted proteins | sample saktaG_5_FD_190132 | JGI IMG/M metagenome (GOLD analysis project Ga0268277, IMG submission 190132) | Saline water microbial communities from Sakinaw Lake, British Columbia, Canada - sak_2010_1_5_50m | ecosystem: Environmental > Aquatic > Non-marine Saline and Alkaline > Saline ...
TAAGGGAACTTCTACATTATGAAAAAGATCAGATCTAGATAGAAGATTAAATTGTTGAAAAACGAAACCAATCTTTTTGTTACGAATTTCAGCTAACTTATCATCATCTACTTTGCTAATATTTTCTCCTTCAATAGAATAACTTCCTTCACTTATATGATCTAAACAACCGATAATATGCATCAAGGTAGATTTTCCTGAACCGGATGGGCCCATAATAGCTATAAACTCTCCTTTTTTGATCTGAAAAGAAACTCCTCTCAAAGCCTCAACTACTACATTTTCCCCCATTTTATATATCTTCTTTAAATTTTGTATTACTAACATATATCTCCCGCTTCTGTCTTCTATTTTACCCTTCAGGGGTAAGCATTTTATAAGAAGGCCTGTTGGTAGGCATTCCCTCATCACTGCTGTTGGTACCAACATTACTCCCGGTTTCTATACCAGCGAACTTATAAGCATTAATTATTATATTCTCTCCTTCAGCCAATCCCTCTTCTATAGCCATATAAACACCATCGCTTATCCCGGTTTTTACAACAGCTAATTGAGGTTTATCATTAACTACTCTAACCACTACCATTTGCCCTTGTTTATTCAACACGGCAGTAATCGGAACAATTAGCTTATTCTCTGCCTTATCCACAACAATATCCAGTAAAGTTGAAAAACCAGGTTTAAATCCTCTAAAAACTTGATCAAGTTGTACCGTAATCGGAAGAGTAACTACTCCGTTAGTGTTTTTAGTATAATGAGCAATTTTATCTACCTTCCCTTTGAATTCCTGCTCTGGTAAAGCATCCATAAAAACAATTACTTCCTGGTCAACCTTTACTTCAAAACTATCGCTTTCATCGACATTAGCCTTAATTTTATAATTGCTGTCGTCAATAATATAAATCACTTTTGTCCCGGTAGTAATATAGTTGCTTTTCTTGACCATAATCTCGGCAATCAACCCGGAAAAGGGCGCCTTAAGAGTAGTTGCTTCCAGATTATCCTTTGCAATCTCAAAATTTAATTCTGCTTCTTCCACCTCACCGCCTGAACCATTAATTTTAATTAAATTATAATTATTTTTCGCTTTTAAATAATTCAGTTGCTGTTGCTCCTTATCCAGTCGCATCAATTCTTCCCCCTCAGAAACCCTATCTCCTTCAATTACTAAAATCTCCATCACTTCACCGTTTACTTTAAAACTAAGATTCATTTCTTCTTCGGGCTCAAGATATCCGCTGGTAGATACTATCTTTCTTATATCCCCTTTTTTTACAGCCATTGCCATATGGGGTTCAACCTTGATATTCACAATTTGACTGACTAACTCTGCATCACTCTTCTTTAAAAAGTTATTCCAGACCAAAAAAGCGGCAATCGATAAAATTATTATCCCGTATAATACCCATTTATTTTTTTTCATTTTTTTTACCCCTTAAAAATTATCTTTCCAATCCTAAAAAATGGGCTAAGCTCAGTTTACTGATTAGAATTGCATCTTCAGCTGATTTTAGCTCTATTTCAGTCTCTCCCCAGCTAATTAGTTTCTCCTGAAAAGATCGTTTACTGACTAAACCCTGTTCAAATTGTTCTTGCCATAATTTTTCTTCCAATTTAGCTTTTTGGTAAGAGAATATTTTCCCCATTAAATTCATATTATTTATTTCAAGCTGTTTAATTAAATTATCTAATTGAAACTCTAATTCATTAACTAAGTGAAGATAATTATTCTCCAAAGTATTTAATTTAGCTTCATATTCTTGGCTTTTTAGTTTTTGCTCTCCTCCATCAAGGAGATTGTAAGTTAATTCTATACCTGCATACCAGACCGAACTCTGATAATCATAACCACCGCTTATATTAATTTGAGGTTTATCTTCAGCCAGGTTCCACTCTGCTTCTTTATGAGCACTATCCTGACCTAAGAGATTGTTTTTGATTTGAAAGTGACTTGCTATTACCGAATCCATTAATTTATCCTTATTGCTTAAATCAATCTTTAAAGATGAAAACCAACTCTCAATCCCTTCAAAAAAGATTTGCTCCTCTTTTATAGGAATCTCAACCTCTTTCGGTAAATTTAAATCTAAGTACCAGCTCTGTTTTTGTTGCTGAAAATTATTTTTGGCTTGCTGAAGACTTATCTCTGCTTTTTCTAAAGCTATTCTGGCTTCTAACTCTTGTTGAAGATCAGCTTCACCAATTTCAATCTGCCTTAAAACTCTATCCAGATCACTCCGAACATATTGATAATTAGTTTCAGCTAAAGATAATTTTTCTTTCAAACGTAAAATATTAAGATATGATTCTAAAAAATCTATTTCTTTACTGTTCCGTTGCCAGGTTAAATTTTCTTTAGCTTTGAGCAAATCATTGGAAGCCAGGTAGGCTTCTTGTTCTATTTCGATAACGGTATGAGGATAAATATTTTGAATAGCAGTGAAAGTAAAATTCATTTCATCTTCAATATCTCCAAAGGTAGACCAGTCTTGCTCCTCTAAGTATAGTTCTGATCCAATAATCAAACCTCCGGAAAAAGATTTTTTAACTTCCAGGCTAATCTTACCCCCATCAATACTCGTATCATCTTCTTGCATTGTCCTCTGATTTTCAGAAATGATATCCACTTTCCAGGCTTTTCCGGCTTCAATTATGCCCATCTTCCTCTCCAATGTCTCAACATTATCTTTAATCTCTCTAAGAGACAGATTATATTCTATCCCCCAAACAATTGCCTCCCGAAGAGAAATTTCCTTACCTGCAACACTTATATTTTTAAAAACAATCAACAATAATATTATTGAGATTAAAATAAGCAATGAACTATTTTTTCTAAATTTGCTCATTTAATATCACCTCCTCGATTTTCTCTCCCATTAATTTCTGAAGAGCTAATTTATTTAAATAGTAATTAGTTATAGCAGAATAGTAACTATATTCTGCTTGTAACAAATTTATTTCAGCAGACAAAAGCTCGGTCTCGGTTCCAAGATCAGCCTTTACCTGTTCAACCATGATATCATTATTTTCCTGAGCCTGGACCAGATTTTGCTGGTATAAATCTAAACTTTTTATAGCTTGCCTAAAAAAATAATATTGTTTTATTGCTAAACTATTTAATTCTTCCTCAATTTTTTCATAATTTAAATTGGCTAATTCTTTATCGTTTTTAATCTTTTTTAAATCTAATTCTGGAACTCCTGCCACTTGAGCCCGCTCCAAATCAACTTCTACCAGTTCTATTTGTCGTTTCCTTGCTTTTAGAGAAAAACTTTTCTTCAAAGTTTCTCTCAATACTTCTTCTTCTTTTATTTGCCAAACACTGGGGTATTCTATCTCCAAAAAATTATACTCTTCGCCTTGATTCAATCCTAACTCTATTTGAAACTCTCTGAGACACTGCCTATAATCATCATTAACCCTTTCCAAATTAAAAACAGCATTATTATATCGATTCTCTTGTTTTAGTAAATCTAAACTCCCTTTATTCCCAGTTTTCACCTGATCCTTAATTTCTTCTAAATATTTCTTCTCCAGCTTCACCTGTTTCTCTTTAATTAATATATCCCTTTTAACCTGGTTTAACTGAAGATAATGTCGAACAACATTAATGATAATCTGGTTCCTTGTTTGGCTGCAGTTATCCTCTGCCTGAACCAGAACTAAATCTATTTGCAGCTCCAGATAGTTCGAATTAGTAAAGAGATTAGCAGCCTTGTTTTTTTCATAATTTATTTGAGCATTTTCTAAATCCAGATTAGTAATTTTCAAATCCATATTATTTTCTAAAGCTAAATTAACTGCCTGGGATAGATTTATTTCTTTTATTTCCGCACACATCACTGTATTAAAGAAAATACAAAATATTGCGAAGAATAAAAATAAACTAATCAATAGTCTTTTTTTCATAGATAAACACCTCCTTTTTTTCTCTTTTTAAAAAAATATTTATATATCTTATGAATATCTCCGCTATTCAGTACAGTCTTGATTTTGTAATATTAATTGAGATTGCACTTTGTTTTGGAACAAATTATTCTTTAATTGCTCATTTCGTTCTTCTTCTAACTTAAACATCCCTTTTAAAATTTTGGAAATTTCTCCCTGGTTTTCTACTTCCAAAGCGGTAGATAATCGCTGATCTAAGCTTTCCATTTCCTTTTGCCATTCCCTCACTTTCTTTACATCAATTCCCAAATCTGCTAACTCATTTAGTATTTGCATTGCTTGCTCTATAATTTTATCCTCTTCGATTTCTCCCAAAATTGCTTTCTCTTTCAGTTCTTTTGTTTTCTTATTTATTTTATTAATTTGCACAATTAGTTTTTGCGCTTCCGGGCTGGATAAAATTTCCTTTCTTTCCTTAAAGACTATCTGCCATTCTGATAACTGTTCCGGAGCATACTTATTAATTGCAGGTAGATAATAATTTTCTATATTAATTAATTTTTCCGTATCCATCGCCCCTGTTTGAGAAGCCAGCAGTCTTTCCTTTACAAATCCTAAACCGCCGCCCCCATTAGCAAAAGATAAAGATACCATCAATAATCCAATTACTACACTTAAAAATATTAATTTAACTAATTCTTTTTTCATTCTTCCTCCTTCAGTTATTTATTTTCCTTATATTGCTCTAAATGCATTATAAATTGCCTTTTTTAACTCCCAATAAAATAATTCTTAAATTTTTATAAAAGTTCTATAAAATAAAAAAGAAGAGTAAACTTACGGAAAATTTACTCTTCTTTGTGTTATTTTTATTTTCAAATCAAAATGCTATAAAAAACCAGTTAATGGCTGCTAATGCTAATAATAATCCCTTTCTGTCTTCCTTTCTTTTTTAAATTCTTCTCCACATAAATTGCTTTTCCGGTAAAAGGGTCTCTTTCAGTATAATACATCAGAGTAGAATAGGTAGAAGGGGTGGGGGTAAATATCTGGACTTGTTCGGGGTTGAGCTTTAGCTCTTTAGAAGTATATTCTTTTAATCTATACATATCTCCTTCTCTACATCCCGGATGAGCGGCAATTAAATAATAGGTTAAAAACTGTTTCTTCTTCTGTTCTTTATTTATCTGTAAAAATTTATCCCTAAATCTTTTTAGGTATCCCTGGTCAGGTTTACCCATCTTTTCTAAAACATTATTTTCCGTATGCTCAGGGGCAATTTTCAGCTGACCTGAGATGTGATACTTAACTAATTCGCGCAAATACTTTTCTCCACATTTTTGGTCACCCAATAACATATCATAGCGTATCCCCGAAGCAACAAAAACCTTTTTTACCCCCTCAATCTGTCTTATCTTCTTTAAAATTTCCATCTGCTTTTTATGATTTATCTTTAGACTCGAGCAAATCTGGGGATACAAGCACCTATTATCAGTACAGCTTCCCGATTTTAATTTTTTCTGACATTCTATTCCGTACATATTGGCCGTAGGTCCGCCCACATCTAAAATATATCCCTTGAAATCCCCCAATTTGGTCAATAATTTTGCTTCTCTTAAAATCGACTTTTCGCTCCTTCCCTGGATAACCTTCCCCTGATGGACTGTTATAGAACAAAAATTACATTCCCCATAACAGCCGCGGTGAGTAGTAATAGAGAATTTTATGGTCTTTAGGGCTTCTACTTCTCCTTCTTTTTTATAATAGGGGTGGGCTTCTCTTTCATAGGGCAAATCATGAACCTTATCCAATTCATTTTGGGTAAGAGGATAACTGGGCGGATTTTGAATTAAATATCTGCTATCCTGTTGCTGACATAATCCTTTGGCAGTTAGAGGGTCATTGTTTAAATAAAAAGTATGAAACATAGAGATAAATTTTTTCTTATCTTCTTTAACCTCCTGATAAGAAGGAAGTATTATATATTCTTCTTTAGGGTGAGGAGAGATGTAGCATATCCCTCTTACATCTTTCCAGTCCTTGCCGGTCTGTAAATTGTGAGCTAACTTTAAAACAGATTTTTCTCCCATACCATAGACCAAAATATCGGCCTTGGCATCAAAAAGTATCGCTCTTCTTATCTTGTCATCCCAATAATCGTAATGGACTATTCGGCGCAGGCTTGCTTCTATCCCTCCCAGGACGATCGGTTTGGTATTTTTAAAATATTTTCTTATCAGATTAGAATAGACGATAGTCGCCCGATCAGGCCTCCTCGCATTCTTACCGCCGGGAGTAAAATCATCTTTTCTCCTTCTCTTTTTAAGAGCAGTATAATTAGCCACCATCGAATCTACTGACCCACCGGTAACCCCCCAGAAGAGAGCAGGCTCTCCCAGTCTGGTAATATCTATCTCACTTTCTGTATCTGGCTGAGCGATAATACCCACCTTATATCCTTCTGCCTGAAGCACTTTTCCTATAACCGCTGCTCCGATATAGGGACTGTCTATATAAGTATCCCCGGTTACAATAATTACATCCAACCTATCCCAGGATAATTTTTTCATCTCTTCTCTGGTAGTGGGTAAAAACATTTACGGTCTCCTTCGTTCATTCATCAAATTCCTATAACCTCTATATTTTGCATCCGCTTCTTACCTCAACCTCAATAAATATCCATTATTCTTTAGCCAATCTTTATGTTCTTTATATTCCGGGTCTAAGCTTCCCACTTTATTCCAAAATATTTTTGAATGATTTTTCACTTCAAGATGCACCAGCTCGTGAACAACAACAGAATCTATGATAGGTAAAGGAGCCATAATTAATCTCCAGGAAAAACTTAGATTGCCCTGGTGAGAGCAAGAGCCCCATCTTTTTTGCGCATTGGTGATATTTATTTTATTATATTCGAATCCTCTTTTTTGCGCATATAATCTAACCCTCTGGGATATTGTTTCATATGCTCTTCTTTTATACCAAATAATAAAAATATTCTTCGCGTATGATAAATATTTCTTTGAAAATAAAAATTCGTCTTTAAAATCCAGTAGAATTTCTCGATTATCTACTAACTTTAAATTATAATAATTCCCCAGATAAAGGAATCTTTCTCCATTAACAAATTCTTTTTTATTAAATTTTAAATTCCTTAGTTGTACTTCTTTTTGCGTTTTCTGTAATCGATCTTTATATTTTGAAACAACTTTATTTATAGTTTCTTCACTGGTATTAAAAGGCGCTCTTACAATTAACGCGGCATCACTATTTATATACATAGCAATGCTTTTTCTCTTTGAACGTATTACCTTTTCAATTTTTATAATTTTACCCTCTATAATCTATAATAAATGTGTCAAGAGGCAGGGCACAAAACTGTCTCTTGACACATTTATTTTTAAGTTTGTTTTATATTTATTTTATCTTCCCTATTTTAATATAATAATCTATTAGTCTATTAATTAAGTTTTTACCCTTTGGAGTAACCCGAAATTTTTTCGCCCAGCCAATTCCTATCCCCGGGATTATTTTTTCCTTTTGGGTATTTATTACTCCCAGCCATTCTAAATATGATAATATAACCGTTTCCATTATTATAGTTAAGTGACCCACCGCTTTCTCGGGAGATTCCATATTTTCTATCGTTGAGCCATAAAGTTGGTCTACAAGTTCTTCTGTTTCAATATTTTTATTTACTTCATATTTATGAAAACAATAAAGTATATCAATAAATATTTCTTGATATTCTTTTGCATACGTTGCTATAAAATCTCTTATCTGAAGTTTTGTCCAATTCACTTTTTCTACCCAGGTAAAGAGCAATTCAAATAGTTTTTCTCCATAAGATTTCTCGCTAAATTCTTTAAAATGATGGGCATTTACCTGCATCCAGCCTTTTTTATCTATATAGATAAATTTTGCCGCTCGGGATAATGAATCTATAAAGCAAATATATCTTTTAAAAGGCTCTTCTCCTCTTTTTTCTTCTTTACCTAAAAAATTAAAAATATCTTTATTTATAAAGTTTTCCTCTATTAATTTCAGATGTTTAAAAGGAATCCATCTGTTCCTTAAAGTAACTTTTACGCGATTTTTTGTAAAATAATTAACAAAAGTTTCTAAATCTTTTACTAAAGGAGTATCCTTCGTACTTAAACCGGTTAAATCAATATATTCTTCCTTCATTCCACAAGATACTGGGGTTATGGTTATTGAAATAGAGTAATCTTTTCTGGGATTACCTAATCTTTTTCTTTCTTCCAAAATTGCTTCCCAGGGCGTTTTGTAGTCGAGTTCTTCCTGAGGTTGGTGAAGCCATCTTTCTTGGCATTCTTTAACTGCTTTATCTAATTCATCCTGATTGGAAAAAGTACCCGGATCAACCTCAGACTGGACATAGAACATCAAATCCTGGGTAAGTTCTTTTTCCTTTGGGCCTATGTTTTGTTTATTAATTTCCTCGGGAGATTTTCCGCCAAACTCATCCCGAGAAGAAAGATTCCAGAAATCCATAAAAAGCTGTTGAAATTCTATTAATTCTTCATTAGAGGAAAAATTAAATTTTCCCGACAACTCCCTCATTAGAGGGAAAGGGTCGGTAATTCTATTTATCTTTTTTCTAAGATTTTTGATAGAAAGTGCTTTTTTGCCCAAATATTTTTTTAAAAAATGTTTTAGTTTTTTCTCCGCAGATTCCAGATTGTTTCCCTCTTTGGGGGTACTCCTGTATTTCTGAAAAAGTTCTTTCTCTATCATTAGGGGGGTTACTATGCGGGCAATATCAGGAGGGCTATTCTTCCACAATCTTTTTAATATATAGGATGATTCTTTAGGGTAGGTCAGGTTTACAATGGACAAAGCGTAATCTGTCTCGTAAGGTAAAATACGGCCTACAATATAATCTCCTTCTTTAAGTTTATGGGTAGCTCGATTTTCTCTCACTTTATATTCTTTCCCGGAAGTTAGGTCTTTGGCTATAAAATAAAAACCAACTACAACTTTGGTAATGGTAAAGGCACTAAAGATATTGCCTTTAAATCCTAAAAAAATCTGTTGATCATGTTTGTTGTATTTAGATAGATTTTTAGATAAAAAAACTTCCAAGGGAGCCGCTTCGTAATATCGAGAAATATAGGAGAACATAAAATGATCTGCAAATCTTAGGTCTACCCAATTTTTATCGTCAAACGTTTTATAATATTTCTCGGGAGTAAGAGTAAAAAATCTTTCTCTTTCTTTAATTAATTCTTTATATAAGCGAGGATTATTTTCACAAAATTCTATAATATCGAGGGTGAATTCATTGACTCTGGTAGCAGGTTTCATAATAATTTACCTACCTTTTCTAATTTTTATTCTTTATTTGCGGTGTATAGGGATTGCAATTTAAAAATAATTTATATTTTAAGGATAATCTAAGACATTAGGATAGTCAAGCAGATTTCTTTAAGTAAAGATAAACAATATGGCTTGAGAAACATTTACGGCCAATAAGGTCTATAATTTATGTAATGAAATTTAAAAAAATAATAAGCAGAAAACCCTTATAATGTAAGGGTTTCAAAAGCAGAAGGCGAAAAAAAGCTTTTAAACTCATTTTTTAAGGTTGACTCATACTTTATCCCTCAAAAATCACCCTTTTTTAACCAATATTTCTCTTTTCAAAAAAGCACTATCCGTGCGTTTTTTAGGGGCACTTCCTTTCACCACGGCACGCCGTGGTGCTACAAGAAATATACGTTTTTTGACTAACCGTGCTGTTTATTCCAAATTATATTAATGAAGGAACACCTGAAAACCCTATAAATAAAGGGTTTCAGAGTGTAAAAAATTTGCACTATATAGAAGATGGTAAAAAAAAGATATTTTCTCAAGCGGGAATTAATCAGTATTTTTTATATGAAGCTTTTTCATATTCTTCTGATAGATTTGCTATAAGTTCCTTCACTGAAACAATCTTATCCACGCGATAAGCATTGCTTCCTGCAAAAGCAAATCCATCTTCAAGTTTTCCTTGTTTGGCATTAGTTAGAGCAAGAGCGATACAGTAAGGTGCTTTTTTAAAATTACAAGTTTTTAAACACTTCCAGGGACATTTAAAAGGTTTTCTAACCCCGGATGAAACCTCTTCCAGGAATTTATTTTTAATTGCCCTCCCTGGCATTCCAACCGGACTATCAATTATAGTCAAGTCATCTTTTTGGCATTCCAAATAAGCTTCTTTAAATTTGATAGAAGCATCGCACTCATAAGTGGCCACAAACCTGGTAGCCATCTGTACTCCCTGAGCTCCTAACTGAATATATTTGTAAATATCTGCACCGGTATATATACCGCCTGCAGCAATTATTGGAATGTTCTTATCAAATTTATTTTCATAAGGTTTTATCACAGAAACCACTTCAGGCAATATTTTCTCCAAAGTAAAATCCGGGTTATTAATCTGTTCTTTTTTAAAACCCAGGTGTCCGCCGGCTAATGGTCCTTCAACAACGACAGCATCAGGTACATAATTATAATTTTTTTGCCAGTATTGAAATATAATTTTTGCAGCCCGAGAAGATGATACTATAGGAACAACTTTAGTTTTATCTTTTTTTAATTTATCAGGCACCAGCACTTCAAGACCTCTTAAGGGCAAACCTGCTCCAATAAATACTAAATCTACCTCTTCCTCTACTACAATCTTAACCATATCATGAAAATCCGAAAGAGCAACCATTATATTTACCCCAATAATACCCTTGGTCATCTTCTTTGCTTTTCTTATTACTTTACGTAAAGCTCTTTTATTCGCTTCAATAAAATTTTTAGCAAGATCAGGTTCAAGCATGCCTATCCCGGCAGTTCCGATAACTCCAATACCCCCGGCATTTGCCACAGCAGACGCTAAACCTGATAAAGAGATTCCCACAGCCATTCCCCCTTGAATAATGGGAATTCTCACATTTAAGTTACCTATTTTTAATTTGGGAATTTTTTTAAAATTCATCTGCATCTTCTTCTTTCCTTATTCTTCCCACTTTTTTAATAGTATACTGGCATTTTGCCCGCCAAATCCAAATGAATTGGAAATAGTATATTGTAAATTCTGATTCCTTCCTTTGAGAGGAACATAATCAAGATCACATTCCGGATCTTGCTCTTGTAACCCTATGGTAGGAGGAATAAAACCCTCCTCCATAGCTTTAACACAAATAATAGCTTCTGCTGCCCCTGAAGCGCCAAGCATATGGCCGGTCATTGACTTAGTAGAACTTATCGGAATATCGTATGCTTTTTTCCCAAATACCGTTTTTATGGCTTCGGTTTCGCTTTTATCATTATAAGGAGTACTGGTCCCATGTGCATTAATATAAGATATTTGTTCTTCATTGATACCTGAATCATCAATAGCCATTTTTATTGCTCTTGCTCCACCTTCCCCTCCCGGTGCAGGAGCAGTTACATGATAGGCGTCGCAGGTAGCTCCATATCCTACTACTTCGGCATAGATGTTTGCCCCTCTTTTTTGAGCATGTTCTAATGTTTCTAAAATCATTATACCGGCACCCTCGCCCATTACAAATCCTGTTCTTCGGACATCAAAGGGAATGGAAGCTTTTTCCGGATTGTTGTGAGTACACAGCGCGCCCATTGAGGTAAATCCGGCTAATGCCAGTGGAGTCATTGCTGCCTCGGAACCGCCCGTAATGATTAAATCCGCCTGATTCTGCTGTAAAATACGATAAGCATCCCCAATGGACGATGTACCGGAGGCACAGGCAGTTATTACAGTATCACATATCCCTTTTATTCCAAATTTAATAGCAATATTTGCTGCAGCAATATTGCAAAGAGCCATAGGGATAAAAAAAGGAGATACGCGTCCCGGCCCTTTTTCGATAATTTTTCGATTTTCTTTTTCAATAGTAATAAAGCCTCCTATGCCGGTGCCTAAAACAACTCCCCAATTTTCCCGGGAATTATTCTCATTACCATTTAATCCCGCATCATTTACTGCCTCAATTGCAGCTGCTATGCCCATCTGGGAAAATCTATCCATCCTTTTTAATTCCTTAAAATCCATAACATCAGCAGGATTAAAATCTTTAACTTCTGCAGCTATTTTTACTTTAAATTCTGAGACATCAAATGATTTAATAAAATCAATACCGCATTTTCCCTTTTTTATATTTTCCCAAAAAGTTTCTACATTATTTCCTAACGGAGTAATCGCCCCCATACCGGTTATAACAACTCTATTTTTCAATTCCTTTGTCCTCCTCACATTACCATTCCACCATCAATATTAATAACCTGGGGGACAGTTGTAATTTGCTGAGTGTACGATCTTATGATTGCGAACATGAATTCCTTCCCCACAACATTCTCCTTAATATCGATAAAATATATACTAAATTAATTTACTTTTTTCTACAATTATTTTCTTCGCTTCTGAAAATATTTCTTCAATTATTTCTTTACAGGTTTGTTCTTTTTTTACCAGACCGGCTGACTGCCCGGCCATTATCGAACCATAATCCATATCACCTTCTCGAACTGCTCGATAAAGTGAATTTTTCCCTAATTCTTCATATTCTTCTAAAGATGCATTTCTTTTTTCCAGCTGTTGGAAA
>Ga0268277_1002019_pt1 | contig 12486 bp, 10 predicted proteins | sample saktaG_5_FD_190132 | JGI IMG/M metagenome (GOLD analysis project Ga0268277, IMG submission 190132) | Saline water microbial communities from Sakinaw Lake, British Columbia, Canada - sak_2010_1_5_50m | ecosystem: Environmental > Aquatic > Non-marine Saline and Alkaline > Saline ...
CCTTGATGGCGTAGCACCTGCCGCCCTTTTTGCGCAGGCAGGAGAACCTGTTGTTCTGGTTGCGGTAATACCAGCACCTGATGTCCTGGCAGATGTTGCCCCCGATGGTGCCCATGTTCCTCAGGTGAGGGGAGGCGGTCCTGCCCGCGGCCTGGGCCAGGGCGGCGTATTTGGACTTGATGACGGGGTTGGCGGCGATATCGGCCAGCAGTGCCAGCGCGCCTATGTTGAGCATGCCACCCGACTCCTTTATCTCGCTCAGACCCTGAATGGTCTTGATGTTTATCAGCGCTTCCGGGTAAGCCGGCAGGATGGAGTCCTTCATTTTACCCAGTATGTCGGTGCCGCCGGCGATAACGGCAGCCCTCTCGCCGTAGCGGCCCATGAGAGCCACAGCCTCATCTACGCTATACGCGTTGAAATGTTTAAAGTCCCTCATGCTTACCCCCTCACCTGCTTTTTTTCTTGCTTGAGTGTCTGGGCAACTTCGCGCACGGCAAGGACATGTTGAGGATAAGTGCCACAGCGGCAGATGTTGCCCGCCAACGCAGACATGATCTCCTCCTCGTTCGGATCGGAGTTCCTGTCAAGCAGCGCCTTAGAGGTCACAACGAATCCCGGCGTGCAGTATCCGCACTGCATAGCATGGTTCTTCGCATAGGACTCGATCAGCGGGTGCCCTTCGGCTGCTATCCCCTCAACGGTCTCCACAATCTTGCCGTCGCATTCGATGGCCAGCATCATGCAGGACAGAACGGGCTTTCCGTCCACGATCATGGTACAGGAACCACATGCCCCCTGGTCGCAGAACTGCTTGCTGCCGGTCAGACCAAGCACATCGTGAATAAGATAATGCAGCGTCCAGTTTGGTTCCACCTTTAACTCATATTCGGCCTTGTTGATAAATAGTCTTATCCCGCCTTCCGAGACAGGCAGGCCGTGGCCCTTGTGCGTCTTGAAAACGTGCCCTTTCAATCCCTCTGTGGTATCAAACCCTTCCCCACAATAGGGACATACGTACTTCTTGATTTCTTTATTCAAGTTCTTGCCTCCTAATTACATGGTAAATCATTCTTATATTTTCCCCAGTGCCTTGAGCACTTTATCCGGGGTGGTGGGGAACTCGTTGATCCAGGCACCAATGGCATTGTAGACAGCCGGGGCCAGCAGGCTCGGGACCACAGTAGCGATGTCCTCGCCGATACCTACAAGCCCATAGGGGCCGTATCCCATACCAGTCTCCACCAGAATAGTGCTGATGGGGCATACATCCTGGATGGTGGCCACCTTGTAATCGATTAGGTTCCCGTTTAGCATAACGCCTGTAACCGGATCGTGAACAACTTCCTCCAGCTTGCCACGGCTCATCCCCATGATACTGCCGCCGTACTGCTGTCCCTCGCAACTCATGCGGTTGATAACCTTGCCCACGTCATTGACGTTGACCACCCTGGTGACGACGACCTCGCCAGTCTCGGTATCCACCTCTACTTCCATGAAATGGGCCTGACGGCAGCACTTCTCCCTTGGACCTTTCGGGTTGTATTCGCCTTCTTGGGTGTGGTAAGCGTAGGCGCACAGAGGTTCCATCCATGCATTCCTTGTCCCAAAGGCCTCAGTGTTGGTCAGCGGGCCCTGCAGGGCCATCGGCCTGGCGAAATCAGCCATGCTTATCCGACGTGAGGGGTCGGATTTGACGAAGATTACGCTGTCCTTAATATCTAACTCTTCCGGACTTGTATTCGGGAATGCGGGAGAGAAGCTCCCCCGCTGGGTAGGAGAAGAGGGACTGGTGGCTGATTCCAGTATCTTCTGCTTCAATGTCCTGGCCGCGTGGCGCGCCAACCAGCCGTTAATCGACATACCGCATGAGGAGTCCGGCGAATTGAGGTGGAAGCCGGGATCGAACTGCGGGTTAAAGTGCACGTCCTCAAGCCGCATGCCTAGCTCATCCGCTACGATCTGGCAGTAGGTGTTTTCCGCGTCCACACCACTATCGCAGTGCATCCCCAGCAGCGTAGCTGTCCCGTCGTTACGCTCGATGCGGATGGCGATCTCCCCACTACCTGTCGAGTCAGACCACTCATGAGTCCAGGCAAAGCCAACCCCGTGCATACGCCCATTGGGGAGCTTCCTGGTACCGGGCTTGTGCCATGCCTGATCCCACCTGAACTCCGCCTTGCCTTTCTCGATGCATTCCTTCAGGCTATCGCGCACTTCGAAGCCGCGCTCCTTCTTCTTCTCGTTGAGCCAGCCCATATTATGACCCTTGCAGCCGTCGTTCTTCAGCGCCACTTCTATGGGATCCATGCCTAATTCGTCTGCTACGTGGTCCATAACCATGGTCTGGGTCAGGACCGGTCCAAGCATTTCGCAACGTATAGCAACACCGGGCCCCTTGTTGACCCAAATGGACTTGGTCTGTCCCTTGAGATGGGGAATCCTGGTGCTTTCATGCAGGTGCAGCACTGGGCCGAAGACCGGATGTATAGCATTGACCTCATAGAGGATGCTATCTACAGCAATTATGGTGCCGTCATTTTTAAAACCCACCTTCACAAAATAAATGCCCTCGTCCATCGAGCTACCATAGAAGTCCTCCCTTCGGGTGAAGACATATTTCACCGGCCTTTTCATCCTCCCTGACGCTACGGCAGCGCAGTAGAGCCCGCCCAGGTTCCAGTCAGTATGAGTCCAGCCGCCAAAAGTCGCACCCTGGTACAACATATGCAGCTCGATTTTGTTCATTGGAATCCCGCCGAACCAAGTGTTGATATACTTCTTGGCTACGTACCCCCGCTGGTTCTTCAGCCAGATCTCCGGGCAGTCGCCGTTCCATTTCCATACGCCGCAGGGTCGCTCCGGGCATATCCAGGTATGGCCGGCGCGGGCGATCTTGAACTCAATTACCCTGTCTGCCTCAGCAAAACCCTTTTTGACATCGCTGTGTATATCCTCATCTAAGACCCCTTTGTTCCAGTGGTTACCATCCATATAGCGTTCTGGAAAAGTGAGCGGCGCTCCCGGTTCGCACGCCGCGATAGGGTCGAGCATGAAGGGTCGTTCCTCCCACTCGATTTCGATCAGAGAAAGCGCCTCTTCGGCGATGGCCTCGGTATCCGCCGCAACGGCTGCACCCATTGGCTGTCCTTCAAAATGCGCTATACCATCGAGTGGCTTATCGTTCTGGAAGATTGGTAAAAGACCCAGGTTTGCTGATTCCGCTAATTCTGGATCGTCGTAGCGCAGTATGCACTTGACGCCCGGCAGCTTTTCGGCCTTGCTGGTGTCCATCTTGAGTATTTTGGCATGTGGGTAAGGAGAATCGAGGAATCGCATATACAGCATGCCCGGAAGCTGTACATCCATAGTATAGTCAGCTTCACCTGAAGCCTTGGCCAGGCCGTCCGTCCTGCGCGGCCCTTTCTTACCTATATATTTATATTCCTTCAGCGTATACTTGTCCGCCCTCAGGTTGTCGAACATCTCAACCATTCGTGCCCGTTCGATTTCCGACTGCTTGGTCATCTTACTCCCTCCTTAGACTTATAAAATTCGCTGCCCAGGTAGCTCCGCAGGAACAGGGACTGGTCGATCCGGTTAATGTACTCCTCCCTGAAGTATTTCAACGAGTCCAGTACAGGCACGGCAGCAGCCTGTCCCAGCCCACACAGCGAGGCCAGCGCCATCGTCCGCGCCAGGTCCTCCAGAGCGCTTATATCCCCTGCTACACCTTCACCCCTTGTCAGCCTGCCCAGTATCTCCAGAATCACCTCAGTCCCCTCGCGGCAGGGTGTACACTTCCCGCACGACTCCTCATTTAAAAAATGCATGTCGTTGTGAACAATATCGATGATGTCCCTGCTACTGTTGAGCGCCACCACGGCGCCGGAGCCCAAAAAAGTCTCGTGCGCCAGTGGTGTATCGATCATGCTCGCAGGTATGATACTGCCTGCGGAGCCCCCGATCTGCACCGCCTTGATATCCTTCGCACCCGCCAGGCCGATTAGCAGCTCCTTCAGCGGGCTCCCCATCTCAAGCTCGTAGACACCGGGCCTGGCGACATCGCCGCTCACGCAGAAGACCTTGGTGCCCTTGCTCCTCTTGGTCCCCATGGCGCTGAACCAGGCAGCCCCGTTGTTGATGATATGGGGAACATTCATCAGCGTCTCTACATTATTTATAATGGTGGGCTTATCCCACAGCCCGGAGGTTGGCGGGTAGGGCGGTTTGTAGCGCGATTCGCCTCTCCTGCCTTCAATGGAGTTCATCAGCGCCGACTCCTCACCGCAGATATATGAGCCCGCGCCCTCGAACACCTTGATATCCAGATGCTTCAAAAAGCCCTTCTCTTTAGCCTGCTCTATGGCGCGGCAGAGCTGGTCATACAGGACGTGGTATTCGGCCCTGAGGTAGATGAACGCCTGCTGCGCGCCGATGGCCAGGCCAGCGATGAGCATACCCTCGATAAGCGTGAAGGGATCTTTGGATAGTAAGTATTTATCCTTGAATTGGCCGACCTCACCCTCGTCCGCATTGCAGATGAGATATTTCGTCTTGGCTTTAGTATTGCGGGCCAGCTCCCATTTAAGGCCGCAGGGGAAACCCGCTCCTCCCCGTCCGGTAAGCCCCGATTTCTTGATCTCCTCGACTATGCCTTGGGGCTTCATTTTGTCGCGTGCCTTAATAAAGGCTTTGAAGCCACCCTTCGCCAGGTAGGTCTCGATATTCTGAGGATCGATCACCCCGCAGTTGCCCAGTACAATGCGCTTTTCCGCCACTTATAACCTCCTTGGATTCAATCTGCCGAAGTGCCTCTATTTAAAGGACTTCAATATCTCTGCTATCCTCGCCGGGGTAAGGTTTCCATACAGTGTGTCGTTGATCATCATGGCCGGGGCCTGATCGCAGGCGCCGATACAGCCCACCTGCTCCAAAGAGAATCTGGCGTCGGCCGTGGTCTGTCCCGGCTCAATCCCCAGCTCCTTTTTAATGCTCCCTATCACACCCTGCGCATCTTTCAAATCGCAGGGGAGGCAACCGCACACACGGATGATATTCTTGCCAGCAGCCGCCACCGGCAGATATGCGTAAAAGGTGGCTACGCCGTAGATCTCGTTGAGCGGAAGTCCCGTTTTATCGGCCAGGGACGTCAACACAGTTTTAGACAGGTTGCCGTTTTTACCGAGTTCCTGTTTCAGCGCGGGCAAGAGTTCCGCACGGTTGGCGATAGAGGATTGTGTCTCTTTTCCGGCAGCGCTCATCGTACTATACCTACCTTCCGGGCTTTAAAACCGGGCGCGGCACTCATCGCTCCGGTGGGGCAATGCTCGATGCATATTCCGCAGTCCCGGCAGGCTTCTGCAGTCAATGCCTCATCAAATCCTGTGACCACCTTCGACCTGAAGCCGCGGTATCCGATACTGAGTATATTTTTACCTGCGATGTCGCTGCATGCCCGGATGCATTTGCGGCAGAGTATGCATTTGGACAGGTCGCGGACAATATAGGGGTTTGCCTCCTCGGCGGGATAAAAACGGGGAGCTCTTACGTTAAAACGCGGGGCGCCCACCTGGTAATCCGAAGCCAGATTATGCAGGACGCAGTTCTCCGCGTTGGTATCGTTCACGCAGTCCCCTGTATGAGCGGTGAGCATGAGCTCCACGATCACCCTGCGCGCCGCCACGACCTTGGGCGAGTGGGTGTGCACCACCATGCCCTGCGATACAGGAGTGTGGCAGGCGCCCATCAATGTCCTCGATCCCTCCACCTCCACCACGCAGACGCGGCATGCACCGGTGGGGAGCTGATCTTTTATATGGCACAGCGTAGGTATGGTTATGCCGTGTACCGCAGCTGCCTCAAGTATAGTCGTCCCCTCTCTAACCTTGACGCTTGTTCCATCGATGTTTAGCTTTACTCTACCCATATTACCCATATTACCCAAATTCCCCATTTCAACTCGGAATGAAGCGATGTTCACCTCTCACGACCCTTGACTGTAATCCGCTACTCGATCTTCACCACGCATTCTTAAAAGAAGCTGATTGACAAGCGATTCAGGGCCATCGAAATCATACGTTCTATAAAGTTCCATTAAGCTTGCTCTGGCAGAGCCCTCGGCGTGCATGTGCATGACTTCCTCTTCGCCACCCATTAAAACAATAGTTTCGCGTAACAACAAAAACAGTTTAAACCTATCGTTGCCTGGTATAGCAGCACTTAGGTATTTATCAATATCTTTTCTCAGAGTTTCATCATAATAGTCATCTGCACTTGGGGCAGTAATAGCTAACCCACCAGCTATATCGATTAATGAGCGCATAGTATTTAAATAATTGTCATTTGAATACAATTTCCCTATGTTAGTATAAATGGGGTTAGGTATGGCAATACCAGTGTTTTCATCCTTAATACACTCATATGCCGCGATTTTGGCGCAAATCTTCTGTATTTCGGTAAATGATAATAAATCAACTACATCCTTCTGAATATGTGGAGCTCTGTCTACACCATTTGCCTCTGCAATAAGTTTCCCCAGTCCAACAAAATATTCTGCGAGTGCCGCCCGGTAAGAAACCGCTGAAAAACGATGCCAAAGTGCAAACATAAGAGCAAGCTTTCCTGCTCGCATTGGGTCCTTATAAATAAAGACACGCTCCCAAGGAACAAAAACATTGTCAAATATTGTCAAACTATCAACAAACGCTATTCTTCTTACTCTAACACCTTCCATGTCATTCTGCGCAGCCTCAGTCCCTATCGCTGGTCGACAAATCAACCTTAGCCCTTTTGTATTTACCGGCACAGCAAAGGCTATAGCATATTCACCTTCATTAGCTTGCAACGCCCTTCCTGGGAATACAAATATCTCATTTGCAATCATGGAAGCAGAAGTATGTATCTTAGCGCCCCGCACAACAACTCCATTTTTGTTCTCGTCAGTAACATGCACATATAAATCTGGATCTTCTTGCTCCGAGGGTCTCACGCTACGATTTCCCTTTACGTCAATTTGCGCCCCAGCTAGGAATAGATTATTGCGAGACACATATTGGGCATAATTTGTGAAATTATCTTTATATTTTTTATCAAGGTCTCCAGAGACGATTCTTGCGGCATTAAGTGCATCAGAACCAATATGTGGCATAAGGCCACCAGAAGCTTTAGTGAGGTCGTATGTTAACCTGAATCTTTCGTATAAGTCCGAGCTACTTTGCGGTACCTTATAAAAACTGCTTATTTTCGCTTTTAATTCAGAGTCATAATAGTATAGCCTCTCTTTTAATTTTTCATCTTCAATATTTTCACCAAGGAAATATGCCCCCTGGTTAATCCCTAACCGTAAAATTGGGTGTTCTGTCACATCGTTTACCTTTTTACCTCGGTAGTAGACGGTCCTACTATCACGAATACTTTCCTTATATTCGTGCAAGTTAGTGATAGGTTCTTTTATAGGATATAAATCTAATGACATATTTCGTCTCCCTTTTTCTCTCTTAAATTCTTTCCACTTCTTAAATAATAGAATCTCAACCAGGCATTGCGAGACCAAATGCTTTTGATTCCTCTGTCAATTGCGAAGTAGTTTGCCAGGACGAAGCTTACTGCGGAACTCCCCGTTCATTACCATGGGCAAGCCGTTAATGAAGACATGAGAAATCCCCTCGGCAAAGGTGGGGATTCCTTCTTCCGTGAATTTTTCCTTCACAGTACCTGGATCAAAAACCACTACATCAGCAAACGCTCCCTTCTTGAGTTCGCCTCTCCCATTCAACTTGTATCTACTGGCAGACAGGCTTGTCATCTTCTTCACAGCTTCCTCCAACGAGAAAAGGCCTAAATCACGGCAGTAATGGCCCAGCACTCGAGGAAAACACCCGTAAGCCGATGGCGGGGGTGCACCGAATTGAGGAAGAATGGAATCAGCGCCTATACTTACGAGAGGATGACTTAGCGTCTTATTGAACACCTTCTCGATCCATGGTCTTGCTGCATACCCGACGGTAAATGCAACCTCCGCATCTTCCTCAAGTGTCAGCCGACATAGCGCTGAAAAGGGATCGATACTCAATTGTTTTCCTATTTCTACAAAAGTTTTCCCTTCCGTCCATCTGTTCCTATCATTCTTAACTGAAAGCACCCTAATTGTCCTCCATCCCAAGGCTCTAATTAAAGGGTCCGCCCATGAGCCTCCTTCCCAGTGAGGCCATTTCGGTGAACCTGCGGCGAGTATATCCTTTTCCATGCGCCTTTTGTCTACCGGGTTCTTTAGGCGCTCCAAAAGCTGTACTTTCCCTCCTTTATTTGCCCAAGGTGGAAAGAGCACAGTGATAGTACTATTCCCCAGAACATAAGGAATAGCGTCCACTCCTATATCTATACCATTGTCCATCGCATTCTGAATTATGCTTAACCCCTTTTCTAAAGCCGGATTAGGAAGACCTGGCAGAGGAACAATTGAATTAACAGTCTCCAAAAAATTAACAGAGTCGTATAGTGTGTTTGCCAACCGACCAAGGAAAGGAACTGCCAACAAATGCGATATCTGTATTGCTACCCTGGCTTTTTCTGCAATGGTTATGGCCTCTGCCAGCGCATCCGGTAAAGTCGTACAGTACCCCCGCAGGTGACTGACGTAAGGCCTTCCGTATTCACCAGCCACCTCAGCTAAAGCAATTAGTTCATCGGTATGAGCATATATCCCAGGATAATACATCAAACCTGTGGATAAACCTATGCACCCTGCCTCCATACTCTCCTTCACCAATTCTTTCATTCTATTAAGTTCATCTATCGTGCAAAAACGGTTTTGCTCACCCATGACCGATATCCGTATGGCGCCATGCCCCACCAAGTGTGCCACATTACAAATTAATCCCTGCTGTTCAATGTAGGATAGGTATTCGCTTATAGAATTCCAGTGAAATTGCTCCAGGGGAACCCCCATACTCCTGATCAGATCGAGTAGGATATGTCTGGTTGATAGTGAACATGGAGCTAAAGTCCAGCCACAGTTTCCGACTACACTGGTAGTAACACCCTGCCTTAAAAAGGACTCAAACCTAAGCACAGGATCCTGGTCTACAAGGTACAGGTCGTGGTGAGAATGAACATCGATGAAACCTGGAGCAACCACCATACCCTCAGCTTTCACAACCACTGCAGCATTTGCTCCACTAAGATTGCCTATTTCTGCTATTCGCTCGCCCTCTATACCCAAATCACCAGGGTACGCCTTCGACCCTGTCCCATCCACTATGGATCCCCCCGTAATCGCGAAGTCCAGCATATAACTACGCTCCCTAAATTATCTAAAAAACTCGAGCTTTTTTAATATCTAGAAACCTTTTTCTAATTATAGACACCACTACATAACCCAATAGCCTCGGTTTTTCTCCTTCCATACCTCGACTTGAATAGCAAGAATACCCAGCTTCTTAAGCGATCTTATAAGCGGCCTGCTAACTCTTAATTAAATGAATATAGTTCATTATAATACCTTAGGTCAGTTTTGTCAATAGCTCGAATTGCGTCATAATAACTGTTACCGAAAATAGTATTGTTGCCTCAAAAATAGTGTTACCGAGGGGAGGTACATATGACACGAGGCAGCATGCTGGAATACATACGAGCCGTACATGAGCGATATGTTAAAGGGGCAAAAGCTGATAAGGGAAAGATACTGGATGAGTTTGTCAGTAATACCGGTTATCATCGAAAGTCAGCCGTCAGGGTATTAAATAGAAAAAGCCATGTTAAGCGAACTGGCAACCGTGGCCGTCCCAGAAAATACAAATCTATTCTGGCCAGTGAATTGCAGTATCTGTGGGAAATCACAGACCATTTGTGCGGCAAACGTTTACATCCTTTCATACCTGAGCTTCTGGATATTTTAAAGAGGAATGGCAGCCGCATCATAAATCAGGAGACGGAGATCCAATTGAGAGCACTTAGCCCATCGACGATGGATAGATTATTGCGGACCTGTCACAAGAAAGGAGGGAGGAGTCGATTTTCCACCACCAAGCCAGGGACATTGCTCAAGAACTCAATCCCCATAAAAACTTTCGCCGAATGGACTGAAAATTCGCCGGGATTTTTCGAAGCTGATACGGTGGCGCATTGCGGTGATAGCGTGGAGGGATTTTATTTGAATACACTGTCTATGGTGGATGTAGCTACAGGCTGGATAGAATGCATGGGTACCTGGGGCAAAGGACAAACCCGGGTCCGACAAGGAATCCACAGAATCCGACAGCGCTTGCCATTTCCCATGCTCGGGTTAGATTCAGATAATGGCAGTGAGTTTATTAATCAGCACCTTTTCAACTACTGCCGGCAGGGGCATATAACCTTTACGCGCTCACGTTCATATAAAAAGAACGATAGCTGCCATGTTGAGCAGAAGAATTGGAATGTAATCAGACGTGTTGTCGGATATGGCCGCTACAGTTCTCATGCAGCATTGGAAGCGCTTAACGATGTCTACAGCTATCTCCGGCTACATATGAAATTTTTCAGCCCGTGATGAAGATAGTATCTAAAACGCGGCAGGGGGCCCGTGTGCACAAGATATACGACACAGCGCAAACACCGTATCAACGTTTGCTCAAATACAACATTCTATCTGAAGTCAAACGTAGAGAACTGCAGGCAATTTACTATTCTCTTGATCCTGCCACTTTGATAGAACAAATCAACAGTAGCCTGGACAAACTCTGGAAGTTAGAAGTAAAAAGAAGTGACCGAAACAAACTATACAGAGTTCATAAGATTTAGGTAACAGGATTTATAACGCAATGATTACCCTTTCGGTAACACTTTATTTTGACGAATCATGTAGTCCGAATTGATTCAGTAGATACCTTTGGCAGGTTATATCTATAGGTTTCCCAGAGACACAGCGCCCAGCACTCCGATATTGCATGCCCCCGACCTTTTTAAAAAATAAAGCAACTCATAATGAAATAACCGGGAAGTCAAGTTTCTTTGTAATCTTTAAGCAGGGCGTGATGGAGCAGTTTAACCAGTGTATCTTCGTAACGCATTGGATCAACATCTGACCAGGCAAAGCATATTTTAGAAATCCACTCCACCATACCACCCACCAGTTCAGCCAGTACTACCGTGTTATAAGGAATAATTTGACCTTCTTCCATGCATTTGCCCAGCCATGTCCTGAGTACACGCTGCAGGACTTTTTCAGCCTCAGGCCTGGATATTTTACCATCGACGCTGCGGTGCTGGTCTATGAGACGTACAAGATCAGCATTCCTTGAAGCGTACAGGAGTGCGGATTGTATGATATCTACGATTGCTTTGCTGGCAGGGCTGTCCAATTCAGGAGTGATTGCTTCTATGTGCCCAAGCACGTAATAATCACACAGTGTATTAACTATTTCCATTTTAGACTTGAAATAAAGATAAACCGTACCTGTAGCTATGCCAGCCCCACTGGCTATTTCGGGTATGGTAGTGCCCTCTACGCCTTTTTCTTTGAAAAGTTTCCGGGCATTAAAAATTATTGCATCGCGCTTAGCTGGATCTGTTTTTCGGGCCATATATTTTAATAACCTCGATGCTAGAGGCTGAATACAGTTTATCATATTAGGTTGTACCCTGTACTATCAAGAAAATATTGATCCAATATACTGGCAAGGAAGCTACCGCTTCTCTTCCAGGCAGTCCTTGAACTTGAATAGTATGGACGAATCTATCAAATTTGGTACGTCGAAAAATCATGGCCAGAGAATTAATGTGTCAGAAAACCTTTTAACTATGAATAAAACGGTAAGAAAAGACAGGGCTGGAAGCTAACAACCGCTAGGTCCGTATGCTTGGCTAAAAGTAAGAAAATTTGAAGTGTGATAAAACGGGGTACGACTCTCGTCCAATCTGTAAATTCTCAGGTGTAATTACCCTACGTTGTTATTCACCCATATTGCCACGTACAAGAGCCTTCTTGATTTGCATCCAAGAGGTCAGGGGTTCAAACTCCATCGGCTACACCTATCAGCCTTAATAATCTGCCAGGTATTTAATCATGCCCATGTGACTTCTTTGCACTTTGAAGAGCACGCCTTACCGCCTCATGACTGACGCCATATTCTTTAGCAAGAGAACGTAGGCTTCTGTTGTGATGGCGTGCAACAAGATCGGGCCATATTGATGATGGAAGTTTGTGCCGAGTGTAAGTTAGAGTAGGCAGGATGACTGGATATAGGCCAGATTCAAAATAATGAAGATACGACCCCGATGGGATTCGAACCCACGATCTCCACCGTGACAGGGTGGCATGTTAGACCGCTACACCACGGGGCCATGGACAAACGCAAGGGGCATATAAAACGAGGCGAAAAACTACTGTAAAAGTCTATCAACATAGTATAACCAGTGTCAAACCAGGGATTTTTATCTCCATGCAATTGATTTATCATCCTTTTTATTATAAGCTAACACTTGATTTATAAGTATTTACGGGGT
>Ga0268277_1002033_pt1 | contig 12413 bp, 13 predicted proteins | sample saktaG_5_FD_190132 | JGI IMG/M metagenome (GOLD analysis project Ga0268277, IMG submission 190132) | Saline water microbial communities from Sakinaw Lake, British Columbia, Canada - sak_2010_1_5_50m | ecosystem: Environmental > Aquatic > Non-marine Saline and Alkaline > Saline ...
GCCGAAGCGAAAAAAGCTATTCATCCCTTAATTTAACGATTGGAAAATTTCGCGAAGGCGGATTAAGACTATATTTATATTAATATTATAACAAAAATTACCAAAGATAGCGATTTTTCTTGACAAAGGCAAGCTAATATTTTAAAATTAAATTAACAAGGATAATACCAGCCGGTGCCACCTGTATCGCTGGAAGCCAGAAGACAAGGAGGTTGCGAAAAAACAAGGGAGGAAACAGTAAAGTCGTCACCCCGAGTGAGGGGATAAAGTACGGCAGGGGGCTAAAAAGCAGTGATTTTTTAAAACCTGAGCGTGCCTCAGCTTAAGCCGGACGAATGCTCAAACTTTTCTTTTTGCCTCTTTTGTCTAATCACCTCTCACCTCCTATCCTGAGTGCAGCCTGGCGCGAGGCCAAGAGTGTAACCTGCAAACACTCTTGGCCTTTTTTATTTTTAGAAAATAAAAAGAGCCACCCTTATTTGGCTCTTCCTCGGCGAAAATAACATAATTATTTCGATTCAGAGATGCACCCCTATTAGGGCGCGCTTAGCAAGAGGTCTTGCCTCTTACTAGCAGGGGTGGCTCAAAGTCGGCCGGCGAGGCTTTTGCCTGGCGGGCTCTAGACTCCCGTATCAGTATATCAACACAATAACTTTTACTGTCAACTCGCTCCCCTTTTTCCGAAAAAAAAGCTCGCTTCAGCAAGCGAGCTTTTATTTTATTATCCTCCTTAAGGCTACTCCTTCAGCCTTTTTCTTATTTCCTTTTCTCTTTCTAAAAGCTGATCGAGGGTCGCAAGACACCCTTCCTGGGTATCGCTATCATGAAGATCTTCAGCTTTCGAAAAGCTCGCAACGGCTTCTTTCTTTTTTGCGCTTATCGCTTCCAATTCCGCGAGTAATTCTTCTTTTTCAGACATTCCCGCCTCCTCCATTTAAAAAGTGATTTTTATTTTCTTGATTTTATAAGATACCATAATTTATTTATTTTGTCAAGAATTAGGTAGACCCCATGCCCCGCCTGCCATAACCGGCATGTCGGGCAGGCCCGCCCGCTTCGAATGCGAAGCATTTCGGGCAGGCAAGCACAAGGGGCTTGTTACGGAGGCGTGCCAAAATAAAAACAGCCCCAGAGGAGGTCTTAGGACTGTTTTTTATTTCCCCATTCGTTATGTATTTAGTTTTTTATTATCATCAAATGCCGCTTTACCAGCGTCAATGAATTATTTTTGCCAGCCAGCTTTTAAGCCGCGGCCAGGACCGAAGCCAAATCCAAGACCAAAGCCCAATTCCTGCCTTAATTTATTAGCTTCATCATAGTTCTTTTCGGACATTAATTTATTTATTTCCACCAATTTGGCAAAAGTATCTTTATTTATTTTAGCGGAAAATTCATCAACTTTTTTTGCCATTTCAGTCTTTTTCTCTTCCATAAGAGTTTGCCAAGCAACATAATCATTATCAGTCAAAGCTTTCTGTATGGCCTCCTGACTGGCCTTAGCTGCCTGCATCATCTCTTGTTTAGCTGCATTGTCCTGGCCTAAAAAATTCAGCCCGAACTTGGTTCCCAGTCCCCTACCTCCGGCCGCATAAGAGCTAACAGCTAGACCGATCACCGCAATAATCGCGGTTAATCCGGCAGAAGCGACAATTATTTTATTCTTGCTCATATCTCTTTGACCCGCCGGGCCCACCCCGTACGCAGGCAGACCAGCGGAATTTTAATAATAAACGACTCTCTGCTTATTAATACGCTCACTTTTCTTTTTTTCTTTCAATAGACCTATTGCTTAAGGCCGAAAAATTATCCGGCAAGGAGCCAAACTCGGCCAGCCACAACCAGGCCAGGGCCTTATCTGCCTAACTCGGAAATTAAAATTATCCATTGGCTCTCCAATAATTTTTATCATCCCGCGCTCTCTTAAAGGAACCCACGGGGTAGTAGAAGAAATTTGCCCATGCATCATCCAGACCTTATCGTCTAAATCTCTTAAACTAAACTCTCCCCTGCCTAAGTCGGAAATTATTCTCCCGGCCATCATTCCCCTTTCCGGGTTGCCCCAAATCATCCGCCGGTGAAACATTAAACGTTCATAAAAAGGCAGCCGGGCGGAAAATGCTTTATCAATCGTCCAGCCCAACCCGATACTATAGAAAAATATGCCTAAAAATATACTAGCTAAAATACTGCCGGTCACTAAAAGTCTTAGAGAAAAACGATAGCCGCTCTTTGTGTGTTTGAAGTTATAATAAGCCAAAGCGACAAAGGCCGCCAAGAGCAGGAGCCAAACATAAGGCAGGGTGGCAAAAATAAATGATAGTAAATTGCCGCTTACCCTATCGCATAAATCCCAGTCATTGTTCCTGACCATATGGATAATTACGGCCACGGCCAAAGACCCGACCAAGAAAGACGCTCCGGCAAAAACCCAGATAACGTATTCTTTCAGGATAAATTCCCATTTCGGTTTTGGTTTTATGTGTTTTTCTTTTATTTTTTCCAAAACTTCGTTAGTTAAATCACTCATATGTTTATATCTTAATTTTTTGCCTGTCTAATTCTTCCTTAAATTCTTTTTTCGCCCGATTAATCAAAGTTGCGACTGTCCCCATCGGCTTTTTCAAAATATCCGATATTTCCTGATAGCTTCTTTCTTCTAAAAATTTTAAAATTAAAACTTCCCGGTATTTTACATCTAAATTAGCTAAAACTTTTTTTATAGCCTTTTTCAAGTAACCAACCTCAATTTCTTTTTCTATATCTAAATCGGAGGACAAATTGGCCAGAATTTTTTCATTAATGTCTAAAGGCAGACTTTGCGGCCTGGCCCTTACCTTGCGGTAATGGCTTATCACCTGGTTATGAGTTATACGGTAAGCCCAGGAGGAAAATTTCAAACTTGTGTCAAAATCATTAAGGTTCTCATAAATCTTGATAAATACCTCTTGCAGAATATCTTCCGCTTCATCGTGGCTATAATTAGAAATTCTTAATATAAAGGCGAGCAATTTACCCTCATACCGCCTCATTAAACATAAAAAATGACCCTGGTTGCCTAAAGCCAGGCTAACTAATTCTTCGTCGGTTTTTTTTCGGAAATTTTTGTTTTCTGCCATGCTTATAGTATATACCAGCTAAAACTAAAATAAAACTTCCCTTTTCCGTCCCGGCTAAGAATGCTATTTGGGATAAGAGACCTGTTGAATATTATCGGCGGCAAAGCTTCCATCCGAATTTTGGCTGCCGCTAGCTATAATTTGATCGCCAACTTTAAGCTCGTCAACCGAGCTTGAGGCTGATTTAGTAATAGCGGTTGAATCAGAGAGAAAAACTATCTTAGAACCGCCGTCACTAAGCTTTACCGTAACGCTTTGTTCATCCTTGGAAAGAATTTCTCCGCTGACAAAGCCGCCGCCGGCTTGCATTCCCTTCTGTCCGCCTGCGCCAGTAGCCCCTGGTTGCTGAAAACGAGCCTGGCGCTCTGCTGACGAGAGATTGGCAAATCCTCCGTTGGCACCCCACGCCGGACTCTTACTTTGACTATATTTCATGCCGCCATAAAAAGCGCCTGCTCCGACCACAACTAACAACAAAATAATAATTGGTAGTATTTTTTTCATATCTTTCATAATCTTTTTAAAAATTCCAATAACCAAGAAACAAATTCCAAACAATAATCAATAACCAATTTTCAATAATTAAATTTTGATTATTGATTATTGAAATTTATTTGGTTATTGGTGCTTGATTATTGATTATTAATAAATTATTCATATCTAAGAGCGTCTATCGGGTTTAACTTAGCTGCGCGTCTAGCGGGGTAATAACCGAAAATTATGCCAATCGCCGCCGAAACGCTAACCGCCAAAATAACGGAGTTTAAAGTAACCGTCGTAGAGGTGCCGCTGAATTTAGTAATAAGAAAAGACGCCAGCCAGCCAATAATAATTCCGAAAATGCCGCCGATAAAAGTCAGGGTGGCTGATTCCGCTAAAAATTGCAGGCTAATATCCCTGCTTTTCGCTCCTAAAGATTTACGCAAACCGATTTCCCTTGTCCGCTCGGTAACGGTCGTAAGCATCATGTTCATAATGCCAATCCCGCCGACTAAAAGAGAAATTCCGGCAATCGCGCCTAGAAGCAAAGTCAAAGTATCTGTTACTGTTGACATAGTATTTAAAATATCCGCCTGGTTCATAATGCTGAAATCAGCCTGCGTTGAATCCGCAATTTTATGCCTTATTAAAAGTAAACTGGTAATTTGCTCTTGGGCAGCAGTCATCAAATCCTTTTCCGTAACCTGGATATTAATATTGCTTACCGAAGCGCTTCCGGTCAGATAACGCTGGGCCGTGGAAAGAGGAATATAAATTAAATCATCTGAACTGCCCATACCCGACCCGCCTTTGCTGGCGGTTACGCCTATAACAGTAAATTCCAAACCTTCAATGCGAATTTTTTGGCTAACCGGATTAGTGTTTTCCCCGAATAAATCATCTCTGGTCGTAGGGCCAAGCACGGCCACTTTTGATGTGTTTCCGACCTGGGTATCGTTTATGAAATTGCCCGTCTCCATGGTAATATTTTTTATTTGGCCGTAGGCGGAATTTACGCCGTAAATGCTGGTATTGGTGTTAGTGCCCTTAGTGGTCTTAATCTGCTTCCTGGAAGAAACCGTTGGCGCTACCACTTCAGCGGATTGAACCTGTTCTTTAATTGCCTGCGCATCCTCAAGATTTAAGGTGCTGGCCGAGCCCATGCCCCCTCTTACTACCGAGCCGACGTTTCTCTGCGAGCCGGGCATAACCACCAATAAGTTAGACCCCAAGGACTCTATGTTGGTTTCAATATTCTTGGCCGCGCCCTGGCCGATGGAAATCATGGCAATAACCGACCCGATGCCGATGACAATACCCAAAACAGTCAAAGCCGACCTGGGCTTATTGGCTGACAGGGCAAAATAGGTTTCTTGAAATAAATCAGAAAATAACATAAATTTAATGTCTTCTATTTAATTTTCAACCCATCATGATTTAAACTTCTGTCTGACACAACCCTGCCATCCTTAATCTCAATCATTCTGTTAGCATGTTCGGCCACGTATCTTTCATGGGTAATTAAAATAATGGTGTGGCCCTTTTCCTCGTTTAATTTTTTAAAAGTATTTAAAACTATATCTCCGGTCTTTGAATCTAAATTTCCTGTCGGCTCATCAGCTAAAATTAAGTCCGGTTCATTAACTAAAGCCCGGGCAATAGCCACGCGCTGCATCTGCCCGCCAGACAATTGATTAGAAAGATGGTGCCAGCGATCTTTTTCCAGACCGACCGCTTCTAAAGCTTTCTCCGCTTTCTTTTCACGCTCGCTCTTAAGAGTTTTACTGTCATAAATAAGAGGAACCATCACATTCCTTAAAACGCTGGCCCGGGACAATAAATTAAAAGACTGAAAAACAAACCCGATTTTTTGCGAACGGATTTCCGCCAATTCATTATCCGAGAGTGAAAGCATATTCTTGCCAGCTAAAAAATAACTCCCGCTACTGGGCCCGTCTAAAGCGCCTAAAATATGCATTAAAGTTGACTTGCCTGAACCAGAAGGGCCGATTATGGCAACAAATTCCCCTTTTTTTATTTCAAAGGAAACATCTTTTAAAACCTTAAGCTCGGTCTCTCCTGTTTGGTATATTTTTGTTACATTTTCGCATTTTATCATACGCCTCACAAAAACAATAAAGCACAAAAACACGCGGCCTTCGGCCTTAAAACATAAAAGCACAAGTGTTTTCCGTATTTTTGTGTTTTCTGTGTTACCGCATCATTCTAAACACATTTCCCCCTGGCTGGCCTCCTTGCGACTGGTTGGTTGTACTTTGGCTTGCGCCATTATTTATAGTTTGAGTAATAATTTCCTGCCCTTCTTCCAAACCGCTGGTAATCTCTATCATCGTGTCGTTGCTCATGCCCGTAGTAACTGTTTTCTGTTGCGGTTGGCCGTCAACTAAAATTTCAACATAACTATTTTCTCCCGCCGCCTTAACGGCGCTTAATGGAATAAGTAAGATGTCCTGTTTGGAATCAATTATAATTGACGCGCTGGCAGTCATACTGGGCTTAATCCGATCGTCGTCCACATCAAAAGCAATTTTAATTTTATAGCTGACTACTCCTTGGGTGACAGTGCCCAAAGTGTCAACTTCAATAACTTTGCCGGTGACGGTTAAATCCTGAACTGCGTCAAATCCTATAGTCGCGTTTTGCCCAATTTTAACATTGGCTATATCTATTTCGTTTAAAGTAACTTCAACGATTTTCTGTTCGGTTATCACCGTTCCTATAACTGTGCCTGAATTGACTGTGTCGCCTCTGGAAATATCTACTGAAGCGATAGTCCCATCAAAAGGCGCTTTAATGCTGTGCTCTGCCAATTTTTCCTGAACGGCAAGCAGGGCTTCGTATTTTTGCTGGACGGATAGTTCTTCGGAACGAATGTCAATATCGTCCGCGCCGGCCTTTAATTTTTCCAGGGCTAATTCTTTTTCCTTAACCGCTATTTCCTTATCATCAATATCGTACTGTTCCGGGTGGTTAAGCTTATATAAAGCATCTTCTTTCTCCTTAACATTTCTTTCTGCTGCCGCTAAATCAATCGGCTGGTCTTTCTTCATCTCTTCTATATCCTCTTTCGCGTCTATTATGCTCTCTTTAGCATCCTCTAGCGCGCGCTGTTGAGATAAAAGACTTGATAATAAGCTATTAGTTTTTGAAGTGTAAGTTTTTATATCTGATTGATAGCTGGTTACTTTGCTAAAAACTTTTAAATTTTTTCTCGTCCGGTAATCTACCCAAAAATCATACAAGTTATTTTCGCTCTTTACCGTATCCGCCATAGTCCTTACAGTAATCACTGTTTGGGCTAATAAATCCTCTATAATCTTATATTCAGCATCGCGAGCCAAGGTTTTATATTCCGCAAAAATATCATCATAATTCTCTTTTGCGATTTTGTAATTATCTTTGACGCCGGTAATATATTGATTTAATTCATATCTATCGTCATCATCAAATATAGTATTTACAAGTACTGACACATTCCAGTTGTTGTCAACAGTAATCTCGCTGTCCGCTATTGTATAGCCGTATAAAATATCATACAGTCCGGTAATGACTGTCGGCAAATCAAAAAAGACAGTCGTTAGTGTGTTAAAAGAGTCTTCATAAGACTCAATCAGGTCATTCTCCGCGTCTTTTTTAGCGTCGGTTGCCGCCTTATAGCTTTTAGCCTGATCGTTCTTCAGTTTAGTAAGACTATCTTGGGCAGTAATTAAAGCATTTTCAGCATCGTAAAGAGCGTCTTCGGTTGGATTTATCAATTCATCCAGACTTCGTTTAGCCGTATCCAGAGAGCTCTCTGCCTTTAAAATATCTAACTCATCCGGAGGGGCCAGAAGTTCGTTTAAATCCAACTGGGCATTTTCAAGAGAAATTCTTGCATCACGCAATTCTTTTTGGGTTTCACTGTCATCAATTAGGGCAATTACTGTGCTTGACGTTATAGTATCACCACTAAGCACATTTAATTCTACAACCTCGCCTGAAACGTTTGACTTAATATCTACCTGATTAGAAGCGGAGACTTGTCCGGTGCCGGAAATTGAGGAAATAAGCATTCCTTTTTCTGCGGCCGTCGTTATATATTTCACGCCTTCTTTTCCCCCTGAAAAATTTTTATAGCCAAAATAGCCAACAACGGCAATTATTAATAAAACTACCGTTGCTATAACTTTATGGCCAATAATCAGTTTAAATATTCTGATATTCATAAAAAATAGCCCTGATTAGCCAAAATCAGGACAGCTAATAATCATCGCTCACCAGTTAGCGATTTTATTATAATAATATTTATAGTTCACCCCGTTAGAGTTTACGCTGTTATCAGCGGTTTATCCCCGTTAATAAATAGTTTTAGCTGGGTCCATAATAATTTAATTCCAACTAACCCCAACTCTAATGGGGTCCACATTATTTAATACGCAAAATAAGAAATTTTCTTTCATTTCTAGAAAAAATCCCAGCGGAATCAACTCATCGGGATTTAATTTAAAATCTATTTTCTGCCAAAAAGCAAGCGAAGCTCCGTCTTGGCTTGCTCTAAAATCTTTTTTTGTTCTTTGGATAAATTTCTGCCAGCGCGATTAATATAGAAATTAAGCATTGACATAGCCGATTGGAAAGGCCCGGCTTTGCGCCTCTTGCTTTTCAGGGCTGATTTTTTAAAGGACAAAGCAATTTTTTTCGGATCCTTAAAAGTAAACACGCCTTCTTCTAAATCAAGAGCGTCGCTATACTTTGTCACTTGGGAAGACCAATATTTTTTAGAATTTTTGTTTTTGGAATGGTTAACCATAAAAACACTAATCAATTCAAAATTCAGATTTAATAATTACGGCTGTAAAATATCTTCGGTCCGGCCGTTAATTGAAATAACAACCTCACCGACTGTCGAAAATTGCTTTAAAGTTTCCCTAATCTGGGCGCTGATAGCCGCTACCCGGCAGGAGCCGCCAATCTGGAATTCCATCTGTTCATTAAAATCAACCCTGGCTACCCCGTTTTCAATAGATAAGCTTTGGATTTTTACTCCAGGGTTGATGTTGGAAAAAAATCCGTTTGCTTTTTCCTCTTCCGTCGCGCCTTTTAATAATTCTTCCAGCGCGGCCCGGGCGACCGCTTCCGTTTTTGCTATTTCTCTCTCAACCGGAAAAACCTTATTGCAAGAAAATTCCGGATCAAGTTTACTATTGTTAAAGTAAACTTTTATTTTCATTTTTTCTGCGGTCGGCCCAAAAATTATTGGCACTCTTAAAGCGTCATTATTTTCCGGCAAGCCCGAAGGATTGTCTTTTTTTAAAATAAGCAAACCGGTTTTCCCTTTCGGCGCGGTGAATTCCAATTCGGCGGAAAAGGGAACGAAATCCTCTGCCATCCATTGCCCCTTGGCCTCGCCGATAGCTTGGCCCAAATCGCTCCCGTCTTCATCAAGCAAACGGATTGGGAAATCAGCTTCAAAAAACCAATTTCCGCGCGCCTGCCCGGTTATTTTTAGGGGACTCTTTATAGATTCATTCGGCCGAGGAGAATCTATTCTTATTAAATCCATTTTTTCCAGTTCATTACCAATATCTTCAACAAAAGTCTGGCCACCCGCCCGGCATTGCCGCGGATAGCTTTCCATTATAGCGTTACCGGCCGCTGCGCATTCAGCAAAATTTTTTATTGCCTTTTCTATATTTTCATACCAATCCCTGCCTATGCCAAGCCCGGCGCAAAACTCTTCTGTCTGGCAGCTTATGGAACTGCAGGCCATACAAGGCGGGCAAACTACGCACTCACCCGGGCAATTTTCCGGCAAGTATTCCGTGCATTCCATTCTCCGCCCGCAAGATCCTTCTGGCTTTGGCGCGCTCGGCACCCCGTGCTTTACCCAATCTCCGTTTGCGCAAATCCAGTCATCTTCCGGCCCGCCAATAATAAACCTCAAACTAAAGACAATTGCCAGAGCTAAGATGATGATTCCTAAAATTATCAAAATTTTTTTCATAATACAAATTATTCTATTTTTATAATTTTATAAATAACTTCTTTGTTGCCTATCCGGATTTTAGCGATATCACCTATCCGTTGGCCAAGCAGGCCTTGGCCCACGGCTGAATTATGGGAGATTACTCCCCTATCCGGATCGGTTTCGGCAGAGCCGAGAATTTTATATTTTCTCTGTTTTCCATTAATTTCAACAATTACCGTATTGCCCAGTTCCACGATGCCGGAATTTCTTCCCGGCTTGATAATAACAGCGTTTTTTAGTATTTCTTCTAAATCCAAAATGCGCTGATTTAGGGAGCGCAGTCTCCCCTTAGCCATCTGGTAGCCGGCGTTTTCCGAATAATCGCCCGTGGTGGAAAGGTCTTTTACTAGAGCCGCAGCCCGCGGCCGGCTCATCTTCTTTAACTTTTCCAGTTTGGCTTTAAGTTCAATAAACTTTTGCCTCGTAATATGCGCATCCGGCTTTAAATTAGTGTATTTCCCCGGTTTTCTTATTGGCACTCTCATATCAAAAAAAAATAAAAACTAAAGTAAGTATTTTCCTTATTATAACCTGTCTTTACCAGCAAAGCAAACAAAACCCCGCCCTTCGCGAAGGGCGGGGTTTTTATTTAAATAGAAAAATAGCTTAATCCCTAACTTTATTCGCGGTTTTCCGGCCCGCCTTGGCCGCAAGCATAAGCCGCTTTATTTCCAGCCGCTTCTTGGTTTTATGGGAATGCGTTTTTCTTCTCTTCCCTACCCCGGTGCTTCTTTTTGCCATATAAATATTTTATGAATAATAATGAATTTATTCTAACGTGTTAGGGAAATAAAAGCAAGCTACTTGCCTTTTGCTCCCGAGGCAAGGATTCAAAAGTAAGCCCGATGGGTTAACGGGGATAGTCTAGATTCCATACCCAAAAAATTAAATATTTAGCATAGGAGGAATAATGTTTTTATAGCTAAAATTTTCTTGCAAACAAACAAGTTTAAATTATTATAAGAGAGTTAAAATTTTCTTTTTTATTGAAAAAACTATTTTTACCTCTTCTTACGAATAAGGATGACAATTACTACAATTATTGCCACTAAAACAATTAAACCAATAATCATCGGAATCAATAAGGTTATAATCAGGGCCCTTATCCCTGTTTTGGCTAATTCTTCTCCAGTTGGTCCTTCTCCAGTTGGCCATCCTGTTGTTCCTTCGGGTAAAACTGTTTCTTCTCCAGGTAATTTGGCCCCGGCTTGGCTGGTAATATCCAAAGTATAAGCAACAAAGTTCTCACTGCAATACCTATCACAAATAACAGCTACGAAAATATCTTCACTTTTTGCTATTGATACAGAATTTGTCACAATTGCACCTGGATTTGACGCATATTCATCTTTTAATACTTTTCTATCCTTATCATACACAGCTATTCTCATTGTTGCTTCGCTTGGCGGAGTTACCTTAACAGTTAATGTTTCTCCTTTTTTAGCAGCTACTTTATAGAAGTCCTTGGTATCCGCGCCTGCTTCCCCGGAAAGATAAGACTTATATTCTCCTGAAGCAATCTCTATTGCTTTTTCAACTGTATCTCCAGCATCTGTTTGGCTTCCAGCATCGTAATGATTTATCAGTGAAATATCAAATGAAAGCGAACCTATTTTAACCCAATTACAATATCTTTTAAGATAATATTTGTACGAGTCTTTATCTGAATTAAGTAACCAAGAAATAGTGAATTGCTCTGGTTTTTCTTCAACGATTGCGCCCTCCTCGACTAATTCCTTTCTATCTTCATCGTATAAAGTCAAACCACCTTCACCAGCTCCATCAGGTTTGATCACGCCTTCAATTTTAATCTCCTGACCCGGCTTTACATTGATATAAAAATATTCTGATTCGCCATTTTTCATTGCTCCACCCTCATAATCCCCCGGCTCCAATTTAATTGCCGTCTCAAAACTATCTCCGCCTTTTGGTAGTACTTGTTGAGCATTAACAACTCCTATTAAACCGAATAAAAGCATCCCCAAAAAGACAACCATGGCTAAATTTTTAGCATTAAATTTTACCATACTATTATTCTTATTATTTTTTTTAATATTTTTTCTCTTCGACCTTTAAAATTTGAATTTCTCGGCAAATTTTCCAATAATAGGTAGTAATTTTTGTTCTCCTTTAACAGCGTTTATAATTCCGATAATACTCAAAATTATCAAAAAAAGCGTTAAGAGATTATATAAGAACCAAAGTTGATAGGGAAGGACATAAAAGATAACCCAGGCAATCATCTCAGCAATAAATAAAACTAATCCCTGTTTGGCATGAAATTTTACAAACCCATCTTTATCCTTCATTAGAATAGGAATAAGACAAAGAATTCCAATATAACTAATAATAGCCAAGATATTTTTTTGGCCCTTTTTAGTAATTTCCTCCATAAATTTAGAATTAAATTAATTAATTAAAAAATTTTACGACCTGTTTCAATTATACCAGATTAAAAGGGATAATGCTATTATTCCGTACCCATTCTTATCTCTCCGCATTTATATTCTGATTGCTTCACAATATCAAAAATATCATCAATTTCTGGCTCTATTACCTTTATAATTACACCTGTTTTTAGAACGGCTGTTACTTCTAAACTATGCATTTGCATAATTGAGCTGACTTTGCAATCAGCAACTGCCTGTTTAATTATCTGCCAATACGTCTCATTGGAAGTGTTATCAATAGAAACCCGGCATTTATTTTGTAAGCAAGCCGCTTTCTCGCGACCAGAACAGCTAAGCTCGCCGGTTGAAGGGAAAGAGTTTACTAAATCCATAATTCTG
>Ga0268277_1002035_pt1 | contig 12407 bp, 11 predicted proteins | sample saktaG_5_FD_190132 | JGI IMG/M metagenome (GOLD analysis project Ga0268277, IMG submission 190132) | Saline water microbial communities from Sakinaw Lake, British Columbia, Canada - sak_2010_1_5_50m | ecosystem: Environmental > Aquatic > Non-marine Saline and Alkaline > Saline ...
AAAAAGAAAAATCATAATCTTTATTTCTAATCATAGGACGCGGTAGATTAAAGGTTAAAGGATTACCTTTTAAAGCTCGTTGAGAAATTATTGGTCCTCCTGGATAACCTAATCCTAATAATTTTGCTACTTTATCAAATGCTTCTCCGGCTGCGTCGTCTCGTGTTTCTCCTAGTATTTTAAAATCCTTATGACTTTTCATTAGAACTAATTGAGTGTGTCCTCCAGAAACAACTAAAGAAAGTATAGGAAATTCTATATTAGAATTATTTAACCAATTAGCATATATATGTCCTTTAATATGATTAATTTCAATTATTGGTATGGACCAATTATATGCCAAGGCTTTAGCAAAATTAATTCCAACTAAAAGACAGGGAATTAAACCAGGTTCTTTAGTAACAGCAATTAAGTTAATTTTAGGGTAATTAGCTTTTTTAAGTGCTTTTTCAAAAACTGGTTTAATATTTTTTAAATGAGCTCTTGCAGCTAAATTAGGAACCACTCCACCATAAGGTGCATGAACTTCAATTTGTGAGGAAATTATATTAGATAAAATCCGGCATTTTTTTTGCCAGTCATATTCTATTAAGGCAATCCCTGTATCATCGCAAGATGTTTCTATTCCTAAAATAATCATACTTTACAAATCATAGCTTAGGATATATGATATTACAAGATACGGCCCTATCGTCTAATGGTTAGGACGTCAGATTTTCAATCTGGTAACCGGGGTTCGACTCCCCGTAGGGCTACTAATTGATACAGTCATTAAATAGTTGACTTTTTTAGTAATTATAGTTATTATTTTAGAAATATAATTTTGTTGATCTTTAATAAATATATAAAAAGGGGGTCAATATGCTGGATAAAATTGCAGGAGTTCCTAAAAATGAGTTTCTGGAAGTTGCGGAGGAAGTAATGGCGCGATTTATTCTTTTACCTGAAAATCCTAAACCTGAACGGACTGGTGGCTATCTGGCTGTTTTGGAAAGATCCAATAATATGATACTTCTGTTGACCGAGATTGGATCTTGTCCATTAGATATGTCAGAATCTATTAATATTGTTCAAGAAAAAGCTCATAGACTTTTTGATCATCTTGATGAAGGACATATTAGTAGTTGGCAGAGTCGTGATGTTGAGAATCAAATGTATGGTGGTGCTATCACTGCACCAAGTGATTCTTCGGGTATTAAAAAAGGGAGAGAGATTATCGGTGCTTTCTCTGGATTGGTCGAACATGGAGACGAGGCTGTTATATTGGTTACATGGATGATTTTTCGATGGATTGCATTGGATGATGCTCGGGAAATCGTATCTATAAGCAAAAACGAGCTTTTTAATCCATTGCTCAATTCCTGCAAGGATCTTTTTGATCGAGAAGTCTATATCTAACAAAGATAAATATTAATAGAAAAGCAGATGTTAAAATGCGTCTGCTTTTTTGTTTTATAGAATTTGACAGAATTGTATTTGCGTGCTATTTTGTTTTTAGTTTAATGAAATATAAATTACTAATATTTTTTTCAATATTGTTTCTCGGAGGAACTTTTTGTTTTTCTGTAAAAGCTTTTGAAAACAAAGAGGGTTTTCCGCGTTTAGCTAACTATTATCTTCAACCTTTAATTCCAAAAAATTATTATGACGATTTAGCAAAATATGATTTATTAATCTTAGATCCTGATATTCAAACAATTGATAAAAATCTATTTTATCAAATTGAAAAAGACAATCCTAATGTTAAATTTTTTGCATATATTCCTAGCCAAAGTGTTAATGTTCAGGATTTAAGTTCATGGGCACGTTTGCGTAAAATGAATTATGAAAAAGTTAATAGTAATGATTGGTGGTTAAAAGATAGTTCTGGAGAAGTTATTAATTTATCAAATATTTGGCCAACAATTAAATTTGTTGACTTAGGAAATGGTTGAATTGGATATTTATCAGATTTAGTTGAAAATGATATAATCAGTCGAAATGTTTGGGATGGAATTTTTTATGACATGGTTTTTGCTGATATTGGATGGCTTAATAATGGTGATATTGATATTAATAGAGACGGACAAAAGGATGATGTTGATTCAATTAATGAATATTGGAAAACACAGATGCAAGAATTATTAAATCAAACAAAAATAAAAATAGGTTCTAATGCTTTAATAATTAATTTGGATAAAATCAATAGTTATGAATATGGATTAGATGGATTAATGATGGAAAATTTTCCTAGTCCTCATTTAACAGGTGATAATTGGACAAATATTATTGACTATTATTTAAATGATTTACCTTTAAAAATAGGAGATCCTCAAATGGCTATTATTAATGCAAATACCGATAATGCTGGAGCAATGAATAGTTATCAAGAAATGCGTTTTGGATTAACTAGCACGCTTTTGGGAGATGGTTATTATTCTTTTGATTGTGGAGATCAATCACATGAACAGGTTTGGTGGTATGATGAATATGATGTTGGTTTAGGCAATGCAGTTTCTGGAGCATATAATTTACTTGAATCAGATAATCAAAAAATTGAGCCAGGGCTCTGGAGAAGGAATTTTGAACACGGAATTGTTTTAGTTAATTCAACTAATCAAAAACAAAATTATTTTTTTAATAATGAAGAATTTGAAAAGATAAATGGAACACAAGACAGAAGGGTTAATAATGGAGTAAAGATAAACTTGATTACTATAGATCCGAATGATGGAGTTGTTTTATTAAAAACAAACAAAGAGATAAGAAATAATAGTTTTAATAATGGTAGTTTTGTTAGAGTTTTTGATCAGAAAGGCAAACAAACTCAAAATGGATTTTTTATATTTAAAGATAATTTTCAAGGTAATATTCCTGTTTTAATAACCGATTTAGACAATGATGGTTATGACGAAACATTAATTAATGATAAAGAAATGATTTTGGTTTATAAAAACAATCAAAAAATAAGGGAATTTAAGTCATATGATTTTAATGGAGATATATTTTTATCAGTTGGTGATTTTAATAAAGATGGAATTAAGGAAATAATTAGTGGAGCTGGTTTTAATAATCTTCCACAAATTAGAATATTTAATCAACAAGGTGAAGTATTAAATGAATTTATGGCTTATGATGAAAATTTCAGAGGTGGGGTTAGTGTAGCAGTTGGAGATGTTAATAATGATGGAATTGATGAGATAATAACTGGAACTGGTTTTGGTGGTGGTCCTCATGTTAAAGTATTTAATCAACAAGGTGAAGTATTAAATGAATTTATGGCTTATGATGAAAATTTCAGAGGTGGGGTTAGTGTAGCAGTTGGAGATGTTAATAATGATGGAATTAGGGAAATAATCGTTGGCCCTGGACCAACAGGTGGTCCTCATGTTAAAGTATTTAATGAAAAAGGTGAAATAATAGATGAATTTATGGCTTATGATGAATATAATAGAGATGGTATAATGATAATGAGCGATGATTTAAACAAAGATGGATTTAATGAAATTTTAGTAGGAATAAATAATTTTTAAATTATTATGAAAAATCAAATATCAAAAAAATATTGTATCTTTTTATCTTTTATTGCAATTATATCTCTTGTTTCTATTTGGTATTATTGTCAGATAACAATTAAGGAAATTAATATGCTAACTAGTAATATTAGTGGAATTATTAGTCAAAAAGATGATGTTATTGATAAAGATAAAAAAGACTCTACTGAGTCAGATAATTTAGAAGAAGAGAAAGAAGAATCTGTTTGTTATGCTCCAGTTTTAACAATAGCTTCAGCAGGTTATTATTATAGTCCTCAAGGAGATCAATTGGGAATTGGACCTTTACCTCCTATGGTTGATGTTAAAACTAATTATTGGATTTTTTGGGAAATATTATATAATGATAAAGATTTAAATAATTTTGAAATTTCTGCACAATTACCAGAGAGAGTTATCTGGATAGGAAATAAAACGGCTTTAGCTGGTAGCGTACAATATGGAGAAGCTAGTCGAAGAGTAATTTGGAAAATCGATCAAATAAATAAAGATAATAAAAATTATAAGATTGGATTTGAAATAGGATTAATTCCGAAAGATCAGGACGTTAATAATACTTTAGATTTATTGAATAATATTGAATACCATGCAATGGATAAGTCATGCCAAAAACAGATTGAAGGTAAGCTTAATAATATTACAACTGATTTAATTTTTGATAATTTAGCTAAAGATAAAGGGATAGTTGTTCCGTTGAAATAGGATTATGTTATCTAAAGATCAATATTATTTAAAGCTTGGTAAAGCAACTGATTTAAAAGACCCGAAAGAACGACGTATCTATCGGGTTTTTGAAATTTTACCTGGTGCTTTAGCATGGTCTACTTTATTAAGCGTTATTTTTCTTTCTTGGTTTAAACCAGTTTGGGTTGCTGTTTTCATTATTACATTTGATATTTATTGGGTGCTTAAAACTATCTATTTTTCTTTACATTTGAGAATGAGCTATAAAAGGATGAAAAAGAATACAAATATTCATTGGATGGAAAAAGTTAAACAACAAAAAAATTGGCAAAGAATTAATCATTTAATTATTTTGCCTTTTTATAAAGAACCATTAGAAGTAGTTAGAGAAACTTTTCAATCAATTATTGATTCTGATTATCCGAAAGACAAGATGATTGTTGTTTTAGCTTCTGAAGAAAGAGCTGATGAAGAAGCTCAAAAAACAGTTCAAATGATTAAAAAAGAATTTGCTGATAAATTTTATAAATTTTTAATTACAATTCATCCTAAAGATATTGAAGGTGAATTAATTGGTAAGGGAGCAAATAGCACTTGGGCAGGAAGACAAGCAAAAAAAGAAATTATTGATTTTTTAAAAATTCCTTACGAAGATATTATTGTTTCTGCTTTTGATATTGATACTAGAGCTTATCCAAAATATTTTTCTTGTTTAACTTATCATTATTTAACAGCTAAAAAACCAACACAAACCAGTTATCAGCCAGTACCTGTTTTTAATAATAATATTTGGGAAGCACCATGTATTTCACGAGTAGTGGCTACTTCTGGAACATTTTGGCAGATGATTCAACAACAAAGACCAGAACGTCTTTCTACTTTTTCTTCACAATCTTTGAGTTTTAAGACTCTAGTTGATGTTGATTTTTGGCCTGTAAATATGGTGTCTGAAGATTCTCGTATATTTTGGCAGAATTTACTTTATTACGATTCAGATTATAAGGCAGTTCCTTTGAATTATCCTGTTTCTATGGATGCTAATTTAGCGTCTACATTTTTAAAAACTTCTATTAATGTTTATAAGCAACAAAGACGTTGGGGTTGGGGAGTAGAAAATGTTCCTTATTTATTCTTTGGTTTTTGGAAGAATAAAAATATTTCTAAAAGAATAAAATGGCATTGGACTTGGGTACAAATAGAAGGATTTTGGTCATGGGCAACTAATGCAATTTTAATTTTTCTTCTTGGTTGGTTGCCTTTGTATCTTGGTGGAGATAATTTTAATATTTCTATTTTATCATATAACCTGCCTCGTGTGACCAGATTTTTAATGACAATTGCTATGGTCGGTTTAGTCGGTTCAGCTATCTATAGTACTTTGCTTTTACCTAAAAAACCTAAAGAATATAATTTAATTAAATATTTGGGAATGGTTATTCAATGGATTTTAGTTCCTTTTACTATTTTAATTTTTGGTGCTTTACCTGGGTTAGAAGCTCAAACCCGTTTGTTATTTGGTAAATATATGGGATTTTGGGTAACTCCTAAGAATAAATAAAAAACCACGGCATATTTTTACACGTGGTATTTATATTACGGAGTGGTCCTACTCATCGCCTCCTGGTTGCCTCGAGAATCGGCATTAACATTCAGCAACAAGCAGGACCTTATTTTTTTATTTTAATTGATTTTTATATTATTTGTCAATAGTAAACCGGAAGATCGTTTGACCTTCCGGTTTTTTTATCCAATCAAGGAGCGTCTCGAGGCAGGTATATACCCGCTTCTTGATTAGATAATTTAGATGCTTACTTCTTGGCAGTGTAAACACCTTCTTGCTTCTGGATTTGCCAGAAGCCTCTTCTCTTCTATGGGTCTGCCACAATCTTGGCAGAATCCGTAGGTTCCGGCTTTCAGTCTCTCAAGTGCGTATCCTACGTTTAGTAAACATTTTGCCAATGCCAGAGATCTATCCTTGAATTTGGTTTTATTCTGAATCATCGAATCGCAGCAGTTCTCCATGGATGCACTTGTTTTTATCTCTCCATTCAGTACTTCTTTTATGGAGTTATTATTAATCTCTATCTGTTCCACTATTTCCTTTTTCTTTTTCTTTAACCTTTCTCTTATCTCTTTCTCCTCCATTTTTCTATCCTCCTCCATTCAATTTTTAAAGATAAACACATATTACACCATTACCTATATTTTGTCAAGGGTTATTCAAGGTGGATAGTATTTTGAAACTGATTAAGTTTGTTTTCTAATTCTAAATTTGAAATATTTTTCTCTATTATCATATTTGCTGCTTTACGGCTTTTCTTGATTAAATCTAAATCATCTAATGAAGCCATTATTAAATCTGGTAAACCTGATTGACGTAATCCTATAAAATCACCAGGTCCACGAATTTTCAAATCTTTTTCAGCTAATTCGAAACCATCTTTAGCCGTTAAAATTGCCTTAAGTCTTTCATTCGTTTTTTTAGCATTTGAATCAGTAAAAAGAAAACAATATGATTGATGGGTACCTCTGCCAATTCTTCCTCTAAATTGATGAAGTTGAGCTAATCCAAAACGATCAGTTCCTTCAATTATCATTATGGTAGTATTGGGGATGTCAACTCCAACCTCTATTACTGAAGTAGAAATTAAAATATCTGTTTCTTTATTTTTAAAATCTTTCATAATTTCTTCTTTTTCTTTGGATTTAAGTTTTCCATGAATCATGGCAATTTTCAAATCAGGAAAGATTTCTTTAGAAAGTTTTTCATATTCTTGAGTAACTGACTTAAGATCCATTTTTTCAGATTCATCAATTAGAGGGCAAATAACAAAGGCCTGTTTTTTTTGTTTGATTTGTTTCCTTATAAAGTCATATGCTTTTTGACGATTATTTGGTGTAATTAATTTAGTAATAATTTTTTTTCTACCTTTGGGTAGTTGTTTAATTAAAGAGATATCTAAGTCGCCATAAATAGTTAAAGTTAATGTTCTGGGAATAGGTGTAGCTGTCATAGAAAGTAAATGTGGGATAGTTGGTAGTCCATCTTCTATTTGATAAACTCTTTTTTGTAATTTAGCTCGTTGAACAACTCCGAATCTATGTTGTTCATCAACAATGGCTAATGCTAAATTTTTAAAAGATAAACTTTCTTGGATAAGCGCATGAGTGCCTATGATGATATCTATTTTCCCTTGAGCTATTTGTTTTTTAAGTTGTATTTTATTCTTAGTTGATCCGATTAATAAAGCAATCTTTAATTTATATTTTTTAAGAAATTTATTAAATGTTTCAAGGTGTTGTTTTGCTAATATTTCAGTTGGTGCCATAAATGCTACTTGATAACCCTTTTTAGTTATCTCTAACCCAGCCATTAAAGCAACAATGGTTTTTCCAGAACCAACGTCTCCGTTAAGCAGGCGATTCATTGGTTGTTTTTTAGATAAATCTTGAAAGATTTCCCAAGCAGATATTTTTTGATCATCAGTTAATTTAAAAGGTAAGTTTTTAACAAATCTTTTAATTAGTGGTTCATTGAACGGAATATCAATTGCTGTTTCTTGATTTAATTTTTGTTTTTGTTTAAGCGTTGTTAATTGTATTAAAAAAAGCTCATCAAAACTTAATCTTTGACGTGCTTTTTGTGTAAGAGAAATGCTATTAGGAAAATGAATTTGTTCAATAGCATAATTTAAATCTATTAAATTAAATTCTTTTTTTATCTCTTTTGGTAGAAAATCATCTATTTGTTTTGTTAAATAGAGAATGGGTTTGATTAGATAACGAAGATAACGAGAACTCAATCCTTCTGTTTCGTGATATATTGGCACTAAACGACCAGTGTGAACAGTATCTTTTTTAGCTAATTCATAAGATGGATTAGAAAGACAAAGAATTTTTTTAGTAAAAGTTAATTTGCCAGAAAGATTAACTAATTCTCCTTTTTTAAGTGTTTGAATTAAATATGGCTGATTAAACCAAACAACCTTAATAGTTCCAGTATTGTCTTTAACCAATGCTTCAGTTAAAGTCATTCTTTTATGAAAAAGAGGAGTATTCTTTATTTCCACAACCTTTGCTTGAATTGTTGAAATTTGTCCTTGTTTTAGTTCACTAATAGAGGTTGTTTGACTGAAATCATCATAGCGATGAGGGAAATGAAAAAAAAGATCCCTGATAGTTTTGATGTTAAGCCTATGAAGCTTTTTCAAATATATGGGACCTACTTTTTTGATTTCTTCTATTTTAGTGTCTATGTTTAACATTAGTATCCTCGGCAGGACTCGAACCTGCAACCTCTTCCACCGCAAGGAAACGCTCTGTCCAGTTGAGCTACGAGGACGTATATTAGAATCCTATTTGACGTACAATGTTGTCAATTAATGATTCTTTGTGTTTTTTTTCTGGAAGGTATTTAATTAATATTTTTCTGACTTCAACAGGATTCTGTTCGCCAAGATGTATTTTAATATATGGCATAATCATTTTTTTACTGCGCAAACTTAATTCTCTTATTTCAGGTGGGTTATAGAAAATCCAGAATGATCTAAGATTTTCAAAATCATATAGAGTTTTTTCAATTTTAACACCTTTTGGAGTAATAGCTAATTTAATATTTCGTGGTTTTTTTATAGCATAAGTAGAAATAGTAAAATAGCTTAAGCCGATTAGTAGGGCAAATAAAATATTTTTAGTAAAGACTGCTAATAGAAATAGTATGCCGGAGATTATTCCGATAGTAATAAACCACGATTTACTTTTTTGATGTTGCTCAAATTCAGGAGTAATCCATTCAATTTGATTGTTGTTTTCTGACATGCGGAGAGGGAGGGATTCGAACCCTCAAGCCCAAAAGGGCGCCAGTTTTCAAGACTGGTGCAATAACCGTTATGCGACCTCTCCAAGGTCTTTTTTTGGCGGAGAGGGAGGGATTCGAACCCTCGGTACTCGAAAGCACAACATCTTAGCAGGATGCCCCGTTCAGCCGCTCCGGCACCTCTCCGTATATTTATAGTATTCTATTTTATGTATCTTTTCAAGCTTTTATCCTTTTGCCACAACTAATCTCCAAACAGATTTAGGTTTTAACGGCTTTAATGCCTTATTGCATTCTTCTAGGGTAGTTCCTGTAGTAGAAATATCATCTATTAAGATGATTTTTTTATTGGAGAAGTAATTAAAGGCCGTATTTTCAAGACACGGACTCTTTAAAGCAAATACATTATTCATATTCTCTTTTCTTTGTTGGGAATTTTCAAGTTTAACTTGAGGCAAAGTATGTTTGGTCTTAATTAAAATATTATCTATTACTGGAATACCTAATTCTTGACTAATAACTTGAGCTAATAATTCTGATTGATTGAACCCTCTCCATTTGAGTCTTTTTTTATGTAAGGGGACAGGGATTAAAATAGAATTGTTCTTATTAAATTCATTAGGAAAATTATTTAATTTTTTAACCATTAACAATCCTAATGGTTTAGCTAATTCTTTTACAAAGTCATATTTATATCTATGAAGCATTTTTTTAATTAAAGGATTTTCATAATAACTAGAGATTAATAAGTTATTTAATGGTAATTCAGTATTAAGGTGTAATTTATTAAAACAATTAAAGCAAATAAAATTACCTTCTTGATTACATCCAAGACAATGAATTGGAAAAAGTATGGTTAAAATAGTTTTCCACATGAATAGTTTTCTTATTCTCTTATTTTATGCTATAATTTTTTATAGATAAAGAAAAGCAGAAATTAAAATAATGTTTTTATTTAAAAAAAAGACAAAAACTTTCTTAGGCATTGATATTAGTGCTTCGGCCATTAAAATAGTTGAATTAAAAAGAGAAGAAGGAAGGCATAAGCTAACTAATTACGGGATTTTTTATTTAGAAAAATATTTGAAAAAGAAAGAGAAACAAGTTGATACTAAAGCTTCAAAAATTTCTAATGAAGAGACAGCAGAGATAATTAAGAAGATTATTAAAAAGGCCAATATTAAATCAAAAGATGTTTATCTTTCAATCCCTGTTTATTCTAGTTTCTATACATTAATTGATTTTCCTGATATGACAGAGAAAGAGATTAAAACAGCAATACCTTTTGAAGCAAGAAAATATATTCCCATTCCTATTTCTGAGGTAATTTTAGATTGGAGCATAGTTGGTTCTTCTAATGATGAAAAAAAACAGCAGGCATTACTTATCGCTGTGCCAAAGAAAATTATTAATGATTATAATGAGATAGTTAAATTAGCAGGTTTAAATCTTAAAGGAATTGAAGGAGAAACATTTAGTTTATCTCGGGCTTTGATAGGAAATGATAAAAGTGTTATTATTCTAATTGATAACGGAGCTCGTTCTATTAATGTTAGTATCGTTGATAATGGTTTTATTAGGGTAACTCATAATTTAGAAATGGGTGGTAATAAGATAACTGAAGCCATTGTTCAGCGTATGAACATTGATTCAGAAAAAGCAGAATATTTAAAGAAAAGATTATCTGATAAAGATGAATCTTTCCATATTAGTTCTCAATTAAAAGAAATTGTTCAGTTCTCTTTAGGAGTTACTATTATTGAAATCAAAAAAATCATTGATTCTTATCAAAATAAATATAATAGAAAAATTGAGAAGGGTATTTTAGCTGGTGGAGGGATTTATTTATCGGGATTTGTTGATAATTTAACAAGTAAATTATCTTTAGATTCTTCTATAGGAGATCCATTCGCTAGAGTGTCTTATCCTGATTTTATTAAACCAGCATTAAAAGATTTAAGTTCTTCTTTGGCAGTAGCTATAGGACTAGCTATGAGAGAAGAATAGAAATTTGAAAATATGGATATCAAATTAATGCCAGAAAAATATAAGAAGAAAGGAATTAGTGATGGATTAAAACTATCTGATAGTGGTTTATCTGAATTTTTTAGCAGATTTACATTTAAAGCCAGTTCTTGGTTTAATTTGTCATTTATTTTATTAATCATTATTATTTTGTTTTGTTTTGGATTGTGGGGATATAAGATTAATTTAGATAAGAATAAAGAAATATTGGCTCAACAAATTGAAAAATTAGAAATTCAAAGAGATCTTGATTTAGAAAGTAATTTTATAGAATTAAAAGAAAAAATTGAAAATTTTAAAAAGATTATAGATAAACGGATTTATTCTTTAAATCTTTTGAAAACATTTGAAGAATTAACTCTTCCATGGATTCAGTATAATGACTTTAGTGCTGATTTAACAAAGTTATCAGTTGATTTAAAAATTGAATCAGATAACTATAATTCTCTTGCTAAACAAGTGATTGTTTTTGAAGAAGATTCGCGAATAGAAAATATAGCTTTTTCAGAGGTTATATTAGAAAGAAGTGGTTTAATTAGTTCAGATTTAAGTCTTAAATTAAATTCTAGTTTTTTACATATAAAATAATTATGAATAAAAAATCTATTATTATTTTAATTAATTTATCAATTAGTATTATCATGTTATTTTTATTTATTGATCCGCTTTGGAGTTCAGTTAAGATGTTAAAAACTGAAATAATTGAACAAAAACAAGAGATAATAAACATTGAAACGCTTTTAAATGATGTTCGAAAACTAGAGCAGGAATATCAGGAGATAGATATAGACATGAATGATATTTTCTTGGCATTGCCAAAAGAGAAAGACATTCCTTATTTAATGAATCAATTTGAAGTATTAGCTTCAAATAATGGTCTATTATTAGAATCAATGAAATTTGATGAAGAAATTAATAGAAAGACCGAAGATACTTCTTCTAGGGATATGAGAAGATCAGGTCAGTCTGATGATATTCTTTCGCCTTTCCCTTACCTATCTTTTGAAATAATATTAAGTGGTTCCTACGATGGACTTAAGGGTTATTTAGAATCATTAGGAGAAAATATTCGTTTAATGGATGTTAGAAAAATTGATTTCAAAAGAGAAGAGGAAGGTTCTGGATTATCTAGTCTATCTATTTTCAAATTTACATTAGGAGTAATAGTATATTATCAATAAATATTTATGAACTTAAAATCTATTTTTTCTAAAAAAGATTCTTTAGAAATTTCTCAAGATCAAAAACAACAAATATTGTTAACTGTTTTTATTATAATAATTTTAATTACTATTATTCTTTTATATTTTGGTTTTTGGCGATCTTCTATGGTTCCAACAAACACAGAA
>Ga0268277_1002042_pt1 | contig 12368 bp, 17 predicted proteins | sample saktaG_5_FD_190132 | JGI IMG/M metagenome (GOLD analysis project Ga0268277, IMG submission 190132) | Saline water microbial communities from Sakinaw Lake, British Columbia, Canada - sak_2010_1_5_50m | ecosystem: Environmental > Aquatic > Non-marine Saline and Alkaline > Saline ...
ATCGTCATCCCAAAACATCTCATTGGCAAAACTGTTTGCGTATAATAAAAAACCGATAAGTATAAAAGACAAAACAATCTTTTCAAATGTATTCAGTTCTTTTAACCAAGAAACCATCTTATATAATTTTACCAGAAATATAATTTGTAACAAAGAAGTTTTAAGAATTTAATTCTGTTACAAAAAAGGTACCGACCCGTAAGTCCGTACCTTTTATTCTACATTATAAATATATCCCCCCTTAAATTAATTAAAACTTGTTGATGAAAACTCCAAATAAAACCATTGAAGCAATTATAAAACAAATAGTTATCATCCCATCTAAAGTTCTGTTTATGCCAAACCTAATCTCTAACAGATTCCCCTCTAAAGTGACATTTTCGATGTAGGTAGTACGCGGATCAGCAAACAACCCCGAACCATCAATAGGCCTGATAGATTGCTTCCATTCAGAAATACATTCTGATGTCTCTGAATTAAACAAGTTTAATATCAATACATCTTTTCCATAAGTCACAAATACTTTGGTTCCCTTTTCCTTTCCTAACAACTCTTGTGACAGTATGTCCTCTTCAGAATTCAAAACAATCACTTCCATGCCTTCTAGCAACACGGGAATACAAATTGTTTTGCTCTCAATCTCCTTATTCCAGAAAGCTATCATGAGCATTGCTTGAGAGATACCACATAAGATTAATACTATAAGAACTATCCTGATAAAAACTTTAAAGAACTTACGCAATTTCATCACCTCCTTTTTAATACAAATATGATGACAAATATTTCAACAAAAGTCAAATAAGGATTAAATTAAAAAATAATATTTGCAGAAACTAAATAGACATTCTTCCTATTTCAAATTAAAATAATAAAATATGCTTACGGAAAAGAATATTCAAATCTATAAAAATAAACTGGTAAGACTAATTCTTGGTTTTATCTTCAGCATTTTCAGGATAGCAGCAATCACACCAATGATCATATCTTTTGCAGTGATTATCTTTATAATAATCGTATTCATTCAGGAAAAGATCAATCCCGGGCTTTCTGCTTCAATCGTCAAGCTCTTGTTCGGAGAAAGAGCATACGATATGGATTTTAATAAAGAAGATGTAATGGTGATTTATAAACAATATGCTCTTATTTTCTTTTTAGTTGTGGGGATAATTTCTCATTTCTTTCATAAGAAATTTAAATTGAATTTCAGAAAAAAAATGATGATTGCTGCATCTTTAGTTCTTTTAGGATACGGTTCTGTCTTTATTCTTTCTTTAATATATAAAGGAATCTTTTCAGCATCGTTTATCCCGATGATGTCTGCCATTACTCTTATTGCCAGTTTCTTTGGTATAGGCATAAGTACTATCCTTCATAAAATTCAAAAATCTATTGTATGTAAGATTAAGAAATAACGCAATTTTCCAAAAAAAAGAATCCCCTAATTTAATTATGTAATTACAAAATTAAGGGATTATTTTTTGGAAACTTTGTCTTCATTTGTTAATGACCTCCTTTTGTTGGAACTAGACAGAGTTCCAATGAGGATTCTGAAATCTTTTTATAGAAAAATTATCTGCAACTTTTTCTACACGATCCCAGAACTTTTTAATCAATCCGTTCTTTTCTCCTCTCTCTCCTTCGGCAATCTTTTTTAATTTATCCCCATCTATCCACATGGGAATAATTCCGCGCTGAACTGCATCCTTACCTTTCCGGCCCATGATTGCTTCCCTATCAACTGAAAACTGAACTGCCACCCAACTGCCATTATGCCAAAGCCAGAAATCTACCTTATAAAAATGATCTTCTTCATAAGTAGCTTTCACTACCATGAATCCTTCTTCTTTTAAGATAGATATAATCCGTCTTTCGGATTGCAATCCGAATTTTTCCACTTCCATTCATGACACCTCCCTTTTTCTTTCTATACTAATACTATACCTACATTATACAATATCGTTTGAGATTTGTCAAGCCATTATTATTGACAATATTAGGTAAAACAAAAGCCCCTTAACAGAAGGGGCTTTGTTAATTAATTAGAATCTAAGAGATCGGTAATTATTTAATATGACCTCTACTTCGAGTGGGCATACCAATCCTCGATTGTGCGGCCTCTTGCTTGTTATTACTCATCCTTACCCATTGTCCATGACTTCCTTCAAATCGAACTGCAGTTCCCTCTTCCATTAAAAAAGTTTGACAATTTCCATCAACTTCCCCGCTAATAGAACCATCAGTGGCAATTGTTCCAGTACCATTTAATGTGTAACCGGAATTTGCCCCAGTATATACAAGAGTGAAAGTTATATCATCTCCGTCAATATCACCTGTTATATTCCACGTGTATGAATTATTTGAATCGTATGTACCTTCACCTTCAAAAGTACCATCCGAAGAATCATTCGTAACAGCATCTAATGTGTGATTATAAGTACCCCCTCCGCAACCAAAAACAATAGCGTTTAGAGCAGTAATTTCCCAAAGATCAGTAACTCTATTTACTTTTGCTGAAACAATACCAACTACAGTCAGTAACAATGTTATAGTTACAAAAGCACCAATTATTTTTTTCATTTTATTTTTAAATTTATTGTTTTTTCGACTTTTAAAACAAAAATGTTAATTAATTCTTACCTCCTTACTACTTTTTTTCCAATCATATGTCAAGTTAATTCCACCCTACCTTTTTACTTATTCCCCTCTTTCGCTTGAAAGGTTAAAACCATATATCGTAGATTCAGGAGAAACATCACTTAACATAAACGTAAGATAAAAAATATCTTCCACATTCTGAAATTTCACAGGGTATTCTATATAGTAAAACCCGCGAGCACGAATAATTTCGGGTTTTTCAAGATTCAAATACTGGCCGTACATACTCCTCCAATTCTTCATTGCGCTTGAATCTATTTCAAAACTATTCTTCAACTGAACTGAACAATGATTGCAAAAATTATCAAAATCATTTTGATTGTAGCACCCGAGCATTTCTTCTGCCTTTGGATTAATAAAGGTATATACCGAGTCCCATTCATCACCCTCAATGACATATGTCTTTGCTGCAAACATAACAGCGCTCATTAAAAGCAATCCTATTGATAAAAATATACCCAGAATACCAAAAACTCTTAAAGATTTCTTGCGCTCCATGATTAAAAAGATACTAAAGATAAAGAATATTGATATAAAGATACGGGTATATACAAAATTTTGATGGTAATTAGGAGATCCCGTCCCAAATACAAATAATATTAAAAGAATTAAAGCGATAAAAAACAATGACATCAATTTCTTCCAATCACGTCTTGTTTTTATCCAAAAAACACAGTTTACTATAAAAAAAGACAGGACTAACGCAAATGACAATAAAAACGCTTTTTCATCAAAAGCGTTTGAAAAGTTGCCGTTTACTTGATTACCGGCAGTCCCCAGAATTACCAAGGATATCGGAATCATAGTAATAAAGGAAAATAAGCTCAGAAACTTTAAATCTTTAATTATTAAGAACGTATAAATTATTATTGACGCAGAAAAGAACAAAAGTGCAGCATTCAAATCCTTTTCAGGAAAAGACGCAATTGAAAAGATTACTGCCAAGAGCCCTACCAAATACAAACCTATCCAAAGCGAACTCTTAATAAGGTTTTTAATATTTATTCCTTTTAACGTAATCATTTAGTCATGATATCCTATAAAATCAGGAAATACAACTGAACCAAAATCAATCATCCAATGTCTAAAAAAGAATGAAAAAAGTGATTTTTAGACCATCTTAAAAGGAGCTCCAATAGAACTCCTTTTAAATATCACTAACAAAACGAGATACGTCTTCTTTTTATTCAATCGTTACTTCACCTATGAATTCTTTCATCATTTCACCGTCTTCTGATTCTAGAGAAAATCTCATCTTAGTTTTCCCAAGCTTTAAGGCGAGGAATTCATACATAACATGAGTGGTTGACTGAATGCCTTCAGGCTCCCCAATAAATTGAACATAATCAGAGTCATAATCCATTTTCCATTCATAACCACTTCCCTCTTCTGGTTTTTCTAGTGCTAAAGATGTAAATTTCTCTCCATTTTTAGCTTCTATCGGTACTGTTATCATCAATTCGTACAGTGGTCCTTTACATTTCATATTTTGAAGATCCATCTCGGAGAAAAGATTGTCAAGGTCAAAAAAAGGTTTTTCGTTGTCATATTGACAGACCATTTCTTTATTATTCCAGTCAGGATTTATATTTTTGAGAAACCCTGACTTTATCTGACACGAATTATCCATTGGACCAATGATTTCATAAGAATAACTCATTTCACCTCCCAACAGTCCCATGTCCATACTAATAATCATTTTTGCTGGCTTGCATTCTTTAAATCTTTCTTCCATGCAATTTAACATAACTTTGGCTTCCTCTTTGGAAGATTCCGGTCCTGCATGGCCGCAATCTACAATAGACTCCTCGGATTCTCCAGTAAATTCTATTTTTTCATTAGTAGATGATTCTTCTTCATTGGCTTCCGGTTCTTCGAAAGGGACAGACGTCTTCTGCCACCAATAAATTCCTCCACCAATCAGTACGGCAAGAATTGCTATAACAGCAATCATCCATGTTGTTGTTAATCCTAAATCTTTATATTCTTTTTGAAATTTCATAATTTCATTTAATCTTATTGTTAATTATATTTTTCCGATATTTTTTACTTGTTATGAAGTCCTAAGAATAGTTCTCTCTGTTTTCTAGTCATTGCTTCTCTTGAAAAGTTCTCTAAAACAAATTTCTTTGCTTCCTTTACTCGTTTCTCTCTTTTTTCTTTGTTTTCTAAAACACTGAAGACATCATCTATAAATTTTGGCTGGTTGTCAGATACGAATAATGTCCTTTCTGGATAAACATCCGGTATAATTTGGGAACTCAAAGCAACAACAGGTATTTCAGCCATCATCGCCTCTCCAATAACAAGTCCTTGTGTGTCTGTTTTAGAAGCAAAAACAAAAACGTCAGCTCCTCCATATGATTTTTGCACCTTTTCTACCGGAAGAGGCCCTGTAAAAATAACCCTATCTGATATATCTAGCTTTTTAGCAATTTCTTTAAATTCATCAGCCTCACCGGGGCCAATTAGAAGTAGAAATATATCTTTATTTCTTTTTTTAATTTTCTTCATTATTTTCAAGAGCGCATCTATATTCTTCTCTTTACATATTCTTCCAACAGAAATTAAAATCTTAGAATCTAGAGGAATATTAAATTCTTCATGCAGTTCTTTCTTGGTAAAATACTTCTCAACTTTATTTATACCAGTAGGAATAGGATATATTGGTTTTGTAACACCATAACTTCTTAACTTCTTTTCAATGATTTTACTTGGGGTAATGACAACATCCATTTTATTACACACAGATACAGACCTTCTTTTCATTAAGTTGGCTCCAATCTCCCCTCCATATATTCTTCCGTATGCTTCAACCAAAGTATGATAAGTAAGCACTTTTGGCTTTTTTGATTTAAGCATATTTAATTCAAAAGCATTTGGGGCCCAAGTTAAAGTATGAAGCCAGAAAAGGTCTGGATTAAATTCTTTTATAATTCTTTGTATATGATAAAAAGCAGTAATCCCAAAAGTTCTTTCGTCCTTACCAATTAAAGAACCGAGAGTTTTGGCCATATAAGAAGAAGGTACTGGGCGGTGTTCAGGTCTATTCCTACCTTCCTTATATTTTGGAGCAACAACAAGAACTTCATCCCCTTTTGCGATAAGGCCGTCAGCACTTGCATTTATTGAAACGGTCACGCCGTTGAGCAAAGGATATGTTAGCGAACAAATTAGAATCTTCATAAAGTTGAATTATTAATTATATCAGCATACCAAGAAATCGCTCCCCTGGCGACTTCTTGTGTCTTGTCGAAGTTTAACCTCGACCAGCATTAAAAACATTTAATTGTTTTGTCCGATCATTCTTTTTATCCTTTTCGCTTCTTCGTTAACCAATTCTCCTTCATACTCCCCGCTGTGGGCATGGACACCGCTATAAGAAGGCTTTTTTTGATCTAAGTGTAGATTAAAGATAAAATCCCCTGTTTTTTCTTCCTTAATATAAATATGAAATCTCGGATAATCACTGCCAGCGATAGGCCTAACAATACTGTATTCCTCTTGATTGTTAACGCCTACGGGCCTGTACCCTATTTTTCTTGATATATTTATAATATTTTCATCTTCAATTTTAACAATAAATCTCATAACTATTAACTAAAATTTAGCTGGAAATTGGTTGAGGTTAAACCTCAACCAATCCTCAACAGTTTCCAGGTTACTTATATTCAACAAATTTCAAATAAACTTCTCTTAAAAGTTTGGCATCATCTAAAGCATGATGTTCTTTGTATTTAGTATGGTCAATGCCTATTTCTTTGTAGAAATTATTCTTATCCCCGTGATAATATGCCTCTGGGTCAATTCCTAAACCAAACAAAATAGATGCAAAGTCAATCGGAAGCCAATACGCCGGATGATTGTTAACACCAAATAACTTATACCAATAAATAGCATCAAATTGATTTACATAAGAAACTAAATATGGCTCTTTTTTACCAATAAATTCTCTTATTCTTCTTTTGGCCGTCTCGCGGCTTACTTTGGGATCTTTTAAGGTGGGAATGATATTCTTTTTAACCCAAGGATCAACTTCACCGTCATATTTCAGTTCCAAATACAATTCTTCACCATTCAGTTTAACCAATCCAATAGATAAAATCTCTCCTTTGTATGGGTTCAAACTTGAAAATTCTGTGTCCAAAAATATAATGTTTTTGGAAAACGGCTTCATCATCTTCTTATTCTAACAAAAAACCGCCTTTCTGGCGACTTTTTGTGTCCCTGTTAAAGTTTAACCTCAACATAGAATCTGTTAACGCCAGGCATCAACAGATCTTTAACTGTTTAGATTATAGCTTTTCTAAAATTTTTAATTCTAATTTACCAGTTCCTGTGTCCCAAAAGGCAAAAGTTGCCTTATAAAACATTCCAGCCAAAGTTCCAGGATTAGCTAAATAAGTATTGCCAAGCATTTCAACCCAAGGCTTGTGATTATGGCCATAGAAAACAAAATCATATTTACCACTTTCAGCTAACTCCTTAGCTTTGTCGGGATAATGAATAGCTGCTACTTTTTTATTGTCAATTTCAAATTCCCCCAAATCGCCATAATGAATTACATTAGAAAGTTCTTTGGCCTTTTCCATTTCTGTTTCTCTATCACAAACATTACCAAAAACTAAATGAATCTTACCAGAAAATCCTGGGGCCAAGGATTTAATCAAAGTGGCCGGCGCGCATAAATCACCACAGACGATTAACTCCTCGATTTTATTTTCCTTAGCCCAATTCAAAAACTTTTCTAAATTAGCTAAATTATCATGGACATCAGAAATAATTGCTATTTTCATAAACTTATTTTTTAATTAATCTAGTTTTTTCCTAATTAAATATAACTACCAATGCTAGAATTACAATATGAAAAATCTGGTCAGTCCCAATCGACAACATCATCCAAAGAGATTCCGACGTGTCTTTTCTAACAACCCCTTTAAGATTTTCCAATACCCAAACCTCAAACTTTCGTCTATCAAGAATAACATGGGAAACAAACAACAATATCAACCAAATTAAGTTAATTCCATATATCAAAAATACTGGAATGAAACCTATTGTATAAACTGTACAATGGAAAAATAGAGGAAACCATTTTTTAGATTTATTCTCTGCCTCCCACTTCCACTGAAATATCCAATCTACCACGAAATGAGTAAGTAATAATGCTTCAAAAAGTGTTAATTCGTACATATTTTTTAATTTTTAGATAAAACTTATAATTTTTTTAATTAATTCATCTCTTCCTTCTTTCGTTTTTGCCGAATACGGCAAGACAGTTATATACGGTACTTCTTCTTTGATAGATAAAAGCTGTTTTTCTCTAGCAACTTTCTTTAGCTTGTCAATCTTATTCGCGATAATAACAACTTGATGCTTGTTTTCTATAAGGGCTTTTATCATATCGCGGTCAAGAACGGTCAAGCCGACCTTAGAATCAATAATTAAGAAAACTGCTTTGGGTTTAACATTGGAATGCTCCACATACCAAAAGATTCTTTTAATCGTTTTATTGCGTTCCTTGATTGAAAATTTGGCATATCCATATCCCGGAAAATCTACAAAGCAAAAAGAATTATTAATACGGAAAAGATTTGCCTCTCGGGTTTTGCCTGGAATTTTGCTTACTTTTACAAGATTCTTTCTGCCAACTAAAGAGTTAATTACGCTTGATTTCCCCACATTGGAACGGCCAAAAAAGGCGATCTGCGGTAAATCGTCTTTTAAGCTATAATCATCACCAATAACTCCTTTGACAAATTCCGCTTTTAATATTTTCATATTCGCACATTTTTTCTTTAGAATTCTTTTTCAACTGGCAAAAATCAATCCTCAACAGGTTTTGTATTAAATATTAAAACCTGTCATTTGAGACATTTTCTTGGCAGCAGTCATCTGAATCTTTTTCAAAGCTTCATTAATGCATTCTCTTAGAATCTTCTCTTGCTCTTCTTTTTCTAAGTCAGGGTTGAGCTGAATTTCTTCAATCTTCATTTCACCATTAATAACTACCTTGACTCCTTTTCTTTCAACTTCTTCCTTCTCCTGCGAAAGAGAATCTCTTAATTCCTTAAGCTCTTTTAATTGTTTTAATTTATCAAACATATCTTTTAATTTTTTAGGTTAAATTTGGTCAAATAGAATCTTTTCTCTAAATTACAAATATCTTTTACCTTTTCTCCAGAGCTATTTTTATTGTTTTAGATAATCTAGTAAGGATAAAAATAGCAAAAACTTCCAAGGCAATAATGGTAATCTCTCTCAGAGATTGCACAAACACACCTTCTGAAGAATAACTAAAATAACCTTTTGTCAAAAAGTTGATGATATACAAAATAACAACCAGTGCAATCCAGGCATAGACAAAACATTCTCCTTGTCTTTCTATCTCTTTTTTCTCCAACCACCTTAATATTTCTTTATGAACAGAGTAAAGGAACAAAACACCAATGTAGAAAAAGTTTATTCCGGACGGAGGAAAAGCTCCTCGGGTAAAAAATTCTGTTAGCACTATAGCCATTACTATGAAAGTAATAACAGCACAAATAATAAATAGATTCTTATTTATAGCAAGTTCTGTCTTTTTTATCTTGTTTAGTTTTTCTTCATGTATTTTAGGCATATTTTTTAATTTATTATTTTATTCCCTATGTTCATTCTACCAAAGAATTATCTTTACCAAAAGGCAAAGACGCGATCAATCAATCGCGTCTTCTATAATTCTTCTATAATATTATTCTTTGTATCTTCCCTTAATTTTTTGGGCTCTTTCACTTTCAATAAATTCTTTTATTTCTCGAAGACCGGTATAACAAGTAAAACCAATAAGTAACATGGGCGTAGGCTCCGTACAAGGTGGATATTCAAAAGGTATCCCGAGGTATCCCGGCTTTTTCTAAAGCAAAACGAGCCTTTTGTCCTTCTTTTTCATTATCAGAAAATAATATAGGAAACTCGAAATCGACTTCATCCGTTTTCTTTTTGTCCATTTTCTTTTCCTCCTCTCTAAAGATTCTTAGATATATAAAAATAAAAAGAACTATGTTTTTCTATACTATCACAAAAAAGAAATATATCAATATTTTAAATAAAAATCGCCTTTCTGGCGACTTTTCCAAAGTATCGAAACCTCATCTCGACTGGTTAAAAACTATAAATAAAACAATTTCCAAAATTGCTGCTTGGTTAAAATTATCTTCTCTCTGATTAAAAACCTATTTCTTTCTATTATTCTTTTTTGCTTTGCTCTCAACCCTAAGCTCCCTTACTTTCTTAGAGTCGAGAACTGCTTTGCACTTAGACATAATCTTTTGTTCTCGATTAAATCGCCTATTGGCATTATGATATATATTTAATAAAAAGCAATAGCTGGAACTATTTTATTATCTCCCAAGAACCTCCCTTCTTTTCCATTTCCGTTATTCTCCTTATCCAAAAACTTTTCGGCTTTGAAATGAAATTAACGTTCTCCATTAAATTTAGATAACTGTTAATAATAATTGAAGGCACTTTTCCAAAAAAATTAATTACCTTGCGACAAAGCTGTTCTTTTTCCTCTTCCGTCAAAGAAGAAATATATTTACACCCCAAACTCAAACCGATAATTAATTTATTTTGTTTAAATTTTACTTTTATCGGATACAACCTGCAATCAAGAGGCCTTTCTTTATGTATTAAACATTCGCCTTTTTTATAAAATAAGCATCTTGGAATCCGATTTAAAATCCTTTTATTATTTTTATCCCGAATAAACGAATCGAAACAATAAAGGTTTTTATTTATTTCAACTATTGGATATCCCTTCTTAGAAAATTCTTCCGCCTCTTGTTTTAACAGCCAACCATAGGTTTTGCAACAAGTATTACAATTTTTACAAGATTTACCGATATTGGGAAAAAGTTTATCGGCTAATCTATAAGTTTCTTTTAGTTTCTTATTCACTTTAACTATTTAGATAAATCTCTTATTAGCGATTTAATAATTTTATCACGGGCAATTAAATTTATTTTGGCATAGCCCTTATATTTTGGATTCAAAACATCTATAGCTGCGTTATTGAGCCAGTAGTATTTGTGCCTTGCCTTTTTCTTTCTTAAAATATTATCTAAATTCGCAAACATAAAAAAGCCGCAATCAGGAACTATATGTTCAATATTGTTTCCTAAAAATACTTTCCTTAAAGCTTTGTATCTATCAGAAGCAAACAGGCCAACCGGATTCGGTTTGTTTTCAATCATTTTATTAAAAAGCCTTTCTCTTTGGAGATGACCGAAATAACAGCTTGAACCGGTATTAGCAATTGATATTCTGGCTACTTCTTTAGAAAATTTCTTAGGACATAAAAGATAGGAAAAACGCAAGCCATGAAGACATAATGCTTTTGTCGGACAGACCAAACGTAAAGTTAAATCGGGATCAAGAACAACCGACGGCTCTTTCTTAACCGACGTATTCCAATCCATGTAAGAAAAAGAGCCGTCAACAAATATTATTGAACCTGTCTTTTTCTGCCAGTCAGCCAGTTGCTCAAATACTTTATCCGAATAATGCCTGCCAATGGACCAAACGGGATCGGTAATGAAAAGAAAGCTTTTTTGTTTCGGCAAATTTAACTCAACATTCTCAAAACAAGCAAAATCATCATTGCAAGGCAAAATGCCCATATTTGTTGCATCGCACATTTTATGAATTGTAAAATACAGCGGGAAAATACTGTGAATTTTATCAAAGCCAATTTTCCTGGCAAACAAAACCATGGCCGCAATCATTGGAGTGGACCCTTCACTGATAAAAACCGTAAAACTATCCTTGGGCAGCCCTTCTTTGATGTGAAATTTCTCTATAGCCGCATTTAGTCTTCTGTTTGTGTCCGGAAAAGCATATTGAACCGGAATGTTCGGCTTAACTTTAAATGGATTTTTATTAAAAGAGGTATACTGATGAATTTTTTTATCAAAAAACCATTCAGAAAGAAAATTAATCTTATTCTTATCAAAATATTCGTCAACCGAATAATCAAATTCATCTATTCGTCCGTTAGAAACATCCATCTCAAAATTATTCTCAAACACCCATTTTTTATATCTTTTATTGTCTTCCTTAGCTTTTTTAATATTCATAAATTAACCAACGATAATTCACATTTTACCGATGGATTATTTAAACATAAAGCGAAGTCATTTTTAACCATAAATTGATACGAACAATTTTTTGGTTTTAACTTTATGCATTGATCCCTTCGAAATTTAAACTCTTTCTTATTGACCTCTAAGATGTTGCCTAAATGGCAGCTCGGTTTCCGTTGATAAACTTCTATGCAAGGATAAATATATCCTAGAGGAGAAATAAAGATATTTTTATCGTCTATCTCGCAAGAATCATAAAATAGAAAATCTTTATCTTGATAATCAAATTTCTTTAAAATATTAAATAAATATCCTTTTAAATTTAACTTTTCTTGTTTGCTAAATCTAAGCATTTTTTTATTTTTATAGGCTCTGCCTCTTAAAGATATTTCATTCACCCTAATATTATTAATTTTTAAAGACTTAGCTACTCTTAAGATATTTTCAAAATCATTAATATTCAATTTACAAATAGTAATATATAGGGTAATCGGGATTTTATGTTTTTTAATAAGATTAACAGCATTGATAATTTTCCCAAATGTTCTCCTGCCTCTAATCAAATCATTAATTTTAGCAGAGGCACCA
>Ga0268277_1002043_pt1 | contig 12360 bp, 6 predicted proteins | sample saktaG_5_FD_190132 | JGI IMG/M metagenome (GOLD analysis project Ga0268277, IMG submission 190132) | Saline water microbial communities from Sakinaw Lake, British Columbia, Canada - sak_2010_1_5_50m | ecosystem: Environmental > Aquatic > Non-marine Saline and Alkaline > Saline ...
AAAACGTACCGCTTGCAGAAGATATTAATGAGTATTTCAAGCGCGAAGTATTGCCTCACGTGCCGGATGCGTGGATGGATAGGAGTAAAGACAAGGTAGGTTATGAGATTAACTTAACCAAAGAGTTTTATAAATATAAACCTTTGAGAAGCCTTGAGGAAATTCGTAAAGATATCCTTGTATTGGAAAAAGAGACGGAAGGTTTGATGGGCGAGGTGTTGGATGGCTAAAGATCATTTTGTTGCTCAAACATATTTAAGGGGTTTTGGTCTTGCTGAAAAGCCAGACTTGGTTAGTGTTGTTCGAAAAAGCAATCTAAGCCGCCAAGATGCTATTCCTGTAAAATCGATTTGCTATGAAATTGACTGGAGTTCCAACGAATATTTCCCTGAAAATCCAAGAGCAGTTGAGGATCTTCTTAAGCTATTCGAGCCGAAATGGGCCGATTGTGTCCGTAGCGTTTTTGCTGATACATATAATGTGACAACAAAGTATTTGATGGCTGGGTATCTTGCTTATTTAAGAGCTTGTACGCCGACGGCCGTAAGATTGGGAACTGGTGGACTTTCCCATATTGTTAAGAATTTGTATGATAGGTTAGAAGAAAAAGAATTGTCGAATCCTGACACGAAGTATCGCGAGGTTATAGAAACAATCCGTAAGCATGGCGGAACCAAGGTCTTAATCAAGGAAGCATTCCCCAAGGCATTAGGTATTAACGCTTTGATCGGCGCTCAGAAGGTTTTTGCAACTTCACCATGGATTGTATTTAAGAATGAGACTCCTGTGCAGTTTTTGACGAGTGATAATCCGGTTTGTTTGCAATATTGGAATGCCAGTCGATGTGACTTGTATTGCCCGCTAACTCCTCGGTTGGCAATAGTGATCCATCCTTTACGCGATACAGAACCGCGCGATGGCGATAGTCTTGGGTCATTAAAGCCTGAAGGCGTGGAAATGCTTAATCGGCTGATAGTGCAGTCTGCAGAAGATAAGGTTATTTTTAATGAACATACCTGCGTTGAAGATCTTGTAAAGGAATATCAGGATTGGCGCGTCGAATTACAAACGTTCGATATCCCGGTTGAGAGGGGAAATTTAATGATTCATCAGGAACGTCCGGTTAAGCGGACAACATATGAAACAGGGCTGTATAAATGAACAGGCCATATTCATCATATAAAGATTCGGGGATTGAGTGGATCGGGCAAATTCCTTCTCATTGGAACATTAAACGGTTAAAGTACCTTGATAAAACCATAATGGGTCAATCTCCGGAATCGACCGATTGCAATAAAGAAGGAGTTGGAATACCATTTTTACAGGGCAATGCTGATTTCTCTGGACTAAATCCTATGCCGAGTGTTTGGTGCGATCATCCAAATAAACTTGCTCAAAAAGACGATATTCTTTTGTCGGTGAGAGCTCCTGTAGGTGCTGTGAATGTCGCTGATCAGACATATGGGATTGGGCGAGGATTATGTGCTATAAGACCTAAATATTCACATAAAAAGTATTCTTATTATCGAGCATTATGCCTATTAGATGAATTGAATCGAATTGCAACTGGCTCTACGTATACGGCCGTAGCTGTCGATCAAGTTAACAATGTGGTTGTTCCTAACTCGGTTTATGATGAACAGGGAATACTTTCTAACTATCTTGAGCGCAAGACAGCGCAAACTGATGATTTGATCGCCAAAAAAGAGCGCATGATTGAGCTTCTCAAGGAGGAGCGCACGGCGATTATCAATCAGGCAGTTACCAAAGGCCTTGATTCGAGTGCGATGATGAAGGATTCTGGGATCGAGTGGTTAGGCAAAATGCCAAAGCACTGGGAGATTAAGAAATTGAAATTTAATGCATCCGTTCAATTTAGTAATGTTAATAAAAAGTCTGAAGAAGGCGAACTGGAAGTACGTCTATGCAACTATGTGGATGTTTATTATAACGATTTCATTACACCTGACTTGGATTTCATGGAAGCAACTGCTTCTCTGGAAGAAATTATAAAATTTCAGTTGAGGGTCGGAGATGTTATCGTCACAAAGGATTCTGAGGAATGGAATGATATTGCTGTTCCGGCTTATGTGGCATCAGAGCTTCCGAATGTGATTTGTGGATATCACTTGGCTCAGATTAGGCCAGATACGCAATTAATAAATGGGAAATATCTTTTTTGGTTGTTATCGACTGATTGCATCAATTACCAATTCCAAATTGAGGCTTCTGGCGTGACAAGGTTCGGTTTGGGTAATTATGCATTAAGCAATTCTATGGTTCTTATCCCGCCTAAGAAAGAGCAGGATAAAATCACCGACTTTCTTGATCGTAAAACTGCTCAAATTGATGGTCAAGTAGAACGGGAGAAAAAATCGATTGAATTACTGAAAGAATTTCGTAACGCTTTGATTTCCGAAGTAGTGACTGGAAAAATTGATGTAAGGAGAGAGGTTAATGCCTAGGAGGCTCTATTCGGAGAGGATTGAGTTAATTCAGAAGTCGCGGGAAGCAGCTTTGTCGGCGGTTCAGATTTATAACAATCCGACCACGACTTTTAAAACAGAATCATTTATCGTTCTTTTTGTTATAGCATGGGTATATTTGCTTCATGCGTATTATAGGTCAAAAAAAGTTGATTATCGATATTTTGAGTTTGTAAATGGTCGGAAAAAATATGAGTATGCTGACGGAGGACGCAGGTATTGGGATCTAACAAAATGCATTTCTGTGCCAGAGAGCCCTCTTGATAAGCATACGGTTAATAATTTGAAGTTTCTTATTGGGCTTAGGAATCAAATTGAACATAAGAAAGCAGTAGGACTGGATTCCTATTTATCAGCTCGTTATCAGGCCTGCGCATTGAATTATAACCATTATCTTAAGACTTTGCATGGAGAGAAGTATTCGCTTGATAAAAAATTAGCTCTTAGCCTGCAGTTTGCGGAGTTGGATTACTCGCAAGCTCAAGTTATGAAAGACAAAGAACAGCAAATCCCCCAATATGTCCGATCTTATATAGCAGATTTTGAGAAAGATCTTACCGAAGAAGAAGTTAAGAGCGAACGGTTTTCATACAAATTGTTGTTTACGAAAGTAACGGCCAAGAGGGTAGGCCAAGCTGATAGGGTTATTGAATTTTTATCCCCCAACGATCCTTTGGCAAAAGACATTCAGAAGGAATATTGGGTTAAAGAAGACAGAGAAAAACCTAAATTTTCAGCAACTCAGGTTATTGAAAGAATTCAAGCCGCGGGGTTCAAATCTTTCAGGATGCATCAACACACCTTGTTTTGGCAAAAACATGATGGCAAGAATGCTGACAAGGGATTTGGCACAAAAGTAGTAAAGACTTGGTATTGGTACCAAGGCTGGGTTGATTTTATTATAAGTGAATTGGGCAAAGCAGTCATTGCGGAGAAACAAAATGTCCATAACTAACGAAAAAGCTTTTGAAGAATCCATCGAACAAAGCCTTATTGATCATGGCGACTATGTAAAGGGTGATCCGAATAATTTCAATCGGGATTTAGCAATTGATCAAACGGTTCTGTTTCAGTTTATCAAGGATACCCAGAAGAATGTTTGGGATAGCTTGGCGGCTATCCATGGTGCAGAGGTCGAGAAAAAGTTTTTATACCGCCTTAATCAGGAGTTGGACGCGCGCGGGATGCTGGATTGTTTACGCCACGGAATCACAGATTACGGCAAGAAATTCATGCTCGCCCATTTTAAGCCGGTCAGCAAATTAAATCCGGAAACCCAGAAGCTGTTCGATAAAAATATCCTCACAGTTACCCGGCAGGTTCATTACAGCACGAAAGATGAAAGCTCGATTGATATGCTTTTGTCTGTGAACGGCCTTCCCGTGGCTACCATTGAATTAAAGAATCCATTTACTGGCCAGGATGTAGATGACGCCAAGCGGCAGTATAAATATGATCGTGACGAACGTGAGCTTTTATTCCAGTTCAAGAAGCGTACCCTTGTCCACTTTGCCGTGGATACAGATGTTATTTACATGACCACGCGCCTTCAGGGGAGCAAGACAAAGTATCTGCCTTTCAACAGGGGCTATAACAAAGGTGCCGGGAATCCCCCGAATCCAAGCGGCCATAAGACATCGTATTTATGGGAAGCAGTCTTGGTAAAAGACAGCTGGATGGATATCTTAGGAAGATTTTTGCTTTTAGAAGTCGAGGAAAAGACGTTTGATAGCAGAAAGTTTAAGATTGAGACAATGATATTCCCGCGCTATCACCAGCTTGATAGCGTCCGGAAGCTTTCCACTGATGCTCTCGCAAATGGAGCAGGAAAGAATTATTTGATTCAACACAGCGCTGGAAGCGGCAAGAGCAATTCTATAGCATGGCTTGCCTATCATTTGGCCGGTCTTCATGACAAGAATGATAAGCGGTTATTTGATTCGGTGATTGTGATCACCGACCGCATCGTTCTTGATAAGCAATTACAAGATACGATTTACCAATTTGAGCATAAGTCTGGAGTGGTTGAAAAAATTGACAAAGATTCCGCTCAATTGGCGCAGGCTCTTACCAGCGGAACAAATATTATTATCACTACGCTTCAAAAGTTTCCTTTTGTTTTGGATAAGGTTGGGGCACTGCCTAAGCGAAATTACGCGGTTATTGTTGATGAGGCGCATAGCTCGCAGGGTGGCGAATCCGCTAAAAAAATGAAAGACGTTCTTTCCACGGTTGATAAAACCGAGATCACGTCCGAGAAAGCCGATGAGGATGACGATATAGAAGATGAAATCCGTGAATCCATGCTTAAGCGGGGTTCTCGGCCGAATTTGAGTTTCTTTGGATTCACAGCAACACCTAAGACAAAGACGCTTGAGTTCTTTGGACAAAAAGGCGTGGATGGCAAACCACAACCATTTCATCTTTATTCTATGCGGCAAGCGATCGAAGAGCGCTTTATTTATGATGTTCTTGAAAACTACACCAGCTATCAAACCTTTTTCCAGTTATCAAAGAAGATTGAAGACGACCCGAATATGAATAAGAAAAAGGCCGCTTGCGCCATTGCGCGTTTCTTAACGTTGCATCCATATAACTTGGCGCAGAAGACCGAAGTCATGATCGAGCATTTCCGTCAGGTTACTGTGAAGAAGATCGGCGGTAAGGCTAAGGCGATGGTTGTGACCGCTTCTCGCGAGCACGTGGTACGATATAAGCATGAATTTGATCGGTATTTGAAAGAGAAAGGCTATAAAGATATCAAAGCTCTTGTGGCCTTTTCGGGTATAGTGCTTTTGGATGGCATTCCTCCGGAATATACCGAACCGGGAATGAATGGTTTTGGCGAGAAAGAATTGCCCGAGAAGTTCGCTACATCTGAATATCAGATTTTGCTCGTCGCAGAGAAATATCAGACGGGTTACGATGAACCGCTTTTGCATACCATGTATGTGGACAAGCGGCTTGACGGCGTCAAGGCTGTGCAGACCATGAGCCGGTTAAATAGGACGTGTCCAGGGAAAGAAGATACTTTCATCTTAGATTTCATTAATAAGCGCGAAGATATATTAGCGGCATTCCAGCCGTATTACGAGCAGACACAGTTAAGCGATGTTACTGATCCGAACAAACTTTACAACCTCAAAACCAAACTGGATTCGTTTAAGGTAGTCTATCAATCAGACATCGATACATTCTGTGCCGTATTCTTCAGGAACAAAGAATTACAGACAAAACGCGAGCACGCTCAATTGAATTCGATAGTGGATGTTGCGGTTGAACGTTTCGAGGCGATTGAAAAAAATGAGCATAAAGAAGATTTTGCCAATACACTGGGCGTCTTTGTGCGTTTGTATGCGTTTTTGGCGCAGATTATGCCTTTCCAAGATATTGAGCTGGAGAAATTCTACGCCTATTCCCGGCTGTTGTTGAAAAAACTCCCGGGGCCTGATGGTGGAGAAAGATATCATCTTGGTGATGAAGTCGCTCTTGAGTATTACCGTCTGCAGAAAATAACTGAAGGCAAGATTCAATTACAGAAGGATTCAAGCGCGGCTATTAAACCTATTTCGGAAGCTGGCACGAGAAAAGACAAGGAAGAATACGCCCGCTTGTCCGAAATAATTAATCTTCTCAATGATCGGTTTGGAACAGACTTTACCGAGGCTGATAAGCTGTTTTTTGACCAGATCGAGGAAGAGATGGTTATGGATGAGAAGCTCGGTGTTCAAGCCAAGACTAATACGATAGATAATTTCAAATATGGGTTTGAAGATGTGTTTATAACAAAACTCGTTGACCGGATGGATCAGAATCAGGATATCTTTAATAAGATTATGGATGATAAGGCTTTCGCGGCTGTCGTAAAGGATTACCTATTGAAGAAGGTTTATGATCGTTTGAACAAAGGCAGTACTGATCAAACAGAACGTCTCTTATTTTTTAAAGATGTGATTCCGGATGAAGATCTGGAAGCCAGTCGGAAGTACGTTGACTTTCTACCGGTATATTCGTTGCAGGCTGTGGCCACGAGTTTTAGCAAAGAAGAACATGTGGAGATGTTTGGCTGGAAAAGGGTTAATGGAAAACATCTCAATAAGGATATGTTCATTGCTCAAGTTGTCGGCAAATCAATGGAACCGACAATCCCCGATGGTAGTTGGTGTTTGTTTCAGCTTGAGCGAGGTGGTTCACGTAATGGGTTAGTGGTGTTAGTTGAATCGCGCATGGTATCAGACCCGGAAACGCACCAGAGTTTCACAATTAAGCGCTACCGCAGCGAAAAAGAAGATCTAGGCAATGGCCAATGGAGGCATAAACGGATTATCCTGGCCCCAGACAACAAAGCATTTAAGGACATCGTGCTTGAGAATGTATCAGGAGATGACTTCAAAGTTGTCGCTGAATTTGTAGAGGTTTTAGAAGCTGAAAAGTTTTAAGGTATTATAGAACGGCTGGAGAACTGGAGAAATAGAATTGATAGGGGACAAATGTTTACTTGGTTGAAATTTCAAAGAAAACGTTGGTTTTGGCAGATAAGACATTATGTTTTATCTTCGAGGTTTTATATTAATAGATTTTTCTTTTCAGCGGCCGAGCGTCGCGAAAGAATCGAAGAAGATTTTACAATAGCGAATAGCCTATTTAGCGGTGTTGTTACTTCGATCGTGCTTTCGCTCTTTTTTGTATTGTTTTTTAGCTTAGTAGACTATGCATTGGGGCGGTTCTTTTTTACACGCTTCAATATTTCTTCTGTGCCCATTATTTCTGCAACACTATCTCGTATTTCTCCCGACGGTACATCATACGTTGCTCTTTTTTCGGTTATAGCATCTATCGCCGGTGTTTTTCTGGGTCTGTATTTTACAGCTATAAGTGGCGTTGTCTCAGCCTATGCGAAATTTCCCGATACTATTCGCAATCTTCTTTTAAGGGAGAAAGTCGGGAATTTCTATATACGGCTATTATCGCTTACGACGATTTTGTCAGTGTTCTTAATTGGCTACAAGGTTTTTTGGAATAACCCGGGAATTGTTTTAAGCATAGCTGTTTTACTTTTAGGATGTTTCAGCATTTTTTGTTTCACATTATTGGGGGTAAGAGCTTTTTTCTTTTTTGATCCATCGAGTTTCGGCGATGTCCTATTTCAGGATTTGCGCAAATATATTAAATTAGCGACAGTAAATGGCTACAAATTCGCGGACCCGAATTTTCAAGCTCATTATCAAAAAATAGCCTCGGAAAAGCTACGGACATTAAAGGTTCTTATTGATATCTGCGTTAAAGAGAAACATCTTCAGGAAACCTCACTATTATTAGTGCTCATAAAAACAGTAGGCCTTCTTGAATATTACGAAGAGGAAAAAGCGCATATTCCTTCGGATAGTCGTTGGTTTAATCGAACGCCTGTGCATAAGGACTGGTTTCTTACTGATCCGTCAGCATTACTGCTTGCGATACAGACTCACTCCTTTATTCAGCCTGAAATGGTACCCAATGCGTACTGGTTCGAGGATCGCGTATGGGAGTCGATAGTCTTTTCGGTCGATAAAATGATAGCGGATGGAAATGCGGAACTGGTTTCTGATTTTCTTAATGCAATTTACCGTTATTTTGAAAAAATGGGTTGTGACCTTGAAATCAAAAGATGCGAAGAGACGTTAAATAAATTAAATCCAATTTTAATGAAATACTTTACGGCAACTAAGTCTGCCCAAGAAAGTTACACCGATGATCAAATCGCCCTTCTTGAAGTCTGGAGTGTGGCTAGGATGTCTGCGCCTTTAGGTTTTTATAGATTCTGTCGGGAAATGGATGTTAAATCTGTCACTGCTGACATCAGTAGAATCGATTGGTGCAACAAGAAAAATTTGTATAAACACAAAGCTCCCCCGGCACTATTAACAAGATTAGAATATATTCAAGATCGGTTGCGTATCGAAAGGGCGATAGAGGGAAAAACAATTAGTCCCGACTGGTACATCCAGCAGTTGGTTGTTAGCCGGTATTTTGACCTTTCTAAGGAATCCGTTGATATTCTTTTAGGTTCTTTAGATAAATTCTTTATTTCCGAGAGTGAGGCCTTAATCAAAAACAAATTATTTTTACTTGCCGCATTGCTTTCAAAACGTGGTCTTGAAACTTGCAGTAAGATGCGTGCGAATCTCCCATATCTCGAAAAAGCACTTACTGAGTTTGATAAATCTGCTTTAGTTATTAAGGAAATACCTTGTTTGAAAATTGACTGGGAGATTGTGCGAAACCGTATTGATAAAGCATACAATAAATTAGTGGAGATTCAGGCCAAATGCCTACCCGCTCTTTCATTACTTAAAAAGCAAAAAACTCGTCCAGATGTTTTCGGGCAGACTTATAACACCGTATGTCAAGAAACATACTATGCCTTGTCAGAGAATAAAAAAGACATGTTTGTTGCCCTATTTCCGTTATTATTCGTGGGCGCATTAATGGCATTTGAGAATTTAAGAGAAGATTTAAAAGATCGAGAAGCGGAAGTGTTAATTTCAATAGCTTCGGAACCCCTTCTTGATATTTTAAATTTGAGTGGATATGCAAAGATTTATTCAGAGCTGTATGAACAGAAAGAGATTTGGGATGTTTGCACCTCTGTGTGGGAAAACTATTTTAAAGATCGTCAGGATAAGAAAGAGTTATTGAAAAAATTTGTTGGGCTTCAGGAGTTTAGGAAAGGGCAATTTAAAATATTTCCCCGGGATTATTTGCGTACTAACTGGGAAACAATGTTGAGCGCTAAGCTACAAGAGAAGAATGTCATTGATGATAGGCTGGGGTTTTCTACTGAACTCAGGGGAAGAAGGGATATCGAACACAAGAGTCCTTTTATTAAAGCGCTTTGTCGTGGTAGATATCTTCATCATGTTTCTGCTCCAGACATATTTATCCTAACGTATCTTTTAAAACAGCCAGAAGCGCAAGGTATTGAGTTCAGAGATTATTCTCAGTTAAACGAAGCGATTGATCGAGAAGTACAAAAAGACGAACAAGAGGGAAATGATGAGACGGTTTAGGGCTGACGATAAGCCAAATACACAAAGATCGATGCATTATTACAGCACTCGCGATAGCGGGCCTGATACAAAATATAACACTATGTATTCCCATATGTTTATCGAAGATATGCATCTTGGAATTATGCCTATTGGGTGGCAACCGGACAGATTTAAATTTGAATGTAAGGTTGAGCCTGGATCATCATCGGTCGAAGACATGCTAAAGATAGGCTTCCCAACTCATCACGGTGAGCCTAGATATCTAACAGAGGCGATTTGTGATTTTGTTGAACAATCGACACATATCCTTGCGAGTTATGGAAAAGCTTTTTATGAAATTGTTTACACTTATTCGGATGAACATAAGACCAAAATAGACGGGTTTAAATTCAATCATGTTTTTAATTCAAATATTCATAGTTGGTTTGGATTTTATTGGCAGTATATTCCTAAGGATGCTCGGGATCGATTTAAAGATGATGATGAAGATGAAAAACGATTTATTTGGTTGCCCCGTAAGGATATGTTTGTTCTGAGTTTTCCAGATCAGCTCGGAGGTGTGCATAGATTGAACAGGACAATAGATCAGTTGGCATGGATCAGCAAAGAAACTATCCCTAAGTTTTCCATGAAAGATATGGAATTTCAAAAGCAACAGCCCGGATACGAATTTTCCTTATATCGAGAGAACATAGACATTTTTGTTTTGAAACGTACTAAAAACTTGGGATGGCCAGCAAGAAGCTTATCTTCTGAAAAATTGTTAGAGTTTTATCAGCTATATCGGTATTTAAATTTCGAACGCGCTAAAGCCATTTTACGAGAACATATAATTAATGAATTAAATCGAACATTGATTCGGGTTGGCAAAAAGGTTGGGTTTAACGCAAAGATTGTTCTGAGTAATTGCTTTTCAGCCAAGGACATAGAGGCATATATCTATCAGCTTATTGAAGGGAAGCTTCAGTTTTCCGAGATACTTAAAATTACCAAATTTAGCTAAGTTTTTTGTCGGGGAATAGGGATAGATACTATGCATACTCGAAGCATCAGTTTATACAGCCGGCAGATAATCAAACATAAGGTTTAATATGATGATAGAAATATCCGGCAAAAAATATAGTAGAGAACATTTATAAAGAGATAGAGGCTTCTAAGGATACTCATATATGAAGCGATTATGTCAATGGCGCGAAATTCATATCACAAAATAAGATAGTGCCGAAAAGCATTAATAAAGGAATTTAATGAAAATTGTATACTGGATATTAATGTGTTCTTTACTCATTGTAATAGGTATTATTGTTTGGGTTGTGATTTATAGTCGCAAGAAGTCGCGGGGACGAGATTTGGCAGAACAGTTGCCGAATAATGAGGATGAAAAGGTCTCTCAGCCAGAAGTAACACTGCAAAGCGGACAAGATCTCAACGGGGTTAAAAAAGATTTGGGACAGTTAGAAAAAGAAATTCCGATTAGGACTGTGGCTGAAGAGGAGTGTAAAACAAAACAGGGGACTATTGCCATTCCCGAGGAAGGTAATATTAAAGAGGAAGTCGACTCTCGTGAAGTATCCGGAGAAGGACGGGTGAGCCCTGATAAGAGAGGAGGCGGACCAAGAGGTTCATCCTCTAACCACAAACAGCAAAAAGAAAAGAATACCAATTCTTCTCGGCTGAAACCTGAAATAATTTGCTGGAAGAAAGAACGGCAATGGATGCTGGCGGTAGAGATTCCGGAAGAAATTTATTCAATCCAAGGGTTGGAAGTTATTGAAAAGGGATTACGCTTGTTACAAGATGAAGCTACTGAAGACCGTTGGTGTCTTAGGGAAGCTTTAAGCAGCCATGTAGTAGTTTGCTGGGAAAACAATAAGGTTGAGATCCTGTCAGGCGAGGAGGAATACCTTTTATTCAAATTGAATGGATGGGGCAGTGGACGCCGCGTGAGATATCCATCAGCTGGACGGTATCTTGCGGTGGTTTCGGATAGCTGGGAGCGTGATGAAAAATTGTCGGGGTTACCCCCGGTGACACCAGAGCCAGTGTCAATTAAGAATTGCCGCGCGCACTACTTCGATATTCAGAAGGATAATGGCAGCCGAATTATTTTCCATAAGCCCGATGGAACCTCATTTGAGATTAAACCAAACGCACCGCAATTTGAGTTAGCTGGAAATCAGTTGCTTGATGCATGTGAAGATAAAGGGCCTCTTTTTGGAAGTGGGTTATTAAAAATTCGTGTTCTGGGTGAGCAGGCATGGAGAAATGTTCAAACAATTGTTGTCGGTGAAGAAGGCGGTGGAAGGGGGAAATGGCGTACATTTTTTAGTCCAAATCAAGAGCTTGTTGAACAAGATATGTTTGCAATTACGTCCAGAAAAGGCGGATGGTACTTTCTCAGGTTTTACGATGAAAACGATGACCTGGTAGAAAGTTTAGACTTCAGGTTTGTAGGCGGACTAAAGGATATTAAAATGCAACAACCCTCTCCTTTCCCTCCGGAATCGGGACATGGGAAGGTGTTTGTTGACCTCTTCCATGAATCCGATTGTCACATCCAAGCGATAGATAACTCTGAAGGCAACACGATGATTAAGCGGGGAAATAATAAAACAATTTTAACCATTCCTCCTAACCCAACAAGAGATAAAACCTGCTGGCTTGTTGGCTCAAATGACGGACTTCAGGTAGAAGTAGCCATATTAGCGGAAAGGATTTGGTGGATGGTAGCGGAAGAAAGTAAAGCCCCATCTCACTGGAAGGACAAGCGTTTAATTTTGGTACGTGATGAATTTACTGCAATCTCCCAAAAGGCTATCTGGATTAAACTTCCCAAATCTCGC
>Ga0268277_1002046_pt1 | contig 12347 bp, 7 predicted proteins | sample saktaG_5_FD_190132 | JGI IMG/M metagenome (GOLD analysis project Ga0268277, IMG submission 190132) | Saline water microbial communities from Sakinaw Lake, British Columbia, Canada - sak_2010_1_5_50m | ecosystem: Environmental > Aquatic > Non-marine Saline and Alkaline > Saline ...
ATCAGTGCGGCGGAATTTTTACAGACGAATGGTGAGACAGTTTTGCTCTGTACCTGGCAAGAACGGTCTTTTGAATTTGGGGATACATTGAAGGCATTACTGCAACTATCACATCACGGGACGAATACGTTTCGTAAACCGCGATGTAGATGGCAACTGCATTGCGGGACGGCATTAATTGCAGAAGGACAATTCAGAAATATCAGTGTTGGTGCCGTTGATGTAAGCACGATTGGAGAACTGACTGTTCCGATTCCAATGCTCACCGGTGCAGTAAAATTGACTCTGTCTGCGGTAATTCCGGGAACCATGCCCCTGATCCAAAATAGATGGTCATTCTGGGCATTTCCCGGTTATAGTATTTCCGATACTATCCAGAATAGTACAGTGATATGGGATCCTCAACAAAGATTTGAAATTTACCATGATACCTACCCTGAGTTTCGTTATTTCACGGATACAATCTGGACTTCAGACAATAGTGACGCCTGTGTTATCTTGACCGATAGCTGGCAGGAATCCTTTTATGAGTTTCTGGATCGTGGCGGCAGAATCTTTTTTCTTTCTGACAAAACCTGGCCCTGGCCGGAGGAGATGGGCATTTTTGGATTGCATATTACGCGCATTGTCCCTGAACAACAATCGCCACCAGTTTTTCCTCAATTGGATGAGAAACTAACGAACTGGTTAACGATATGCAGCAACCACCCCAAGCGTTTTGGAAACAGTGGAACGATTGTCAACTCTCATCCGGCGTTGAAAAATTTTCCCCACGACGGGTTTTGTGATTTACATTTCTGGCCCATGATTTACAGGGCCAAATCCCTGCGTTTGGCAGATTTTCCTGACGGTACGAAACCGATTATCCGAACCATTGATAACTATTATCGCGGCCGTAGCAAGGGATATATAGCGGAGTTGCAGGTTGGCAAGGGAAAAATATTAATTTGTACGTTGAATTTGACCCAGAGTTTCGATTGGTCAGCGGCCACACGGTATATGTTTAAGGAATTAGTAATGTATGTTTATGGTAATGAATTTCAGCCGGAAGTGTCGATGGGAATCGGGAACTTACGGACAATGCTGGATAAATATGCCTGTGAAATCAAAGCGGAACCACTACCCGTTCATAGCGAGATGGCTGCACGATATGAAACACTCTGGGAAAGACGATTTACGCCGGGAGACATTATTGTACTGTATCCCTATGACGCTAAAGGGATTGATCGAAATCGCCTGGACGTCCATTATGAATATGCTCAGACACAATGGTATTATCAGGCCGAAGCGAGAGAAAAACTCTGGTGGGATTTTGAGATTGAAAAACCAGGACGCTACGATTTTAGTATTTATCTGGCGGGACTATCCTCTGAATACCGGGTAAATGTGGCGGTTGATGAGAAAAACAGGAAAGATATTTCACTGGAAAATTGCGTTGGCTGGAATGATTTTATCCAACAATCCTTTACCGTTGAACATCTGGAATCGGGCGAACATACGTTAACATTGGGGATTCCTGAAAATGTTACACTTCAACTCAGAGACATCTGGATTAAAGAAAATTGATAATTGCTACTTATGCTATTTCAATCTATTGAACGAAACATTATAATATTCGGTGCTTTTTATTCGAATGAATATCTAATAAGCGGTTTCCAGTATTCACACATTTATAATGTTTGAAAAAGGTTAACCGATAATGCGTAAAGCCAGGGACAAAGTATTTCAAAAAAAGATGACTATTTTGAAATAGATTTGTCGAATAATTTTTTTATCGGATCATATTTTCGTAAGTTTTATCCGCAATGTCGAATCAATCAATAACTTCTGAAAATAAATCCACATTTTCTGATGTCATGCGGTTGTTTTTTATGGGTTTTACCAAAGGATCTTTGGTAACACGGGCCTCGGCAGCCGCTTACGATTTATTTTTAGCATTGATTCCAAGTGTGATTTTTTTATTTACGTTGATTCCCTTTGTTCCGATAGAAAACTTTCAGCCGGAATTGTTGGCAATGATTTATGATTTTATTCCTGAAAGTGTTTATCGGGTTTTAGAATCAACGATTATTGATGTTGTCACACAAAAAAGCGGTGTACTGCTGCTGATTATGTTCATGGCAACAATTATTTTTTCCAGCAACGGAATCCATGCCTTGATTTCAGCATTCAATATTTCACAACACAGCTTTGAAACCCGCACATGGCTGACTCAAAGGATGGTGTCTATCATTCTGGTGGCCTTGATTTCGGTGATGCTTTTATTGTCAGTAGGTCTGATTATTTTCAGCAAAATCGGTATCAATTACCTGGTGAAAATACAGATAATCCAAGTGAATATTACCTATTACATTTTATTAGTTGGCCGTTGGTTGATTGTTACAAGTTTGGTGTTCTTTGCGGTTTCTTTTCTCTATTATCTGGCTCCGGCAAAAAAAACCGGCTGGCGGTTTTTATCATGGGGTTCAGCGATGGCCACCCTCATGGTTATCATTTCCGCCCTGGTTTTCAGCTCTTATGTAAATCATTTTGGTCAATATAATAAACTTTATGGTTCTATTGGGACCTTAATGGTCGTGTTGCTCTGGTTGTACCTCATTTCAATTTCATTGATTATCGGTTTTGAAATGAATGTGGCCACCAATATAAGCCGTAACGGACACAATACCTTGACAGACAGGGATATCAATGAATAATATAATTAAACCGTTGCTCGTTTACAGCGATGGTGCCGGACAGGTGTTTAATCACGATAGTTTGCTGGCGATTGGAGTTAGCGGTGAGCAGCTGGTTGATATTCCACCTGAAGCCTGGATACCGTTACCGGAGGGCAGTCAATTGATGGAATTGACCGGTCGTCTGCCGATTGGAAAAAACCCGGATGCCGAAGAGGTGATTACTTTGGATTCCGATGAGAATGAAACCCTTGTTGCTGTCGCTGCGTTTGTTGCGCCAGCTTATACGATCTGTTATCATGTGGCTTATGAGCGGCTGAATGAAGCTCCGATTTTACCACTCTACGCCTATTCTGCTGTCGGCTGGTACGAGGGGAATTTCTATGTCCCGGCCATTCGTATCGATGATAGTATACGTCAGGATCCATCTCAATTCAACCAAGATAGAATTGATCAAGCCGCTGATCAGATATTACAAAAATATCCTCAAAACCGCCTTGTTAATCACCTGGTGAATAATTGTGCCATGACATATAGTTGCCCGGCCGCGCTGAATTATTTGCTGAATCGCTGGGAAATGCCTTTGCCGACATCCCGGGTCTGTAATTCCAACTGCCTCGGGTGTATCTCTCTGCAGGAGGATACCGGTGTTTGCAGTGCTCAATTCAGGATCGAGTTTACACCCACAGCGGAGGAGATAATAGAGATCGCGATTGATCATCTGGAAACGGCCCCTGAACCGGTGGTCAGCTTCGGACAAGGCTGTGAAGGTGAACCGCTGATGAACGCCCAGTTATTGATCGATACAGTCAAAGGCATCCGACAAAAGACTTCACGCGGAACGATAAATCTGAATACCAATGCCAGTCGTCCGGAAATTGTTACAAAGTTAAAGGATGCCGGATTAGACAGTATGCGGGTGTCGCTGAACTCGACCCGGAAGATCTATTATGATCGCTATTTCAGACCAAAAGGATACACCTATAAAGATGTTTTAAAATCCATTTATGCCATGAAATCCAGGTATGGATTTGTTTCGCTGAATCTCTTTGTCTTTCCCGGATTTATCGATCAACCGGAAGAGATCGAGTCGCTGGAAAAACTGATTCAGGACTATCAAATCGATATGATTCAGTGGCGCAATCTGAATATTGATCCGGAATGGTACTGGGAGACTATGAATCCGATGGATAGGGAAGGCATCGGGATTGAGAAAATGATTACAAGAGTACGGACGAAATTTCCGAGATTGCGGCACGGCTACTTTAATCCCTGTTTAAATCAGTAAATATCAAACACGAAGAATTTGGTGATTATAGTAGCCAGCCAGGATTTAAACATGGGAAGAATTATCCAATCTGGCAATGAATTTGAATGGTTACTAAATCAAAACGGGCGGTGTATTTAGACAATAAATATTTTTGCTTGACTTATTCTGCTAAATCAATTAGAATTCACTTTGATGTGATATTTTTCAAGAAACAGGTTTCAAAAGTGAGAAAGAGGGAAGAGGTTGTTGAGCAAGCCCCAAAAAATCAATAAATCCACCTGTCTTTCTCATTTATGGTGGGGAGCATAAGAGCAGGAAGATCGTCTAGTATTTTAGGATCTTCCTGCTCTACTATTTTGATTAAAGGTTAAAAGAGGAATTTGCTCATTTTGCCCGGGTTGCCGGGAACCTGTGCATAAACAAAGTCAAAGCCGACATTAAAAAATCAATATATCCAGTAAGGACACATTATTTAATGAAGTGAATTGGAGTATTGTACCGTTTGTTGGCAGCGGTGTTGTAAATTATATAATAAACACCCGAGCTCAGCACACGACCATTCTTCGCTTTTCCGTCCCATTGTATCATATACTCTCCCGGAAGATAATGTTTTCTTACCAGTGTGATCAGTTTTTCGCCGTTAATGTTGTGAACGGATATTTCAATGATTCCAGCTTTTTTGACCAGGAAGGTGATATTAGTGCTGCTATTAAAAGGATTGGGATAATTGGCGATACAGCGCTGAGGCCGGGATAGAGTGATGTCATCAATATTGAATTGGTCAATCGCCGTACTGATACTGTCATCCAAATAGAATGTATATGAAATTCCACCTTTGTCAAACCAGGACTTTCCCAGGTCGGTTTTGTTGAATTTGTAAGCATAACCGTTACTTTTTGCAGGATCGTGGACCAACGGATTACCGTTTTCATCGAACCCGGCCAGCATCATGAGATGTCCACCGTACAATGGACGTCCTACGGACATGGCAATCCGGCCGCCGTTCGCCAGAACTTCTCTGGCCTGGCCCCAGGAACGGTATTGGGTCACATAACCTTTCACTCCATATTCCGAAGCATTTTGAACGACCCGCGGCCAGACTCCGAAAAGATTATGATAGGGATCGTATGTATCTCGTGCAAAGGAGACCGGCTCCACATCGATTCCAAAGCTGATTAAAATCATAGATACTGATGTAGGCGAGCAAATACTGCCGCCAATCTCAGGGTCAAGAGAATATTGATACAGATGAGTCGTTGGGATAAAAATCTCATCCGGATTATCATTTAACAGGACGGAATGATCAACCTGATCTGTTGTCCGGGTATCACTGACAAAAAAACTCACTGTTCGAATGGTTGGCGACGGATAATCGATGTTTTTGCGTTCAAGAATGATCTTGAACTGCCAATCACTCTTATAAGTATCCAATTTAACGTAATCAATATCGATAAAACCGTCTTCGAAACTGGTACTGCCGTAGCTGGTCCAGATGTTGTTTTTCCAATATCCGGCGGTCAGCCAGTCCGACCAGCCTGTACCATATTTGAACCGCATTTGGACTTTGAAGGATGATTGCTGATCTGGTGCCGTTCCATTCCAGGAAGGTAATCCCCGGTTAAAGGGTTCGTTGGAATGTTGCGAACGTAAAACGATATAACCGGACAGAACCGAATCGGGTAATTGTAAACTGTTTTCATCAGCACTGATTGAAATATTATTGATCGATTCAGCGTCCCGCAGCAGACTATCGGCACCGGTGATGATATAGTGCTGATCCGGGTGGGAAATTGCTGATAAATTTATACCTAGGACTAGAATAAGACATAAAATAAATACAAATCCAGTTTGATGGTGATTATTTAGCATTGGTAAAATTCCTGTTGATGGGGCATGAGAAAGAATATCAGTGCTTAAACTAAAATAAAATGACAGATAGTACAACAGAATATTTATTATTTTTTTATAGAAATTGAAATATCTTCATAATACCTTATTTATATGAAAAAATTTATAGTTATCTGGTTAGTTTTACTCTATTCTGTCTTTGGTGCTTCGGATGTTGAAAAACTCCAGAGACAACTGGATAAAGCCTTACCAGCGGAGCGTGTTCGATTACTGATCGATATTGCAGAAATCCTTTGGAATGAATCCCGGGAGGAAGCAGCGGTCTACTACAAAAAAGCAATTAAAGAGGCCCGGATTCTGGGGAATCCAAAGCTCTTGGGTGACGGACTTTTTGTATACGGGAGAAAGCTGTATTTTTGGGGAGAATTGGACTCTTCAGCGGTCTATCTTCAGCAATCACTGGATATTTGCCGATCAATTGCAGATTCCAGCGGGATTGGGAAATGTCTATCGCATCTTGGGTTGCTTAACTGGCTGTTGAATGAACAGGTCATAGCCAAGAGATATCTGGAAGAAGCGCTGGGTATCCAGCGCGCGCTGAATGATAACCGCGAAGTGGGTAAAATTTTGACCAATATCGGTAATTTTTACCGACAGTGGGGTGATTATAGGGAAGCGTTAAAATATTATCTTGAAGCTCTTGAAAAATATCAGAGTGATAATTATCGGGAGGGAATTGCATGGTTGCATTTTTCATCTTCGCTACTCTATAAGCAGATGAACGATTATGAAAATGCTCTGAAATACATAGAATTGTCCCTGGCTAGTTATAAGGAACTGGCTTCAGTATCCCATGATAGCGGTGGTGTTATGATTTGCTATGGTCAGTTAGGTGACCTGTACCGGCTGACCGGGAATTTGGATAAAGGGCTTGAATATCAGTTTTTGGCCCTGCAGCTGCGAAGAAAAACCGGAGTAGACGTTTCCATCGCTGACGGACTAAGCAATATTGGTCAGAGTTATTATGAAATGGGAAAAGATTCAGTGGCGCTGGACTATTTACTGCAATCGCTGGAATTACGGGAAAATATAAAAGATGTCACCGGAAGAGCGACCAACCTAAAATATCTGGGATTTATTTATCACCGGCTGGGAGATGATCAAAAATCTCTATACTATCTGAATCAGGGACTCGAAGCTGCACAAATTCGTATTGATCGGGCCAATGAGAGTGATATTTTAAACTATATCTCAAAAATTTATTACCAAAATCACGAAACGGATTCGGCGTTTAAATACTTAAATCTTTATTCTTCAGTAAAAGATAGTATCTTCAGCGACAGAGTTTCCAGCCGTATTGCTTCGCTTCAGATCCAGTATGACTTGAAAGAGCAGGAGCAGAAAAACCAGCGTTTGGAACAGAATGTCCGGATTAATGAATTGGAAATTGCCCGTCAGAAGTCCCGCGGAAATTATATGATTTTACTGATACTTTTGGGCGCGGTCATTATTGCAGGATTTTTCGTTCAGTACCAGATTAAAGCGAAATCTCACCGAATAATTGTGAAAGCCAGAGATCAGTTAGCTCAGGAAATCGAAGAGCGTAAAGTAGTGGAAAAAGAGCGTGAAAAATTGATTACGGAACAGAAAGAAGCGCTTGCGAAAATTAAAACCCTGACCGGCTTAATACCGATTTGTGCCAATTGTAAAAAAATCCGCAATGATGAAGGTTATTATGAACGGGTGGAGAAATATATCATGGATCACTCCGATGCGGTGTTTAGTCATGGTATCTGCCCGGAATGTCTTGAAGAGCTTTACCCGGATTTCAAAGATAAATGGGATAAAAACAATAATACATAAACAATCACCTCATTAATAGCGAAGCATTATTTGTTTTGTCTGTTACTGTTGGATTAATGCCAGAAATTCAATTTCGTTGAGGATTGGAAGACCAAGATTCCTGGCTGTGTCGGCTTTGGAACCGGCATTTTCACCGACGACAACATAGTCGGTCTTTTTACTTACCGATGATGACGAATGGGCACCAAGTTTTTCAACCATCTCTTTAGCCACGTCGCGAGTGAATTGAGTCAAGGTGCCGGTGAAGACGAAGGTTTTTCCGGCAAATGCTAAAAATTCGGTATTTTCTACTTCAAATGTCTGAATAGCAACTCCACCCTCAATTAAACGGGTAATTGTCAGACGGTTTTTTTCTTCTGCGAAAAAATTGATAATTGACTGGGCTACGATTGGTCCTACTCCGTCAATATTGTTCAGCTCATCAAAGGATGCGGACATAAGTTTTTCCAGATTCCCGAAGTGTTTTCCTAGTAGTTTTCCCATATGTTCGCCGACATTGCGGATTCCGAGAGCATGGATCAGCCGGGCCAGAGTTGTGTGGCGGCTGGTTTCAATGGCATCGATGACATTTTGTGCGGATTTTTCAGCCATTCGTTCGAGAGCGACAATCTGCCCTGTTTTTAGAAAATAGAGATCGGCGACGTTGTTTATCAACCCGGAACCCACCATTTGTTCGATGAGTTTATCACCCAACCCATCTATATTCATGGCTCGCCTAGAAACGAAATGCTGAATACTGCCCCGTAGTTGAGCCGGGCAATTCATGTTCTGACAGCGGTGCTTGGCTTCTCCTTCCGGGCGAATCACATGACCATCGCAAACCGGGCATTCGGCCGGAATGTGATATGGTTTCTCGCTACCGTCACGACGCTCCGTGATAACTTTGACAACCTGTGGGATAACATCACCTGCTCGCTGAATAACAACCCAGTCACCTATCCGAATATCCTTCCGGTCTATTTCATCTTGGTTATGCAGGGTAGCGTTGGAAACAACCACGCCGCCTACATTCACCGATTCAAGATGGGCAACCGGTGTTACGGCACCGGTGCGACCGACACTGGCTTCGATGTCTAATATTTGGGTAATCTCCTGCTGAGCTTTAAACTTTCCAGCAATGGCCCAGCGAGGACTGCGGGATTTGATACCCAGCTCTTCCTGTTGGGCTATGGAATTCACTTTAAAAACCACACCATCGATGTCGTAGGATATTGAATCGCGAATTGTTTCAATATGCCGATAATATTCCAGCAATTCACCGGGTGATTTGCAGAGTTTAATCAGTGGATTTACGCGAAAACCCCACTCGGGAAGCGTTTCCAGAAATTCAAAGTGCGAATCAAATGAAATGCCTTCACAGGCACCTAGAGAATAGCACCAGATATTCAACGGACGTTTGGCGGTGATATGGGAATCCAGTTGACGCAGAGAACCGGCGGCGGAATTTCGGGGATTAGCAAAGGCCGGTTTGTCTTCGGCCAATTGCTGTTCATTGAGTCGTTCAAAATCCCGGCGATCCATATATACTTCGCCTCGAACCTCTACTCTTTTCGGAGAGAGAATTTTATCATTTTTTAATGTTAATGGAATTGAGCGAATGGTTTTTAGATTTTGGGTAATATCTTCACCGGTAATTCCGTCACCGCGGGTGGAGCCGTTGACAAAAATACCGTTTTCGTAAACGAGTTCGACCGCCAGTCCATCGATTTTTGGTTCGGCGACAAATTCCACATATTTTCCCTGTAACGTTTTTTGAACCCGTTTGATAAACTCGGTTAGCTCGGCCTCATTCATGGCATTATCAAGACTGAGCAGTGGAACCCGGTGAGTGATAGTACCAAATTCAATTAAGGGACTGGCACCAACCCGCTGAGTCGGCGAATCATGGGTTTTCAGTTCTGGGTAATTTTCTTCCAGATTCTGGAGCTCCCGTATCAGCCGGTCATATGCGGCGTCACTGATTGTGGGATTGTCTAAAACGTAGTAGCTGTGGTTGGCTGCGTTGATTTGCTTGCGGAGTTCAGTGACACGTTGTTGGAATAGATCCATGGTGTGAATTTAAGCATTGTTGGAATAAAGGTTAAGAAAAAACAGCCCCGGAATATTTCCGGGGCTGGATAGTTTAGGTATTTTTTAAAATGCGGTGTGTCTTACTCGGTTTTTTCTTCGAGTTTCGCTAATTCCGCCAGTTTCATAAACGGTTTGAAAAGGTCGATCGGCAGCGGAAAAATGATTGTGGAATTGTTTTCCGTAGCGACTTCGCGCAAGGTCTGTAAATAACGCAGTTGCAGGGTAATTGGCTGTTTGGTCAAAATTTCGCCAGCTTCCAGCAGTTTGGCTGATGCCTGAAATTCACCTTCGGCATTGATAATTTTCGCGCGACGTTCACGTTCGGCTTCGGCCTGTTTGGCCATTGCGCGCTGCATTTCCGTGGGCAAATCGACGTGTTTGATTTCGACCTGCGAGACTTTGATGCCCCAGGGATCGGTGTGTTTGTCGAGAATGGTCTGGAGATCCAGGTTGATTTTTTCCCGGCTGGAAAGTAGCTCATCCAATTCCGCTTCACCTAATATACTTCGTAGAGTAGTCTGGGCGAGCTGGGAGGTGGCGTAAAAGAAATCCTCGACTTCCACGATTGCTTTTGTGGGGTCCATAACCCGGAAATAGACAACGGCATTTACTTTGACAGAGACATTATCCTTGGTGATAATGTCCTGCTCCGGCACGTCATGAACGACAGTCCGCAGACTGACTTTGACCATTTTATCAATGATCGGAATCAACAAGATCAGTCCTGGTCCTTTAGCTTTTATTATCCGACCCAAACGAAAAATAACCCCTCTCTCATATTCTTTCAGCACCCGAATCATGCTGGATAAAAGGAAGAGCACCAGTACGATAATAGTTATTAATGGTAATTGCATGAGATTCTCCTTCTGTGTTTATGATTTAAATTCTTCGACTGTTAACAGCATATGATCAACTGCTTTAACAGTAATTTGAGCATTTTTGGAAATTGGTTCAAGTGCTGTGGCTTTCCAGATTTCACCGTGGACTTCCACCGTTCCGGAATTGCCAATATCCGTGATTGCCAGGCCAGTATCACCGACGATGCCTTCCATGCCGGTAGTTGGCTTGTTTTTGTGTGCCTTGAACGCATACGACAGTGCGACTGCAAAAAAGAGTGCCGTAAAAACGACAACAGGAATTATGACTGCCAGAGATACAGAGTACAATTCTTTTGGTACTCCACTGACATCAAACAGCATCATGGATCCTAGTATCATTGATATTAATCCTCCAATTGTTAACAATCCGTAGCTGGTAATGCTGATTTCCAGAATGAATAAAATGATTGCAATAATGATCAGCGCCAGACCGGCATAATTGATTGGCAGAATCTGGAACGCAAAAAAAGCGAGCACCAGAAAGATTCCACCTAAAACTCCAGGGAAAATTGCTCCGGGACTGCGAATTTCAAAGAACAGCCCGTAAAATCCGAGAATCATCAATAAATAGGCAATATTTGTATCGCTGATGATGTTCAGTATTTTTCGGTGAAACCCGAGAGGTCGTTGAACGATTTGGGCATTGTGAGTACTCAATGTTTTTTCACCATCCGGTAGTTTTGCAACTTTGCCATCCAGATATTCAATAAGTTCATCGAGATCGTTGGCAATGATATCAACAATTCCTAAATCGACGGCCTCAGTTTCGGTAATAGAGACACTGTTTCGCACGGCTTCTTCTACCCATTCTTCATTGCGTCCGCGTTCGTGGGCGAGACTGCGAATCTGGGCGACGGCATCGTTTGTCACCTTTTCCATCATGGTCTTCGTATCCGAGGTATCGGGCTTGTCACCGCCGAATGGATTTCTGCCGCCGCCCATATTGACCGGATGAGCGGCACCAATGTTGGTACCCGGTGCCATGGCCGCAAAATGAGCGGAAACCGTAATGAAAACTCCGGCCGAAGCGGATTGCGCTCCCCGGGGACTGATATAAACCACGATCGGAATTTCGGAATTGAGAATCATTTTAATAATATCACGCATAGATGTCATCAGGCCGCCAGGTGTGTCCATTTCCAGGATTAGACATTCTGCCCCGGCTTTTTCCGCAGCGTCAATATTATCACTAATGTAGGATGCTGCGACCGGATTAATAACACCATCGTATTCCAGAACCCATATTTCCTTTTGTGGAGGGCTGCCTTCATCGGCAACAATCATGGATGTCGCCATTAATACTATTAAAAACAGGGCAGAAATTATTTTCCGTTTCATATTTGATTTCCTTACCGGAATATACGGGTTAAATTAAACTAACTCAAATATTTATCAGAGGAATTGAAATAATTATGATCGTCTGCCATTCAGGATACGATAATCCAGGTTTTTATCGAATTCATCGGATGGATAAGACAGGGTCGTTTGATCATTGAAGAGAATGATGATATAATAGTACAATTTTAAATTTTTATCAGAAGATTTGCGTACGGTATATTGAAAACGTCCTTTGTTGAATATCATTGGTTCAGGGTTAAACCGGCCAGTCTGACCATAACGGGTATAGATCGTGACGTTCTGCACATTCTCAATGTTACGTCCGAGATCGCAGAATAACTTGGCCACATCCTGCACGGCTATGACTTTCGCCGATCGTTTTTCCTTGACGACGGGAACCATGAT
>Ga0268277_1002056_pt1 | contig 12307 bp, 8 predicted proteins | sample saktaG_5_FD_190132 | JGI IMG/M metagenome (GOLD analysis project Ga0268277, IMG submission 190132) | Saline water microbial communities from Sakinaw Lake, British Columbia, Canada - sak_2010_1_5_50m | ecosystem: Environmental > Aquatic > Non-marine Saline and Alkaline > Saline ...
CAGAGCGATGGCGATACCAGCCGATAATATACCCAGATAGGTTCCGACCTGCTTAAAACCTTTAAACCAGATTCCGCCGATGAGAAGCAGCCCAAACACGACGATAATGTAGGTCGTGCTCTTGCTCCAGACATAACGCGTCTTGGGGTCGTCGCTCTTACGCGAAACCGCCCGAAGGACGAGCCACTTGCTCAGCCAGATGAAAATCAGAACAAAGACGGATTTAAGAATTTTGCTCTGGGTCGCCGGACTCATTCCGATGGACTGTTCGATAAACCCTGAAATTTGTTGAAAAAAAGTTTCCATTTGCCAGCCTGCTTGGTTTTTTAAACATGAAAAATATTATCGCTTTGCCGGATTCATACGATTTATTCCGATCCGGATGCTGATTTGATGTCTGCTATGTTGTAATGATTGAAATGACTTGTCGTTTGGCATTATCGCGGCATCACCCGGGTTTGTTCGATCGTTGAGATAATTTACACATTTCCGGATCAACAACAATCTTCGGATGCAACCGGCCGGCTGGGTGGATGAAGTTTTCCGAGGCGCTGATACAGCACGCCCTGCATTCCATTTTTTGTTTTGAGTGTATGATCATAGCGAAATATTTGATATATTCGATCATCAAAAATTCGAGAGGGGCATTGAAAAGATGAAAGTTTTACTGGTTTATAATCCATTCGCCGGACATGGGCGAGCCCAAAAGATATTGCCAGAAGTCGAGGCCTATTTTCTGGAGAAGGGCATTGAGTTTGACCTGCGGATGACGGATTTTCATGAACATGGGATCGAGATTGTCCGCGAAACCGATCCAAAGCAATATGACGGGATCGTCGCCGCCGGCGGTGACGGGACTCTTTTTGAAGTCATTAACGGCTATTTCCAGAATCCGTCGAAAAAAAAGATCCCGATTGGCGTTTTACCGATCGGCACCGGTAATGCTTTCGCCCGGGACCTGGAACTGGATAATACGCACTGGAAGGACGCCGTCGATGTCATCAGTCTGCAATCGCCGCGCAAAGTCGATGTCGGCCAATTCATCACGCACGGTGAGACATACTATTTTCTGAATATTCTGGGTCTGGGTTTTGTCGCCGATGTAACCGAAATCGCTCACAAACTCAAGGCCTTGGGCAACATATCCTACACGCTGGGCGTACTCCAGAAGACTATCTTTTTGCACTCACACCGATTGAAGATCACGCTCGACGGCCGGGAATATGAACGCGAAAATATCTTCGTCGAAATTTCCAACACCCGCTGGACAGCGAATTTCCTGATGGCGCCCACAGCCGAGATCGATGACGGCTTTCTGGATGTCACCCTGTTGGGCAAACTCGGCCGGATCAAACTCCTCAAGAGTTTCCCCAAGATATTTACAGGCGAGCATATTTACATCGACGAGGTTGAGACTTTCAAGGCCAAAGAGATTAAGATCGAGACGGATTCGCCCAAAGTGCTCACACCCGACGGTGAGTTGCTCGGAATAACGCCGTTTGAAGCCCGCTGTCTGCACCAGGCAGTCGAGGTTTTCTGGCGCTGAGCATCGTCGATTAACGATTATAGACAGAGCAAAATCCCGATTGTTACTGCGCGGGTATCCTATTTCAAGAGTTTGATAAATTCCTGATTCTCCCGAAGCGCATCCAGGGCCGGGTCTTCGGAAGCCTGTTTACGCAATTTGGGATTGATTCGGACGGCTTTTTTCAAAGCCCCCAACGCCCCGTTCACGTCTCCGGCAGCCAGACGAATAAGCGTCAGATCGTAAAGCACCTCCGGATTTTCGGCTCCAAGTTTGGCGGTCTGTTCCATCAGCGGCAAGGCGGCAGTATAATCCGCTTGTGTATACAGCGTCCAGGCTTCATTCCAGGCGTAATTCATCTGCGCATAATTCAGCAGACGTCCCAATTCCCGGAACGGTTCGGCATGATCATCAACGCGAATATCGATGGCGCGATCGGTGTAGCCGCCGTAACCGGCTCCCTCTTTGACCACAATCAGAGCGGCCGATTGCTTTCCGCGCGCGTCGCCGCCTTCCCTGTCCCCGGCCAGCAGCGCGGCAAAAAGCCGGTCGGCCAGGGTGCCGCCGGTTTCCAGGAAGGTCTTTTCCAGGGCTGTAACGACTGCTTCACCGGCCAGAATATTACCCTGGGCGGCGTAATTCGGTCCGCTGCGGCCCCCGGCCTAGGGGATGCAATTCTCACCGGTATACGTATAAGAACGGCCGTCCGTAGCTACGATTCCAAATTGCCGTTGCGTCGGATTGTCGTCGTTTTGAAGCAGGATTTTCGCAGCCTGTTCCGGAGTTGCACCGGCTTCCAGCAGGTCCAGTCCGCGCCAGCCGAAAGTTGTATTGGCAAAAGACTGCGTGGCGACGGCCCCGATATCGGCCCGCGCCCAGGGAACGACACTGCCGACGGCAAAGAAGCGGGATGCCACCGCGACGCCCAATTCTCCCGTAGCCGGGTCACGACCGACAATCGAGAAAGTGGCGATGCAGTCCGCCGGGCCGGCGAAAACACTCAGACTGCTGATCATGCCCGGCAACACAAGCCGAATGATAGTCCTTATGATTCTCAATGACATATTTTTCTTTCCCCTTTGAATAAATTTTTCAGATCGCTCAGTACTTCTTCCATAATCATTATCGACTTAAAACGATCAGCAGGATGAAAAGCACCCCAATCATAATCCAAGAATTGAAGAAAACCGTCAGATGCGTTCCAAGTGCTGCCAGCAACTCCTCGATGTCTTCGTCTAAATTATTACATTCTGATTCGATGTTTCCCGATCTGTGCAGCAGGTCGGTGGGTTTGAAGGCGATCAGCCGGTTTTGGGAAGCCGCGTCAAGCCAGGCCCAGCGGCCTCTCAGGAGATCGGTGCATTTCCAGAGATACTGTTCCCCCGAAGCAAGCACAAATTTGCCGTTATCCGGGCCGATCCATTTCAGTTCCATCTCATTCGGGTTGGCGTTTTGCCCCTCTTCGCTGATCGTCAGGGTGAGGTTGATAACGCCCTGGGATTTGATCCGGTAACGCTTGCCGCCGGCTTCCAGGCTGCCCGCAGCGCTGATAATATTTTTACGATTGACTTTGCAGAGTTCGGCAAGGCCGTCCAGAATACTGAATTGACGACTATTAGCTGTACTCTTTTTCCAATGCAATTCTTTTATCGACATTATAATACTCCTCATGTTTCGCCACTTCTTTGTTTGGACATGAAATTTCCCACCAGAATCGTAACGAGAAAAATCATCACAAACGGTACCCAGATACCGATCGAACCGTAAATCAGTGCATGGGGAACTTCGCCGGTTTGTGAAAAATCATCCGGGAAGGCTAACCGCATCAGGGGCTCCTCCGATTTAAAATTTATCGCAATTTCGACAATCCGAAGATTTTACATAATTTGGAATCGGCTGCGTCAAAAACAAAGAGTTTTCAATTAGCCTTACACCATTTTACGATGATTTTATGATACGATAAAAATAATTCCAATAAACAAATCACAAAAAAACAAATAATCGCCAAATTCCGAAAACTCAAATGCCAAATGCGATCGGCAACGACTTTACAACTATTGTAAACCCATCGCCAATCAAGCGGATTAGTTGTTTATTCGTTTATTATACCTTCGAAATACCACAGGCGTAAGCCTGTGGATGGAAGTATCCGCTGTCTTATGCTATATTATGTAGATGGAATACAAGAAACAAGCCCATGCCGTATATTACACCCGTTATCACATAGGCTACTTTGTATCGACTGTTGGCATCAATGAAAGTGTGATAAGGGAATATATAGAGAAGCAGTCGCAAGAAGACAGCGGACAAGCGAAGCTTGTACTCTGATATTTAATGCTACGGGCGTGAGCCCGTAGTTTTTACTGGTAAATTAGAAAAATGCTCTGATCCGAGGGGTCTCCGTTGGAGTGTTCTCTGTGATCTCAGCGGTGAATTCTTTTTACCGCCAAGATGCCAAGGAAAGGGAATATGGAAAAATGGAATATGGAAAACGGGGGACGAAAGGCGAAGAGCTTCGGGTAGGAAAATAAATCCTTCATGCCGAAAACTCGTTGGCCTGCGTTTCCCTGGCGCTTAACGAATTAATATCATTTTCTTCGTTTTCCGGAAAGTCCCGGCTTCGATGCTATAAAAATAGATTCCGCTCGCGAGTCCGCTTCCGTCAAAAGTCACGAAATGAGTCCCGGCGGTCCGGGTTCCATTGACCAGCGCGCGGATCAGCTTGCCCCGCATATCAAAAACCATGATTTTGACATTGCCATTTATGGGTAAATCGTATCCTATCCGGCTGACGGGGTTGAACGGATTCGGATAATTCTGGTACAGGGCAAAGTCTTCGGGAATGAGTATCTCTCCATTGATAGCGCTGATCGCCGATTTTTCCACAACGATATGAATCGTATCTTTTACTATCTCTTCAATATCAATAACGCTCCAAACCAGATCGCCTTCCCCTCCGAATTCGAGTTCGGCGCTTAACGTGAGCATTCCGGCGGTATCATCGAAATCAAACAGGATGGAATCGGAATCGACATAGAAGTCGTAGATCAGCAATTCGGCCGAACTTTCCACGTCCGAAATGAGTACCCAAATATCGATCGTGACACTCGTATCCGATACGAATTCGACCACTTCAGGCGCGCCGCTGATGACAGGGGGATCGTTTACAGGATTAACAGTGAATTTTATATCACTGTTGCATGAAGCATTTCCCGGATCAGTCGCGGTGAAAGTAATCGTTTCACTTCCGAACCAATTCTCGTCGAGTGTAGAAACCGTTGCGATTCGATTGCCAACAATCGCAACCGACAAATCAGCGTTGCCGCTGAAAGACCATGATATTTGCGAATCTTCATTATCGGGGTCGGTCATAAAATCATTTAAATTTATTGCAGTAAAAATACCTCCTTCATCGATAGTTTGGTTGGGAATATCGCTTACAACTGGAGCGTCATTGACCGATGTTACCGTAAATGTTGCTTGATCATTTGCACTTGCAGCTCCCGGATCGATAGCGGTGAATGTAATCGTTTCACTTCCGAACCAATTCTCATCGAGTGTGGAAACCGTTGCGACTCGATTGCCGGCAATCGCAACCGACAAATCAGCATTACCGCTGAAAGACCATGCTATCTGCGAATCCTCATTATCGGGATCAGTGACGAAATCATTTAAGTTTATCGCTGTAAAACTTGCTCCCTCATCAATCGTCTGGTCAGGTATATTGCTGACGAGGGGAGCGTCATTGACTCCTGTAACAGTAAACACAGCAACGTCGCTGTCCGATGCTCCGTCCGGATCGGTCGCGGTAAAGGTGATAGTTTCGCTTCCGAACCAATCCTCATCGGGTATGCTTATCGTCGCCACTCTGTTACCGTCAATCGCAACGGATAATTCATCGTTGCCGCTGAAAGACCAAGTGATTTGCGAATCCTCATTATCGGGATCGCTAACTAAATTATCCAATTGGATTGCTTCGAAGGAATTCCCTTCCGCAATTGTCTGATCAGGAATATCACTGATAACGGGGGCTTCATTGACCGGAGGAACGGAAAAATCTTCTTCAAAACGAGGCAGGAGTGCATATTCATTGTGTTTATAATCGACCACGCCAACAATGGATTCAAAGCGATCGCCTAAGGCAACCGAGTATGCAAAGATATCATCATCGACCTGGCATTCACCGCTTCCATCATTTATATACACTTGATTATAAAAGTCCGGCGCCTTTGTGACTGTAACATTTTCAACTTTGACAAAGCAATCTTCATATTGTTCTGCATTAATGGGGTTTTTTAAGTAACCAGTGCTTACAACTATTGGTTCGGGAACAGGGTTGTCCGTACTTACGATTGTACAAACGGGATTAATAATTTCTGTAAATCCAGAATATTCTTCTACTGTTCCAATCACTTTTATTTCGTCACCAAGTGCCGGACTGGTATCCGCGTTATAAATATTTATTCCCCTCCAGGGTTCAGGTACTGTTGAAGATATGAAGAAATTGTTTCCATATCCTCCATACCCAATTGCCGTTACAACACCTTTTATTTTAACAGATTCTCCATCCATCAATGAAGGGTAAGTTCCGTCTGATCCCGGGGCAGTTGTGTATTGGATATCATAAACTGAATTGAGTAATTCGTCACCGATTTGAAAATTACTGCGGCTTTTGATATAAACGTCAGGATTCGTCACATCCGTCAGTTTGACTTTACATTTATCCGAATTTATATCCGGCAGAACCCAGGTATATGAACCGGTGCTTGCCGCTACACTTGAAATAATTTCATGCCAGGTCTGTTCGTCATCGGCGCTGTATTCAATTTTAATATTACCAATATTCACACAAGTCCAACGGATTTGTTGTGTTGTGCCAAGGTCCCATTTTTCGCCTCCATTGGGCGACAACAGCGTAAATTCATTACTGGTCGTCTCAAATTCCCTGATAACATTACTGATGCGCAGTTCATCAATGTATCCATCAAAATAGGTATTCGATTGATTGCTTGAGCCGATAAAGAGTGGATTGGAGTTTAATAATGGCGGTGATGCTGTCTCAGTAGCTTTGGATGAATAGTGTATCAATTCCCTATCGGAATTATGGATGACTGTTTTAAGTGTGTTGGTAGTAGAATTCCGAATAAATGAGATGTGATACCAATTATCCAACTCAAGAAAATCCCTATCCGTACTTGTCCATGCCTCATAGTCTTCCGGTGGGACAGTTGGATAATAGGAACAATTCAAACCCTTTGGAGTGCTCCAATGTGAAGTTGGTACAATATACATCGAATAATTCGATTTAAAATTGTCGTTATCACCCGGTTTACTAAGCAAAGTATATCGTTCACTCGAATATTCTCCAAAAGAACTGGGTTTGAACCACATTTCTATGGTCCAGTCCCCGCTAAGATCCAGATTACTGTTATCGGCAATATCCAAGTAAGCTCGGTTACTCTGATTGCTGTTATCAAGATATAGAGACTGTCCTAAGCCCAATTCACTATTATCCACAAACGCTAGAGCGCCATGTGATGTTGGATTGCCCGATAAAGTTGACTGGTTTGTCACATCCCCATCGAAATGCAGGAGAACAACGGTATTATCGTCCACGTTGTAAGGATCACTCAAAATTAAATTTTTATTTTGGTAATTGGGTTCCAAACCAATCAGCGCCCAGTTGCCCACTGTATAATAGCTTAGTTCATAAAGTGGGTAGTAGCCGCTACCACCAGGTCCCCAACCCCAATTAATATGATAAAAATCGTCACCATAATAGCCATCACAAACGAAATAGTGTCCACCATTTTCGTGAGTACCTGCCATCATAATCGGACGCCCGTTATCCAGTTCATTTCTAAAAATACTGTGCCATTCTTCCGATGTAAAATCACCCCAATAATACACTTCACAGCTAGGGGAATAATCAAAATATTTTACAGCAGCGGATGTATATTGATGGATTCCGGCACCGCTGCTCCAGGCGCCATCTACAGAAACACCAATGTTTTGCATCAGGGTCGCTATATCCGTATAAACCGGCTCCGGATCGTCAAAATCAAGCGATGCCGGCATGTTCTCCCAGTTGTAATAGGTGGATTGATAATCCGCTTCAACAAAGCCCAGCAAGGCAAAACCCGGATCATCGTATGTATAACTGTGATAACCAGTACCATGGACAGGATGACGCCAGTAACGGAGTATTTGAGCAAATGCAGTAGGACCGCAACTTGTATTATGGTGGCCGTTACAATTTTCAGGCATATCATCATCCAATGGACAATACGCATTAAAAGGCCATGCCTGATGCCATGTCACCGGTACCAATGGCTCTACTCCTTCAGTACTTTTAGCTGTCCCATATTCGCCTGATCTTATTGATTCCCATTCGGCAGCAAATCTAATATCGTTTGCACGGTTTTCCTTTTGGGCAAGATTGTAAGAATCGAATAACGATTTAATCGCATCGGATTCATTCTCTTCGAAATAATTTGAATCAAATGAAAAGCCGAGAACCGGTTGCAGGTATTCATCGGCAGAAATCATTACCCATCCCTCTTCAAAATTGAATATATACAGAAGAGGCTCATCATCAGCCATTTTACAAATGACGTTTTTTATCTCGGGATTCAGATTGTGAGAACTTGCCCAATTTTGTGAAATTGAGACGGCTTCTTCATTGTTTATTGTATTAGAAAAAATGAAGGTCGGAAAAAGTAAAATTGTCGCTAGGTGTTTGAAAATTTTCATGATTCCTCCAGATTAACCGTTGATAATTATATGAAATTTTTTTAGTTCACCGTGATCTTATTCGATCAATAATATCCTCTCGTTATCTCTATATGTTCCTGAGTATATTGAATAAAAATAGAAGAACAAATATAGGTCAGGCCGCCGCAGCCGGCGCAACAGTCTGCGTTAATTGGCCATGTAAAAATTCTCAAACTCTAAAATCATACAACCGCTCATTAGGTTCACTCTAGGGTTGGATTAACCCGCAGCTCAGTAACGGTGAATTTTATATCACTGCTAACTGGAGCATTTTCCGTATCTGAAGTGCGAAAAAAAATTATCTCACTTCCGTTCCATTCAATCGGGATTTTTGGAGGTCGCAGCAATCTTCTAAAAAGATCACTATTTTGATGGATAGTACACTGTTTTTTCATTACAGGCAATAAAAAACCTAAAACTCAAATCCCAAACGCGATCGGCAACCACTTTACATCCATTGTACGCCCATCGCCAATCAAGCGGATTAGTTGTTTATTCGTTTATTGGTAAATTAGAAAAATGCTCTGATCCGAAGGATCCCCTTACGGGGCGACCTCTGCGATTAATAGGACAAAATATCTGTGGTTATCTGCCCGCCCGTTCGGTCAGACGGGTGTAAATCTGTGGCTAATCCCAGCAAAACCTGTTTAGTCACTGCGCTCCGGAAACAGGTTTTTAAAATCCGTGTTAATCCGCCTGCCCGTTCTATCCGACGAGCGTAAATCCGCAGCAAAGAATCCCACAAAAAAAGCCCGGCGAGATCACCGGGCCTATCCATAATATCCGAAGATTCAATTTAGCGTTTGGCCGTAATACCGAATTCCACCCACTCTTCGCGTGGGATGTTCATTTTGATGATCGTATCCGATTCGCTGCCCTTCTGCTCCATTGCCTTGAGCGCCGTATCCACCTCCTTTGTCTTGGCTTTCAGGGCGGCTTTAAGGGCTTCCTGTTCATTGTTCCGAGCTTCCGTTGTTGCGATCAGGTTGTCGTAATCGTCCAGGTTGGCAAGATCCACTCCGCGATTGGCCAGGTCCGCCTGGCGTCTGCGCATCGCGCCGGCTTTGACCTTGGCGTTGTTCATTTTCTCTGCAAACGTTCTGCGTACCATGACGCCTCCTTTCCTGTCGGCTGTCCCCAATCACCACGATCGGTAAGAGGGTTGCAGCCGGTTTATATTCACAATAGCCTGACATTCCATGAATCTATGATCATTTGTCTCTTTCGTCTGCCTGAATCCTTCACTTCCCTTGTGGACTGACAATATAATAGGATGACAAATTGTTTTTGTCTGGTCGCAAAAAAAGTCTGCCTACTCACAACCGTAATTTGTGTGCTTACAAATTGAGTTTGCTTGATCGCATATTGTATTTGTCTGCCTGCAAAGAAAGTTTGCATGCCCGCAAATATATTTTGTGAGATGACAAAGAGAGTTTGTAAGATCACAAAGAATATTCGGATACATACAATACTAATTTGCGAGACTAACATCTCAGCCGACCAGGCTTATGCGCGTCGCGGTGCTCAACTCCGCGATGCTTTTTACACTTCTCAATGCTGATTGACAAAAGAAAAAAACAACCTTTGATTCCTATTTCCCGCTAATTCCTGACGCAACGTACGGATAAGCCGTCCCGCTTTTCGTAGTAGTACCGGTAGATGTCATCGGAATGGTAAGTGAGGTAGCGGGACCATGCAACGGTACTGCTGTACTCACTTGCGGTCCAGAAAGCCGCGTATTTGCCCCCAGCGAAGTAATACCCGGTATCCATATTGTAACAACCGCCGGGAAGGGCGGTAAAACCTACCTCATCAGTACCATTGCCATTGTTGTCCCATCCACTGGTGGATTTTAGTTTTTTCCCTTCATCTATTCCTCGATAACCGACTCTATCGGCTATACTCTTGCTCATTCCCAAATATACCTCCAGCATTTTCCACTCTTCATCGGTGGGGATATGCCAACCTTCAGGAGCTAGACCACGTGCATCATTTACCGCGTACCAGTTGTAGAGCGCTCCATAAGTTGCTGCAAAACTTTCTTTATCCCCAGTATAGTAAGGAAAGGTGTCATAATAATAACGATAGGCTCCGTTGCTCAGATTCTTCCATTCATTACTAATTATTACATGCGGAATAGAGTCGCCATTGCAGTAATGCGTAACATTAAGGTTCTCAGCCATCCACCATTGATCGCCGATTTTCACGGTTTTATACCTGTTTCCGTTTATGTCGGTTACTTTTCCGGTCTCAAATCGTTCCGATGTAAATGAGACATTTTCCCCGTATGCTGTTCCAACGAGGTTGGTGGCATACGCCCGAACATGATAGGTGATATTGGGAGAAAGTCCGCTAATAATACTTGAGAAACTGCCGGTACCGTTTCCATCTACGGTATGGTTATCAGAAATTACAGGTTCAGGCGACGTGCTCCAGCATACCCCCCTAGCGGTAACGTATGCTCCGCCATCTGAAGTTACAACACCACCACCGGTTGCGGAGTTCATCGTAATATCTATTACAGGGCTGGTTGTAACGCTAGCCGCAAAAGCACTGATTATAATTGTAACCGAGTCTGTAGACGCTGCGCCCTCCCTGTCGGTTGCGGTGACGACGATGTCGTGCTCATTGACCGATAGTTTCGAATACAAAAGAGAACGACCCTCACCGAAATATCCGTCCTGACTGGATATCCATGTAATGAATTCGTTCGATATTTTATAACCGTCAGGATCTTTGACAACACAGGAAAACCTCAATTCCTGACCTATATCGTAGACACCCGAGGCAGGGGAAAGTATCGTAACTTCAGGCGGTTGATTTTCCTCCTCTATCTCGCAGTTCGTCAATAGCAGCATGGCCGTGAACAGGATGAGCATTATTCTTTTATATGCCATTTCGTTCTCCTATTTGACAACCAGACATTTCCTTACTTCTCTGAATTCGCCGGCCCCGGTGTCGATCCGGTAAAGATAGATGCCAGAGCCAACGTGTTCAGTATTCCACTGCACCGCATAATAACCGGCATTCTTGTGCTCATTTACCAGCGTCTCCATCAGCCTTCCGCTGATATCATAGACGGATAAGATGACAAAGGCTGATTTCGGCAACTGATAACGGATCGTGGTGGTCGCGTTAAACGGATTGGGATAGTTCTGTTCAAGCCTAAATTCTGTCAGATGAAACAGATCATCTTGAACCAAGGTCACTTCTTGGTGCATGATGACTATCCTAGGTATCCCTTCTTGGGTACATCCACCCAGGATTAAATATTCCATTTCGGAATCGTAGATCCCAGTGCCGGTTCCGCCGGGAAAATAGTACTCACATATGATATTTCCGTCTCTATTTAAACGTAGAATGTATGTCTGACAGATGATTTTTAATGCCCCACAGTTGCCGACGAAGATTAAGTCCCTGGAGCCGTCGTTTAATTCAAAAATACACTGCCCCGAAGACTCAAATCCTGGGCGCAAATCGTAAATTCTAGACCAAAATTCTTGTCCATCAAAATCAAATTTTTTAACAAATCCTATACTCTCATTTGATCCTGTTATTAAGAATCCATCAGTTATTAATTTAAAATCCCGAACACCCACATAATAATTCAGCAAATTTTCCCATATAATAATACCATCGGTTCTGGAAAATTTCCAGATTTTCGATTGGCCGCCATTGATGTTTGCCGCGCCAAATATTACTATCCCATTCTCGTTTTTTAAAATCTTATCATAGCGTTGTTCGGACAACCCTTGTGTCGGATTTTCAGGAAGTTCTTTTTTCCAAATCAATTGAAATTCATCATCAAAACATGCAATCCATGATTGAGGCTTGTGGCTTATATGACAGCTTCCAATCGCGAAAATACTATCTTCACTAACCACTAGTGTCCGGTAAAAAATGAAAAAGCACTGGCACTCCCCAAAATATTTGGTAATTTATTTTGGATAGAAAGATGAATTACCGAGGAGCGCCAGATGCAGAAACAAGTTAATACGATCATGACAG
>Ga0268277_1002057_pt1 | contig 12300 bp, 8 predicted proteins | sample saktaG_5_FD_190132 | JGI IMG/M metagenome (GOLD analysis project Ga0268277, IMG submission 190132) | Saline water microbial communities from Sakinaw Lake, British Columbia, Canada - sak_2010_1_5_50m | ecosystem: Environmental > Aquatic > Non-marine Saline and Alkaline > Saline ...
AGTCCACACCTACCTTCAGTCCGGTTGATTCCAGTATCGGCAGCACTATCTCACGTGTGGTGCCGGGGTAGGTGGTGCTCTCCAGTATAACGAGATGTCCCAATCGCAGGAAACGGGCGATATCGTTAGTGGCACTGACGATGTAAGTTAGATCTGGCTCCTTGGTCTTGGTCAGAGGAGTCGGTACACAAATAATGATGGCATCTACCCTGCGCAGGGCCGATTGACTGTTGGCAGCCTTTAATCGCCCGCTGGAAACAGCTTTCTTCAGCCGCGCTGATTCTATATCCAGCAGGTAAGATGTACCGCGGGTAATCTTATTGACACGTCCTTTATCAGTGTCAATGCCGGTGACATTAAATCCCGCCTCTGCAAAGGCCAGTGCCAGGGGCAGTCCCACGTATCCCAGTCCCACGACACCTATATCGGCCGATTTATCCCGGATCCTGCTTTCCAGGTTTCTCAAGTCGTTCACGCTTAATTCTGGTCGCGCCATTTTACCCTCACATATGGAAATTTATTTACCATTCAATTAAATTATGCATAGTTTAACCGTGAGGTGAAACCCTGTCAAAACGGGATTGAAGATAACTTAATCACATAAATACCCGCTAAGTCAGACAATTTCAGGTTACCATAATTGACATATCCAATTATTTGACTATAATTAAAGCTAAATGAGTATGCAGCAGCAGAGTCAACCCAAAAATAAGTATTTGTACGTACTTTCCGATATATCTGATATTGTATCAAGTTCTCTATCCGACAAGGAGATACTGGACGGTGTCCTCTGGGAGCTGGGGAATGTGATCGACCTTGATGCCTGCTGGGTCCAGAAGTACAGCCCCGGCAGTAAAACGCTGACGCTGGTAATTCAGCACGGTTTACCCGATGAGATGATCAAGGAACTGGAAGTGGTGGAGGTGGGTACCGACGTTATGGGAGCAGTTGTACAAACGGGCAAACCACTATTCTGTAACGATATTTCTGCTGATGCTAATTACCGATGGGAATCTGCTGTAAAAAATGGATACCTATCGTTTATCGCGTGTCCGGTGATCTCAGGCGGACAGATCTTAGGCCTTGTTGCGGGGTCTTCTACCAGGGCAGGGATTTTTTCGGTTAATGAGCTTAAACTGATGTCAGCCGTAAGCTCGAGCATTTCGGAAGTATGCGGCAGGGTTAAATGCGGCCAAGAAGACAGCGAGGTTGCAAGCCAAGAAGATGAGATCACGCATACGCACCTGTTTTTAAGTGCCCTGAGTCATGAATTGAAGACACCGCTTACCGCAATCATAGCTTCCACAGGCCTGTTGATAGAAGAACTGGATAAAAAGCACGAGGTTGTGTTGCTGAAGCTGGCGCAGAATATATCCCGCAGTGCGTCCAGCCTGCGGAACCGCCTCAACGAGTTGATAAGCCTGTCTAAAAATAAGGATGAGGCATACGGGATCGCAAAGAAGGACTTCGACTTCTCAATGCTGGCTGCTGAGGTCGCTGACCAGGTATTATCGCTGGCCAAGGAGAAGAAGCAGACGCTTAATTTAGAGCTTGCCCCGTATATAAAAATCAATGCGGATGATCAGCGGATCGAACAGGTGCTATTGAACCTATTATCAAACGCAATAAAGTTTACCCCGGAAAACGGGCAGATTTTTCTGAGGGCTGAAAAAGATGGAAACAGGCTGGTTGTCAGCGTACAGGATACCGGGCCTGGCATACCAAACGAAGAGAAACGGAAATTGTTTGTTCCCTATTACCACCCGTCTACGGATAGGTCAGGCATACCCGGGTTAGGTTTGGGACTGGCTATCAGCAAGCAAATCGTGGAGTTGCACGGCGGTGCAATTTGGGTTCAGAGCGAGGTCGGGAAGGGCAGCAATTTCTCTTTTTCGCTGCCGCTACATGAAAAATAGCAGGGAGCTGCGGATTTATGCAGGAAGCATTAAAGATACTGCTTATAGAGGATAATGCGGATATCAGGGAGGTGACCTGCCTGATATTTGAGATGCATATGCCGGAAGCCACGGTCATTCAGGCGGTAAAGGGCGCTGATGGCCTGTCTTTGATGAAGTCTGAGAGGCCCGACCTGGTCATTCTTGACCTTGGCCTTCCTGATATGGACGGGATGAAGGTGCTGAGGGAGATACGCAATCACAGCGATATACCCATCATCATATTAACCATACGAGGTGATGAAACCGACAAGGTGAGGGGACTGGAGATGGGGGCCGACGATTATATTGTCAAGCCTTTTGATCATAATGAGCTGCTTGCGCGCATAAGGGCTGTACTGCGACATCGACAGAAAAAGGTGACCGATAAAAAGCAAGCGGTTACGGCTGGCAAACCAGTCGAAGTCAAGGCTATGCCTTTGGGGAAGAAAGTCAGGGTAGACGTATCCAAAGGGTTGGTGCATAAGAATGGTGAACAGATTAAGCTCACTGTTACTGAGTTGAACCTGTTGAGATGTCTTACTGCGCACGAGGGTAAGGCGATGACCGGGGAAGACATACTCATCAGGGTCTGGGGCATAGAGTATGCGGATTCTATATCGCACCTGCAGCAATATATACGCCACCTGCGTGAAAAATTGGAGGATAACCCGGACAACCCGGATATTATCGTCGCAGTGGAGGACGGATATAAAGTTGCTCAAAATGCGATTGAATATATATAAAGTTAAAAATAGAAGTATTTAATTTATTCACGTGAGGGAACAGTTATGAGTAAGATTCTCTTTCTTTCAAGTGATCTCGTGCTAAAAGAGAAGAATATCGAGATCCTGCAGCAGAGCGGACTTGACGCAAGTGGAACGCAGGGCTGCCTTGACGGGCTGATGATGATGGATAAGAACAACTTTGATGTCGTAATAATTGACGATGATCTGTCGGATGTAAGTGGTTATGAGGCTTGTCTCAAGGTCAGGCAGCAGCAGGGAGCCATGATCGTTCTTCTCGGGACTATCCCGGACTCGGATGCGTGGTCCCGGGTAGAGGAACTGGGTTTCGATCTTTATTTGCGCAAACCTATCAGCCCCAGGGAACTGCTGGCGCGTGTTAAAGCTCTTTTGAGGCGGCCCGGCGCTGAAAGGGAGGCCGTTGAAGCCAAAGAAATATTTACTCAGGCTGCAGCACCACAACAGGCTGTGCCGGCTCCAGAGCGGATAATCGTCAAGCCTCGACCCGAGCCACAGAGGGTTGAAGCTCTCCCACAACAGCAGGCAACACAGGTACAACAACCATACGTAAGACGGGAGGAGGCGCCGATTCAGCAGCAGGTAAATGTACAGCCGTCGGTTTCGCCGGCGGCCCAGGCTGTGCCTTCAACCCCTATCAGGCCATTACAGGAAGCACTGGAAAAGCCGGTTGTGATAGTTCCCAGGCAGGTAACCCCTCAAAGGCAGGAGCAATCACCTGTAATAGTGCCTCCGCTTGATCGCGACGCTAAAAGGCAGCCCACAGTACCATTTGTTATCGACACCCAGGTACAGCAGGTGACTTCTGTGCCCAGAGTACAGGCGCAACCTGCACAGCAGGAGGCCGGGGCTGCCGTCCTCGAGGACCAGAGGGTTGTCAAGCTCGTCGATGCACTGGTGGGCGGCAAGCTTCCCGATATCAACCCTGTTGTCGATTTTAGCTACAAAATGGGGTATGCTTACCCGTCCGTTAGCAGCATGCTTGATACTTCCGAAGTTGAAACCATAAATATACTCGAGTCCCTGGCCAATAGCGGGATACTGATTAAGGAAACGTATGAAAAATTCTATGTTGATCCTGACGGGCTATTTCAGCTTGTTCCTATTGAAAGATGCCCCCGCTGCGACTCCTCCAACATAGTCAAAGGGCAACTTGTGGAACATTTCTCCTGCGGATACGTGGGACTCGACAGGGATTTTAAACAGGAGAGCAGGTATGTTTGCCCCAAGTGCCGAAAGGATTTGAGATTGATCGGCACAGATTACCGCAACGTTGGCATACATTACAGGTGCCAGGACTGTAGCGAGGTCTTTACCGTGCCGGTCGTGAAGTGGCGCAATATGAAGACACGTAAAATATGGAACTCCGAAGAGCTGAGAGAAGTTGAGGCGTACTCATACCAGTTCAGCCCTGATAAGAAGGGCTGGCTGGAATTCCAGCTTAAACCTAAAACCCAGCTTGTGGATTTTCTCAAGCACCAGGGCTACCAGGTTCACGAGCTGGCGCAGCTTACGGGCCGCTCCGGTGCGGTGCATACAGTGGATGTGCTTGCCATCAGGGATGATATTATCACCAAGATCAATCTCGGCATAGGTATCCTTGTCGCCCCTTCGGGAGAGCCTGAGGTGGGACTGGAGGCGCTTTTCAGGTTCGATACGCGGGCTTATGACATCGGCATAAACTACAAGGTGGTAATAGCTATTCCCAGGCTCGGGCAGGAGGCGTTAAATTTCGCCGGCCGGCAGATGATCAGGGCTTTCGAAGCTAAAACTCTGGCAACCGTGGTTGCGGATATCACGCACCTTGACCGTTCGAGTGTCGGTATGCAGAGCAGGGTTGAAGCGGGAGTAAACCATTCCGGTTCGGTGGCGGCCAATGCAAGGAGCCTCATTGTGAGGTTCCTGCGCAACAGGGGTTATGAAGTGTATGAACGAGCCCTCATTCTCGGCAAATCAGGTATCGAGCATATTTTCGATATTTTTGCCAGGCGCGATGACAAAATCGTAGTACCCACGGTTGCCATAGGCATCGGCAGCGAAACGGGACAGACGGTTGGCCTGGATGAATTATCAAAGTTTGATGCTGCGGCATTTGACGCGGGTATCCGCAATAAAGTATTCCTGGGACTGTCGGAGATAAGCATGCAGGCCAAGCAATTTGCCACGCAGCAAAAAATCGACATAATAGAGCAGCAGGACCTGCGCAAATTGACATGATTGAAGTTAGCAGGTTAACAAAATACACTGCGCATACTGGTTGATAACAGCTGAATACCAATGAAAAATATCTTTATTTTTATCGTTGCGGCCCTTTTTCTGATACTGCTAATGGGCATATTTTACTTCATGCCCGAAGAATCAGTCTGGATAGCGCTCGGCGCACTCATCGTCATCCTTGTATTCCATTTTCTATCACGATTGGTGAAAGGCAAACAGACCAGGGAGTCAAAATCAAGCCCCTGGCAGAATCTCACGTCGTTGCTGGTAATATTTACGATTATCTTCATAATTTTCGTGGTTACACTGTGGGATGTGGTTCCGTCTGCCCTGATACATGTGCTCCTAGTTTCGTTGATATTTACCATGTTGATCAATTTCCTGACCGTGCCTCTGGCGATTTTCCATAAGTTGAGGGAGAAAAAGGAGATATTCCAGCCGAGCACTTATAAGCCGCGTGTCAGCATCATTGTACCTGCATACAACGAAGAGAAAGTGCTGGCGAGGACTCTGGAAGCTCTGCTCGAAACCGAATATGCCAATAAAGAGATTATAGTGGTCGACGACGGATCCAAGGACAACACATATTCTGTGGCAAGTGAATTCAGCCGGCGTGGTGTTAAGGTGGTACGGCGTCTCAACGGCGGTAAATTCGCCGCGCTGAATACCGGCATCGCGGTTTCCTCTGGTGAAATAATAATGACTGTTGATGCCGACAGCATGGTAGCACGTGCTGCCATAACAGAGATGGTCAGGGGCTTTGAGGATCCCCAGGTGGGGGGTGTGGCGGGGAACCTGAAGGTATTTAACCGCAATAACTTGCTGACCAAGCTTCAAGCGCTGGAATACATTGTCCAAATTCAGATCGTCAGGAGGGCATTCGAGAATTTCGGTTCCCTGACTGTCGCCTCAGGTGCTTTCAGCGCTTTTCGCAAGTCAGCGCTCGAGGAAGCGGGATACTATGATCCCGATTACCTGCTCGAAGACTTCGACATTACTATCAAGATGCTGAAATCTCACCAGGTACTTCATGGCAGCAACGAGGCGGTTTGTTATACCGAAGCTCCGGAGACTTTACGCGATGTTTACCGCCAGCGCCTCAGCTGGTTCCGCGGCGATTTTCAAAATTTCTGGAAACACAGGGATGCTTTCTTTAACCCCAGGTTTGGAATTATGAGCAAGCTCACGTTTCCTTTCATGCTTTTATCCATGACACTGGTGCCGTTTGCCAGCCTGCTTGTTATGGTAACTTCGGTCATAATGGTCATCGACGGCGAATGGATGACCCTGGTGATGGCCTTTGCTCTCTTCGCTGTATTACAATTGCTCCTGTCCATACTTGCTATACTGGTGGCCGATGATGATCTCAAGCTGGCGTTATATTCGCCGCTCTTCATTATCGGATATAAGCAGTTCCTTGATTTCACCATGATCAAGGCACTGATAGACATAATCGTGGCCGGCGGCACATACCTCAGGCGTGAGAGGGTCACCAGGATCGGGGACGCAACTCATGCCCAGTCACCTGCTCCGGCAGGTACTGTGCTTGAACTGCCCGCCAAATCCGTAAAAGGGGCAGGAAATTGAGTATATCCCTTTTTCAATATATCTCAGCGTAAAGCCTGTCAACGTGTGAATAAAAGGCAAAGAAACAATTAATGCGAAATATCCTGAAAAAATATGACGGTCAGCGGGTCCTGGTCACGGGTGGTGCGGGATTCATAGGGTCTCACATTGTGGAAAAACTGGTTGACCTGGGGGCCCGAGTAACTGTTATAGATACCATGCTGTGCGGCAACAAAATAGAACACCTTGAGGGTCATAAGAACCTGTCAATCCATCGGCTGGACGTTACAGATATCACGGCTATCGGGCCGCTGTTCAAAGGACAGGATATGGTTTTTCACCTGGCGGCTGTGGTGGGAGTGGAAGAGACGCAGGATGAGCCTGTGAAACTGCTGAATGTCGAAGTTGGTGGTACCTCGAATGTCATATCACTGGCGGCCAGGAACAAAATCAGGCGCTTCATCTTCGCATCATCATCGGAGGTGTACGGCGATTCATCGGCCCCCATGGTGGAAGAGGGACCTTTCAACCCTAAATCCACATATGCCATGACCAAGCTTATGGGTGAACATTACTGCCAGGCCTACTACCAGAAATTCGGCCTCGAATATGCGGCCCTGCGTTATTTTAATGTTTATGGCCCGGGCCAGGATGATCGCTTCGTATTGTCCCGTTTCATCGATAGGGCTTTGAAAGGTAAGGAGCTCCGCGTATATGGAGACGGGAACCAGACCCGCGATTTTACATACATTGACGATAGCGTCCGCATGTCACTTCTGGCCGGGTTGCTGGATGGAGGTGTTAACCAGGCGCTGAACTTCGGCACCGGAAAAGCCGTGTCAATCAATACGCTTGCCGATATGGTGCTGACCTCCCTCAAGCTGAAAGGACAGATAAAAACAACGTATGTAAATTACGATCGTCGCAGGTCGTTTGAGATTGAGGTATTTAACCGCGTAGCTGACACCACTAAAGCAGAGACGCTGCTGGGATACAGACCTGCTACCGATTTAAAAACAGGTTTGCAGAAATATATTGACGGGTATAAAAAGCAGGCGTAACTGCTGATTACGGCTACGTATCGCCGATCCTGTAACGGTACCATTGTTCAAAGGTCATTATCGTTGCGAACGACTTGAACCACTTGATGATCGCATCCATCTTTTCAATCTTGGCCATGTCCGGCTTACCATCTTTGCCAACAAAACAATCGGGGTGGATCCCTATGGCTGCCACTCCCAGTGCGCTCATCGTGCTGCAGATAGTTATCCCGTAGTCGTTGTATTCGGTAGATTCACCCCAGGCGTCTATATAAATGCAGTAGTCCTTTTGCTTCATGGGCTTGTCCAGGTTGATAACATCGGCCCATTGGCAGTTGTACCAGGTGCACATATCGGAGGCCGTGGGGATTCTGTACATACCCTTATCCGGATCGATGTGGCAATTGTAGTCAACCGGATCCACTGATGGACATGGCTCAACCGATTTGTGTACCGAGAATATTTTATAACCGGCGTCCTGTATCGCTTTATATCCGAGTTCATCGTAATAATCCGTGGGGACGGTAAAAGATACGGGATTGACTCCGAAGTATTTTAAGAATTTGCATCGCGCCTGAATCAGCTTGAATTTTAATTGTTCATAGGATACCTTGGCTTTTTCCGCCTCAGCCTTCGCAGCGTACACGTTTATGCACGGATTCTCTTCAAGGTGCTTCAGGTAGGTTTGAGTTATATCCAGTTGATAGTAGGTCCAGTCATAGCCGTGGACACTGATACCAACCACATTCTCATCAACATATTTTTTTAACCAGGGGATCTTATATGAATCGGTGCCATCGACATTGGAGACCACCCCGCAATCCAATGGCACCCCGTTTCGCTGGAATAGCTTGATTATTTCCTGCACCACTTCCTCTCGGTATCCCTTGGCAACATCGTCCAGTCTGAATATGATTACGGGACCACCGTTATAGGGTGGTAACGGCCGCTTAATACCGACAGAGCCCGGGGGACACTCGATGATATACTGGTACCAGTGCTCCAACGTTGTGATAGATCCAAGGTTGCTGCAGGATTTAAGGAGATCCGATAACTGTAATAGTTTGGCAGGATCAGGTTTATTGTTACCGTCCAATATCGATGAGGGAGTTATTTCGATGACAGCTACCCCCAGATCATCAGCAGACTGTTTAGCCGCATTGAACAGGTTGGTTGATGTCGTGGGATCTTGAGAAAAGTCGATTTTTCCAACTATGGGCAAATGGTAGAGGCCCCCGGCATCCAATTCGCCTGACCATGAGACGGGTTTTATTGAAGGGGTAAGGGCACCCGAATTGTCATAGCAAATGACCTTAAATCCACTATCCTGTAGTGCACTGTAGTTGACTTCATTAATGGCCGCAGGCGGCAATATAGAGGCAAAAACGGGCGAGCCGAAGATGTATTGGATTCGATCACGCGTTTTTTCCAGGCCGGCAACAAACATTTTGTATTCTTCACCGGTTGGCGAGGTCTGAGATTTCAGCCATGGGATGTTATAACCGTTTATGCTTATATCGATGATACCCGCGTCTGTGTAATATATCAGTTCCTGGGTCTGTGTATCGGAATCATTGGCCTGGCTGGGCTTTATGGCAATATTGAGGGGAGCATCGTTTCTCCCAAATACTCGAAAGATCTGTACCACGGCGTCTCGTAGCCCGCTATCATCGACCTGATCGAGGATGAAAATGATCGCAGGGCCTCCATCGTAAGGAGGTGTCTGGATTTTTCTTGTATGTGGTAATGAGGCGGGTTGTGAGGTTGCCGGCGCCACATCATTACTAGTCGGGGGAGTGATGCAAGCGATCGAGAATAGGAGAAACAAGCATAAAACAAGGTTGACTAACTTAATCGGCAGTGAATACATGTTGTTATCATAAAACCTTAGTGGCTGTTACGTCAACGTTGCGAGCAGTTTTTATAATGAAGACGCATGCATTATTATTGGGTAAAGGCTATTTGAGGTATCCGTCAATGAAAGAACATGGGCTTGCGGCAATTCTGGCCTCCGGCAGACTATCAGGTCAATAATTGCTGAATTGAAGCAGGCCAACTGAAGATTGGTCCAGAGATATATACGGCGGTTAAAGTGTCCCGTAGAGAGCCCTGGCAGCCTCGATGAGCTTGGGATCAGTCGTATATTGAAGGCATAGTTCTATGTCGGATTTCGCCTTAGCGTATTCACCCAGATTCTTATGGATCAGGGCACGGGTAAAATATGACCAGGCGAAATCATACTGAATGCGTATGGCTTCGTTGATATCGGACAAGGCCTTTTCGAACATGCCCTTGCCGTTATAAGCCCAGGCCCGGTTGGACCAAGCGGATGATAGCTGGGGATTTAATGATATGGCGAAATCACTATCCGCTATGCTCAGGTCGAATTCTCTCATGTCATTGAAGGCCCAGGCCCTTGTAACATAAGCTGTAGCTAATTCGGGACTTAAATCGATAGCCTTCGATGCATCTGCTATTGCAAGGCGGTATCTCTGCTTTAAGATATTACCGCGCGCCCGCATGTTATAGGCCAGCGCGTACTTGGGATTCAACTCGATGGCAGTATAGCAGTCATCCATACCCATCTGCCACCAATCTTTAGTGAGATCATACGGATACTTTTCAAAGTAGGCCCAGGCGCGTTGAGTATAGGCGAAGGGAAGGTCGGCATTGAGTTCAATAGCGGTATTGCAGTCCTCTATGGCCAGGTCGAAGTTGCCCCTGGCCACTTGCGCCCAGGCACGGTTCACGTAGGCTGTTGCGATCCTGGGATCCAGGCTTATGGCCTTGTTACAGTCCTCTACGGCCAGCTCATAGCCGCCGATCTGGTCATACACCCAGGCGCGGTTGACGTATGCAAGCGGCAGCGTAGGATCGATCTCGATAGCCTTATTGCAGTCTGCAATAGCGTTGTCATACATTCCCAGTTCGTTATAGCCCATAGCCCTGAATATATACGCCATGGCCCTTGTCGGCTCGGCCTTAATTCCATCCGTACATACGGTAATAGATTCCCTGTACTTGCCCAGGCCATACAGCGCCCACCCCTTATTTATATAACCCAGTGCAAGCTTTGGGTCCAATTCAATAGCCTTCTCCGAGTCGGCCAGCGCCAGCTGGTAAAGACCCTTTTCATTATATGCGGAGGCGCGCGTAATATATGCTAATGCGATATTCGGCTTTTTTCCTATTGCCTTGCTGCAGTCTGCAATAGCCAGGTCATATTTACCTATCTGGTTATAAGATAAGGCCCGGTTGATGTAGAAGAAAGGCTGGTTTGAATCCATACTAATCGCCTTTGTATACTCGGCGATAGCCTGATCCCACTGCTTTTGGCTGTATAATTCATTTGCTGTTTTGTAGCGGTCAATGGGGCGGTCAAAGATAAAGCAGGATAAAGAAAGCGCTGAAATACAGATTAAAATGATAACGCCGGCTATTTTATTCCAAACAGTGTTCATAAATCTTATCCAACATCTTCCATAATTAAGAAATGACCTGATAGAAAATTATTTGTAAACCTTCCACTTCCACTTAAGTTCCGGCAGCTGCAGGCAATCCATGCTGGCAACGTAAATCATTTGTGCTGAGGGCAAGATATGATCCGCTATTAATATGTTACTGACTGTAACCTTTGTCATCATCCATTCAGTGTGGTTATTGGTAATACGTCCCTGGTGCCAGCAATTGCTGGTTTCTTTGTTGGAATACTCATTTCGATCGAGTATTTCCCAGGCAACAGATTTATTTGGGTAGTAGCTCCAGCCTTCATATAGCGGTTCGGTCGTGATGTTGTCGGAACTGATGGTAGGCCAGATAATTGATCCGTCTGCCTTTTTGACGATCACCAGGAACCTGGCGATCATTTTACAGTGCGCATCACATGCTGTTAGCGTATATAGGGTGGTCCCCTGCGGCGCTATGGAAACACTGCCGGAAGTCCCGGTCACACTGCCGATATCCGGGTCGATGGAGAGTGAAGAAGCGCCGGTTACTTTCCACGACAGGATGGTAGTTTCGCCGGGTTTGATTATTTCGGGTTGAGCTATGAAGGAATTGATTCCAAACATTGCCGGGTTAGTTATATTGCCGGTCACCGCGGGAGTCACGTTAGCAGGATTTTCCTGTGCGGGCAATTCGTTAACAGTACATGAGGCTACGATTAAAAGCACCAGGATTACCATTAAGGAGAAGATCAGTAGAGAGTATCGTCGATCCATGTCAAACAACAAATTGCATTAAATTCGGGCTGTCATTCTTAAATATACTTATATAATTATAGCGTCCCTTTAATATTTTGGAAATAATCAGGTGCATTTGTAGTTCATACTTTGAATAAAAAATTGAATCATGCCAAAATAATCTGGCCTTTATTAAAGATATAAATAGGGCATTTAACAGAAATATATGCCTGAAGACAAAGAAACAAAGCCGGTTAACCACAGCAAAGCCAAGGAACATTCCATATTGCTCGGCCTGCTGCTGGGGATATTCGGGCTGATAACCGGCATAATTGCCGCAGTTATAGCCAATTCGCTGACCCTCGAGTCGGAGATTCTCAAGAATATCGGCCTGGTCACCGCGGTGTTTTTATCCTACCTCAGCATCAGGAAGGTCAACCGTGGCCGTACCGAGGGGTATAACTACGGGTACGGCAAGCTTGAGAGCGTCTCGGGACTTATCGTGGCAACAGTACTTGTTATATCGCTGATAATCGTGATCGGTCATACAATCGAGAGGTTTCAACACCCGGTGGAACTGCATGAGGGCGGTCTCGAC
>Ga0268277_1002060_pt1 | contig 12292 bp, 10 predicted proteins | sample saktaG_5_FD_190132 | JGI IMG/M metagenome (GOLD analysis project Ga0268277, IMG submission 190132) | Saline water microbial communities from Sakinaw Lake, British Columbia, Canada - sak_2010_1_5_50m | ecosystem: Environmental > Aquatic > Non-marine Saline and Alkaline > Saline ...
AGGCAAATACCGCGCCGATGCCGCCCCATAGCTGCTGCTCTGGTTCGTCGGGAAATTCCTTTCCCAGCACTTCTTTTATTTTTACCTTAAAGGCGGCGCAAAGAATTTTGAGGTCTTCTGAGTTTAGGTCAGTATCGCTCTTGTAGCCTTTATCCTTTTTTATCTGCGACATGATTTTTTCCAGCTGCTTACGGATGCCCTGCTCGTCTTTAGGTTCTATGCCGGCTGCCTTTTCCATGACTACGTCAGAATACATCATCAGCAGCCGCCGATAGGCATCATAAACAAAACGGGCATTGCCGCCGCTTTTGTTGATTAATCCGGGGATAGTTTTTTCGGTTAAGCCCACGTTTAAGACGGTCTCCATCATCCCGGGCATGGATTTCCTCGCGCCGGAGCGAACAGAGACTAAAAGCGGGTCATGCGGATCCCCGAATTTTTTAGCCATCAGTTTTTCTATTTTTTCCATGGCCTTTTCTGTCGCTTCTTTTAAACCCTTAGGATAAGTGCGTTTGTTTTTATAATAATGGATACAGACTTCGGTGGTGATCGTAAATCCCGGCGGAACCGGAAGGCGCAGATTCTTGTGCCCGGCCATCTCGGCAAGGTTTGCGCCTTTTCCGCCGAGTAAATTTTTCATGCTTTCGTTTCCGTCTGCCTTACCCCCGCCAAAGCTGTAAACGTATTTTTTAGTTGCCATGTGTTTAAAAACCTCCTTTATTGTTCAGTGTTCAGGGTTCAGTGTATATAGACGATGAACTCTGAACCATGAACTATGAACACGCTAATTTCTCTAGCAGGTATTTTTTTAAACTATCTATACTAATCCGTTCCTGCTGCATGGTATCACGGTCTCTAACCGTAACCTGCTTGTCTTCTAGTGTCTGCACATCTACGGTAATACAATAAAGCGTTCCTACCTCATCCTGCCGGCGGTAGAGTTTCCCGATAGCGCCGGTGTCGTCATAGACCGTAACAAATGATTTCTTTAAGTCCTGGGCGATTTTTTTCGCCAGCCCTACGATTTCCGGACGGTTCCTTAAAAGCGGCAGCACCGCCACTTTGGTCGGAGCCAGATCTTTGTGCAGGCTTAATACTACCCTGGTATCATCTTTGACTTTTTCTTCCTTGTAGGCGTCTACCAGAAATGCCAGGACCGACCTGTCTACGCCGCCGGATGGCTCGATAATATAAGGATAAAACCTTTCTTTGGCTGCGTCGTCAAAATATTGCAGGTCTTTGCCGCTTACTTTTGCGTGCTGCTTCAGGTCAAAATCCGTCCTGTTGGCAATGCCTTCCAATTCCGACCACCCGAAGGGGAAATTATATTCTATATCGGTGCAGGCTTTGGCATAATGCGCCAGCTCATCTTTACCGTGCGGGCGTTTACGTAGATTTTCTTTTTTTAGGCCGAGACCCAGATACCAGCTGAAGCGGTAATCAATCCATTCTTCCAATTTTTTATCCGCGTCGGAAGGCTTGACAAAATACTCGATCTCCATCTGTTCGAATTCGCGCGTCCTGAAAGTGAAATTACCCGGAGTGATTTCGTTACGGAAGGCCTTGCCGATCTGCGCCAGGCCAAAGGGAAGCTTAGGGTGCCGCGAGTCTAAAATATTCTGGAAATTGACAAACATGCCCTGCGCCGTCTCGGGCCGCAGGTAAATCTTATTGCTATCGTCTTTAACCGGCCCCTGATAGGTCTCAAACATCAGATTGAATGGCCTGGCTTCGGTAAGCTCTCCGCCGCACTCAGGACAAATCTTTTTATCTTGTAAATCCGCTGCCTTAAAACGTTTTTTGCAGGATTTACAGTCGCTCTTTAAATCAAAGAAGTTCTCTAGGTGCCCGGAAGCCTCCCAGACCTTTGGGTGCATCAGGATTGCCGCATCCATGCCGAAAATATCATCGCGTTCGTATACTACGGATTTCCACCAGGCTTTTTTTAGGTTATTTTTCAGCTCTACGCCATAAGGCCCGTAATCCCAGGTATTGCTTAATCCGCCGTAAACTTCCGAGGATTGAAAGATAAGCCCGCGGCGCTTGCAGAGAGAAACTATTTTATCCATTAAATTTTCCATAGAACTTTATTTTTAACTCAAGTTAGCCTAAAAGTCAAGGCAATTCTAGGTTTAGCTCTTCGGCGGTGGAAATTATGGTAAACACTTTAGTTAAGTCTAAAATCCCTTGCTTGTCCTTTATATATACCTTGAAGAATCCGCCTTCGTTGTCGATGATATCGCAGTTAAAGTAATTTTGCTTTTCTCCCAGATTATAAGTAATATAGCCCCGGTAATCAGGCATCACGAATTTAATCATTTTAATATTTTTCTGGTCCCCCAGGTTAGGCGTGAAGATGGTTTTCATGATCGCAAAAAACGCATCGGTCAGGTTTTGTATTCTGGCAGTCTCGGCGGCCAGGGTGCGGCTGATAAATATATAATTATCGCTTACGCCCCGCTTGATTAATTGCGGAAATAATTCGGGGAAAAACCCGGGCTTTTCATAAAGCAGGTAGATTGCCGAACCGCTAAGCTTACGCGCGCCTTTAGTGTAGTAAAACTTCTTCATCTCCTCCTGTGTCACGTTAAACCCTTTGGGCAGGTAGATTTGCATCTTGGGGAATTTATAAAGCAGGAGCCCGCTTTTGTAATCCTGGTCGATTAAAGGGTTTACGATTTTGGTCTCTGGCGATAAGCAAAGAACGGGTATCTTCTGGCAACTGCCGACACCCGTCTGTACATAAGCCCTTAATAAAGAAGGCCCGCCGAACTTAATCAGGAAAAACAGGGCAAAAATAAGGACAACGGCAGTGGTAATAAATTGAGCGGCCTTCTTTTTCATAGCTTTAGCTTTCCAAGCTCCTCCTCTTTTATGGTAAAACTATGTTCCTTGCCGGGGAAGGCGCCTTCTGTCACCTCTTTTTTAAACTCTGCTATCGCTTTTTGAATTAATTGTGAGAGATTGATATACTGCTTTACGAATTTAGGCTTGTACCTTTGGAAAAGCCCCAGCATATCGTGGATAACCAGCACCTGTCCGTCGCAATATGGCCCTGCCCCGATGCCGATGGTGGGGATTTTTAACTTTTTAGTGATCAGCTCGGCGATTTTATCCGGCACGCATTCCAGGACCAGCGCAAAACACCCGCATTCTTCTAGCGCCAGAGCTTGTTCAATCAGCCGGCCGGCAGCATCGGCGTCTTTTCCCTGCACTTTAAATCCGCCTTGTTTTTCAGCTGTCTGAGGGGTCAGGCCGATGTGCCCCATTACCGGAATGCCGGCTTTGACGATTTTTTCAGTTACCTCTAAACACCGGTCAAACCATTCTAATTTTACTGCGCCGCATTTTGCTTCCGCGATAAACCTGGCGGCATTTTTAACCGCTTCTTCAGGGTGCAGCTGATATGATTCGTAGGGCATATCTCCTATTACCAGGGCGAATTTTGCCGCGCGAGTCACTGCTTTGGCATGATATATCATTTCGAGCATGCCGACCTGCGTTGTAGATTCCAGGCCCAATACTACGTTAGCCAATGAATCGCCCACTAAAATCATATCAATCCCTGCCTGATCCAGGAGGTACGCAAGCGGATAATCATAGGCAGTAAGCATGGTGATCTTGCGCTTGCCTTTCAGGCCGGTTATATCTTGGATAGTGATTTTAGTGCCCATTTTAAAATCTTAGCGCAGGTATAAACAGCTGCGCTGTTTTAAAATATATTATCAGCCCCACTACATCTACTATGCTTGTAGTGATGGGGCCTGCCAGGACTGCCGGGTCAAGGCCTATTCTTTTAGAAAAAAATGGCAGGAATACGCCTGTGGCTATAGCTAAAATCGCGATTAAAAGCATGGTAATTCCTACTACGATCGCCAACATAAAATCCTTCTGCAGCAAAAATGCCCTACCAAAGGCGACCGCACCGATGATCGCGCCCATTAAAAGTGCAGCAACTAATTCAAGCCGTATGACTTTAAATATATTTTTGAAATTAACGTCTCCGGTGGCCAGCCCCCTGATTATTGTAATAGATGTCTGCGCCCCGGCGTTGCCACCAGTATCTAAAAGCATGGGGATGAAGAAGGCCAAAGCCACGACTGTGTTTAAGCTATGCTCGAAATTTTTTAATACCGTGCCGGTTAAAAAGTCAAAAATCAAAAGCAATATCAGCCAGCCGGCGCGCCTTTTTACCAGATCACCTACGCTCGAGCGCGCGTAGCTAATTATCTCTCCGCCTTTAGCCGACATCTTACCGATTTCATATATATCCTTGGTATTTTCCTTTTCTATAGACTCTACGATATCGTCTACGGTAATTATACCTACCAGCATATTATTCTGGTCTACCACTGGCACATCAAGCAAGTCATACCTTTTAAACCAATTGGCTACGTCCTGAGTATCTGTCTGGACGTTTATTTTGATAGCGTCCGCTCCGGACATAATATCCCTTACCAGTATATCCGGCGGCGCCTTAAGCAGGTCCTGCAGGCTGATCAGGCCGATAAGTTTATGGTTTTCATCGGTAACAAAAACAGAATAAATATTTTCTCTATATTCTCCGCGCAGGTTCTCCTGGATAGAAACAATTGCCTGGCGGGCGGTCATTTCTTTCTTGAGCCCTACAAACTCTGTGGTCATCAGACTTCCGGCAGTGCCTTCTTTATAAACCAAAAGCTGTCTTAGGTCCTGGATTCCTTCTTTACTGACCAGATTAAAGAGTTTTTTGGATATTTTATGAGGGAGCTCCTTAAACAAGTCAACCCTTTCGTCCGGAGCCATTTCGTTAATAATATTTGCCACTTCCGCATTATCCAGGTTATTCAAAATATAGGATTGCTCGGGGAGTCTCAAGTCTTCGAATACTTCAACCGCTTTTTTAGGCCCCAGCAGTTTAAAAACGATTATTTTTTCCGTCGGCGCAAGGTGCCTCCAGCCATAAGCTAAGTCAATAGAGTTTAGGTTTTTGACAAAGGCCTTCAGGCCGTTAAAGTCTTTCTTCGCCAGTAATTCTTTGATTTCCGGAAGGAAAAGCGCTACCCAGTTTATGTCTTTACGCAGGTAATTTTTCATTTTAGCGTTCCTTTTTCAATAATTTTTACTTTAGCAGAGGGGATTTTTTTCGCCAACCTTTCCCCCTTTTCTCTTCCCAAAATAAATATTGCGGTAGCTGATGCGTCCGCGGTCAAGCCGTCATCAGCGATTATGCTGACCGAAGAAATGTCTGTATCAGCAGGATAGCCGGTCCGGGGGTTTAAAATATGGCCATAAGCTTTACCGTTTTTTGTAAAATACTGTTCGTAGTCCCCGGAGGTCGCCACCGCCTTATCCTTCAGGAAGAAAGTCTCGGTAAAGCCTTTTTTATCCGGGCGGCGCACCGCTATCCGCCAAGGCTCTCCGAATTTATCTCCGAGCGCGTAAACCTGCCCGCCGGCATTAATCAGGCAGCTGTTAATCCCGGCCTGCTTCAATTTTTCTACGGCGCAATCAACGGCGTAGCCTTTGGCAATCGCACCCAAATCGATTTTCATCCCGGAAAGCCTAAATTTTATCACATTATTGCTCTCATTCAAGATGATTTTCTCGGAACCCACCAGCTTAAGAGCATTTTTAATATTTTCTTCTTTAGGCAAGGCATATTTTTTATCCGTAAATCCCCATAAATCCACCAGCGGCGCCACGGTAATATCAAAGGCGCCGTCACTTGCCTGCCAGAATTCCTTTGCTTTCTTGATAATATAAAAAGTCTCATGACTCGCCTTTAAATAACCGGTTTTGTTTAGCCTTGAGATTTCGCTTTGCGGGTCATATTTACTTAGCAGGCCCTCTATTCTTTTTATCTCCTCAAATACTATAGGAGCTGCTCTTTCTTCAGGAGCGGTTACCTCTATAAAGGTGCCCATCATCACGCGATTATCTTTATAGAGTCGTTGGTTCTGGCAGCCGGTGATAAGGATTACCAGTAACAAGTTGCAAGTCACAAATAATAAAGTTTTTACTTGTGACTTGTGACTTTTTAACTTGAAACCCATAGTCATTTTACTTCCTTATTTCCTTCAACAATTTCTCCAGCGGCAGCGTATTGATCACGTCCTGCCGCGATAGCCAGCCGCGGCGCGCCACGGATATCCCCAGTTTCATGGCGGGCAGTTGTTCGGCGGAGTGCGAATCCGTACCGATGGCTAATTTTACCCCCAGCTCTTTTGCCCGGCGGCAATTTGTGTCATTTAAATCCAGCCGGTTCGGGAAAGCGTTTATTTCCAGGGCAGTATTGGTGTCGCAAGCTGCTTTAAATATCTCTTCCAGGTCTATGTCAAAAGGTTCGCGCACCCCCCACAACCTTGCCGTAGGATGAGCGATAATATGCACGTATTTATTGCTGCAAGCCCTGATTACCCTTTTGGTTAACTGCTGGCGCGATTGTTTAAATCCGGTATGGATTGCCGCCACCACTATATCAAAATCTTTTAAGACCCCATCCTTATAATCGATTTTTCCGCGAGAGTCTATATCTACCTCTGTCCCGTATAAAACGCGGATGCCTTTTAATTTTTTATTCAGTTCTTGTATTTGGCGCTTTTTCTTTTTAAGGCTGGCTAGGCTTAGGCCGCCGGCAACTTTAAGGCTCTGGGAGTGGTCAGTAATAGCAATATAGGAATACCCTAGCTCTTTAGCTGCTTCTGCCATCTCTGGAATGCTATTGCCGCCGTCAGACCAGCGAGAATGCGCATGCAAGTCCCCTCTTATGTCCCTTAACTCTATTAAATCAGGGAGCTTATTTATTTGCGCCAGCTCTATTTCTCCGGTATCTTCCCTTAATTCCGGCGGCACATAGGACATGCCTAGCGCCTTAAAAACTTCTTCCTCGCTGCGCCCGGCGATAGATTTTGTTCCTTTAAATATTCCGTATTCGTTTAATTTTAAGCCCCTTCTGATCCCGAGCTGTCTTAATTTTATATTGAAATTTTTTGAGCCGGTAAAGTATATCAAGGCCGCACCGAAAGATTTGGCTTCTACTACCCGGCAGTCTACCTGCACGTTATCCTTGGTGCGCAGGGAAGATTTGGTTTCTCCGTGAGCAAGGACTTCTTTTACCGGAGGAAGCCTGAGGAAGGTATCCATTATTTTTTTGGGTTTATCCGAAATCGCCAAAATATCTATATCTCTGACGGTTTCTTTTTTCCGGCGCAGGCTCCCGGCAACGGAGATCTTTTTGACCTCGGGTATTTTTTCTAAAGGCTTCAAGAATTCATCCGCCGCCAACATCGCTTCTTCCAGGGTCATCCTTTCCTTGCCCTTTTTAACTATCGCGATGCCCTTGGCGATATTTTCTATGGTTTTTTCTTTGATGCCAAAGATACCTTTTAGCTTACTTTTGGCAATAGCTTTTTCTAAATCAGAGATGCTCTTTATTTTTAATTTTTCGTAAAGGAGTTTGGCGGTTTTGGGGCCGACAGAAGGGATATTCAGCAGGTCCAGCAGCCCGGCAGGGATGCTTTTCTTTAAGTCTTGAAAAAGTTTGATTTTTCCGTTTTTAGCGAACTCTTTTATTCTTTCGGAGAGGTCCTTGCCGATGCCGGAGATTTCTTCGAGGCGGTCCTCTTTGATAAAATCTTCGATATCCTGCGAAAGGCTTTCGATATTCTGCGCTGCCCGCTGATAGGCGCGCACGCGAAACACATTCTCACCTTTTATCTCTAAAATATTGGCAATATCGCGGAATATATTGGCTATTTCCAGATTCTTCATATTAATAGTTGTGTCAAGGTATCAGGTGTCAAGGTATCAGACGTTACTTACTTTGACACTTTGATACTTGACACTTTGATACCCTTCAATTATACAGCCAAATTATAACTTGCTTCGATGGTCTTAATTAAATTAGTCAGCAGCGAGTTGACGGGTGTGGCGATGCCGAGTTCCTGCCCCTGCCGCACGATCACCCCGTTAATAAAATCTATTTCCGTGCGCTTCTTTCTCAACACATCCTGCAGCATTGAGGATATGTTTGTTGCCGTGGCTTCACAGACCGCTTCTACTTTTGCCAACGGGTCATCGTAGATTAATTTGATGCGTTTGCGCTTGGCAATTTTGGTTGCTTCGCTGACCGCTTCCCTTAAAATCTTACCTGTTCCCTCGTATTCAATAATTTTTCCGTTAGGCAGGCGCGTTATCGCAGTAAGCGCGTTTATCCCGGCATTAATAATCAGTTTTGACCAGAGTAAGCCTTTGATATCGCGCGAGATCTTGGTTTCCATGTCGGATTGGTTAAAGATTTCGCGGATAGAGCGTAGCTTGGGCGTGATTTTACCGTCCAGCCTTCCGATAATGGTTTCGCCGCGCCCTGCATGCCGCACGCTTCCCACATCCGCCAGCGTCGCCCCCTGGTTAGTTACGCCTGCGATAACTTTTTCCGGGCCTACCATTTCGCTGATAATTTCTAAATTACCGATACCGTTTTGCAGTGTAAGCACGGTCGTGGCTTCGCCGATTAAGGGCTTGGCATGTTTTATCGCCTCTTTTGTATCGTAAGACTTAACGCTGATGATGACTAAGTCCGCTATGCCTATATTCCCGGGGTCAACGGTTATTTTAACATCGGCCTGCCAGCTGCCGGATAGGCCTTCGGCAATTATACCCTGTTTGCTGATTCTCTCGGCTCTTTCCCGGCGTTTATCTAAAAGCCATAATTCCTGTTTTGACCGGTGTAAAAGGGCGGCGGATAAACAACCCATTGCCCCGGGGCCCACGATAACTATTTTCATAAGTTTCCTGCCTCCTATTTCGCCAGAGCCAGAGCGCCATCCATCTTACTGAGCACCTTCTCGGATTTAAGGTCTTTTTCCAGATGGAACTTAAGGAACGAGTTTAAGACCAGCTCCAGCTCTTTTTTAATCTGGGGGTTCATCCCCAGCGTCAGCGCATCCTTAAAATTATTTTTTTCGATATGCAGTATCGACGCTACCGTTCCCCTAAAAATTGAGCGGGCGGCAGCGTCTTTAGCGTAGCACTTGGCGCAAAGTAACCCTCCCTGCTTTAGGCTAAACTTAGATTCACCCAGTATTTTTCCGGCGCAGGAAACACAGGAATCAAGATGCGGCTTAAATCCCGAAAGTGCCAAGGCCTTGATTTTAAAAATGCTGATGACTTTATCGGGAGAGTAACTTCTCTCTAGCTCATTAAGGCTATCGAGGGCAAGATTAAAAATTTCTTCATTCTTATCTTCCAGGGGCATGAGAATGTCTAGCATTTCGGCAATCACCATCGCTGCCCCTATCTTGGGGATAGTCTGCCTGATGGCGCCGAAGTTATTGATGCTGTCGCATTGGCTGACCAGGTGCAGGGAAGAATTCCTTTTTTTATAAAAGATGATTTCGTTATGCGAAAAATGCTCTAATGTGCTGGCGAATTTAGCGGGATCCTCTTTTATCCCTTTGAGCAGGCCGCTTATCCTGCCGAAATCGCGGGTGTAGAAATTGGCGATTACCGAGGTCTCGCGAAAGTCGTATTTATTCAGGACTATGGCTTCGGTTTTATGGATAGGCATATATTTTGCGCCCTTTTCTGCATCAAATCTCTTTTTTTTTGGGTATTGTCATCGTATCCTAACAAATGCAGGGCGCCGTGGACTACATATAGATAAAGTTCGCCTGCCGGGGTAGTTTTAAAAATCCTGGCATTGCGCAGGGCGGCGTCAACAGATACGACTATGTCGCCCACTAATTCTTTCTTGGTATCGACAATATGAAAAGAGATTACGTCTGTAGCAGAGTATTCCCCGAGGTACAAAAGGTTTAGCTTTCGTATCTCTTCGTCGCTGGTAAAGCAGACAGTTATTTCACCCAGTTTTTTTATTCCTTCGGACGAGAAGGCCTTAAGAACTGCTTTCTTTATCCTTTTCGGATAGATGGGGATTTTCTTTTGGAGATTTATTATGATTACTTTCACTTTTTATATCTTTTTCAGGATAGGCGATCCGGCTGTGGTAGATGCCGTTTAAGATACGGATAAATACCGCCGCTATAGTCTCAAGGTTCTTCAAGGTTAAATCGCATTCGTCAAGCTGGCCGTCGATAAACTTGTTATTGATTATTTTATGCACCAGCTCTTCTATTTTTACCGGCGCAGGTTCTCTAAGCGTGCGGCATGCCGCCTCCACCGAATCCGCCAGTAATACGACTGCGCTTTCTTTGCTGTCCGGTTTAGGCCCCGGGTATCTAAACCCCTCTTCTTTTATCTCCTGATCGTCCTCTAAGCTTTCCAGGGCCCGGCGGTAAAAATAATAAACCAGGCTCTTACCGTGATGCTGGGCGATAAAATCTATAATGCGCTGGTTAAGTTTATATTTGCGCGCTAATTCCATTCCATCTTTTACGTGGTTCATGATCACCATCTTGCTCATCGTCGGGACGAGCCTTTCGTGTTTGCTTTGTTCTTCGTTCTGGTTTTCGCTGAAATACTCTGCCTTTTCGACTTTTCCTATATCGTGGTAATATGCCCCGATCCGGGCCAGCAGCGCATTAGCGCCTACCGCCCTGCAGGCAGCCTCCGATAAATTACCCACTACCAGGCTATGGTAATAGGTCCCCGGCGCCTCCAGGATCATGCGTTGCAGCAGCGGATGGTTAAAATCTGCCAGCTCCAGGAGGCTGATGTTGGTGGTGGTTTTAAAGAGCATTTCAAATATCGGCAATGTCCCCAGCACAATAAAGCTTGAGACAACACCGTTTAACGTAAGCATGAGATATCGCAAAGGGTAATAAACTTTAAGTCTATCCATCAGGAATAAAGTTATTGCCTCCAGGATCCCGACAATCAGCCCCGCCCTTATGATATCCAGGCGCCTGCGCGCGTTCAGCACGAGCAGGCTTGCGGCAATCCCGCCTACCAGGAAGGAAACTAGCAGATAAAAATTACCGCCTCTGATCATCGCCACAGAAACGGCAGCGGCCAGAGAAAGCGCAAGCGATATTTCTAGCTCTCCGAAAAGTATAGTCGCCAGCATCGGTATCAGGGAAAAAAGCAGGTAGACGGTAGACATTCCCTGCCCGATAATAAAATAGCTGCTGACAAAAACAATCACAAAAAGAAAAATGAGGTTTAAGAGGCTGTAATTTAACTTACTTAATTTAAGGTATATAAATAGGCAGAGCAATACCAGCGGGATAATTAAACTGACCCCCAGAGCCCCGGCGGTTAAAAAAACCGATGCCGCCCCGATTATAAGTTTAATCTTATTTATCATGCGTAACCTTCTCATAGGCCTCGATTATCCTCTGCACTAAGGCATGCCTCACTACGTCAAAGCCGGTAAAATAGACGAACTTTATTCCCTCGATGTTTTTTAGGATATCCTGAGCCTGAAGCAGGCCGATAGGTTTTCCGTCCGGCAAATCGCTCTGGGTAATATCTCCGGTGATCACGGCTTTGGAATCAAACCCCAGGCGCGTGAGGAACATCTTCATCTGCTCTGCCGTGCAGTTCTGGGCCTCATCGAGCACGATAAAAGCATCGTTTAAGGTCCTTCCGCGCATATAGGCCAGCGGCGCCACTTCAATAATCCCGGTTTCCAGGTATTTTTCTATGCGTTCGGCATCCACCATATCGTAAAGAGCGTCGTATAGCGGCCGCAAATAAGGGGATATTTTCTCCTGCATATCCCCGGGCAGGAATCCCAAAGATTCGCCGGCTTCTACTGCCGGGCGGGTAAGGATAATCCTGCGGACTTCCTGCTTTTTTAAAGCTTCTACTGCGGAGGCCATGGCCAGATACGTCTTGCCGGTGCCCGCAGGCCCGATACCAAACACAATATCGTGTTTTTTGATCGCCTCTACGTACTCAGACTGGCCTTTAGTTTTCGGGCCGATGCCTTTGCCCCGGGAAGCCTGCTGCGCTACAATCATTTCTGGTAATCTATCCGGCGCTTCCAGAGCCTTCTTCTGTTTGAAACTCTTTACCAGGTAATGCAGGTCTTCTTTACCTATTGCGGTCCGGTTTGTGCGGACGGCATTTAAGAGGTATTCCAGTAAACTAGAGCACTTACGGACATTGCTGCTTAAGCCGTTGATTTTAAGGAGTTCTCCGCGCAAGTTTATTTTGACCCGGAACTCCTTTTCTATCAGTTTGAGGTTATGGTCGTGGGAGCCGAAAAGCGCTTGCGCTTCTTCTTTGGTCTCTACCCTGATCACTTCTTCCATGCAGTTTATTTTAAGTTTTGCGCGGGTTCGCTAATCTTGGTTAAAGGCTCGACGGGGATGTTGATTATCTGGCCTGGACGAAGCTGATCCGG
>Ga0268277_1002066_pt1 | contig 12267 bp, 7 predicted proteins | sample saktaG_5_FD_190132 | JGI IMG/M metagenome (GOLD analysis project Ga0268277, IMG submission 190132) | Saline water microbial communities from Sakinaw Lake, British Columbia, Canada - sak_2010_1_5_50m | ecosystem: Environmental > Aquatic > Non-marine Saline and Alkaline > Saline ...
TGATCTTGAGTGCGCGCCGCACGCCGAAGCAGAATCCAAGCTCACGGGCTTTCACCACTTCCATGTATGGTAGATTATAACGCCGGGGGCATGCTGCGTCACTGTAGAAGCGTTCTTTCAAATGACTGCGTTCTTTTCGGGCGGGTTTTTAAACCCGCCCCTGCGTTTGTGCCTGCTATTTAATAGTCGTAAAATCCCTTGCCTGTCTTGCGTCCCAGGTGGCCGGCCGTGACCATCTTGCGCAACAACACGGGGGCGATGAACTTGGGATTCTTGGTCTCTGCGTAGATGGCGTCCATGACAAAGAGCAGGGTATCCAGCCCCACCATGTCGGCCAGTGTGAGTGGACCCATGGGATGGTTGAGGCCGAGCTGCACACCTGTATCGATATCTTCCCTGGTGGCCACACCGTTCTCGTACATTTCGAAGGCCTCCACCATGTAGGGCAGGAAAGAGCGGTTGACGATGAAGCCCGGCCTGTCCGGGGCGGTGATGACGGTCTTGCCCAGCGATTTGCCCCAATCCACCGCCGTCTCCAGGGTCTCTTTGCTGGTGGTGATGGTCTTGACCAGCTCCAGCAACTTCATGAGCGGCACAGGATTGAAGAAATGGCAGCCCAGCACCTTGTCGGGCCGCTTGGTCACCGCCGCCACGTCCATGACCGACAGGCAGGACGTGTTTGTGCTCAGTATGGCGCCGGGGCGGCAGATACGGTCCAGATCGATGAATATCTTTTTCTTGAGGTCGAGATTCTCGATGGCGGCTTCCACCACCAGATCACAATCCTTGAAATCCATCATGTCAGTGGTACCCTTAATCCTGGCAAACGTGCTGTCCATATCGGCCTGGGCCAGCTTGCCCTTCTCCACTGCCTTTGCCAGCGATCCTCTGACGGCACCCATGCCCTTGTCCAGCAACTCCCTGTTAATTTCAGATACGACCACGTCGTAACCGGTCCTAGCGCTGACCTCGGCGATACCGCGTCCCATCAGGCCGCAACCCACAACTCCTACTTTCTTGATAGCCATGATATACCCTCCTGTAAAATGTTATTTGGCTTTAAAATCCGGCTTGCGCTTCTCGATAAATGCCTGACGTCCCTCCTGGAAATCCTCCGTGTGGGTAACAGCCCTTTCAAGCTGGTGCTCTATCTCCAGACCGTTAAGCAGCGTGGTATTCAAACCCAGCATCATGGCCTGCTTGGCAGCCCTGGCGGCCAGCGGCGCCGGCTTGAGCAGTGTCTCGGCCATCTTCTTAGCTTCGTTCATCAGCTCAGCCGCAGGCACGACCCGGTTGACCAGGCCGATGCGGTAGGCTTCCTGTGCATCGATGGGCCGGCCCGAGGTAAGCATCTCAGCGGCTTTTGCCAGCGCGATAGCCCTGGGCAGACGCTGTGTGCCACCCCAGCCGGGGATAAGGCCCAGGTTGATCTCAGGAAAGCCGAAAGTGGCGTTTTCAGCGGCAATCCTGATATCGCAGGCCAGAGCCACTTCGAAGCCACCGCCCAGGCATGCGCCGTTGATGGCGGCGATGATAGGTTTCCAGATCTGCATATCTTCGCAGATGGCCGGCGCCGGCATCTCGCCGCGATGGGCGCTTTGCTGTATCAGCGGCAACGTCGTCTTGATATCCGCGCCTACGGAAAAAGACCGCTCGCCGGACCCGGTGAGGATAGCCACCCACAGACCCTCATCGGCGTTGAAATCATAAAAACACTTGTTAACCTCACTGATCTGCTGCGGATCGAACGAGTTAAGGGCTTCAGGGCGGTTGAGCGTGATTATGGCCAGCCTGCCCTCTTTCTGATAACCTACTGCCATGATATTCCTCCTTCTTTATCGAATGATAAACGTAAAATTATATCAAAATAGAGCAATGACAGGTAGGTAAGAGCCACGATGCAGGCCGATTAAATGCTGTTTCTATTTAAGGGCCTCTGCTATCTCGCGGGCCAGCTGCTCGCTCTCCTCACCGTCCAACCCCTCTCCCACCTCCAGCCTGCGCACCATGTTCTTTATCTCGGGAGACTTTTCGAAGAGACCAGCTATTTTGTTATTTTGCTCGGCGATGACGGCGTCCAGAGCCGTAAAATCCACACCGAGGTCGTACTTGCTGTTGAAAAAGTAGATAAGCCGCTTGACCGACCGCGGGTCATCAATGGGCACCAGGTAATACGGCACGGGCACCCACAGGTTGACCGCCGGTATGCCACGCCGCCCTGCCAGCCAGGCCAGGTATGAACTCAGTGTGGGCTTCTGGCCGGGCGGAGTCTCGTAATCGTTATCGCCAACAACGTTGTAAGGCTCCAGAGCGGCCTTGATCTCCTTGTTATTAACGATCGAAATAAGCAGCCGCGGGACCGTATGGGCGGCGGACGAGATCATGGCGCCCACGGTATATATCTCCTTGACTCTGCAATCCTGCTCTGACACATCTAGCAGCGATGTCAGGAACCGGTGCCAGCCCATCCTGGGGATACTGCTCTTGAAAATGACCAGCCCCTTGCTATCGGAGACGTATAGCTTGCTCTGGGGAAAGCGTGCGACATCGTCCACCACGTTCACGCCGCCCATGGGGAAAAAGCCCTCGGGCAGTATCTCGCCAAACTCCCTGCAGCCCAGGGATTGTATGAGATAGTCCGCCGTCCGTTCAGCCAGGCTGCTGGCATCCTCGGCCCAGGCAACTATCAAGACAGACCCTTCCATGTCAGGACTGCCGCTCAATCTAATAGCCTCTTCCCCGCTCAATGCTGCTCTCCTCCACCATCATGTTTAAAGAATTTATCTATATCTTCGAGTATCTTTTTTTTATCATCCTCGGTAATCAGCCCTTCGCTCTCGGCCGCAGCCACGGTAGACTCTTTGAGCCGGTCGAGCTGTTGTTTGATCTCGTCGGGGAGTTTCTCATAGAGCCGTGTCAGCTCGCTTTCGCTCTGCCTGGCCATCTCATCTATAACTTCCATGTCTATCCACATATCCAGGGCGGCCGAAAGCACCTCAAGAACCGACTTGGACCCCTTGGGATAAGGGAAGGGAAACCCTTGCAGGTATACCGGTATCTCTCCCATAATGCAGACCGCATCGATGCCACGGCGACGGGCTATGCCCAGCAACAGCCCGTTGAGGCCGGCTATGTTGCCCCCGCCCCCACGTCCCTCGATATCTGACATCAGCACTGTGTTATCATAACTTTTAAATTCTGCTATAAGGTTTGGCGAGTTGGGCACAGCCCAGGCACGCGACCTGGCGGTATGATGTATGGGCGATACCGCTGCGCCGGAAGTGTAAATACGTCTGCAAGCGTACTTCTCAGCTACATCCAGCACCAGGTTGGCCATGCCGTAGGCCATGCTGCCTGTGGCGTAAACGCCTCCTCCCTCTGCCGGCTGCTCTTCCCCGATAAATAAAATAAGGTCGCTCCTGCCATTTCTGTGGTAGAAAAAATCGCTGGCGGGAAAATCCAGCTCAACCAGTTCGCCGCCTCTAATAATCACTTTCCTGGGATAGAAAAACTCATAGGGCTCTATATGAGCCATCTGCTCGGCGCGCAACGACCTGCGCAACGTGTCAAGGGCGATCAGGCCGATATTGCCGATACCCGGCCAGGCCGCGATCATCACCGGGTCGATCAACCCGGGCTCTTTTATATAGCGGATCCCCATATATTTACCTCCGGCAAATTGATTATAGCATACCAGTTGTTGGCTAAACGGCAAACTGCATACAATTCCAGCGGTGCGATACTCGGAGGGCGGTTAGTCAGCTATGTAAAAACTTGACATTGAGACGCATAATCAAGATGATATTAAACAGAGCAGGCATTGTGAAGTGAAGCGAGCAGGCCATACCGCCGCCGCAGAGGCGGCCATCAAGAAAAAGTTCAGGGGGCTGCCGAAAATCCTCATTGCAGACGACAGCGAGGAGAACCTGCGCCTCTACAGCACCATTTTAAAAAACAAAGGCTACCGTATCACGACTGCTGTAAACGGAATGGAGGCGCTGAAGAAAGCACGTAAGGGCCCGCCTGAACTAATATTCTCCGATATACTCATGCCCGTCATGGACGGGTTTCGTCTTTTACAGGAATGCAAAGCAGACCCGGCCTTGAGCAATATCCGTTTCGTTTTCATCACCGGCGCATTTACCGACAACAAAGACGAGGAGCTCGGTCTCAAGCTGGGAGCCGATGCGTTCCTGCGCAAGCCCATTGAGCCGGAGGAACTCCTGCATGCACTGGAAGAAGTACTTTCCAGCAAACCAAAGCCCAGAAAGAGGGGGCTTAAGCCGAAAGAAGATAAGTGCAGACCGGAGAACGACCTGTACAATGCTGCCCTCATGCAGAAGCTCGAGCAGAAGATGCAGGCGCTGGAAATTGAGATAGCGGACCACCGGAAAGCCGAGGAGGCCCTGGCAAAAAGCGAGGAACAATACCGCCATCTTTTCGATACCATGGACCAGGGCGTGATATGCTGGGCCGAAGGCAGGGTGATATCGGCTAACCCGGCGGCGGCCAGGATACTGGGCCTGGAAGACAAAGACCTGCTGGGACGGACCATAGCCGATCCCATATGGAAAGCCTTCCATGAGGACGGGAGCGACTTCGCTGCCGAAGATTTCCCCGTAACCGTGGCGATCAAAACCGGCAGGCCTGTGCGGGAAGTGACCATGGGGTTTCTCAGCGGCAGGGATGATAAATCCCACTGGATACGCATGAGCGCGATGCCCCAATTCCAACCCGGTGAAGACACTACCTATCAGGTCTACGCCACCCTTGATGATATCACCGACCGGTTTTTCGCCTTCAAGGCGCTGCAGGAGAGCGAGTCGAGCATTACGGCCATCCTTGAAAATACCCGGGACGCCATATGGTCCATTGACCGCGATTTCCGCCTAATCGCAGCCAACAGTGCCGCGCGAAGGCTCTATGCAATGATTTACGGCGCCGACCCGATGGAAAACGTGGACGTGCGCTCTGCCATGCAGATGGAAAATAGGGATTTCTGGTCCGGTATAGGGAAGCGCGTATTCAAAGGCGAACACTTGAAATTTGAAAGACACTATGATGAGGGGCCGTATGACCTGGAATTTTCACTTAGTCCCATTGTTTCACCTACCGGCCGTATTACGGGTGTTTCCTGTTTCGCCAGGGATATCACAGAACGAATTAGCGCAGAGCAAAGGTTAAAAAAGAGCGAGGAGCTCTTTCGCAAGGCGGTACAGAGCACCACGGACATCGTCTGGGAATGGGACATCGGAAGCGGCCAGGTAGCGTGGTACGGGGACATCGACGGCATGCTGGGATATGACCGCAATGAATTCCCTCGCACATTGCAAGCATGGGAAAAAGCGCTGCATCCGGAAGATCATGAACGTGTCATGGCGGCGCTCGATCATCATGCTGAAACGGGTGAACCTTATAACGTCGAGTACCGCATCATACGCAAAGACGGATCGCTGCGCAACTGGATAGACCGCGGATTGGTGATCTATGATGAAAAAGGCAAGATCAGCCGCTCTGTAGGAGCCTGTGTCGATATAACGGAACACAGGCAATCCGAAGCCCTGGCCAAGATCCGCCGCGACCTGGCCTTGAAACTGGCCGGGCGTATAGACAGGGAGACGGCGCTCAGAAACTGCCTGGACGCAGCTATCAAGATCTCAGGATTCGACACCGGCGCGATCTTTATCCGTGATGAGAAGAGCGGCGATTTCAATGTCGCATGCCACCACCATGCCTCTGCATATCTGATAGAACACTACTCCATCATGAAGGCCGATTCTGCTGATGCACGACTCATCAGCAAAGGCCGGCCACACTACATAACAGCCAGGGAGTTCACACCGCCTTTTGAGGAACGGCTCAGGCCTGAGGGACTGACATTTGACGCGATGGTACCGGTCGTTTACCAGGGACGGGTTATAGCCAGCCTGAGTATCTTTTCTCATACGCAAAATAATCTGCCCCTCATAATCCGCGATTCACTGGAAACGATAGCCGCCGATATCGGCATTATCATAGACCGTCTATCGTCCAGGCAGGCGCTGCAGGCCAGCGAGGAGAAATACCGGCTGGTGGTGGAAAACGCACGCGAGGCCATCTTTATAGCACAGGACGGTATGCTGAAATTTGCCAACCAGAATACCGCCAGCATGATAGATTACCCGCCAAAAGACCTGCCCTCAAAACCTTTCATTGATTTCATCCACCCGGATGACAGGGAGTTTGTTGTCGAAAGGCACCTGCGCCGCCTCAAGGGTGAAATATTCGAGGAAACATATCCCTTCCGCGTGGTCAGGAGCGACGGCCAGGTGCGCTGGGTAGAGATACAGGCGGTTTTGATACAGTGGGAGGGACGGCCGGCCACACTCAATTTCATCACAGATATCACCGAGCGCAGGCAATCGGAGGAACGCGGCAGGATACGCCGTGACCTGGCTATATCCCTTATCGGTATAACCGACATTGAAACGGCCAGCAGGCTTTGCCTCGATGCCGCCATCAATATATCAGGCTTCGATTCGGGAGTAGTCTATTTACATGATGAAGATACCGGCGATTTCCGGGCAACTTGCTATCGCGGCATAACCCCCGCACTGGTAGAGGAGTTGTCGGTCCTGCCGGCCGGCACCAGTTGGTCCCGCCTGCTCATGAAAGGCCTGTCCCTATACGCGAAGAGCGAGGAATTCGCGCCGCCCTTTAACGAAGTATTGAGGCCGGAGGGCCTGTCTTTCACCGCAACCATACCTGTGCTGCACGGGGAGCAGGTTCTGGCCTCCCTGGGTGTTTATTCGCATACCGTTGACAATATGCCCGATGTTATCCGCAATTCACTGGAGGCCATAGCAGCCGATATAGGTATTATGATCGAACGTATACGTACCAGGCAGGAGCTGAAGAGCAGCAACGAGCGTTACCAGATTATAGCCGAGAATACCGGCGACGTCATCTGGTCTATGGACAAGATGCTGCGCTATACATATTTCAGCCCGTCTGTAATCGGTCAGCGGGGCTATACACCGCAAGAGATGCTGCAGTTTAAAATAGAACAGGTCGTCGCACCCTCATCTATCGAGCCGGTAATTAGCGGAGTAGCAAGTGCCATATCGCAACTTGAGAGCGACCCGGGCAGCGGCCCGGTCACGTATACGGGGGAGATGGAGGTCTTCTGCAAGGATGGTTCGACCATATGGACCGAGACATCATTCACGGTTACCGGCGATGAGCGGGGAAAATTCAACGGCTTGATCGGCATATCGCGGGACATAACGAAGCGCAGGCAGGCAGAGAAAGCGCTGATCGAGAGCGAAATAAAATACCGCAGCTTGGTTGAGACATCGTCTTCCGGCGTGGCGGTGGCCGACGAAACGGGCACTCTGACCCTGGTCAACGACAGGCTGTGCCAGATCTACGGTTATAGCAAAGAAGATGTGATGGGCAGGCAGTTCTTTGATTTCATCCACCCGGATGACAGGGAACGGATAATCGCAGACTTCCTGGAGGCAGTGTCGAAATCACAGACTCTACCCGCGCTGGAATTCCGTGGCGTGCGCAAAGACGGCTCCATTGTCTGGCTATTCACCAATCCCAGCGCCATGGTAATAGACGGGCATACGGCAGGCTTCAGCGTGATAATCCAGGATATCACTCAACTGAAACAGGCGCAGGAAGCCCTCAAGGAAAGCGAACAGCACTATCGCTCACTGTTCCACCAAAACCCTGCCATAACCTATGCGCTTAACCTTCAGGGACACTTCACCAGCATCAACGCGGCGGCGGTCAGGATAACCGGCTATTCGGAGGAGGAGGCACTGCAGTTGGATTTCAGCCAGGGAATAGCTCCTGAATACCTTGATACAGTCATAAACAACTATGCCAAGGCGCTGAAAGGTGAACCCCAGTCCTACGAGGCTGCAATAATCGCCAAGGACGGCAGGAGAATTGACGTCCACATTACGAGCACCCCGATTATTATCGACGGGAAGGTTACCAGTGTCTATGGCATAGCCGAGGACATCACAGAACGCAAGAAGGCGGCTGAAGACCTCAAAGCGGCCCTTGAGAAGGCCAGCTCCACGCTGGACGGGACCATCGAGGCCATAGCCATGATGAGCGAGTTGCGAGATCCCTACACCGCGGGCCACCAGCGCATGGTCAGCCAGCTTGCCGTAGCCATAGCTAATGAGATCGGTATGGAGCGGGACAGGATAGAGGACCTGGCCGTGGCAGGCTTGTTGCACGATGTCGGCAAGGTCTATGTCCCTTCGGAGATACTGAGCAAGCCGGGCAAGCTCACCGACCTTGAGCTCGGGCTGGCCAAGGCCCATGCCGAAGCCAGCTATAACATCGTCAGGTCCATAAAATTTTCAGGACCGATTGCGCACATGGTGTGGCAGCATCATGAAAGGATCGATGGATCAGGATACCCTCGGGGCCTTGTGGGGGACCAGATCATGCTGGAAGCGAGGATCTTAGCCGTGGCAGATGTGGTCGAAGCCATGACCTCGCACCGTCCCTACCGTCCCGCCCTGGGGCTGAAAAAAGCGCTGGACGAGATAACAAGCAACCGCGCTGTCCTCTACGATGCGCAGGCAGTAGACGCCTGCCTGACGCTGTTCAACGAGAAGGGCTTCCAGTTCCATGATTAGCGGCAGGGTTCGGCAGAGCCTGCTGCCTTTCAGGCATACCGTCGTCTGCCGGCAAGACTGAGGATAAGCAAGATTATGAGCGCCGATACCCCGGCTTTCAGCCTGCTCAGCAAAGATGACCTCTACCTTTTCAACGAGGGCAGCCACCTGCGTCTCTATGAGAAGCTGGGCGCCCACACGGTTTCCGGGAATGGATATGACGGCACTTACTTCGCCGTCTGGGCGCCCAACGCACATCACGTTTATGTTGCAGGTGATTTCAATCGATGGGAAAAGAAGGGCGCCAGGCTGACTCCGCGCGGTGATTCAGGTATCTGGGAGGGCTTCGTCCCCGGCCTCGGCCAGGGAGCCCTCTACAAGTACCATATCGAGTCCAATGTACGCCGCTACAGGGTGGACAAGGCCGACCCCTTTGCCTTCCACTGCGAAACCCCACCCAAAACGGCATCGGTGGTCTGGGATCTGTCCTATACGTGGGATGACCGGCGCTGGATGGACAGGCGCAGGGAGGCCAACGGGCTGGAGTCCCCAATATCAATTTACGAGGTACACCCGGGTTCCTGGATGCGCCTGCCGGAAGAAAATAACAGGCATCTCAGCTACAGGGAGATGGCGCCAAGGCTGGCTGATTATGTCAGTAAAATGGGATTCACACACGTAGAGCTGATGCCAGTCATGGAACATCCTTTCTACGGCTCCTGGGGATACCAGGTAACAGGATATTTCGCGCCCACCAGTCGCTACGGCACCCCCCAGGACTTCATGTACCTGGTGGATTACCTGCACCAGCATAATATCGGTGTCATACTCGACTGGGTACCCTCGCATTTCCCCAACGATAACCACGGGCTGGGCTTCTTCGACGGCACGCACCTGTACGAACATTCCGACCCGCGCAGAGGGTTTCATCCAGATTGGAAGAGCTACATCTTCAACTATGGCCGCCACGAGGTACGCAGCTTCCTCCTGAGCAGCGCCCAGTTCTGGCTGGATAAATACCACATGGACGGAATCCGTGCGGACGGCGTGGCCTCCATGCTCTACCTCGACTACTCGCGTAAAAAAGGGGAATGGGTACCCAACCAGTTCGGTGGGCGGGAGAACCTTGATGCCATCTCGCTCCTGCGCCGCTTCAACGAGGAAGTTTACCGCAACTTCCCGGATGTGCAGACGATCGCCGAGGAATCCACCGACTGGCCTATGGTCAGCAGGCCTACCTACGTTGGAGGATTGGGCTTCGGCATGAAGTGGGATATGGGATGGATGCACGACACGCTGGAGTATTTTACCAGGGACCCCATTTACCGCAAGTTCCACCATGACAGGTTGACATTCCGCATGCTCTATGCTTTCAGCGAAAATTTCGTCCTCTCCTTGTCCCATGACGAGGTTGTGCACGGCAAGTCCTCGCTGATCGGCAAGATGCCCGGCGATGACTGGCAAAAGTTCGCCAACCTGCGCCTGCTTTTCGCCTGCATGTTCACGCAGCCGGGTAAGAAGCTGATATTCATGGGAGATGAGATCGGCCAGTGGCAGGAATGGGACCACGAGAAAAGCCTGGACTGGCACCTCTTGCAATACCCGCATCACAGCGGGCTGCAAAAGCTGGTGCAGGATGTTGTCTTCCTCTACCGGGACGAGCCGGCGCTTTACGAGCTGGATTTCGACCCGGGTGGGTTTGAATGGGTGGACTGCAACGATTCGATGCACAGCGTAGTAAGCTACCTGCGCCGCGGGCGCTCTACAGAAGACATCTTTTTAGTAGTCTTGAATTTCACGCCTGTTCCCCATTCGGGCTATCACGTGGGCGTTCCGCGTGGAGAATATTGGAAAGAGGTCCTCAACAGCGATGCGGAGATATACGGCGGCAGCGGCCAGGGCAATCTTGGGGGAGTAGAGGCCGTGTCACGCGCATTTCACGGCAGGCCTTTTTCACTGACCATAACTCTGCCGCCGCTGGCGGCAGTGATCTTTAAATCATCCATGCCGTGATAGCTATCAGAGGAACAGGTTGAGAGGCAGACATAAATGCCCTCCCCAGCATTTGAATTTAATCACGGTCATTTTTTAAGAGATATCTCCACATTGATGGTGGTGCCCCTGCCCCTGACCGAATCGATATCCATCTTCCCGTCCAGCATCTGCACCCGCTCTACCATGCCAGCCAGCCCCAGCTTGCCGTCCCGTGGCAGTGAATCGATTTTACCGGCTAGGTCAAATCCCTGGCCACGGTCGGTCACACTGACGCGCACGCTGCTCTCAAGATATTCTATTCGCACGGTGGCCGATGAGACCTTGGCATGTTTGGCAGCATTGATAAGAGCCTCCTGGATGATCCTGAAAAGTGCAAGCTCCGTGTCCGGCTGGAGCCGTTTTTGTTCGCCGGTGGTGACGATCTCCACTTCCATATCATACATCTTTTTTAATTCACCGCTCAGCCATTCCAGCACCGGCAACAGGCCGAGGTCATCCAGGACGGGCGGGCGCAGCTGACGACTAAACCTCCTGACCTCCTCCACCGCCCATTTCAGCCTCTTGTATATGGCATTGAGCCTGGTCGTTTCCGGACCCGTGAGATCTGGCTTGCCCGCCAGGAAATTATCCATCTGGTAGATCAGTGCCACCAGCGTCTGCACAGTTGTATCGTGCAGTTCCCTGGCTATATACTTGCGCTCCTCCTCCTGCACCCGCGTGATCTGCCTGGCGTAGTAGCGCAGGTTCTGCTCCGCCAGGTGCCTTTCCGTTACGTCCTCCAGTATCTCGATAGCACCGATCACCTTCCCCCGGCTGGTCAGGGGGCTGGCCGTGAAATGATACCATTTGCCGTTCTCACCCAGCGATGGGAAAAAGTCTTCAGCTTCATAGGCGCCTCTGATCAGAGATGACTTCCTGGCATTGCCATGGTAGCGGGCCGAGATCTCCTCCTCGGAAGCCCCGTCCGCTATGAGGTCGGCCAGCACAGGCCTTTCATTACTGTAGAAAGCCTTCCACTGATTGCCTGTGCCCAGCACTTCATCCTTGCTGATGCCCGACAACACCTCCAGAGCCCTGTTCCACTGGATAACGTGGTGCTTCTTGTTAACGGCAAAAACAGGAAGAGGAAAGCGGCCCAGCACGCGGGCCAATATCACATCGGAGCTGGTAAGCAGGTCTTCCCTGTTAAGATACAGCTTCACTACGAAAAATATGAGCACGCCTGCCGTGATAGCCAGGGCAACCAGCAGGATAAAGATGATGGTTAAGTATGACATGTCCACCCGGTCAGGTCAGGTCCTTTAGGCTCAACCAGTTCCTCTTCATAGCCTCGACCACCGCCTCTGTCCTTGAACCAACCCCCAGCTTACTGAAAATGGTCCTCAGGTGGCTCTCTATGGTGCTCACGCTCAGATGAAGCTCCTGTGCAATAGCATTGTTGCTGAGCCCGCCGGCGGCCAGTTTAAGCACGGTAATCTCCCTCTCGCTGAGCATCTCCGGTGAGGGCTCTTCAGGGGCCTCGCCCTTGCCTGTGCGGAATTTCTGCAGCACCTTCTTGGCTATATTGGGATGCAGCACCGACTCACCCCTGTACACGGCTTTGATCGCCTCTACAAGGTCAGACACACCGACATCCTTTAACAGGTAG
>Ga0268277_1002067_pt1 | contig 12266 bp, 17 predicted proteins | sample saktaG_5_FD_190132 | JGI IMG/M metagenome (GOLD analysis project Ga0268277, IMG submission 190132) | Saline water microbial communities from Sakinaw Lake, British Columbia, Canada - sak_2010_1_5_50m | ecosystem: Environmental > Aquatic > Non-marine Saline and Alkaline > Saline ...
ACTTTCTTTGAAAATATATTTTCAAAGAAAGTATCAAATCCACTTGACATTAAAGAAAAAAGAGGTAATGTAGCTTTGACAGTTAGATATGTCCCGCGTTTGAAGGGGGAAATCCCGGACGTTAAAAAAGTAAAACCTTCGTTAGTCGAAGTGCGACTAACGGAGGTTTTTTGTTTTTATGGACAATAAGGAAGGGGGGCGCAATGAAGAGACAAGGCGATTTATTAATCGTAAAGGTGAGGAAAATTCCCGATGATGCAATAAAGCAAAATAATCGGGTGTTAGCCGAAGGCGAGGCTACCGGGCATTTACATGAGCTTGATAAGGGCGAGGTTTACGAAAAGGAGGGCGTGTTATATTTTAAGGTTGATTCAAATGGTCCTGCAACCCTAATTCATCCTGAGCATAAAGCAGTAACGTTTGAGCCAGGGGAATATAAGGTAATCAGGCAACGGGAATACGAACCAAGGGGCTGGAGGCGTGTCGCAGACTGAACTCGTAAAAAATTATTCCTGGTTAAAAGGAAATCTGCAATATCATCACCTTGATCATTCTAAGGGCGAGGCGGTAGGTTACTACGAGAGCGGTAAAATTAAGTTTCATTACCCTCTGGTAGACGATAAATTTCATGGTATCTGTAAAAGTTGGCATGAAAACGGCCAGCTTCGCCATGAAGAACCCTATCACCGCGGCCTTTTGGAAGGCATTAATAAAGAGTGGTATGCGGATGGCGCTTTAGAGGCAGAAACAAGTTACCATGGGGGTCTGCTTGATGGCCTTGCCAGGCGGTGGTACCCAAATGGCGTCTTGGCGTCTACGTGGGCCCATGTACGAGGCAACCGGCACGGCCCGCATAGAGAATGGCAGGATAATGGCAACCTAAGACTTGAGGCCAATTATAGCAATAATCTGATTAATGGAGTAATGACAAAATATAATCTTGAGGGCAAAGTAAGTCAAAAGGAGGTGTATGTAAGAGGCGTGATTGTAAAAGGCGAAATCAAGGAGCTTCTTACAAACGGTAAAATAACCGCGCAGCATATTCTTAAAATAAGAAATACGGCGTTAAGGAGAGTGTGTCTTGAAGAGTTAGGTTACGCCAGGTTTTTGTCGCAAGTCGAACATACAGTTATTGAAAAGGAGGGAGATCGCGAGTTAATTCGTATCGAATGGCTTAAACGAGAGGAGCCGATTTGTTTAGTGAAAGTAAAATGTCCTTCGACCGGCGTATTTTATACTCTGCGTGTGCCGCCGTCCATGGATACTGTAAAGAAAGCAGTCGCATGGACGTTTGGAATGAAGGATAAAGAATATTTGCCCGAACAAGAAACTTAAATTTAGGAGGTAAGTATGGAAGGCGGAAGAATTTTGAGAAATTCGCAGATTATTATTTTAGGCATTTGTATTGCAGTAGCAACAATAGTATCAAGCGTTATTTTGTCTCAAGGATTTTTGAAGGTAATGAAATTCACAAGAGAGCAAATTACAGTTACCGGTTCGGCAACAAAAGAAATAAAAAGCGATTACATTGTTTGGAAGGGAACCATTACAAGGCGAGAATCAGACCTTAAAACAGCATACAAAAGCCTAAAAGATGATCTTGAAAAAACAAAGCAATATCTTCTCTCAAAAGGAGTTAAGGATAAAGAGCTTATTATCTCTCCGGTTACAACTGAAACAGTCTATAAGAAAAATGAAAAGGGCAACGATACTAATGACATACAAGGTTATCGTTTAAGTCAAGACGTGGAAATTAAGTCTAACGATGTTGACAAAATAGCGCAGATCTCAAGGGAATTTACAGATTTAATAGATCAGGGTATTCAGCTTGAGTCAAAGGCCCCTGACTATTTCTATACCAAGTTAGATGAGCTTAAATTAGAAATGCTCGCTAAGGCCACCCAAAACGCTAAAGAAAGAGCCGAAAACATGGTTAGGGCAACTGGCAATAAGATCGGCTTTATGCGCTCCGCGAAAATGGGTGTTTTTCAGATTACGCCGGCCACGTCTACCGATGTATCGGATTATGGCGTGAATGATACTACTTCCCTTGATAAAAAGGTTATGGCAGTGGTAAACGTAAGTTTTGCGATTGAATAAAAGGAGAACAAATGGAAAGAATTAAAAGAGAAGAAATATATAAGTACAAGAACCGTGTTTTTAATGTGAAGGTTTTAGAAAAAGATGATGGATTCGATGTTGCTGTAATAGACGAAAAAACAAAGAAGGTAATAGATCGCGGAAAATATTCTCATGATAACTACCTTGAGATCCGTAGAAGAGGAATATCAAAAGATCCAGCAGATGATCTTGTTGCAGTGATGAAGAAAACCGTTAACCCTTGGGTAGACAAAGGGCTGATCTGAATTGCTTGGATATTACTTCAATAACTCGGCAGGCTTTACCTTCAACGCTTTAGCAATCCTCTAAATCGTGTCAACCTTCCTCAAGTCTCTGCAAGTACTCATAATCAAAACTTGAGTAATTTCGAAGGACTTATACCAAAGGCTTTGGCGAGCTTTTCGATGGTATCTAATTTGGCGGCGGGTGTCTTATTGCTTTCTAAGAGCTGAATATGCTTATAGTCGATTCCGGACAGTTCTGATAATTGCTCTTGCGTTAATCCCTTCCTTTTCCGCAATTCCTTTATTCTCTTAGCTAACTTCAGTCTAATAGCCGTATCCATACGGTGTATTATCCCAGAATAATATTAATCTTGACACCGTAAGAATACGGTGTTATTATTCATAGCTGATAACAGTAAGGTCTATAATTTGGTAGATTGATTAAAAGGAGGTGTAAAGTGAAGAGAGTATTAAGTGTATGTTTTGCTCTGATTGTTTGTTTACCCTTGTGTGTTTACGCGGCAAGTATTGGAGGAGCAGAGACGCAGGGAAGGAATAAGTTTAGCATTGGTGTGGATCAAGAATTTTTATTTGACAGGGATGAAAAGGATTCTGGCAGGGTTCAGATAGACGGACCCCAGACTGAGTACTGGAAGACTAAACCAGAAGTTGATAATATGTATCGCACGATGGCGAAGGTAAGCTATGGTTTGCTTGACAATCTGGATGTTTATGTAAGACTGGGCACGGCTAAGTTTGATTATACGGAAAAGATTGCGGGCACATGGACAAATCCAGCGGGGGTAGGAATCCCGCCAGCCTTCAAAGGCACATTTAGCGGTAGTAGCAAGTATAAGAGTACAAATGCCTTTGCTTATGGCTTTGGCATCAAAGGCACATACCCTCTGAAAAATGATTGGCTTGTGGGTTGTGATTTGCAGTATCTGAGTCATAAGAATGATTTCACGGCTCAAGGTTCATTAACAATCTATGACGATACAGGAAGACAGCTACTGACAAGTTCAGGCGAACGGAAAGGAACAATAAACTTGTATGAGTGGCATGTTGCCCCATATGTTGCCAAAAAAATAGGCAACTTCACGCCCTATTTTGGCGTTAGATACAGCGATGCGAGAATGAAGGAGAAAGACGAGTGGGGTACAACAAGCATGAAGGCAGATTACAATGTAGGTGTATTTCTTGGGACAGACTATAAGTTAGGAAAAAACTGGAGATTGAATCTAGAAGGCAGATTTATAGATGAAACAGCAATGAGTGTCGGTGCATCGTATAGATTTTAAGATATATAACTTTATTGGAATCTAGTTTATGGGTATCTAACTAAGAATTCCCGCTGACCTCTCCCCCAAAAACTGTGCCACTTGCAAATAACCTGTTTACAGAGAGTCTTTCTGCCGCGCCGTATTTCTGGGCGTCTCTCTAGGATTCACCTCTTTCTCGACCCCTTTCTAGGAGCCGTGAGGGGATTCGACCCGCCTCTCAAATTCCGCAAGACCTGTTTATAGAGAGTCTTTTTATGGTGAGCCCTTTCTGGGCGGCCTGAACAGAGATGTTTATTGCAGCCACCAAACTCTTTTATTGGCAATTAGTTATTTATTTTTTATCTAATTTGCTAAAAATTTCTCTTGACAATAAATGATTAACAAAGTATATTATTGAATACTAATGAAAACATATTAAACAGATTGTTTCGGATGAAATAATAAAGAATTGGAGCGAGGCGTAATGGATAGTCCCAAATCAATCATGAATATCAAAGAAGTTGCCAAATATTTAGGCGTAAGTACCATAAGTATCTATCGCTATGTCAAACAAAATAAAATTCCTGCTTCGCGCGTAGGAAAATTTTGGCGTTTCAGGAGGGAAAAGATAGACGCTTGGCTTGAAAAACAGGAGAATACAGGATGAACCAGCTGCAAGATATTGAAAATGAGATAAGAAAGCTCATTGCTCAGATTTTAGAAATAGAGCCGGACAAGATTACCCCCGAAGCAAGATTTGTGGAAGACTTAGGTATGGACAGCATGATGGCCTTAGAGATTGTTGCGGCCATAGAGAAGAAATATAAAATTACGATACCAGAAGAGAATCTCACTAAGCTAGGTAGTTTAAAAGACGCATTAGAATTAGTTAATCAATACATAAAATAAGGAGAAAAAAATGCCAGAAAGTATAAGGAGAGCTAACAAATGGATGAGATAACACAACAGTTAGAAGATATTTTAAGAGTCATAGATGATAAGAAAAATCGAATAAGGATTTCAGATTTCTTTACCAATGATTTAGAGGTATATTCACAAAGGATGATTAATCTAGAGCAAGAAATATCCGCTAATATGATTTCACTAGAGGAAGCAAATAAAAAATATTTTTTATTTACTGATGAAATATTACAAAAGACAGAAGGCCTAGAAAATATATTTACCCAGAGGTTATTTGTAAGAAAGATCAAAGATAATTTTAGGAAGTTATTAATGGATGGTCCCATATATAAAAGTCTTATTGTAAAAAGAGCACATGATAAACCGAAAGGCTACCCCGGAGATTATCAAATGTTAGAATTGTTTTATGATAATCGGGCTATTTCAACAGGTATCGGTTTTTGCGGCGATTCTTATATTCTAAATGACGATTATGTCAAAGCGGTCAGAAGCCGTAAAGATAAAATGAAAGAGATTTTATCTAAGTTTATTAAACAATCAAAATTATCTTCACTTAACATTCTAAATTTAGGTTGCGGTTCTTGTAGGGAGATTAAAGAGTTATTTTTTTCCGGTTTTAATACAGATAAAAATATAACCTTTACTTTAGTTGACCAAGACCAAGAAGCATTGGATTTCTGTAGGAAGACGCTCAATTTTATTCCTAAGAATATTACATTTAATTTTATTAAAGAAAATCTCCTTAATTTATCCCAAGAAAAATATAAAGACACTCTTAAGGAACAAGATATGATTTATGCTATTGGCGTAGCAGATTATTTGCCGGACATATTTTTAGGAAGATTAATAAAGTTCTGTTCTAGCTTATTGAAACCAAATGGAGAGTTTATTTTCGCTCATAAAAACGTTAAGAAATATAAAGCCTCAGCGCCTGATTGGTTTTGTGATTGGTACTTTTTACTGCGGAATAAGGAAGATGTTATTGGTATAATTAAAACATATTTGGATGAGAAAAAGTTTAATATAGAAGTTGATGAGGAAGAATCAAAGCACATATTTTTCGTAACCATTAATAAGTTATGACTTTGAACTTCACCTTCCATTTAATCGCAGCCCTTACTGTAATTATTTTCAGTATTCTTGTATTTCTCAAGAACAGAAAGAATATCTATTTTGCTTTCCTCGGGACGTCGATTTTTGTTTGGCTTATTGCTTCATCTATGGCGTATATTTCTCAGGTAGAATCTCAGGTTTTATTCTGGTTTAAAATAAGCTATATCGGGATAATTTTTATTCCCAGCACATTTTATAATTTTGTTTTTAGCCTTTTAGAACAAAAACAAAAAAGAACCATATTTTTTAATTATAGTATTAGCCTTTTCTTTGTTTTTTTACTTTATTTTTCTAACTATTTAGTAAAGGGTCTTTATAAATATTCTTGGGGATATTATCCTCAAGTTTCTTTTATAGCCCATTTCCCATTTTTGTTATTTTTTAATATTTTGTTTACAATACCAATAATAACTCTATTCTTTAATTTTTGGCATAAAACAAGTAAGTTGTCCTCGATTTCTAAGAATAGATTGAAATATGTGTTTATTGGAAGCATGGTTGGTACTTTAGGGGCGGTAGATTTTTTGCCAAATTACGGCATAAACATATACCCCTTTGGTTTTATCTTTATGGTAATCTTCCCTTGCATTTTTACTTACGCCATCCTTAAATACCAGCTTATGGACATCAAACTCGCCCTCACCCGCGCCGGGGTTTTCGTTGTTGTTTACACCTTTGTTTTAGGCATCCCTCTTTATTTAGGGTATAGATACGGCCTGTGGATGTATTCTACCTGGATTACCATTTTCCTTGCCTCTGCCGGGCCGTTTGTATTTATGTATCTTCAGAGGCGCGCCGAAGAGGTCGTTTTCAAAGAGCAACGCCATTATCAGCAGATTATCAATAACCTTTCCAAGTCAATGATTGACATCCGCGATCTGGACGCCCTGCTTAACACGATTACCGCAACCATCACCGAGGCGGTAAAAATAGATTCCGCGCGGATATACATTAAAGATAACGAATACAAGTCTTTTCGGCTTCGAAGCTGTAATCCGCAGGAGGCAAAATTACGCTTTGAAGAGCTTATTCCGTTTGAGCATAGCCTTGTCGGTATCCTGCGCAAGCAGGAGAAACCCCTGCTTAGCGAAGAGGCTGGCCCACAGGATAAGATTTCTTTAGATTCGGGTTTAATTATCCCTTGTTTCGGCAAAGACGGCTTGATAGCTATTATAGTCTTGGGCACAAAGCCCGACAACCAGATGTATACCCCGGATGACCTGCTTGTCTTTGAGAACCTTTCCTACGCTGCATCTTTAGCCATTGAGAACTGCGATTATTTTAAGCAGATAGAAGAGCAGCAGCGCCAGTCCCGGGTCAAGGAGATGGATATGTTCTCCTATTCCCTGGCCCATGAGATATTTAACCCGATGTATGTGATTACCGGAGAGGTAGAGTCATTGCAGAAGTATTTCCTAAAATACATCACCGACCCCAATGACTACAAGGAAGCGGAAAATGCCTGTAAATTCGCCCTGGAGGCCTCTCAGAGGGTCTCGGGGATGGTGGAGGCAATTCAGGAATTCGGCAAGAAGTCTACCGGGGAATTCAGTGCTTTGAAGCTGGAGGATATTTTGGAGAGTTTCCTAAAGCTGTATACGCCGCTTTTTAAGACCCACGGGATATTTTTTAGCAAAGAGTTGCCTAAGGAAATCCCTTTTATCCGGGGTTCAAAGCAGGAACTTATCGAAGTTATGGTGATTTTTTCCAACAACGCGATTCACGCCCTTTTAGGCACAGAGGACAAAGAAAAGCATATTGACTTGAAAGTAAAAGTTTATAACCCAGACAGGATTAGGATTGCTCTTTCCGACAACGGCTACGGCATAGCCAAGGAGAAGCTGCACAGTATCTTTGCCCCCTTTGTAACCACCAAGGCCTCAACCGAAGGCACCGGCATGGGCCTGTATACCGCCAAAAGGATTGTCGAAAGGCATAACGGCAAAATCTGGGCGGAGTCAGAGGGAAAGGGCAAGGGTGCTGCCTTTTTCGTGGAGCTTCCGATAGCCAAAGATGTAACCGAAGAGGATCTTAAGAAAGAAGATAAAGGGAAGATTTTGTTTAAGAACCCTTAAAAAACAGGAGACAAAATGGATAATAAACCGCCTCTTAAGCTCTTAGTTATAGATGACGAAGAGGGTATCGTTGATTTTACGCAGAGGATTTACAAAAGAAAAGGCTTTATCACTTTTGGCGCAACCGACGGTATTACTGCGGTTGAGATATTCAAAAAGGAAAGGCCCCAGATAAATTTAATAGACGTGCATATGCCTTTTTCTCCCATTGACGGCATCGAAACTTTAAAGCGCATCAAGGAAATAGATAAAGACGCCATCTGTATTATGGTTACCCGCATTACCGAAAAGGATGCTGTTGAGCAGTCCCGTAAGCTCGGGGCTTCTGCCTATGTCCTAAAGCCCTTAGAGTTGGCAGAGCTGGATAAGGTTATCTCGGAAGTCACAAAAGCTAAACTTTCATAAACTCTTCCTGGAATGGCAAACCCTTTACCTGAAGAAAAAGAATTATTTGAGCGCATAAAGAATGAGAAGATTTCCCTTAGCCCAGAGATTTGGGATATGCTTTATAACCGTCTCGGCGATGATGTATCCGGTATAAATTTATTGTGCCAGTATTATTTGACTTCTAACCAGCAGATCCCCTTTGAAGAAGGAAAGAAGATTCTTAACTTCACGCGGCATATCAAGGAGATAATTAACCAGCTTACTGTAATTTCAAAGAGCTCTGACTTTCCCTTCCCAGAGCTGTTTGACAACATCCCTTTGCATCCGGTATTACGGGATATGTTTACCCACTATATCGGAAATGACGTGCATATGATAAACCTCGTCACAGGTTCTTACATCGATTTTTCTTATCCGCAGGATATCCCTTTAGAAGATATCCAGAGAATTCTTAATCATACCCGCACTATCAAAGAATTTATGGACAGATTAAGGGAAGCAACTTCCCGGGAAGCGGATATTCCGTTACCCGAGGAGAAAACCGAAGATAAAACCGCTAAGTCAGGTACCAAGAGTAAAAACCCGTCAAAAGAGGAAATATTCCTTAAGATGCGCAAGTGCTTAATTCAGGAATTTGAAAAGCTTCCTCCCGAAGAAGAAATTAAGCTGGAGTCCCGCTTTATAGAAGATTTAGGACTTGATTCTTTAGATAGCATTCAGGCGGTTATGGTTTTAGAGGAGGAGTTTGGTTTTGAGATACCGGATGAAGATGTAGAAAGAATTTTTACGCTTTCTCAGGCCGTGGACTATATCTCTAAGAGATTAAAAAAGGGAGCCTGATTTTATGATAAAGCTATTGGTGGTGGATGATGAGCCGGGGATGTGCGATATACTAAAGAAAATGTTCAGCCCCAAAGGATATGAAGTCTTGACCGCCACAAGCGGCCAGGATGCCCTTTCAATAATTAAAAAGGATAACCCTGAGCTTGTGCTTTTGGATATAAATATGCAGGGCTTAAACGGCCTTGAGGTTTTAAGGCGGATCAAGGCGGTGTCTCCTAAGACCAAGGTCGTTATGGTCAGCATCAGCGATGACCCGGATACAAAAGAGAAGGCGAGAGTCTTAGGCGCAGACGGCTTTGTCAAAAAGCCGTTTACGACTAGTCACCTTGAAGACGTGGTGATCTTAAAGGTAAGCGAAATGTCCAAAGAGAAAGAGCCGGCCAAGATACTTATCGCGGATGATGAAGAGGGAATCCGCGATTCCCTGAAGAAGTTTTTGAAGGAGCGTTTTGAATGCGCGGTTTCCGAGGCAGCTAATGGTAAAGAGGCGTTAGACTTATTAAGAGCTGGTAAATTTGACCTGGTTTTTTTGGATATTAAAATGCCGGGCATAAGCGGGATGGATGTAATAAAGGAAAAGAAAAAGCTGGATTATAAGCCTTGCATTTGGGTGATTACCAGATTCGACAGCGAAGAAGTCGCGCGTAACGTCATTAAGGAAGGCGCCGATGATTATATCCCAAAACCGCTTTCTCTTAGGTTATTGGATAAAAGAATAAGGGATTTTTTAGCTGAGATAGGAAAATATAAGCCTAAAGGTAGCGCGGGTTCTGAAAGATGAGGCAGCGGGCTTCATGTTTTGAATTGTTTTCAAACCAATGAGGAATTGAACTTCCGAAAGAAATCCCATCGCCATACCCCAGTATATATTTATCGTTGCCTATATAACAGGTAACCTCTCCCCTTAAACAATAAACGTACTTTTCAAATTTGAAGATTTTGTAATCTTCTAATACCGGAGCCTGCGGGTTAAGGCTCTTTAAGATTTCTTTTATTTTTTCCGCTTTTTCTGTCTCCAAAATCAAATCAGGGTCCTGTTCCAGTTTAGTCCTGCCCCCGGTGTCTAACACTAATTCGGTAACCATAAAATTACGGTTCTCGCGCATGAGCAACTCAGCGTAAACCTTCTCATTGAAGACATACTTACCTAGCCGCTTATTCTTTTTGATAAAATCTACAGGTTTGTTTTCTTCTTCGGTATCTTTTTGCAGCTCGCTTAGAGGAATGCCTAAGGCAGTGCTTATCTGATGCAGGGTGGAGCCTCTGCCATCAGTATCTCCGGCCTCAATGCGCTGCAGGGTCCTGTATGTTACAGTATTTTCTTTGAAGTCATTATATATAAGCCTGTGCAGCTCTTTGAGCGTAAGGCCCCTTTCGGATCTGATTTTCTTGATTTTTTCATGAAGTTTCATCTACCTGCCTCCATATAAATCATATCCCTAAAAACCCTCTTTGTCAAGAAAAATATACGACATTAATTAGATAAATGCTGATATAAATGTCATATAAATATATAACGTTATCCTATCTTATTTATTAATAATAAGTTACAATAATTATTCATATAGGACACATATTTAGTTTTAACCTTGACAAATGTCGTATCGTATGTTATACTTCAAACACAAGGAGGAAAAGATGGAGATACATAAATTAGCCCATGATCTTGGAGAAATTGTTAAAGGCGGACATTTGCATCTTTCTCTATTTGCCCTTTTAATCGGCGCGATAAGAGGGCCTAAGCAAAGCCATAAAGAGGAAATAAGCGGCCTGGGGGATTTAGGAGATAATGTACCAGCTACATTATTAAACTTCCTTTCCTCTCGCAGGGGCCTCTAAGGTCGCTTTTTAAATTTTATGCCACGGAGAAAGGAAAGCTAAAATGTGTAAAGTCAAATGCAAAGTCTGTGGCGATATTGGTTATACAGCCGCGCCCGAGCGCGTTATTTGTAAGTGCGGAGGAAGGTTTAAAGTGATGCGCGAAAAAAGGGAAGAGAGATTGGCTAGGATAAATGAAAATGAAGGGATCCCGGCGTTGTTTAATTTCGCGGACCGGATAAATTTCGGATATAATGGAAACCTTAATTAAGCGGGAAATGAAATCCATGTCAATTCTTAAAAAGTGTAGTATAATTAGAAACATGAAAGAAGAAAAGCCGAAATTATTGGTAGTGGATGATGAGTTGGACCAATGTGATTCCATTAAGAATTATTTCTCAAAAAGAAATTTTATTGTTTCTACTGCTACATCTGGCGAAGCAGCCCTTGTCTTAATCAAAAAAAATAACCCCGATTTAGTTTTACTTGATATTAAACTTTCTGCAAATATGAGTGGTTGCGATGTTCTGCGGCAGCTACGCGAACATGATAAAGATACAAAGGTAGCCGTGCTTACTGGGGATCTCTTAAACGAACAGGCAATAAAAGAAATCACTAGTTTAGGCATAGTTGAGTTTTTAGCTAAGCCAGTGGATTTTCAAACTCTGGAAAATATGATTAAAAAAGTTTTAGAAAAGAGCTACCCCAAGGCAGTCCGTTTTAAAAGAATAAAACTTAAAAAAGACACATCAGATTTTTCTTTAAGGCGCATTGCTCATGACCTTTCGAATATCACAAGCGATATCGCCAATAAATGCGAGCTATATGTTTTGGATACAGAAGAAGGCCTAAACAAAAATAAAAGCGAAAAAGAGCGTCTTGACGAAGCGCTTGGTGTACTAAAAGCGGTTTTGAAATCCAGCGAAAGGCTTACGGATTTAGTGAAGAAATTATCTTCTTTGGCGAAAAAGGAATTATAGAGTTTTGTTAAGCGGGAGGAGGGCCTGCTTAACGGTTTAGTTTTTGGCATTGCCACGGAAAAGTCAAAACAAAGGCTTTTATGCCGGACTGAAAAAGGCTTAAAGGGTCAATATCAGTCTGGCTTTTTTATTAAGAGTCCAAATCCTGCGAGAGGAGAGGTAAAAGATGAGACAAAAGGATGTTGGACTGGCAAAGGCACCGAAATTTAAGATTATGCGTTAAGACAATATGTATTGTCTTAATTGTTACTTTCCTAAGCTATGACCTCTCCTGGGCTGGTGCAAATGAAGTTTTCAGCCCTAAAAGCCACTTCACTCCGCAGCAAGCGCGAAATCTCTCTGCTATTGAAATCCCCCAAGAACTAGGTGCAGTTAAAGATACCTATATCTCAAAGTCTAATCCCTATAAATTAGTCATTCATATCCAAGATGCCCATGCCAATGTCCAGGCACAGGAAAATGAAGCCAAGCTCATTAAGTACCTTAAGGATAACTATAAGGTTAATTTAGTTTCGGTTGAAG